>Ga0255341_1003779_pt1 | contig 16642 bp, 10 predicted proteins | sample wastewater_treat_8_FD_192418 | JGI IMG/M metagenome (GOLD analysis project Ga0255341, IMG submission 192418) | Wastewater microbial communities from Lulu Island WWTP, Vancouver, Canada - plant12 | ecosystem: Engineered > WWTP > Wastewater > Unclassified | place: Canada: Vancouver, British...
CGGCATATCTTAATCTCAACCTCAACCTGTCAGAGCGGAGCGACGGCTCTTGACCTTAACCTCAGCCTTAACCCCTTCTAAGTTATTAATCCTTTGTAAAGTCCCCCTTCACCAGGTAGGCTTCGCTGGCCTTCACACGGCGGATGGCATTGGAGGGACAGGAGCGGGCGATGGCGCACTGGTTACAATTAACGCAGAGGTTGTGCATGATCTGCAGGTGCAACGATCCGTTCCCGAAGGAAGTACATCCCTTGACGCATTTTCCGCAGCCGATGCACAGATTTTCGTTTATTATATATTCGAAATAGGGTTCTTCGATGAATTTGCGGCTGATGGCGGAAGTCGGACAGAGCTGATTTTCGCCGGCGGTGCTGAGTGCGTTGCTGTTGGGTTTAAGATATCCTCCGCAGAGGTCGCAGTAACCGCAAAGGTCAAATGCGTGCACACATTTGACTGCCGAGGGTGTCAGGACACACTCTGTGGCGCATCTTCCGCACTGGGTGCATTCAAAGGGGTCGATCTGCCACACCCATTTTTCCCGGGAAATCCCTGCGGCAGCAAATCCGGCAATGCCACCCATTGCCAGTGCCAGGGAGATCCGGGCACCTCCCCGGATGAATTCCCGCCTCGATTTGATTTTATCATTTTCCATGACCGCTCTTCTTCAAATTACAAGAGGCTGATTTCTTACACTTTCCGCAGGGTGCAGACTCCCTGCAATTGCCCTGCCGGGTCACTTTTCCTGAAATCAGCAGGTAACCTGCAGCCCCCATAAGTCCGACAGTCAGGAGTCCCCGGGTGCCCCGTTTTAAAAAATCCCTCCTTTCCATGGTCACAATTTTTCAAAAACGCGGATCATTTTTTTCCCGGGATCGAGGGCATATACCCTCCCCTCTTCATCACAGGCCAGATCAGGGGCTTTCTGGTCTTCACCGAATTTTGCCGGAGCGGCCACCACCCCCACGAACTCTCCCGAGGCTTTGTATTCCTTGATCCTGACGACTCCCTTTTCGGCGGTGACGAAGTTACCGTTGGGCAGGGTTGCAATATGGGCGGGATTACAACAGCCGCTAAATCCTTTCACCCCGGCAAGGGATGCGTTCCAGAATCCCCTCAGTTCCCCGTCGTAGGTATAATTTTCAAGGGCGTGTTTACCGGGATTGACAACCCACAGTTCATCAAAGGAGTTGACCAGCAAGTCAAAAAAAGGACTCGGTACAATAAAACCATGATTGGAATTATCCCCTGATTTACCTTCAAATTCAAGTTCTTTGACCCCATCGCGACCAAAGCGGCATACTACCCTTCTGCCCGCGTCGGCAGCGAAAATATCCTCCCCTGATGCATCGATGGAGGTGATGACAGAATTTTCAGCGAGTCCTGAAAAGGATGACACCAGGGTGCCGGTGGCATCCAGGGATACAATACGGTTGCCTCCGCCCACATAAAAGCGGTCTCCCAAGGCTTTGACACATGCCGGATCCATATCAACGGGGGCCTCACTGATGAGCTTCCCCGCCAGGTCAAGGACTACAATTTTCCGGTCTCCGGCTACAACCAGTTTCCCTTCCGCATAGGAAATGGCTGCCGGATGGTCCAGGTTAAGCTTGAAATTGCGGCTTTCTTTGTAAAGGATGATCTCTTCGGGGACTTCCAATTGCGAATCCATATCATACGCATAGGGATTGGCCTGCTGTCGCCCCGGATGTTTCAAAAGGTAATCCGCGACAATGACTCCTACAATGACCAAAGCCATGCCGATGAGGAAGAAGGTGATTGCCTTGTTTTTCATTTTTCAGGTTATTTGCGCAAGTTAATACATATCATGGTTTTTGAATCGCGGGCGACCAGATATCCGTCGGCCAGCGCCAGGGGAGCCCAGGCATCGTGTCCGTCGGCGATCACTTTTGCCTGGTCGAGTTCTTTATATCCCGAAGAGGAAGGCTGAAGGATAAAGAGTGTTCCCTCTTCGTTGAGCAAATAGATTTTGTTGTCAGCCATGAAGTAAGGGCCCAGTCCGAATCTTTTTTCAGACCCGCTGGCCCACACGATTTTCCGGGTGTCGGAAGGGTTTACACAAACCAGTTGATTCCGCAGGGGTCCTCCGTCTTTTGGCAGGATGCCGAAAAGATGGCCTTCCCAAAACAAGGGCGTTTGCTGTTCACATGCCAGCCCTCCGCTGGGTTTGTATTCGTAAAGCATTTCCACGTCGAATTTATCACCTGATGGCGTTAAGTGGAGGACCATGCTTCCGGAGCCATATCCTGCCGTAATGAAAATTTTCCCGTCGGGCATACATACCGGGGAAGGCGCGACGACCTGTTTATTCCAGGCCTCTGTTTCCCAAAGCACTTTGCCTGCCTCAGGACCATCGGCTGCAATTCCTGCTATTCCCCCGGAAGCGCTGTACACATACATCCTGCGACCGTCAAAAGTAAAGGGAATGATGGATGAATGCGACATCTTCCAGCCGCGGGGATTGGGTGTTTCCCAGATTTTCCTGCCGGTAAGGAGATCGACGCCGATCATCAGGGCAGTTCCTCCTGTGGCGAGTACTGCCACATTTCCGTCGATCAGGGGACACTGCCCGGTATACCACAATGGCACCTCCGACCGGTATTCCTTTTCGATGTCAATTCCCCAGCGGAAGTCGCCGGTCAGGCGGTCGAGGCACATGACATGACACCGGGGTCCCATGGTCACAATAAAACTGTCGGTGACGGCAGGAACCGTTCGTGACATACCATGGTTTCTCTTCACATGCACGTTGTACCCCCTCCTCCACTGCTCCTTTCCCGTGGTAAGTGAAAAGCAGCGCAGAAAATCGGCACGTTCCTCCTCGTGGTAATCCAGCACATAGACCAAGCCTTCATAAATGGCAGCCCCGGAGTGGCCTTCTCCCAATTCGACCGACCAGCGGACATCAGGACCTGAGGATCCGAATTTCGCCAGCAAAGGTATGCCCGAGCGGGAAATATTGTCAAAATGTTCACCGCGGAACCGGGGCCAGGTTTCTGTCAGGGGGGTGTAATCATCGGCGTACCGGTCGAAGAGGGTGCCGATGTCAACCGTATCACCCACACCCCCGGAACCCCGGTTGTCCATGCCCGGAAGGCTTTGCGTAAAATCCCGGGTAGGGTCGTAATTCACCCACCACATCAAAATAATTACAGACAAGCCCGTCAGCACATAGGTTGCTATCTTAGGAATCTGGTTCTGATCAATTTTCACGCTTCATCCTCATTGGATTTTAAATACCATCAGGACTTCTCCGTGGCGGAGAAACATTTTCCCGTCGCGGATAAAAGGGTGTGCCCAGTGGGGGCCGCTGCCGTCGGTAATGCGGAATGAACTCACCAGGTTGAATTTTTCAGGATCAGGGAGCAGCAATCCCACATTTCCCCTCTTCTCCTCATACAGATAGAACATTCCATCGGCAAACACGATGGAACCTTTGTTTTCCCAGGTGGTTTCCCATTTCACCTCACCGGTGTTCCAGTCAAGGCACACCCAATTTCCTTTGCCGTTGTTGATCCAGTTGGATCCGTATAGGTAACCATCGTGTACGATTACCCCGTGGTGATGGTTATCGAGTACGTCACTGAAGAATTTTTCGGTAACACCGGTTCCTTCGTTATTCATTTTCAGCATCACAGCCTTGTAGTCATACCCCATTGAGATAAAGATCTCATCCTTGTAAAAGATCGGCGTGTTGGCCCAGATCAGTCCAGACTGATCCCATTTTTCACTGCTCCAATACTGGTATGACCAGGCCACCTTTCCGGTTTCGGGAACGATGGCGATCAGGTTTTGTCCTGTTGCTGCCAGGATCAACCGGAATTTGTCATATTCATAAATTACGGGAGAAATATAGCACCGGGGTCCGCCAACCGGTTCGGTACGCCAAACCTCTTTTCCCGTCATTTTATCGAAAGCCACCACCGAAGTCTTTGCCCCTCCCGGGGAACAGATCACCCGGTCACCATCGACCAGGGGACTTTCGGAAATTCCCCAGAGATGCCACTCCGACTCATAATCGCGGTCAACTTCCACAGCCCATATCACTGATCCGTCGGCCCGGTTCAGACAGCTGAGCCGGCCTGATCCCGAAAACACATAAATCCTCTCTCCGTCAATGGTGGGAGATGTTCGGGTGTCGGGATAGGACTGCTTCCAGGCGACACCATATGTACGCTGCCACAAAATGTTTCCCTCCATATCGACCGCGGAGATATAATCAAGGGTATCCTTCAACCCCGTTATGTAAATAATATTGTCGGCCATGATGGGAGAAGAAAAACCTTTCCCCAGGTTATCCACCTTGAGCAAAAGTTCAGGTCCTTCGGCAGGCCATGATTTCAGGAGTTTTTTTTCGCTTCCGAATTTTCCGTCACGCATTTCACCGCGCCATTGGGCAACTTGGGCCGCAGAGGAAAAACTGAGGAAAAAAAACAGGAGGATAAGCAGTCCTGAGCCCACGGATGCATTGGCTTTTCCTTCCATCTTCCAGATATGATTCCGGTTCGTCATTTTACCTGATTTTATAAACGATAAGTGCATTCCCGTGCCGGACCAGAAGGCGGCCGTTGTCGATGACCAGATGGGCCCAGTGCTGCGCAGTGCCCAATGACACCTTGGTCTTTCCCAGAATGTTAAGTCCCCCGGGATCGGCCTCCGCCATGAAAAGTTCGCCCCGGTCGGTATACCCGAACAGCAGTCCGTCAGCAGAGATGACGGTTCCGTTGGCCAATCCCTTCGCCTGGTATTTTTCCTCACCTGTTTTCCAGTCGATGGCCATCCAATAGCGGTTTTGATCTCCTGAACCGTATATATATCCGTTCACCAGGACCGCACCCCCGATACGGTTATCCATTGATTTGGACACCCATTCCGGGTGAACGGAAGTGCCGTCGGCCGAAAGCCTGAGTTTTACCCCGCCCTGTCCGTATCCGCTGAAACAAAACAGAGCCCCGTCATGATAAATGGGGGTATTGGCCTGAACGCTCCATTGGTTGGGATGGTGAAAGGTCCATAATAATTTGCCGGTTTGGGCATCCAGTCCGGCAATATGGGATGCAGTATGGGTAACCAGCAGGGTACGGCCCGGGATTTTCACCACCAGGGGAGTACAATAGCCCGAGAGGTCACCTTTCACCTGGGCTGACCACAGCAAAGCTCCGGTCATCCGGTCCAGGGCCACAACGGTCTTTTCAGGACCCCCCGGGGTTACAAAGAGCTTGTTACCGTCGATGGCAAAGGTTTCGGTGACACCCCATTGCACGTTGCGCCCTCCAAATTCCTGGAAAGTATCCTTTTTCCACTTTACCTTTCCGGTTTCCGAATCCATGCAGGTAACCACCCCCAATCCCGAATACTGGTAGAGAAGATTTCCCGCAATGACCGGCGAACTTCTCGATCCGGGGTAACTCTCCGTAAATTCGGGAGCATATGGGACTTTCCAGAGAAGCTTTCCTTCATTGGACAACGCATAAACATACCCCATGTTTTCCTCTGTCCCCGAAAGATAAATCTTGCTGTTGGCCACGACGGGCGAAGAAAAACCAGCCCCCAACTGATCATAACTCCAGAGAATCTGCGGGCCTTCTGCCGGCCAGCTTCGCAGCAGCCCCTTATCATCATAATTTCCGTTCCCGTGAGGCCCCCGCCAGAGCGTGGGTGCCTGTGCAAAAAGAAATCCACTTGCAGCCAAAAAAATGACAGTAACAAACGCTTTAATATTCATATTCTTTCAAATTATAAAACTTTTGAATTAAAGAGTTACTTTCCGAACATCGATTTGTGCCGAAAAATAATTTAAAATTCTTTAACTCAGAGGAAATTAACAGCATGTTAACAAAACAAAACCTGCTGAAATAAACAGGAAATACCCGCATGATCTGACAGGCCATGCAGAATTCATGGAATTAATCTGAAAAATTACAACCGGAAAGTGACTTCCGCCAGGGAGCGGTCACCTCGTTGCCGCAACCGGAACCTCCGGGAAGCGTAAGGTTGTTGATTCCAGGATGCAAGACAACCCCTGAATATCATCCGGAACTTTCTTCGTCGGCCAATTTATCCATCTCCCCACCCATTTTCTGCTGATTGAGGATTTCGACAATTTCCACAGGATTGAGCCGTTTCACATTGGTGATGACCATGTCGTCCTTCAGAAAATTGCCATATTGATTGCATTCATCAATGACTCCCCGAAAAATATCTTTCAGCAACGCTTTCAAAGGCAAAATTACCACCGCCGTGGTATAATCAAGCTTTGTCGTAAATTCCTCTATCTCACCTTCATTTCTGTCAAGCACATATTTTAACTCGTCATAAAGCAGTTTTTTTTGCATCGCAGTGAGTTCCTTCCCCCCCTGGCTCAGAAAAACCACGAAATAGCGCAACTTCTGACCCTTTCCTCCCAATCCGGTCGAAATAAAAACCTGCTGTTCGTCGAGCAGGGAACTCTGCAACAACATCCTGCTCTCCTGAAGCGCCAGAACCGACCATTCCCGCATTCCCTCATCGGGATTCTTAAAATACTTCTCGATGGTCCTGAAAGATTCCACTTCAACCGAAGAAGCCAGTGCTACCAAGATTTTTCTTTTCAGTTCAGCTGGCTGAGACGGATCAAACAATAATTCCTTCTGTTCAATCATTAGACCGACATCTTTCCCTTTGCGGAATTTCCCGGCAAATTCAAAATACTCTATCTGGAGCTGAACATCGATCTGTTCCTCCAGAATGTTAAAATTCTCAGGTATATTTTCCAGCGCTTCCTGAATTCTTTTGTATAGGAACTCTTCGTCCATCCGATGCTTTTGAGTTGGAACACAAAAATAGCACCTTCCGTCAATTTACAATTAAAAAAAGCCTGTTATCTTTGACACACTTAACATCCGGGTTCTGCAGGTCGGAACCTTTCGTGGGCCCTGGCAGCGGTGCCCCAACAATTCCTGAGACCTATGAAAAGAATCGTCCTCCTTCTCCTGGCGGCTCTTCTGGCAGCCTGCCAAACCCCAGACACGAAGATATCCTCTCCCGGAGGGGGGAAAGTCGTTGTTTACCAGGTTTTCACCCGCCTCTTCGGAAATACCCACACCACCTACAAGCCGTGGGGCACCCCGGAGGAGAATGGCGTGGGCAAAATGAACGATTTTACCGACAAGGCCTTGCAGGAGATCAGGGCGTTAGGGGTGACCCATATCTGGTATACGGGAATACCACATCATGCCACGGTAACCGATTACTCCTCCTTTGGCATCACCCCCGACGATCCCGACGTGGTCAAGGGGCGTGCCGGCTCGCCCTATGCGGTAAAAGATTACTACAGTGTCGATCCCGACCTGGCGGTTGATCCGGCACGAAGGCTGGAGGAGTTCCGCAGCCTTGTGGAGAGGAGCCACCGTGCGGGGATGAAGGTGATCATCGACATAGTCCCCAACCATGTGGCGCGCCGCTATGAGAGCATCGCCAAACCCGCGGGAGTGGCCGGGTTCGGGGAAAATGACGACACCACGGTGGAATATGCCCGTGACAACGACTTTTACTATATTCCGGGGAAGCCTTTCGAGGTTCCGGAACCACAGAACGGATACCAACCCCTGGGAGGGGAAGCCCATCCGTTGGCCGACGGCTATTTTGGGGAAACCCCCGCCAAATGGACCGGCAACGGCTCCCGTGAACCCCAGCCTTCCCACTGGGACTGGTATGAAACGGTAAAAATCAACTTCGGGGTGCGCCCCGACGGGAGCAAGGATTTTGACCTTCTGCCCGAAGGGTACGACCAGAAGCCCGTGGAAGCCCATTTTGCCTACTGGCAGGACAAGGATGTGCCGGCATCATGGGTGAAATTCCGCGATATCGCCCTCTTCTGGCTCGACCAGGGGGTCGACGGCTTCCGCTTCGACATGGCCGAAATGGTGCCCGTGGAATTCTGGAGCTTCATGAACTCCTCCATCAAACATAAAAATCCGGAGGCCTTCCTGCTTGCCGAGGTCTACAATCCTACGCTTTACCGCGATTATATTCACAAAGGTAAGATGGACTATCTCTATGACAAAGTGGAGTTGTACGACACGCTGAAGCACATCATACAGGGGCATGGATCGACCGACCACCTGGCGGCTGTCCAGGCCGGACTGGCCGATATAGAACACCACATGCTGCACTTCCTGGAGAACCACGACGAGCAGCGCATCGCCAGTCCGGGATTTGCCGGCGATCCCCGCAAGGCCCTGCCGGCAATGGTCCTTTCGGCTACCATCAGCACCTCCCCTACGATGATCTATTTCGGCCAGGAGGTAGGAGAACCGGGGGCTGAGGAACCAGGGTTCGGAGATCCGTCGCGCACCTCCATCTTCGACTACATTGGGGTACCCCACCATCAGCGATGGATGAACGGCGGCGCATTCGACGGCGGGGCGCTTCTTCCTGAAGAGGCCGCCTTGCGTGAATATTATAAGAAACTGCTGAACTTCACCCTCGCCAGTCCTGCCCTTTTGGGCGAATACCGCGAAATACACACCTTTAACAGGGAGCGCACCCCCAGCTACGGAGATAAGCTCTTCAGCTTCGTCAGATGGGCAGAGGGAGAAAAACTGATCATCGTCTGCAATTTCGACGCCACAGCCGGGCAGAGTGTAGAGCTGCAGCTTCCGCAGGAGATCACCAACGCCTGGGGAGTGAAAGAAAGGACCCTGACGATGAAAGATCAGTTGTCGGAAGAAACAGTGCCACTGAAAGTAACAGGGACGGGGGCCTCCTTGCAACTCACCCTTCAGCCCCTGCAATCCCTTATTCTCAGGATGGACGATAAGTAATGGAGGCAGTCCCACACGAGCGGCAAACTCCGGGGGAAACCGGTGTTCACCACCGCCTCTGCACTGGCCTTCCTGGTCTTCATCCTGGTATATTTCCCCTGTATCGGCGTGGTGGCCACCATCGGCAAAGAGTCAGGCCACTGGAAATGGAGCCTTATTTCCGTTGTCTATACCACCCTGTTAGCCTGGGTGCTCGCTTTCGTCACCTACCAGGGCATTAACCTCTTTTTGTAGTAACTATGCGGAACGGGAATGGCACTTCGAGCCCCAATGGAAAAGCATCGTTTCCCTGGCCGAATCCATACCCAATCAGGGAATCTTTTGTACACCACCGGAATACCCAAACCACCTACAAGCCGTGGGGCACCCCGGAGGAGAATGGCGTGGGCAAAATGAACGATTTTACCGACGCAGAAAACTGTTTTTATTCATTTTATTATTCCGGTGAAAATGTAAGTTTGCAAGCCAATTTAAATTCTGCAAAGTGAATAAAATAGTATTAACCATTGCCGTGGCGGGGATATTGATCTCGTGCGGCAAAAAACAACCCGTAACCGAGGTGATGAACCCGTTTTTTGAAAAGTATGACACCCCCTATGAGGTGCCGCCATTCGACAAGATCCTGAATGCCCATTATCTTCCGGCCTTCACGGAAGGAATGACGCAGCACGCTGCGGAAATCGAGGCCATTGCCGGCAACGCCGAAGCGCCTACCTTTGCCAACACCATCGAAGCCCTCGACCGGAGCGGTGACCTGCTGAGCAGGGTTTCCATTGTTTTCTTCAACGTGAAGGAAGCCCACACCAACGATTCCCTCAATGCCATCGCCGAGGAAGTGGCTCCGAAGCTCTCGCAACACCATGATGCCATTCTCCTGAATGAAACTCTTTTTGCACGGGTGAAGGCCGTTTACGAGAACCGTGACAGCCTGACCCTCACTCCGGAACAGATGCGTCTGGTCACTGAGACCTACAAAGGTTTCGTCAGGGGGGGCGCCAACCTTCCAGCCGAAAAGAAGGAAGAACTGAAGAAGATCAACGAGCAGTTGGCGCTTCTTGACCTGAAATTTGACAAGAACCTGCTGGCTGAGACCAACGGCTTCAAGCTGGTTCTGGAAGATAAGGCCGACCTGGCCGGACTTCCGGAGAATGTAGTGGCAGGAGCTGCCGAGGAGGCCAAAGCCGCCGGCATGGAAGGCAAATGGGTCTTTACCCTGCAGAAGCCAAGCTGGATTCCCTTCCTCACCTATTCCGACAAAAGAGAACTCCGCGAGAAGCTCTACAAGGCGATGTACAACCGCGCCAACAACGACAACGAAAACGACAACAAGGAGGTGATTCGCCAGTACCTGAAGCTGAGGCTACAGAAGGCCAACCTGATGGGTTATCCCAACTGGGCATCCTTCGTGGTCGACGACAACATGGCCAAAACACCTGAAAATGTGTATAACCTGCTTACCCAGGTGTGGACCCCGGCCATCGCCCGAGCCAAAGAGGAAGCCGCCGACATCCAGGCGATGATCGACCGCGAAGGAGGCAACTTCAAACTGGAGAGTTGGGACTGGTGGTATTATGCCGAGAAGGTGCGGAAGGAGAAGTTCAACCTTGATGAAGAGCAACTGCGTCCCTATTTCGAGTTGAACAATGTCCGCGACGGGGTTTTTGGCGTGGCCAACAAGCTTTATGGACTCACCTTCACCAAAATGGAGAACATGCCCCTCTTTCACCCCGAATGCGAGGTGTATGAGGTGAAAGACGGCGACGGCTCCTTCATCGGGGTACTCTACATGGATTATTTTCCGCGGGCATCGAAGAAGGGAGGCGCCTGGATGACCAACTACCGCGAGCAGTACACCTCTCCCGACGGAGTCAACGTGCGGCCGGTGGTCTCCATCACCTGCAACTTCTCCAAGCCGGTAGGCGACAAGCCTTCCCTGCTAAGCTATGACGAGGTGGAAACCCTTTTCCATGAATTCGGGCACGGACTGCATGGACTGCTGTCGCAGTGCACCTACAAGAGCCTGGCAGGGACCAACGTTCCCCGCGATTTCGTGGAACTCCCCTCCCAGATCATGGAGCACTGGGTCGACCAGCCTGAAGTGCTGAAAATGTACGCCCGCCACTACCAGACCGGCGAGGTAATCCCACAGGAATTGATCGACAAGCTGGATAAGGCCGGCAAATTCAACCAGGGTTTCGCCACCTCGGAATTTATCGCCGCCGCCCTGTTGGACATGGATTACCACACGCTGACCAATGCCGACAACATCGATGTCAACGCCTTTGAACTGAAAGCCATGGAAAAAATAGGGCTGATCAGCCAGATCATCCCCCGCTACCGGTCGACCTATTTCGCCCATATCTTTTCATGGGGCTATTCGAGCGGTTACTATGCCTACACCTGGTCGGAAGTACTCGACGCCGACGCCTTTGAAGCCTTCAAAGAGGCCGGCAACATCTTTGATCCTGCCGTAGCCAAAGCCTTCCGAAGCAACATTCTGGAAAAGGGCGGCACCGAAGATCCGATGAAACTCTACCTGCAGTTCCGCGGTAAGGAGCCCAACATCCAGCCTCTGCTGAAAAACCGGGGACTAAATTAAACATAACTTTTCCACGAAATACAAGTAAAACGTCCAAGTCGTTTTTTGCAGGCTTATCTATTTATTATAACGTCAACCTTAATTGAGTTGTAAGAAATAGATTTTGTCTGTCGATAGGCGGTCGGTGTTGCAGTTTAACCTACTGCCAACGGTTATTTGTACTATTCAATTTATATTGCACCTCGTTTTTATTCTTTTATCACTTTTTGATTCAATTTCTGGTTATGGGTTTCAAGCTTTAATAAGTAAATCCCGTTTTTCAGTCCCGATAAATCAATATGGTTTTCCTTCACGTGATCCGTGCAAAAGAGTTGTTTGCCCTTTATATCGTACACTTCAACTTTGATGATGGGATCATTAACCTGCAGGTCAAACCATACCATCCCCTTTGTAGGGTTAGGATAAACAATGATATGGTCATTTTTAGTCAGATCGCCCACTGGTGTGAGGTCGGGCATCCACACGACAGCAAAGGCTTTGTAGGTTATCGTGTTATCGCCTACAGTGGCAGTTCCCGCATTGATGTAATACGCAGGGCTGTCGGCGGCAGTCGCCCACACAGTACCCACGCCGGCCATATTGCTTTTGGTCGTGGTATAGCCCGGCTTGTCGTGATAATTGCGTCCATAAATTGGTTGTACCCTCACAGTTCCGTCCACATTGATGCATACAGGATTGTTAACCCCGGCGAAACTGCTTAAAGCAGCCGTGAAAACCTCACTGCCGGCCGGAGTGGAATCCAGCGTTTTCATAAAGCGGTTGGTGATAACGCCGCTGAAATAGGGCTGCAAAAGTTCCAGCACTTTATACAGGTTGTCATTCCCATGCCCCGCCGCAATGAGTTTATCAATAAGCTTGGCCGCCTCGTTGGTCAAAACAATCGTCGTACCCGCGCCGACATACCACAGCTTGAGCGATATGCCCTCCGAATCCCGCGCGCCCGTTTCGGTGACGGCGCTGCCCTTGATAACCGCCGTAATCGTCGCGTCTCCGGTCAGGGCGGTTGTCGCCGCGCCCGTGAGCGTGATCACGATGTTGTTGCCCGTGCCTTTGGCGGCGGTGTAGTTAAGCCCCGCGGGAAGCCCGGTCAGCGTCACGTCGGAGGCCGACACGCCCGCCTTGACCGTGCCGGTGGTCACGTTGATGTCCCACGTCTTATCCCGCGCGGAGGGGGTCTTGTTGTCTATCTGCAGGATTGCCGTATCGTCCGTGGCCGTCCCCGCGACGGTGATAGCGTCTGCGGGCATCCACAGGATAGCAAAGGCTTTGTAATATCTCGTTCCCTCTGCGCTTACCTCCATTACGCCTGCCTGAATTAGATGCGCGGCATCGTCAGCAGTTGTAAGGCTCACAGCACCTATGCCGGTCAAATTACTTTGTGTAGTTGTATAGCCGGTGTCGCCGTTATAATCACGCCCGAATATCGCTTGTATGCTAAGCGTTCCGTCCGCATTGACGCACACAGGATTGTTAAGCCCGGCGAAATTGCTAAGAGCGACCGTGAAAACCTCGCCGCCCGCCGGAGTGGAATCCAGCGTTTTCATAAAGCGTTCGGTGATAACGCCGCTGAAATAGGGCTGCAAAAGTTCCAGCGCTTTATACAGGTTGTCATTCCCATGCCCCGCCGCAATGAGTTGGTCAATAAGCTTGGCCGCCTCGTTGGTCAAAACAATCGTCGTACCCGCGCCGACATACCACAGCTTGAGCGCTATGCCCTCCGAATCCCGCGCGCCCGTTTCGGTGACGGCGCTGCCCTTGATAACCGCTGTAATCGTCGCGTCTCCGGTCAGGGCGGTAGTCGCCGCGCCCGTGAGCGTGATCACGATGTTGTTGCCCGTGCCTTTGGCGGCGGTGTAGTTAAGCCCCGCGGGAAGCCCGGTCAGCGTCACGTCGGAGGCCGACACGCCCGCCTTGACCGTGCCGGTGGTCACGTTGATGTCCCACGTCTTATCACGCGCGGAGGGGGTCTTGTTGTCTATCTGCAGGATTGCCGTATCGTCCGTGGCCGTCCCCGCGACGGTGATAGCGTCTGCGGGCATCCACAGGATGGCAAAGGCATGGTAGTGGGGACCGCCTCCTATTATTTCGCCTGCGAAAATGTAATATTCCGGACTGTCGGCAACAGTAAACTGCACAATGCCTATACCCAACTGATCGCATGCGCTTGTGGTATAGCCTGTTCTGCCGTAATAATCACGCCCGAATATTGGACTTATTCTAAGCGTTCCGTCCGTGTTTACGCCCACAGGATTGTTAAGCCCTGCGAAATAGCTCAAAACCCCCGTGAAAATCTCACTGCCGGCAGGATTGGACGCCAGCGTTTTCATAAAGCGTTCGGTGATAACGCCGCTAAAATAGGGCTGCAAAAATTCCAGCACTTTATACAGGTTGTCGTTCCCATGCCCCGCCGCAATAAGCTTATCGATTAAGCCGTTTTCGTTGCTTAAAGCAATCGTCGTACCCGCGCCGACATACCACAGCTTGAGCGATATGCCCTCCGAATCCCGCGCGCCCGTTTCGGTGACGGCGCTGCCCTTGATAACCGCCGTAATCGTCGCGTCTCCGGTCAGGGCGGTTGTCGCCGCGCCCGTGAGCGTGATCACGATGTTGTTGCCCGTGCCTTTGGCGGCGGTGTAGTTAAGCCCCGCGGGAAGCCCGGTCAGCGTCACGTCGGAGGCCGACACGCCCGCCTTGACCGTGCCGGTGGTCACGTTGATGTCCCACGTCTTATCCCGCGCGGAGGGGGTCTTGTTGTTTATCTGCAGGATTGCCGTATCGTCCGTGGCCGTCCCCGAAACGGTGACGTAGGGCGACCATGCAATGGCGAAGGCTTTGTAGCGGCCGCCGATTTTGTCTGAGGAACCTGCGTCAATGTAATATTCCGGACTGTCGGCGGCAGTCGCCCACACAGTACCCACGCCGGCCATATTGTTTTTGGTCGTGGTATAACCCGGCTTGTCGTAATAAACGCATCCGAAAATCGGTTGTATTGCAAACGTTCCGTCCGCATTGACATCTACAGGATTGTTCAACCCGGCGAAACTGCTTAAAGCAACCGTAAAAATCTCACTGCCGGCAGGATTGGACGCCAGCGTTTTCATAAAGCGTTCGGTTATAACGCCGCTGAAATAGGGCTGCAAAAGCTCCAGCACTTTATACAGGTTGTCATTCCCATGCCCCGCCGCAACCAGCTTGTCGATCAAGTAGCCGGCGCCTTCGTAGGCGTATTCGTTGGTCAAAACAATCGTCGTACCCGCGCCGACATACCACAGCTTGAGTGCTATGCCCTCCGAATCCCGCGCGCCCGTTTCGGTGACGGCGCTGCCCTTGATAACCGCCGTAATCGTCGCGTCTCCGGTCAGGGCGGTTGTCGCCGCGCCCGTGAGCGTGATCACGATATTGTTGCCCGTCCCTTTGGCGGCGGTGTAGTTAAGCCCCGCGGGAAGCCCGGTCAGCGTCACGTCGGAGGCCGACACGCCCGCCTTGACCGTGCCGGTGGTCACGTTGATGTCCCACGTCTTATCCCGCGCGGAGGGGGTCTTGTTGTCTATCTGCAGGATTGCCGTATCGTCCGTGGCCGTCCCCGCGACGGTGATAGCGTCTGCGGACATCCACCCAATGGCTTTATAAAAATAAGTTACTCCTCCACTGACCAGTGTTCCGGCGTCAACGTAATCACTTTCGCTGTCGGCCGAGGTGAAAAGCACAGTTCCAACTCCCGCGATATTCCCTGTGGTTGTGGAAAAACCCGCATCCCCATAATAATCGCGTCCGTGAATCAGTGCAACGATAAGGTCTCCATCCGCGCCGATACCGATAGGATTATTATATATGGAGGAAAAAATGCTCAGTTCGGCGGTCTTGGCTTCGCAGTCGGCGGGGGCGGCGGCAAGCGCGGCCATATAATCGGCGGGGATTGCACCGCCCGAAGTTCCTTGAAGTCCGACTAAAGTCGCATACAAGCTCATCTTCCCATACCCCGCCGCTATCAGCTCGTCAATCAACTTGCCTTCTTCCTCGTTGGAGAGGACAAAGGTTGTGGCTGTATTGGTAGTAGTTTCGTTCCCCGGAACGGGCAAAGCATTCACCTTGCCAATCAGGAAGATGAATAATGCTAAAATTACAAAAATTTGTTTTTTCATGATTTTCACTTTATAGCTGTTCTTTCATCAATTTTCAAAATGAGGCACAACGATTGGCGGTATGAAAAGTTGCCGGTTGCGGACGACTCCCTATCAAGTTACACAAAAGAAAAAGCAGGCTACAACCCTTGAATAACCTACTGTCCCGGCAATTTTTTATACCGCGTGTTCTATAAGATGGGGCAATGGCGCTCCGGCCAGGTTCAATTCCGCAGCGCTGGTGATGTCAGGTTTCTTCAAAGAACGGATAAGCATTCTATTCCAAAAAAACGAATGTTGTTCTGATTTTATAAAATTTCGCGTTTAGGGCTAATACTTATACATACGGAAAAACCGTTCAATCTATTCAAATACCAGCAGTATTGTATGTTCAACACTTGATTTTATCTCTCCTTCTTTAGTGCAATAAATTTAAAGAAAAAAAGGTAGTTTTTAATCGTTTTCGCAGTTTTATTTTTAAGTTTTTTGCTTCATCCCGCATTAGCTCTTTTTTTGTAAGTTATGTTTTCCTTTGCGTCCCAAAGGGACAGCTTGGCGTTCAAAGGTTCAATGGCACTGGTTCAAAAGTTCAACAATGGTTCAATGGCACTACGTGCCGTTCAAAAGTTCAACAATGGTTCAAAGGCTTCGCCGTTCAAAGGTTCAACTTGTTAATTCAGCTTCGCTGCATTTTCTGTCGTCGCTCGGCATAGCTCAAGCAAGCTTGGCTCTACACTCACTCCTAAGAAAATTGGTAATTCGTAATTGGTAATTCGTAATTCGTAATTGTTCAAAGGCTTCGGCGTTCAAAAGTTCAACAATGGTTCAAAGGTTCAACTTGTTAATTCAGCTTCGCTGCATTTTCTGTCGTCGCTCGGCATAGCTCAAGCAAGCTTGGCTCTACACTCACTCCTAAGAAAATTGGTAATTCGTAATTGGTAATTCGTAATTCGTAATTGTTCAAAGGCTTCGGCGTTCAAAAGTTCAACAATGGTTCAAAGGTTCAACTTGTTAATTCAGCTTCGCTGCATTTTCTGTCGTCGCTCGGCATAGCTCAAGCAAGCTTGGCTCTACACTCACTCCTAAGAAAATTGGTAATT
>Ga0255341_1003784_pt1 | contig 16630 bp, 10 predicted proteins | sample wastewater_treat_8_FD_192418 | JGI IMG/M metagenome (GOLD analysis project Ga0255341, IMG submission 192418) | Wastewater microbial communities from Lulu Island WWTP, Vancouver, Canada - plant12 | ecosystem: Engineered > WWTP > Wastewater > Unclassified | place: Canada: Vancouver, British...
AGCAGTGATTCTCGATGTAAAACACACCGGGATAGGACGCGATCACAGGCGCAGTCGTGACAGATACTGGGCTAGCCAGTGGCTGAGCCTTCACGGTGCCCAGCGGTGTACTGTACCAGAGGTTCAGCACGATCGCTCGGGAGACAGTCGAACTGCTATCCACTGCCCGGGTAAGCAAGTACTGTCCATCTGGGCTCAGTCCCACGACCGCGGTGAGCTTAAGTGGGCCCAGTTCCGGGAATAGCGCACGAACAAGCTGCTCGGCGTCTTGGGCAACGAGGCCACCGTTTCCGTCAGGCAGCCAGAGAATGGCCTTCTGGTCGCTCCTGTTTGACAACAGGAAACCGCCGATCATCTTGATCTTTGGCCAGCCTGCAACGCAGAGGGCTGAGCCATACTTCCTCACCCCGTATGCAGGCAAGGTTGTTTTGGCCGCATCGCCGTAGATCCACACAAACGGCTTGTAGTAGTACAGTGTGCCGTTCTCCCCTACGACAATGATCAGACCCTCAAGCGCTATCACAGCACGCGGGCACGTATACGTCTCCCCAGCCGCCGAGGGCAACTCTACTGCTGGACCAGTGCCAGTGAAGTAGAAAGCCCTGTTGGGTCCACCATCGACTTGTTTCGCCGATAGTGCCAGGACGGAGCCGGAAGCCGTCGTTGCCATGACGGCGGAGAAGACATATCCGGGCATCAGTTGCTCAATGGGACTATTGAGAGTGCGACGAAACGCCTGATTTCCCAGGCCATCGCCGTCATTCTCCCAGTCACCAGCAATCGTGCCGTTGTTGTCAACGGTGAACGGGTAGAAATGGTCGAAGCCCCCGGTGAGTTCAAGTGCGCCCGTTTCTACGTTCCACAGTGCAGCTTGCTGACCGGAGCTTCCTGCTGCCCATTTGCCGTTTCCGGATATCCAGCGCAGGTCAGTTGGGGAGTACGGTGCAGTCAGTCGCCTTTTCAGGCCTTCTGGCCCAAACACCGCTCCACCATTTGAATCCATGCTCTCCACAAGCAGCGTTTGCCCATCATCGGACATCCCAATGGGGGCAAAGCGCTCGCCTGCAGGAGTAGCCCAGTAGGCGACATCGTTCCCCCCGCCGCCACTGCTTTCAGCAGTGGTCCCAGTAATCAAAGCCTCGCTCAGGGCGAGGCAAGAAACGAAAAGAAGAATCCACAGATACTTCATCTTCGTGTCCTTTCTCCCCGCTTGCGCGAGGTGGTCGACATTCTAAAACCATTCAATTGGCGAAGGCAAGCAACGTAAGCAGGTTTCAATCCTCACCGGCCCCGAAGGGCCCATTTCTGTGCATCGGTTCGGAGTTCTCTGGAACGACGGGCCGATGCACGCCTCCCCGCATGTCCGCCAGTCAGCCCGGCACCCGCGAAAGCGCGCTCGAACGCAGCCAGTCCGCGAAATACCCGCGCGCGCTCACGACTTCGTCGTGCTCCAGTTCGGTCGTGTAGATGAAGTGCGCCCGGCGCAGGGGCAGGTACTGCGCCGCGGTCTCGGCCTCCACAAAGACGTCGAACGGCGCCTTCCGTTTGCCAATCAGCGACATCAGGGTCAGGTTCTCGCCCGCCAGATGCTGCGTGAAAATGCTGATCAGCCGCCTGTTCCTGCCGCCCGCAATCCAGTCCGCGAAGCCTTCCAGCGATGCGTACGTCGAGTCGAACAGCAGAACATCTCTGATGCAGCCGGCCAGCCCGCCGTGCCTCAGAATGGCGCTCGTGACCTTGTACCCTCCGCTGTGAGACGTCAGAGCGATGCGCCCGATGCGGGCCGTGCCGATGTGTCCCTCCCGCTTCAGGAAACCCGTCACTTCCCGAATCAGCGCCTCGAACGCGCCCTCGTCCAGCTCCAGATGTCCGCCGCCCGAGTCCGTCGCGTTCTTCGGGCCCTGCGGGACGAGCAGAATCGCGTTCAGCCCGCTCTCATCGATCAGCCGCCGCAGATCGTACCGCTCCAGCGCCTTCGCCACGTTGTTGCCGTGCCCGTGAAAGTGAACCACGTAGTCCACCCGCGCCTCCGCACGGTATCCAGCGGGGATGAACACGCCCACAGTGCTGTCGCTGTAGTGCGCGGCGGCGCTGAAGGTCTTCCCGCCGTATGTCCATCCGTTCTCACGGCTGGCGTGCGGGTAGGGCGCGTTCCGGAACGCCCGCAGAATCGTCAGTCCCTCCATGAATTCCTTCTCCTTTGGTTTCGTCGGCAAGTGCACCTTTCTGTCCTTCGGCTCGGAGCTCTCTGGAACGACGGGCCGAAGCGCACCTCGGCATATCTGCCTCACGCGGTCGCCTTGTTCGGGAGGTGTGACTTGACCTCAAGGACACCAAAACGCTAGTCCGCAACCAGCCTTGCGGCCTCGGACAGAAGCTCGTTCAGCAGCGGTTCCGTGCCCATGCTGCGCGCTGTTACCCGTACGAACTCCTCGTCGAATGGCTGCGGGTCGAGCAGCATCGCCACCACGTCCTGACGGCTCTTTCCGCTTCCGAGCGATATCCACCAGAGCTTGGAGAGGATGGCGTCCTCTTTGGAGAGCAGGCGCAGAACTGCTTCTGAGAAAACGGGCCGCGCGACGGCTCTGGCAAGCTCTCCCTGCACACATTCCCCGGGGTGAAAATCAACCTTTACGAATGTTTCCATGTCCAGTGCCTGAAACATGTCGCGGTTGCGAATAGCCCGAAGCGCCGCCTCTCTGTCAACGTAGAAGAACGAGTCCAGCCTGTCCAGCAGTGCGGGGACGGCGTCAGGCTGAATCTCGACGGCAATATCAACGTCCTGCGTCAGCCGGGCTTCGCCGTAGTAGATGGCCGCCAGAGCCCCGCAGAGGGCGTAGGATATCCCGAGTTCCGCCAGGATTCCGCACACTCGCTCCGCCGTCGCAGATACGGGCAACTCACGCATCCCGCTGTATCCTGTCGAGCAGTCTCCGCGCACCGATGTCTGTTGCATACATGCGCCGAGCTGCCTCTATGCGGATCTCCCGCTCCGGCGCGTCCGGCATTCTCTCAAGCGCCCGCCGGATGAAGACATCGCGCACCTCGACGTAAATACGCTCCGCGCGCCGCAGCCGCCCGGTTGCGCCCATCTGGCTCTGATGCGCCCTGTAGAGTTGTTCGACCGTCGCCATGTCCGTCATTATACCGCGCCGATGGGCACCCGCGCTCAGTACTTCGCGACGATGGTCAGCCTCTTCCCGAACGCCGGGTCCAGAGCAATCGTCTCGCGTTTCCTGTCCACCCGCCTACACGGCTCGCCGTTGACCGTCACCGACCGGAACGGCTTCTTCTCAGGATGCCGCAGCCGTATCTCCAGCTTCTTCGGAGGGTTGCGCTTCGGCGGCGTGACAGTCGCGACGATCTCGCCGGAGTCCGCGTTCGACTCGATGCCGAAGCTCACCGGTCCGAAGTAGGTCGCCATTCCTTCGGCCCGCACCGCCTGCCCGTCCTGCATCCACGTGCGCGGAATGGCCGGGCCGATGCGCAGCGAATCGTCCCCCGTTTCGCTCACCAGGCAGTGCCGCAGCCAGTTGACCCAGCAGCTCTCGTCCGGCGTCTTGTAGAACGGCCCGACGCCCAGCCCGAACGCCTCCACCGGATGCTCGGTGAAGCAGCGCACGTCGCGGTAGATGTTCTGTGCGAACGAGTTCATCAGACAGCGGACCGCGTGCTCGGGCTGGTCGCGCTTGATGTAGACCATCGCCATCGGCAGCAGGCCGCTCTGAATCGTGTTGCCGCCCTGGCTGAACCAGTAGCGCTCCAGATCCACCTGCCGCCCGCGATACTTGTGAACGAAGACGTTGTCCTCGCTGTCCTTCAGAATCCAGGTTGCCTGGTCTTCCGACGCGTCCAGCACTCCGCATTCGATTGTGTGAATGGGCCCGTAGAGCGAGTTTCTCATCCACCCCAGATCGCGGGTCAGAAGTCCCGCGCGGGTGGGGGTGAACGGCACGAACCGCCCGTCCGCGAGCGCGGTCACCGGCGAGTGTTCCATGTGCAGCCGCATCGAACGTCTCAGGTCCTCACGATAATCAGCCGCGTCCGCCGCAATCCTGCCCGCGTCGTTTTGTCCCAGTTCCCGCAGCACTTCCGCCGCCGCCGCCATCCCGCGGTAGCAATAGGCGTTCACGGCGTACCAGTAGAGCCATTCCGGGTTGTCTTCCAGATGCCCGGGCGGTATCAGGCCGTACTCCGGCGCCTTCTCTCCCTGAGGCGTCAGCTTCTTCGTGTATTCCCGCTCGCGGGTCACCATGTCGCAGGCCGCCACAAGATTCGGCGCGACGCCGTTTGCCCATCGCCTGTCCCGCGTCAGGAAGTAGTGTTCGCACAGCGCAAACAGCACAAAGCCGTGATCGAGGTTGTAGTTGAACGTCTGATAGTCCACCTCGTCGCTCACGCGCAGCCCGTGCAGCACACCCTCCTGGCTGCGGAACTTGCCGTGCAGAGGCCGGGAGCCCTGGCAGTGTACAAACGGCATCAGATACTTGCGCGCGTCTTTGTGATACCCCCGGAAGTCGAGCGACCGCACCTGATGCATCGCTTCGTTCGCGCAGACGTTGTAGTTGTAGGTAGCCGCGGGAAGCAGATAGTAGCCCGTCTCGATGTCCCTGTCCGCGGTGATCGCGATGTGCGGGACCGTTGCTTTCACGAACTCCGTGATGACGGGCTCGGGCGTCTCTATCTTCGCTCCGGACGCGATCTTCCGTTCCCAGTAGCCGCTCATCTCCGCCAGCTTCGCATCGAAGCTCGCCTGCCTCAGCGCGCTCAGCTCGTCATCGGTCAGCAGGGTCACGAAGGGGAACTTCAGCTCGATTGCGTGCGCCTCTCTCGGGGCAAGCTCAACGTCGTAAGCGACCGCGTTCGGCAGCGAGCCGATACCCCGCGGCGGATACGCGCACGAAGCCGCCGAGACCTCTCCCCGCCCGTGCGTCTCAATCAGCGCCCGCAGCCGGGGCCGCTCGTACGGCCGGGCTGTCAGCCGCTCCTTTGCGGCCTCTTTGTGCCACGGCCACCGCTCTCCGGCAATCCTTGCCGCCGCCACAATCGCGCCGTCCCGAACCTCTAGCGCCTCGGGTTCTTCCACCACAATCCAGAACCGCGCCCGGATCGGGTCCTCCGAAGCGTTCCTGATCCGCACCCGCGTGAACACCGCCACCGCCTCGTCGCCGCGCTTCGCGGGCTCGTTCTCTGGCCCCCCGCATATCAGCGCCGCGAAGTCCGTCTTCACGAACTCCACCTGCCTGTCCATCCAGCGGGTGGTATAGACGGGCAGGCACCCGTTCATGGCAGACTGCTCGGCCGCGTCGTCCCGCTCGCGGAAGTCCGGCGGGTCCATCGTCGGGAACTTGAAGTCAATTCTGCCGCCCGGCCACAGAAGCCTCGCCGTATCCCGTCCCGACACCTTCAGCGAGCGTTTGTCCGCGAACAGATGCCCGTTGAAGCGCAGCGCGAACTCCTGCCGGTTGCTGTCGCACCCGAGCGGCACGTAGCGTCCCTGCCGGATCTTCACCATGTGCGGCACCTCTCGCGATGCCCGTTCGTACGACTGCTCCGGCTCGTCGAGAATTCGGTCGAAGACGGGTTTCGGCCCCGTGCGCCGCTCCCTGGTGTCTCCGGCCTGCCGGATGGTCACTCCCAGATCGGGAATGTCAATCGGCCCGTCCGCCAGATCGTCTACCGCAAAGGAGACATCGCGCGGCTTCGCCCGCAGCGTGACCACCGTGAGGTCCGGAGGCACGGGCACGAATTTCGCGTCCACCTGCCTCGAGCAGTCCGCGCCGAGAACTCGCGCGCTGATCTGCCCGCCCCGCTTCGATTGTGCTATCAGATGCCCGTTCCTGATCAGCAGGCCGCCCGGAAGCGGCTTGCTCCCCGACATCGCGATGCTGAAAGCACTCTCCTTCCACGTTGAGGTCGAGTAGACCTCGAACCCGCGCACCGGGCGGCTCGCCCCGTCTGTGAAAAGCAGCCGGAAGCGGTAGGTCTGCCGGTAGAACACCGCGAAATCCTCCGCCCGCGCAAGCTCGGTAATGTCCAGCGGGTCGAAGGTGTACGTCACCGTGTCCCCGTCAGCCTCCACGTCCCCGTGAGCTGTCACCCATCCCCCGTTGTGCGGGTCGTCAATGTCCGTCCAGCCGCCGCGATAGGCCGTCGGCCAGTTGTGGTTCCAGTACTGCAGCCGCGTGTCCCGCGCGCCGGGAGCTTCGCCGTCGAAGCGCGCCACGACGCGCTCGATCTGCCGGGGCACGTCCCATTCTATTCCGATGTGAGAGCCGCCCTGTTCCGGAACGTCAACCGGAGCGTAGATGCCGTCCTCCGGTTCAATCCGGTGATGCTCGATCGTGTGCGCGTCGAAACCCGTCCAGAAGCGAACCTCGCCAAACGGCGCGATATCGGCCGGTTGGCCTGCCAGAGACTGCAAATCTTTCGTGTCCATCGTGCTTGCCCCGCTGCGTAGTCGTTCCATCCCCCGCGCCCCTTCCCTGACGAGCGCCTCTCTTCCTGCCGCCGGAGCGGCCGCGGGCGCAGGATTCGGCCCGGCGGGCGCATAACCGGTACCTGTCCCCGGGCTCGGGCCGGAACCCGTTTTTGGGGTATCTTCAGGGAGTGTGCATCAGGTGAAAGACTCAGAGAAAGACTGCGGCTGCCAGAGTGGCGGGTGCTGCGGGCCGCGCGTTTCGCGGCGTGATTTCCTCGGGTATACAATCGGAGCGGCGGGGTGGAGCATCTTCGGCTTCCCCGGCTTCGCGGGCGCGTCGCCCGACCACCGGCTCACCGAATCCGAGCTGGCAAACTGGAAGACGGCGCTCTTCGGCAGAGGCGTCCCCATCAAGTATCGGCCGAAGGTGAACCCGCTGGCCGCGGTGCCGCTCGGCGGCATCGGTTGCGGCAACGTGTACGTCGGCGCGGACGGCACGCTCTCGGACTGGCTCATCTTCAATAACGTGCACCCCGTACAGGTCCCCGATACGTTCCTCGCCATCCACGCGCGGCAGGGCGGCCGGAGCGTCTCGAAGCTCCTCCAGACGGTTGCGCCCAAAGGCGCGCGCGAAGGCGCGCCCGAGGCTCCGCTCGTCGAGGACATCGAGATGACCGGCGAGTATCCCTTTGCCTTTCTCGACTATATCGCTCCCGATCTGCCCGTCAGAGTCCGGCTCGAAGCCTTCTCGCCCTTCGTTCCCCTCGACAGCGAGTCGAGCGCCTTTCCCGCCGTTGTGTTCGTTCTGCATGTCCGCAACGAGTCGCAGTCTCCGGCGTCCGTTTCCGTTGCCCTCGCCGCGCGCAACACGGCCGGGTTCGGTGTGGAGTGCGAGCGCCGCAACCGCGCCGTCCGGCGAGGGCGGCTCACCGCTGTCGAGATGGGCCTGACTCCCGGCAGTCCGGCCCGCATCAGCCCGCGCATCAACCTCCTGACCACCGCCCGCGACTTCACCCTGCTCGCCGCCGAAATGCCGCCCGGCCTCAGCCTCCAGACGCCGCGGGATGCAGACGTGAGCGCCGATGAGATCGCCGGAGTCCTCAAGCAGAAGGGCGCCAAGCCGGTCATCTGGCTCGAAGACCCGTCCGGACTCTCGCCCGAGGCCGCGCGGGCGCTCGGGGAGGCGGCGGGCAAAGGCGCCACCATCCTGTTTGCCGGGGCAACATCCTTCCTCAACCGCTGGGCCGCGTCCCGGGGCAAGTCGCCGGGTCCTGCTCGCCCGGACATCGTCGTCGAGGATTTCGAGAACGGCACGTATGCCGGGTGGAAGGTGGAGGGGACGGCCTTCGGCGACAGCCCCCAGACCGGTACGCTGCCGCACCAGAACCAAGTCAGCGGATGGCAGGGCAGGTATCTGGTCAACAGCTTCGTGGGGGGCGACGACACCACGGGCAAGCTCACCGGGAAGCCGTTCACCATCCAGCGCAGGTGCATCCGGATGCTGATCGGCGGAGGCTCGCGCGCCGCCAGCACCTGCGTCAACCTTGTCGTGGACGGGATCGTTGTCCGCAGTCAGCGCGGACGCGGCAACGAGCGCCTCGAGCCCGCGTTGTGGGACGTCTCCGGGCTCGAAGGCAAGGAAGCGCACATCGAGATTGTTGACTCCGCCGCGGGTGGCTGGGGCCACATCAACGTGGACGATATCGTCCAGACCGATGCCCCGTTTCAGCCGCTCGAAAAAGCCGCCGCCGAAGCGCTGGACGGCCTTCTGCCCTGTGCTTTCGAGCGCATCAGCGAGGGGATAAAGCCGCTCAGCGTCACGCCGGGCGGCCCGGTGGCGTCTCTGAACGCGCCTCTCTCGCTCGATCGCCTCGACGAGATGATCGCTCCCGTGGCCGCTCCGGACAGGCAGGTGTTGCTTGCTGCCCCGGACGGGCGTCCGGTGCTGGTCGAGAGACCGGCGGGTAAGGGGAGGGTGCTTCTTCTGCTTGCGCCGCTTGCCGGCAACCGCGCGCAGGCTCTCTCCGTCATCGCCGCTGTGGCGGGCGGGGAGTACGAGGCGGGATCGGGGGTGCAGCCGGTGGACGCGTCCTTCGGCGATCTCGCAATCGGCACGACCGCCGATGATGCCCGGGCTGTCGTATCCTGGAGGGGCGTGGACGATCTCCTGCGCTGCCTCGCAGACAAGGAGTCCGGGGACGGCGAAGACGCCAGCGTAAAGCCGGGAATTGTCCTGAACGCCGCCGTCACCGCCGCCGCCGTGGTGCCTCCGGGCGGCGAAGCGGCGATTCCGCTGTTCCTCACGTGGCGGTTCCCGAACTACTACTTCAGCGGCCGCAACATCGGCAACCGCTATGCCGCCCGCTGGAAGGGCGCCGCGCGCGTGGCGGAGGAACTGGCGGCGCGGTTCGATGACCTGCGCGAGAGCACCCATCGTTACCGCAGCACACTCTACGAAACGAGCCTGCCCTACTGGCTCATAGACTGCCTGTCGAGCCAGTCGTCCACCATCCGCAGCGAGGTCTGCGTGTGGACGGGCGAAGACGCGTTCGCGGGGTTCGAGGGCTCGGGCGGGTGCTGCCCCATGAACTGCTCGCACGTCTGGGGATACGAGCAGACTCTGGCGTTTCTGTTCCCCGATCTGGAGCGCCGCATGCGCAACGCCGACCTCAAGCACCAGCAGAACGAGGACGGCGGACTGAACAACCGGGTCGCTCTGCCGCTCGCCAGCCACCCGACCGGAGAGCGCCCCTTCGCCGACGGGCACGCAAGCGGCATTCTGAAGGCCTATCGCGAGCATCTCAACTCGCCCGACATGTCGTTCCTGCGGGAGTACTATCCCAACATCCGCAAGGCCGTGGACTATCTTCTGAAGCTCGACGGGCAGCCGCCGGACGGTGTGCTCGAAGTCGCGCAGTGGAACACCTACGATTGCCAGGTGACCGGCCCGAACTCGTTCATCGGCTCCTACTACCTGGCCGCGCTGCGCGCGGGCGAAGAGATGGCGCTTCTGATGGGCGACACGGCATCCGCGCGGAAGTGGCGCGGGGTGTTCGAGTCCGGCCGCCGCAGGCTGACTCAGCTCACCTGGAACGGCGAGTACTTCTATCAGAACTTCCCCGGCTACGAGACCATGGCGACGCAGTATGGTCCGGGCTGTCTCGCCGACCAGCTCATCGGGCAGTGGTGGGCGCATCTGCTGGGGTTGGGGTACATCCTGCCCGAGCGGCTGGTGAAGAAAGCGCTCGCCAGCGTGTTCCGGTACAACTGGCTCTCCGACCTCAGTGACTGGAAGCACAGCCAGCGCGTATTCGCCGACGGACACGACAAGGGACTCCTGTGCTGCACGTGGCCGCGCGGAGGCCGCCCGAACGCGCCGATCCTCTACTGCGACGAGGTCTGGACCGGCGTTGAATACCAGGTCGCCGCGCACATGGTCTATGAAGGGATGCTGCAGGAGGCCCTGGCCATCGTCGCCGGCGCCCGCGAGCGGTACGACGGCAGCAAGCGCAACCCCTGGAACGAGATCGAATGCGGCGGGCACTACGCCCGCGCCATGTCGAGCTGGTCGCTGCTGATTGCGCTTGGCGGATTCCGCTACGACGGCCCGCGGGGGACGATGACCTTTGCGCCGGTCCTGCGCCCGGAGAGCTTCCAGAGCTTCTTCAGCGCGGCCGAGGGGTGGGGGAGCTTCTCGCAGACACGCTCTGAGGGGCAACAGGAGTGCGAGCTTCGCCTCGATGGGGGAACCCTGCGTCTCAACGAGTTGCGCCTTGCGATGCCCGAAGACTCCTCGCCCCGGACCGCTGAGGCCCGTGTCAGCGGCAGGCAGCCGCTCCCGGTCTCCTTCGCGAAGGGGCGCGCGCTCATTGATGTGGGGGGCCGGACCCTGACGGCGGGCGATACCCTCAGCTTCCGCGTCCGGCGCGAGCGCTGAGCGGCCTGCCTCCGCTGGCGGGAGACTGCGGCGCATGTTAGCATCCTGCGAAAGGCGAAAGGATGTGAGCGGATGGCGAAACCGGTCGTGGCGATTGTCGGCCGCCCGAATGTAGGAAAATCGAGCCTGTTCAACCGGCTTATCGGACGGCGGTTTGCCATCGTGGATGACATGCCGGGGGTCACGCGCGACCGCATTTACGCCGAAGCCGAATGGGGCGGGCGCGAGTTCGTGCTCACCGACACCGGCGGCATCCTCATTGGCGACGAAGACCCGCTCATCCAGAGCATTATTGACCAGGCACGGGTGGCCATGGACGAGGCGGACGTCATCGTCATGGTCGCGGACGTGCGCGACGGCCTGACCGGCGCGGATCACGATCTGGCCGACGTGCTGCGCCGCGCCCAACGTCCCGTGCTGGTTGCCGCCAACAAGGCCGACGACGAGCGGTGGAGCCAGGCCGCCGCCGAGTTCCATTCCATCGGCTTCGAGGACATGTTCCCCATCTCCGCGCACCACGGGCGCGGAATCGCCGAGCTGCTCGACGCCGTTGTGGAGCGTCTCCCCGAAGCGGGCGAGGAGCCTGATTACAGCGACTCGACCGTGCGGCTGGCGGTGGTGGGCCGGCCGAACGTCGGCAAATCGTCGCTCATCAACGCCGTGCTCGGCCAGGAGCGGGCGATCGTCTCGAACATCCCGGGCACCACGCGCGACGCCGTTGATACCCCGTTTCAGTGGAAGGACCGCGATCTCGTTTTCGTTGACACCGCGGGCATACGGCGGGCGGGCAAGGTGCAGGGATCCGTGGAGTACTACTCGGTGCTGCGGGCCATGCGGGCGATGGAGAGGGCGGATGTGGCGCTTCTCGTCATTGACGCCGAGGCGGGGCTTCTGGACGGCGACAAGCGGGTGGGTGGATACACGTGCGACGCGAACTGCGGGTGCGTTATCGTCGTGAACAAATGGGATCTCGTGCCCGACCGCTCCCCCCGGGCGCGGCGCGAGTTCGAAATGGCCATACGCGAGCAGATGCCCTTCCTGTCGTACGCGCCTGTTGCCTTCACATCAGCGCTCGAGCGCAAGGGAATGGACCCGGTCATAGACTCGGCGATGGTCGCCTGCGACAACTTCAACCGCCGAATCCCGACGGGCGAGTTGAACCGCGTTCTGCGCGACTGGGTGGACAGAAGGCCGTTCTCCCGCAAAGGGCGCGATCTGAAAGTCTACTACGCCACAATGGCGCACGTCCGCCCCCCGACCGTCACGCTCTTCGTTAACGATCCCGAGCTTGTGCACTTCTCGTACAAGCGCTACATTACAAACCAGTTGCGCGAAAAGTTCGGCTTCGCGGGAACACCGCTGAGTCTCACTGTCAGGCGCGCGGAGGGCGAAACGAACCCGGCGAAGAAGAAGCAGACGAGACCATCCGGCAAGTCCGGGTGACGGCACGGCGTTGAATATACTTGCGGCAAAAGTCCTGATTGGCTCGTACCTGCTCGGATCGGTACCGTTCGGTCTGATAGCCGGTTACGCGTTCAAGCGGATAGACATCCGGCAGTACGGGAGCGGCAATATCGGAGCCACGAACGTGCTGCGCCTGCTCGGCTGGCCCGCGGCGATCCTCGTCTTCCTTCTCGACACAGCGAAGGGCTTTGTGCCTGTCTGGATCGCGCAGGCCTGCGAGCTCGATCCGCTTGTCGTCGCCGGGGCCGCCATTGCCAGCATACTCGGCCACAACTGCTCTGTGTTCCTCGGGTTCAAGGGCGGCAAGGGCGCGGCGACGAGCCTGGGGGCGGTCATCGGGATTGCTCCCCATATCGCCGCTGTCACTTTCTTTATCTGGGTGCTGGTGGTGACCGTCACGCGCTATATCTCTGTCGGATCCATGGTCGCGGGCGTGAGTGTCCCGGTTCTGATGTGGCTGTCATCGCGCCTGCAGGACAGCTATCTCAGCAGGCCGTACCCTGCCGAGTACATCTACCTCGCGCTGTTCGGCGCGGGATTCATTCTGCTGAAGCACAAGAGCAACCTGATGCGCCTTGCCAGCGGCGTCGAGCCCCGCATCGGCCAGCGCATTGATGTCGGTAAGGGCGGCCCCAAGTCGCCGCCCGAGTCCGGAAAGCGATGACACCCCCCGAATCGCTTCAGGTGGCGCTGGCGCGCTCGGCGCTCGAACGATTCGTCCGCCGCAAAGAGCGGCTTGAGTTGCCCCTCGAACTCCCGGACGACCTCGCCCGCCCGGCGGCCTGCTTTGTCTCGCTGCATATCGGCGCACACCTGCGCGGCTGCATCGGAACCATCGAGCCCGCCGAGAGCTGCCTTGCCGCGGAGATCATCTCCAACGCCATATCGGCGGGCACATACGACCCCCGCTTCGCCCCCGTAGTGCCTGAAGAGCTTGCGGGCATCTCCTGCTCGGTGGATGTCCTGAACCCGCCCGAGCCCATCCCGAACCTCGACGGCCACGACCCGAAGCAGCACGGCCTGATCGTCGAATCGGTGCGCGGCGGACGCAGGGGGCTGCTTCTGCCCGACCTCGAAGGGGTGGATACGCCCGACGAGCAGCGTTCCATCTGCCTTGCCAAGGCCGGAATCGGGCCGTCCGAGCCGGTGCGGCTCTACCGCTTCTCGGTGACGCGCTACCACTGATCAGCCCCATGGAGGAGGCGCCGCGATATCCGCTGAATACAACGCTTGAGCCTTGCGGCGGGCAGCGCTGCGCTCTGGCCGCCGCACAGTTCGCAGGTTTGACTCGCGGGCGCCAGTGGAATCCGCGCGGTGAGGAAGGAATACCCTGCGCTCTTTTTGGGGCAACTCTTCCTCGTTTGCCCGCGTCGAAAACCTCAGAAGCAGGCAGTCCGGGCCGACCGGGCCCTGCATTTGTGCCACACAAGGAGCAATGGGAATGAAACGTGCAGTTGTTGTCGCGGTGGCAGTCGTTGCCATCCTGACGCTCGCGATTGCGGCGAGCGCCCAGATCGTGAAGCCGAACATCATCAAGGTCGGCGGTACCTGGCCGATCAAGAGCGAAGTCCGTGACGCGACGGACAGCCTGTGGCTGTATGCGGGCTACGAGCGGATCGTCGCCGAGATGCCCGACTCCCGGAGTGATGTGACCGTCGAGATCGGCTGGACCGAAGGCAGCGGCGAGACCTATGACTCGCCGATCTTGGAGCAAGCCAAACTGGCCGTTGTGGACAAAGTCAAGATTGAAGGGCGCATCATACCGGTTCTCGTGAACTGGCGCCAGCACGCGGCCAACGACGATATGGCGAGCACCGGTTTCTTCTACGGGATCGGCGCGGGAGCCTACTTCATCAGAGGCGAGACAGATGGCTATTCCAGTTCCAAGACGAAGTTCGGCCTCGCGCCCTTCGTGGGCATCGAGGGCGAGACCTGGCAGGGCGAGTTGAAATACAACTTCGTCGGCAAGTACGAAGGAGTCAGGGTGGACAATCTCCTCCTGACCTTCGGCTATCGCTTCTAGACTGATTCTATTCGGCGGGGCGGCCTGCGCGCCGCCCCGCCTGCTTCTTTGACCCGCTCCTCAACCCTCTGGGCTTGCCCGCACCTCCCGCACCTTTATCGCCTTCCGGAAGGCGCCGCCGGGCGCCCTGTGCTTGAAGTCCGAATACGCAATCAGAAAGCTGTCCGGGCCGGTCGCGAGAAGGCTCGTGTAGCCGCAACTGTAATCACCCGCCACCTCTGGCTTCGGCGCGACCATCTCGAACGGGTCCGACCAGGTCTCGCCCCGCCCGTCCGCGCAGAAGCGCACCTGAACGCCGGGACGCCCCGACGCGAGCACCAGCACCCCGTTCTCCAGACGCAGAAGCTGAGGAAGCACCCCGTTCGGCGTGAAGGCGGCTGGCTTCGACCAGGTCCTCCCCAGATCCTTCGACCGGCTCGCGTACATCGGCCCGATACCCACCCCGTCCGTCGTGCGCATCACGCACAGCAGAGAGCCGTCCGCAAGAATTTCAAACGCGGGTTCGGTGAAACCGCCCCGTTCGTTCCCCTTCGGGTCAGCCGTCAGGTCGGGCTGATAACGAATCCGCCCCTGCACCGTCCAGGTGTGCCCGTTGTCCGTGGAGCGGTAGAAGAACACCCCGCCCTTCGCGTCCACCGTGCCGTCGTCGCGAAGCAGGTAGGCCGGATAGATTCCCGCCAGAAGCGACCCGTCCGGGGCAACGCGCATGTCGCCCCACCAAACTACCGGGAACAGCCCGCTGATTGTGTAGCGCAGCGCCTGCGGGTCCAATAGATCGGCCAACTCCGCCTTCCACCTGTCCGTTCCCTCTGCCCGCCGCACCTGGTGCACGGTTCGCAGTTCCGGTGGCAGCCCTTGCAGCCTGAAAACGTCGAGTTCCGTGTTGCCGTAGCTGGCGGTCACCGTGCCCGCCGGTTCGGGCAGCTTCAGCTCGCTCACCTTCTTTGCTTCGGGAGTCGTCACCGCCAGACGATCGCCGTTCGGAAGCAGCAGCCCCGTGCGCATGGAGGCGGCGTCCGCTTCCTGCCACTTACCTGCGCCGTCCGCCGAGACCAGGTGAACCCGCCCGCCCTTGCCATAGCTCCTCACCGAGTCCTCCTGCACGCTGAATCCCAGGTGCACCCGCCCGTCCTCCAGCCGCGACAGCGACGGGAACTGATAGAATCCCCATCCCTCGGGCTTAGAAGCCATTGCGGCGATGCCCGGTTCCCCGAAGCTCAGCTTCAGTGCGGGTTTCCCGGCGCGGCGGTAGTCCACCGAAACAGCCCCGTAGCAGCCAATGGCGTTCGTCATCGTCAGCGCCCCTTTCTTCCCGCCGTCCGCCACCACTGGCGGCAGGCCGATCGCCAGCGCCGCCGCGGCGGCAAGGCAAGCTCTCATCGCGTATGTCATACTGCAGTCTCCTTCGCCTTGCGCGTTTTCTTTCGAGCCCCCGATGGTGTACAATAGCCCGAACACGCCGGAATTGTCTGGCGTGTGTGCTGCCTGATGCAGCCATGTGTTCTACCGGGAGACCTGTTCTCATGTTCAAGAGGTTTCGCCTGCCCTGGGTGGGCTTGATTGCCGCCAGCTTTGTTCTTGCCTTCGCGGGGGTGGGGGCACACGCGGCCGAACTCATCATTGACAACGAAAACGCCAACAACACCGATGGCGCCTTCACGATTCTGTCGGGCAACTGGAGTTCGCGCACAAGCGCGTCCGACTATCTGGACGACTACCGCCGGACGGGCACCAGCAGCACGGTAACCGCGGATGTCGAATGGCGTCCGGACATACCCGCGCCGGCCGCCTACGAAGTCGCTGTCTGGTTTGTCAGCGCGACCACCCGCCCGAACAACGCGAAGTACGTCGTCACGCACAAGGACGGCACGTCCACCGTAACCATCAATCAGACGCAGAACGGGGGCCAGTGGCTGGTTATCGGCACCTTCAACTTCGACGCGGGCACGGCGGGCCGCGTTTACCTCTCCAACCAGGCCGAAATCGGCAAGACGATCGCCGCCGACGCGGTGCGATTCCGCAACGTGCAGCCGGTTGATCTCACCATGGCCGTCAGCCCTCCCGGAACGGGTGTCACCGTGCCCCCGGACGGGGCAACGTACACGCAGGTCTCCGGGGATGTCGTCAGGATTCAGGCCATTCCCGCCGAGGGTTACGTCTTCAGCCACTGGGAGGTTTCGGCGGGGGTGGGCGCTGCTTCGCCGGTTTCGCCCTCGACAACGGTGGTCGTGGATCAGACCAAGACTGTCACCGCCCATTTCAAGCCGCCCACGCCTGAGTTGCGGGCCGTCTGGGCCGACGCGTTCCATTCGGGATACAAGAGCAAGGCGCAGATTGACGACCTCATCGCCCGGGTGCGCGCCGGAAGATACAACGCCATCATCGCCGAGGTGCTCGCGTATCACGACAACACCGGCGGCGGACACGGCGCGTACTGGAACTCCGCCATCGTGCCCAGGGCGTCCGACATCTCCGGCGACATTGACCCGCTTGCGTATCTCGTCCAGCAGGCGCACCTCCACGGCATCGAGGTCCACGCGTGGATGGTCGCCTTCCGAATCTGCTCGTCCTGGCCGCCGAGCGGCAACAGCATCGTCGCCGCGCATCCGGAGTGGCTGATGGTGCCCTCCGAGAAGATCGGCACGGTCGCTCCGGTGGGTTCGGTGTACGTCTTCGATCCCGGGTCGCCCGACGTGCAGAACTACCTTACGTCCATCGTCCGCGAACTCGTCACGAACTACGAGATAGACGGCATCCACTGGGACTACATCCGCTACACGCAGGC
>Ga0255341_1003791_pt1 | contig 16598 bp, 9 predicted proteins | sample wastewater_treat_8_FD_192418 | JGI IMG/M metagenome (GOLD analysis project Ga0255341, IMG submission 192418) | Wastewater microbial communities from Lulu Island WWTP, Vancouver, Canada - plant12 | ecosystem: Engineered > WWTP > Wastewater > Unclassified | place: Canada: Vancouver, British...
TGCCGTTTTCCATGCTGCACTCCGAAGCCCCCACGTAGCGCACCTGCGTGCGCAGTGCCTTGAGAAACTCCATCGCCTCGTGCGGTGTGCGGAAATCCGGCTCGGTGACGATCTCCACCAGCGGCGCGCCGGCACGGTTGAAATCGACCAGACTGATCGGCTGACGGCCTTCCAACTCATGCACCAGCTTGGCGACGTCCTCCTCCATGTGGATGTGGTGGATGCGCAGCGTACGCGCCTCGCCCTGTTCGTTGGTGACCGTGATGCTGCCGCCGCGCGACAACGGCAGGTGCGCCTGAGAAAGCTGGTAGCCTTTGGGCAGATCGGGGTAGTAGTAGACCTTTTGGTCAAAGGCGCTCAGCGGCTGCAGCTCCGCGCCGAGTCCTAGGCAGAGCAGTGCCGCCTTCTCCAAAGCCGCCTGACTCAGGCGTGGCGCGGCGCCCGGCATCCAGAGACAGGTCGGGCAGGTGTTGGCGTTCGGCTCATCGCCGGGACGGTTCGGGCAGTCACAAAACAGCTTCGTGGCACAGTTGAGTTCGACGTGGATTTCCAATCCGATGACCGCTTCAAAGTCCATGGTTATTTTCCCTCCCGGCACAGCGCCGCAAGCATTCCGCCCAGTGCGAGCAATCGCGCGTCGCCAAGCCGCGATCCGACCAGTTGCAGCGCACCGCACGCGCCCGCCGCAGGTAATGCCAGCGCGGGCTGTCCGGTGACCGACGCCAGAAGAGTACTCGCGAAGGGCGCACGCGCTTCCGCGAGCGTGGCCGTCGCACCTTCCGGCACACAGTCGGCCAGCGGCAACGCCAGCGCATCGACCTGCGGCATGAGCTGTTGCACCGCCGCAACCAGCCGTGCGCGGATGCGGCAGGCGTTCTCATACGCAGCATAGCGTTCAAACTGGAAGAACGCGCCTTGAATCAGGAAGCTCTTGACGCAGGTGCCAAACGCCGCACCGCGTGCGCTCAGATACATCTCGTTCCAATCTTTCGCGCCCGGCGGACGGTGACCGTAGCGCACCGAATCGTAACGGCCCGCGCAGGACGAGGCCTCCACTGCACCGACGATCGCATGCACCAAATCAAACAAGTTGTACTCCGGCAAGGTCAATTCGCATACAGTGATGCCCGCTGCGGTCAATCGATCAATCGCGGCACGGAAGCCCTCTGCTTGCGCAACAGGCAGCCCCTCCAGCGCCTGCGGGATCACGCCGAGCGTAACGCCGCGTCCGTCATCCGGCAGCGGGGCGGGCGGCGGCAGCGGGGTCTCCTCAAGCGTGAGGTCTCGTCCGTCTGGTCCGGCCAGCGCCGCGAGCAGCGTACTCAGCGTGTCGCACGAACGCGCAAGCAGACCGCAACGCTCCATCGAAGGGATCAGGCCGATAAGACCGAGCCGTGAAACCAGACCAACGCTCGGCACCAGTCCGAAGGCACCGGCGCGCGCGGCGGCCACGCGGCACTCGCCCATCATATCCAGCACCAGCTCGGCGTCGGCGGCACCGCTGCGGACGGCCTCGCCGGCCTGACTGCCGTGCAGCCCGAAGCCGAACTCGCTGGCGCGTGTCAGGCCGGTCAACGCGGCGCCGGCCTGACGCAGACGCTGCACGACAGTCGCGTCCTCAAGCGCGGTGAAGTCGGTCAGCGCCGCCGAGTCGGCGTCGGTCGGCCAGCCGGCCACCGAGACCGTGGATTGCAGCGCGACGCGCATGCCGTGGAGCGGGCCGTCCGGAAGGGCGGACGCGGGATCGGGATTTTCAAAACGATAAATCGGGGACATGACGGATTTCCTCTGTTGGCGACGGATGGCGACGGTTACTCCAGCACGCTGGCGACTTTGAAGTAGGAGCCTTTTACAGCCGGGGCGTTTTTGAAGACCTGCCCCGTTTCGGCCAAGGGTGAACGCTGCGCCTCGGTGCCGGGACGGGTACGGTTGGAGACCGGCGCGACCGAGCGGATAGGCACTTCCGTACCGGCGTGTGCCGCCGCTTGCTCCACCAGCGTCTCGGCCTGCGCGAGCACGGCTTCCATGACTGGCCGCTCCTGTTCGTTGATGCCGATACGTGATACCCAAGAGATGCGGTCGACGCGATCTTTTTGCGCCTCGGCACCCGGCAACGCGGCGGAACCACCGCCGCCCAGATCGAGCAAGCTCAACTCGGCGAGCTGTTCGCGCTTCACAGCCGAAGGCGCACCGGTAAGCGGACAGGCCGCGCTGCGGTTCTTGGGGAAGGCGATGACCTCGCGGATCGAGGGCGTTTGCAAAACCATTGAGACCAGGCGATCCATGCCCAGCGCCAGACCGCCGTGCGGCGGCGCACCGAAATCGAAGGCACGCAGGAAAAAGCCGAACCGCGTCTGGACATCTTCATCGCTCAATCCCAGCGCAGCGAAAATCTTACGCTGTACAGCACGGTTATGAATACGGATGCTGCCGCCGCCCAGCTCTTCACCGTTCACGACCAGGTCGTAGGCGCGCGAACGCAGACTCAGTAGCTCATCGACGTTCGAGGGATCAAAGTCGGTGCGATGCGGTGCCGTAAAAGGATGGTGCGTGGAGGTCACGCCGCCTTCGTCGGTCGGCTCAAAGAGCGGGAAGTCGGTAACCCAGAGCGGGCAGAAGGTGTCGGGTGGAATCAAGTCCAGCCGGTTCGCCAGATGCAGGCGCAGGTTGCCGAGCGCGGAGGCGACCACGCGGGCGGAGGAATCGGCAATCATGATGAGCACGTCGCCGTCTTCAACCGCGAAGCGGCGGCGCAGCTCGTCCAGTTCTTGCTCGCTGAAGAACTGGACGATGTTGGATTCCAGTTTGCCGTTTTCCGCGCGCATCCAGGTCATGCCTTTGGCACCGAAGGAGGGCGCGATCTCCTTGGCGTACTCATTCTGCAGCACGTTTTTGCTGAGCTTTTCCGACTGCCCTTTGATGTTGAGGCCCTTGATGCAGCCGCCGCGCTGCAGGATCTGGCGGAAGATGGCGTAGCGCGTCTGTGTGAAGACATCGGTCACATCAACAAACCGCAGACCGAAGCGCAGGTCGGGCTTATCGGAGCCGGTCGTGTCCATCGCCTCGGCATAGGTCATGCGCGGGAAGGGCCGCGGCAGGGTGATGCCGCCGATGGCGAAGAGCCAGACGGTCAGTTCCTCGATCATCTCATAAAGGAATTCTTCATTGATGAACGACGCCTCGATGTCGAGCTGGGTGAACTCCGGCTGGCGGTTGGGGCGCAGGTCTTCATCGCGGAAGCAACGCGCGAGTTGGAAGTAGCGTTCGAGACCGCCCACCATGAGGAGCTGTTTGAAGATCTGGGGCGACTGCGGTAGCGCGTAAAAGGTTTTCGGATGGACGCGGCTGGGCACCAGATAATCGCGCGCGCCTTCGGGCGTGCTGGCGGTCAGCACCGGGGTTTCGACCTCAAGGAAGCCTCTCTCGTCGAGAAAACGGCGCACACATTGAAAGATGCGGTGGCGCATCGTCAGATGGTCGCGCATCGACGGACGGCGCAAGTCCAGATAACGGTATTGCAGGCGCGTGTCTTCGGAGACGGTGTCGGTGACGGCCGTCGCGCCGGCAACCATCGCTTTTTCGGAGATGGTGAAGGGCAGCGTGTCCGACTCCGAGAGCACGGTCAGCTCATTGACCATCAGTTCGATTGTGCCGGTCTCGATGTTGGGATTCTCGGTACCGGCTTGGCGCTGTATCAGCGTGCCGCGCACCGCGATACAGAACTCGGCGCGCAACGTGGCGGCGAGCGTGCAGACCTCGGGCGGCGCAACCTCCGGGCTGAAGACTATTTGGAGGATGCCGCTACGGTCGCGCAGATGGATAAAAAGCAACCCGCCGTGGTCGCGGAAAGCATCGACCCAGCCAGCCAACAGGAGCGACTGCCCAACATCCGACTCGCTCACCTGTCCGCAGAAAACCCGTTCATGAAACACCATATATCCTCAGCCTTTCGCACTGTACCGGGGATTCAGTTATCCACCCCGCGTCAGAAGATTCGCAACAGTAACAAAATTGGTTTACCGCCTCAAGCCTTCCGCTACTCAGGTAGTGATCGGACACGGAAGAAAAGGCGCGGCGGTGTGGCCGGGACCTGGACTTGCGTGGTGCCGTCTGCGCCGGTGACCGGCGCGACGCAGGTGGCCCAGCCGTTGGTGCCGGGCGCGGCGTTGGTGAGCACCGCGTAGGTTTGATCGACGACCGAGGTAAAGGTCAGTACGAAGAAGCCCGGCGCGGCTGGCGCGAACGCGAGGATGTCGGGCGGCGGAATCTCGGCACCCGGAATCACCAGTACGCTGTCGCCGAAGATCGGCTCCACGACACCGGCGATACTGACGATCCCGCTTAACGCATACGTGCCTGGCTCGCCGGAAGCTTCGTATGCCAGCGTCTGGCCGGTACCGTAGGCACCCCAGTAGATCATGCTGTCGTCAGGGATATAGTCACCCGGGCCTGCGGTCACCGTCGCTGTCAGGGTCGCTGGCAGATATTCGTTGACGTACCAGGATTTTCTGATGGTCGGTTCCAGCATAGTGATGGTGACGTTGGTACCGTTGACAGTGCGGATGACTTTCGCGCTGAGGATTTTGTCATTGCCGGTGACCGACGTCGTGCCGCTGACGTGCGGGACGGCGAGGGCGCCGGTGACGGTGTAGAGGCCGGATGTGGTACAGGTGACACTGTAGGCGAGCGTGTTGGAGGTGGCTTCCGCGCCGCTGAAGGTCAAGGTGCGGGCGGAACTGTTCCAGACACCGCCACCGGTGATGGCAAAGGGCGTGAGGCCGGGCGGCAGGCTTTCGGTGAGCGTCCAACTTACAAGGCCGGCCGGAGCGCGCACGGCAAGGGTGACGTTGGTGCCGGCGACGGCACGCTCGGCTTCAGGCAGGATGGGGGTATATGCGGCCTGCAGCGAGAGGGTGGCGGCATGGGAGATCTGTACGTTGGTCGACGCGGGCGCACGCCAGCCAGTGAGCGGCTTGAAGTCCACGGTGTAGCTGCCGACGGGCAGGTTGGTGGAGGTGCTGCTGGCCAGCCAGGGCGACGTGCCGTCGATGCGCCAGCGCGCGCCGCGCACGGTGGCGTCGGTCGGCGACAGGCTGACCGTCAGCGTTCCCATCGGGATCACGGTGAGCAGGGCGGCGCGGCTGGTGACGGTGCCGACGTGATTCGAGGCCGTACAGGTGTAAGCCGCATCATTGTCTTCATAAGCGGCGGTAAAGGTGTAGTTGGAGGCGGTGGCGCCGGGAATCGGGACGCCGTTACGTTGCCAGCGGTAGAAGAGCGGGGCGGTGCCGGTCGCGGCGGCGCTGAATGTGACCGACGTGCCCTCCTGGGCCGTGCGGTCAGCCGGTTCGGCGGTAAAGGTTGGCGCGAGCGGCGCACCGGGCTGCCATAAAGCGGCAAAGCCGAAAGAGAGCGTGTAGCTGGGGTCCTCCTTGGTCCACTCGTCCCAGAAGCCGCCGCCAACCCAATCCGGCGAGAAGGTGTGCCCGCCGATTATGAAAGCCTGCGGCGCGCGTGCGAGGGCGGTGATTTTGTCGGCGTTGACGCCACCGGTATAGGTGGCCCAGGAGGGCGTGCCGTTGGTCGCGTTGAAGAGCGCCACGAACCCGTCCCGCACGCCTTGAAAGGCTTGGCTGCCGGGGGCGGACGTGAGCCATCCGCCTGAAGCAGTGGTGCCGCCGACGGCGAGGCGACCGTCGTGAAGCAGATCGAGGGCAGCGATCTCATCAGCTGAGGTGCTGCCGACGAAGCGGCACCAGTCGACGCGGAAGGCGGTGTTGGTGTCGGTCACGCGCACGATAAAGCCGTCGGTCCCGCCCGCGTGGGAGTTGAGGCATGGCGCGTTCGCGAGGAAGTCGACGGAAGCGGTGATGCCGCCCAGGAAGAGGGTGCCGGTGACGGGATCGGCGCGTAGGGCACGGACGCTCTCATGACTGTTGCCATTGAGCAGGGAGGACCAGACGTGGTCGCCGTCGTCTGTGAGTTTGACGAGGAATCCGGCAGCATTGTCCGGCGATGCGTTGCCGGAGGCGAGCGAGGTCCAGTTGGGCGAGCGGGTTTCGCCCGCGACGTAGACGGAGCCGTCGGAGCCGACAGCCACGGCGCGGGCGGAATCGGCGTTGACACCGCCGAGGTAGTGACGCCACAGGACGGTGCCGTCAGTGGCGAACTTGACCACGAGGGCGTCGAGGTTGCCGATCAGGTTGGTGCCGTAACGGGTGGTGCCGACGGTGTAGCCGGGGACGTTGCAGACTTGGTTCGAGAGGGTCGTGTGGCCGACGGCGTAGACGCTACCGTCCGGCGCAACGGCCACGGCGTTGAAGCTGTTGGTGCCCGCATTGTGTCCGATCGCCCTGTCTGCCCAAAGGATGCTGCCGTTTGTAGGGTTGAGGGCAGCGATCAATGCGTAGGTGCCGACATCGCTCGGGCTGCCCTGCGTGTTGCCGACAGCAAAGAGGTGTGTCTGCGAAAGACATAACGCATAAAGGGTGTCGGAACAAACCCCATATTCAATTTCGTCGAGATCTCGAGCCCAGAGCAGTGTCCCGGCGGGAGAGGTTTTCAAGATAAAGCCGCTGGCATAACCGGAGCACCAGAATTCATCGCCGGCGTTATTATGGAGTCCACCTGAATCGAGCCGTCCTGCCAGAAAGCAATTGGTCGCGCCATCGACCGCCACGGCGTTCACCGTGTCGCTATTCCAGTCATGGCCGACATAGGTTGACCAAACGGTCGAGACATGGCCCTGAGCGTGTGCGAGACCGGTCACCAGTCCGCATAGCACGACACCTGCCACACATTTTTGGAGGGAGGCTCCTGTCATTCCATCGTCCTTGTCCGCCCGAGAGATAAAGAGCAGCGCGGTGGAACAGGGGGGTTAAAATGGCGGAGAGGGGGGGATTCGAACCCCCGGTACCGGTTTGATCCAATACGGCGGTTTAGCAAACCACTGCCTTCAGCCACTCGGCCACCTCTCCACGATCTTTGGTTTGCAAAAGTTGTCGTCATCATACGCGAACAAGGGGCCGCGTTTCAAGTGTAAATCTTTAGAATTCGGCGATTTGTCGCGATTCCGTTCGGTGATTTAGCGTGAAAGAACTGGGGAGCGGTGTTGTGTCCAACGCGGGCGGAGCCCGCACCCCAAGTTAATTAGTGCATGAGCGCATGAGTTTGTCTGGAAGTGCGCTGCCCCCCAAAACCCTAGTGCCCCTTGTGCCTTCGTGTGAGGGCACAACTTGTTTTTTATCGCGCTTGTCGAGCCGTAATGTCCTTCAAATTATCTATCCCTTAGTTGTCTCCCATTTTTCCAATGGGTTTTGGTGTACAAAATTTGGAGTACGGTGACAAGAGCCGCGCTATGCGCGGGGCGCGGCACCGCTTTTGCGCGCCACCCTGCCGCCGCACTCTCTTCTCTACGCATAGGCAAGGCGTCCGCGGGGCTTGGGGATGGTCCTTCCAAGTTCAGACGCGGTCTCAATCCATTCGCGGATGATTTGTTCAGCGTTTGAAAGCGCCTCCTGATATGTCGGGCCGTCCGCCATGCAGCCGGGAAGTTCTGGGACCTCCGCCACGAAGGCATCGTCCTCCTCGCTCCAGAAGATAACGATTTCGTATTTGTAATCCACTTTTCAGTCCTCCATCCGCAGCTCGTACTTAAGTAGCAAATCGCGAACCTGCTTAACCTGATAGGCTTTACCCATCCCTTTTTGGGGTTGAAGGTTAATGATTTCTTCGACACCCTCCATCGTGAAGATATGGTGGTCGCCACGCATCCGGCGTTCAAACCCCAAGCGTTCCAGCAACGAACACAAATCATCGAACGGCACATTTGAGTCCGAACGCCGCGTCATGATGTGCTCGTATACCTTTGCGTATTTGCCCATGACACCTCCAACAACGTCGAGACTATACCATCAACACGGGTGTTTCTCAAGAGCACACCGAGTTGCGCACCGAGTTGAGGCGTTTTTCCGCTTTTTCGCGTTCATGTGTTCTTCCCGTTTGAAACTCTCGCCACCTCCGTGTATAGTGTCGGTTAGTGGGAGAGTTACTCCAATCCTAACACTGCCAACTCCGCGTGCAACGCGGAAGGTTTCGGCAAATTTAGAGGAGCATATGAGAGCGATACAGGCAGACATCACGACACTACAGGTCGACGCGATTGTCAATGCAGCAAACACGACGCTGTTGGGCGGTGGGGGTGTTGACGGCGCCATCCATCGCACGGCGGGACCCGAACTCTTGGATGAGTGCCGGTCGCTTGGGGGGTGCGCGGTGGGCGACGCCAAGATCACGCGCGGATACAAGCTACCTGCGAAACACGTCATCCACACCGTCGGCCCCGTCTGGCGCGGCGGGAACGCGGGGGAAGAGCAGCACCTCGCTAACTGCTACCGCCGATCCCTAGAAATCGCGCAAGAGCATGGTGTTAAATCGATTGCTTTCCCGGCAATCAGCACCGGTGTCTATGGCTATCCCATCGAAGACGCGACACGAGTCGCCGTGGCAACCGTGCGCGCCTATCTGCAGGAGAACCAGTCGGCGATTGATGTGATATTCTGCTGCTTCTCCCAGCGCGACCTCGCGGTTTACGATAAGGAGTTGGCGCGATGAAAAGATGCTCCTGGAGCAAACGGCGGTTCCTGACGGATGAGATCCGCCGTTGGCATGTGACTGTACGAATCATGACGATTGCCGTCGTCCTCGCCGCGACTGCGGTCGGCTCTCACGCTTCACAGGCGGACTGCCGGCCGGAGACGTGGTTTCATGTGATCGGCGGCAATGCGTCAAAGGCGGGGCTCACCGCTGACTTAGAAGCGCTGAAAGCGGCGGGAGTCGGCGGCATACAGTTCTTCCATGGGCAGTTCGGCGGCGTACAGGCCTGGGACGGCGTAGGTGAACAAATCCCATGCTTGAGCGAAAAGTGGGATGATTTCGTCGTTCACGCTGCCGATGAATGCGCCCGGCTGGGGCTTTCATTCAAGATGCAGAATTGCCCGGGGTGGTCGATGAGCGGCGGCCCATGGATCGCGCCATCGAACGCCATGCGCAAATTGGCTTACGCGCAACATGATGTCAGAAAGAACGAGAAAGCTCCCCGCTCCACCTGTTATGTACCCGCTGACATTCCCATCCCGGCGTCCTGCCGCGATGTGGACAGCGATTGGCACGACCTCTTCTACATTGCGTTCCCGACACCCGAAGGCTCGTGTACAAACGACGTGCTAACGCCCGCCGCTCTCGAAACGATCGGTGGCGCCGGCCCGACGAACACGCTTGTGCGCCTGTGCCGCTTCTCCACGCCCGTGACAATCCGTACGCTTGAACTACCGCCGCCGCGCGCACTGAACAGCAAGCTGACCTATCGCCCGCAGACTCGCGTGCGCTTTGAGGCCCAGACGCCGGACGGTTGGCAAACGGCATGCGATACGGCCTATCCGCAAGGGTGCTGGCAGGACTCGCTGCCCTTCTCGCTGGCCTGCGCTGAAACGACGGCGGAACACTGGCGGCTCACGCTGACAGCACCGCACAATATCAACCTGCCGTATGTCCGCTTTCGTTCGGGCGCGCGCCTCGACAACTGGGAGGGACTGGCCGGACATGTGCTGCGAGGACAGCTCAAACGGCCGAGCCCCGCGCAGTCCGCCGCCGCATACATTCCGGCCAACGCCGTGCGCATTGTGCGCCCCGGCGAACCGCTCCCCCCCTCTGATTCAGGCTGGACCGTGCTGCGCGTGGGGCACGTCAACATGAAGATCAAGAATCACCCCGCACCGAAAGAGGCGACGGGATGGGAGTGCGACAAGCTCGATCCACGCGGCATCGAGGCGAACTTTGCGGGCTATATCGGACGGCTCGTAGACGGACCGCTGAAAGGCGGCAAACTGAAAGGCATCATTGTCGACAGTTGGGAGTGCCAGCGCCAGAACTGGACGTGGCGTTTGGCGGAAGAGTTCCGCGCGGAGAACGGTTACGAAGTCTGGAAGATTCTTCCGGCAGTCTTCGGCTGGGTCATCGACTCGCCCGCCGAGACGGAAAAGCGCCTGCTCGATTGGCGGCGGACGGTTTCTGGCCTCATCACGAAAAATTACTACGGACGCCTGGCCGAACTGGCGCATGCCAAGGGCCTCACGGTTGCGTATGAAACGGCGTTCGGCGATGTCCTGCCGGGCGATATCCTTGAATATTGGAAATGGTGCGACACGCCGATGTGCGAGTTCTGGCAACCGTACACACCTACGGGAGTCGGCTCGCCTAACTACAAGCCGGTGCGTCCCTGCGTCTCGGCAGCGCACCTCTATGGCAAGCGGCGTGTCGACTGCGAGTCATTCACCAGCATGGCGCTCACATGGGACGAGAATTTCCGCGACCTGAAGGAGCAGGCTGTCCGGCATTTCGCGCACGGCGTCACGCACCTCGTCTTCCACACGATGACGCACAATCCGCAAACGGATGGACGCCGCCCCGGCACGAGTTTCGGCTCGTACATCGGCACGCCGTTCATCCGGGGACAGACCTGGTGGCCGTTCTTGCGGTCGTTCACCGACTGGGCGGCGGCCTGCTGCGCTTTTCTTGAGCGGGGGCTGCCGGTCGTGGACGCGCTACGCTATCTCGGTGACGAACTCGACCACAAACCGAACGAAGAAGAGCTGTTCCCCGAGGGCTTTAAGAACGATTATCTCAATCGGGACGCACTCTTCAACCGGCTCGATGTCGTGAAGGGACGTTTCGTCCTGCCCGACGGGATGTCCTACTCCGTGATTTGGGTTCCGGACTCGGTTCTCGTCCTGCCCGCCACCCGTGCCCGGCTTGATGCGCTTGCGGCCAAGGGCGGGCGTATCGTGTACGGCTCAATGGAGGACGCTGTGGCGGGGCTCTCACCGCAGATTGTCTGTTCGCCGGCGGCAGACCGTGGAACGCTCCTCTGGTACCATCGCATCGACGGAGATACGGATTGCTTCTTTGTGGCGGGCGACGCCAAAGGATATGCAGGCGAGGTGCGTTTCCGCACACAACAGGGTGAACGGAAACGGACACTCGACCTCGCACCGTATGAAACGCGCCTGCTGGAGTTCACGGCGGAGAACGCCGATGACGTTGAGAATATCGCCTCTGCCCCATCCGCCGACACAGCGGCGCACCGCATCGCGCTGACGGACTGGACGCTTTCATTTCCATCCGGATGGGATGCGCCAGCACGCATGACTCTCAACCATCTTGTCCCATGGAAGGATATGCCGAATGTCTCAGCGGAGGGACGTGCCTTTTCCGGCACAGCGGTATACGAGACCGCCTTCGAGTTACCGTCTGCGCCAACGGGAACGTTGTGGCTTGATCTCGGCAAGGCACACGATTTTGCGCACGTCTTCGTCAACGGACAAGAAGTGGCACGACTCTGGTCGCTTCCCTATGCCTGCGAAATCGGACGGTTTGCAAAGGCCGGCCGCAACGAGGTCCGCATTGAGGTTACGTCCACCTGGTTCAATCGTCTGGCCTACGATTTCGGGCAGCCGCCCGAGAAACGCAAGACGTGGACCATCTGGAAAATCGGCGGCAACCCGCCTCCCTGCCTCAAGCCGCAGGCACCCCTGCGCGTTTCAGGACTGCTCGGCCCCGTCGCGGTCTATGGCAACCACGATGACAACTAAGGGACAGGTATTTAATGATTGAGCGTTAAAAGTTGAGCGTTGAGCGTTTTAACTCAGAACGCTGAACGTCGAATTCTGAACTCCGAAGTGGAAAAATCCTTGCCTATAACCTGGCATTAAAACAGGGGCACGGGTTTTCCAACCCGTGGCACGGACAGGAATGTCCGTGCTCCTTTCCTTGCCCATAATCTGGGCATTTTTAGGTTTAACGCAGAGGCGCAGAGACGCAGAGTTTTTTTAGGCAATCGGTTAGTGACAGGAGGCATGCGAGTTTAGTGCGTGGTTTGTGTGCGCGCAGTCGGGAGCGCGGGCGTCCCCGCCCGCTAAGCGTTGAGCGTTGAGAGTTGAGAGTTTTTTTAACGCCGAGGTTTTTGGGGATGGCGGCGTGACCGCCGCCGGGGGGAGGGACGAGCGTCTGCTCGTCCGCGGGCAAGCAGACGCTTGCCCCTCGTGCGCCCAGCATGGGCATGTACTAGTCAACTGAAAGGAGTTGACCGCAAAAGCAGTGACCGCAAGCGTAGTGAAACGGCAAGGCCGCGACCGCAAGGGAGTGAGCTGGAGGAAGCCGATAGCAAAGACACGGCCGCAGGAACACGAACGGGCAGTGAGGCATGGTTCGGGCGATGAGTGTGCGAGGAAACACGAAATCCGACAGTCACCGAAAGACGCACTGTGTAGAGCCCGGCGGCACGGGTCGAAAGTACATGCACCTTACCTGGGGAGGCCCCGCGCGTGAGAGCGCGCGGGGAGTCAGCAGAGGCCGTAGTAGTGAAGAGGCTCGCCGAAAGGCGGGAGGAGCGAAGGGCCGAAGGACAACGAAAGTGCGGTCAGCCGACCGCCTTGGAAGCATGGCGAGGAGGGATGTGAAACAAAGGGCGCGACAACTACGGTAGCCACCCCTGCGGCGCGGCGGGGCGGAGCCGGTGGATTCCGGTTATGTCCAGCCGCACGCGGCCTGAGTCAGGCTTCCAGCGGCATGGAGGTGATAGATGATGCACAATGAAGCGAACATGGCGTTGCCACGCCGTGGGACTTCGCGGGGGCGCGTCGGCGACCCCCGCCGTGTCCAACCGCCGTATGCGGAAAACCGCACGTACGGTGGTGTGGGAGGGGCACGGGGCGCAATCCCCGTGCCCCCACCCGATCCGGTGCTCCGCAATGAAACCTGAAATCATCCCTCCGCACAGCGGAAGGCGGCTCGTGGGGACACTCGCCCTCCATTGCCCGTCCCAGCGGCTCGTGGGGACACTCGCCCTCCAAATCATGTCAGTCAGGTCAAAAAATGAAACCACGGAACACGGGCAAGATGCCCGTGCCACACCCTTTCACAAGGCACGCTGTCGCAGGCGAGAACGCCCGCGCTCCCGACTCTCTGCTCTCCCTTTTTCACCAGAAACGATGATCTTCGCAAACCCCCGTCGCCAGTTTTTTTAAGTTAACAAAACTAATGCACTAATGAACTAACGCACTAATTAACTTGGGTTGCGGGCTTCGCCCGCGTTAGCCGTCTAAAGACATAGTTGAACCGGCGTTCGGGGGCATCGTCGCCTTGGATTGTCGGATGACGGTCGAGGCTTTCGGGGTTGTCCTTCCAGTGGAACTCGAATTTGAGCGGCGTGGAGCCAAAAAACTTCTGCGGCAGCAGCAGTTCAATCTCGCGGGCACCGATGCGAATCGGCACGACGCCCACGCATTCCCAGTGTTCACCGCGCCACACGTCCAGTGAGGTGCTCGTGCCATCGGCGGAAACCATGCGGTTCACGCGCAGATCATATCCGTGCCAGCCCGTCTTCGACTGCGCGTCGGTGTTCACGAAAAGAACCATCCAGTTGGGGTCCGTATGGGACGAAAGGAGGTTTGCCGTCTGGGCATAGAACGCCACCTGCCCCTGCGGCGTTTCGGCAACCTTCAACTTCGCAATGTCGTTGCGGCCGCTCGCATCCCTATAGTGGGTCTGGCCACATCCCCTGTGGTTGCGGTGGACCACATCGCCAATGGCATCGCGGTACGTGGGCTGGACTGCCGCCCAGTCGTCAAACGCTCCGTCCACGCTGATGGCATACGTGTTCGTTGCGACGGGCACGGGACGCGCCCCCTTGTAGCGACGGATGTTGGCCGCGAGCTGATAGTAGTAGTTGTCGCCATGGCCTCCCTTCATGGGTTCGCAGTCGCGGCTGTATTCTTGATTGTACTGGTCCACGAAGAGGCCGCCGGGGAAGTAGCAGTCTGTCTCGGCGTCGAATCTGCTCCACTTGGTCATGCGTCCGGCGCGCCACTCGTTCCAGCCCGTCACGAAAATGAAGAGCGGGTCGTTTTTCAGCGCCCAGTCCCACTGGTTCTGGAAAAAGATGCCGCGGTTCACAGCCGCCGGATCGGGGTCAATCGCGCCGTCGTGCCAGCTACGCCCCATCGCGCCGTCTTTGTGGGACATCGGCGCGGGGCCAGGCTGCCCCGGCAATGTGTTTACCGCTACGCCCACACTCATCTGTTCGGCCTGTCCAAGGCTGTTCGTGAACACATGTTGCGGCGAGACTTCAAGCCAGCTCCACTGGTCGGCAGCCCAGGGGCCGCGCCGATAGTCGGCCTCGGGATAACGGAACGTGAAGAACTCCTTCATGCCGGGCAACTTGGCGCAGCGCGGATCGGCCAAGACGAGCGGCTTCCCCTGCCAGTGATACCAGAGATCCTTCCACTTGCCGGGGCGGTAAAGATCGTTCCACAGTTGATCCAACACAATTGCCGCGCGCTCGGGACGGCCGCTGAACGTAAACGGACAGATGAAGGCGATTTGCGGAGTGGGGGTGCCCTGTTCGCGCAGACGCGTCCAGGCCCGGCACAGCGCTTCGTACTGCTCCTTAAAGGTCGATGGCGGGTTCGTGGTGTCGAAAAACACCGCATCCACGCCGGCGGCGGCAAGGAGGATGGCGTGGTGCGTGAGCACATATTCGTCGGTCGCCCGGTAATAGCCATACTCGCTCTCGCCCCACCAGTGCGCCGTACACGGCGGCCAGCTCACGATGCCGTCGCGGGCATTGGCCGTGAGCTTCGTGTTGTCGTAGGGGCCAAGGTTGTCGCGGTGCCATATCCAGTAGAAGATGCCCACGCTGCGGTCCGTGCGCGGCGCACCGCATGTCGTGGCATCGGGCATTTCCCGTCCGAGGTCATCGACGGCGGCCCAAGTGTCGCACATCAAATCGTACAGAACGGGTGCCTCTTCTGCCGCTGCCTGCTCGGGGGCCGGCCCGAGGGTGTTTTTCTTTGCCGTTACGCGAATGGGGGGCTGCGTCACGCGCGGATCGTCGCACAGTTCAATGCTGAGCCCGTAGAGGTGGTAGCCAGATGCGGGGTCAAGGTTGCAGATGCGCAGCGCAAGCGAATCCTCCTCAGCCGCATAGAACGGATACGTGATGCGCGAGACGGGGTGGAGGTTCTGCCATGTGGTGATTGAGGCGGGCGGCAGAGGGCCGTCACCGTCCATGTCGAAGGAGAGCACGGCGGGACGCCCGCGACTGCCGGGAGACTCAAATGCGCGCTGGTAGATCGTGATGCGATGCCAGCGCCCTTTCTCTAGGTCTTGGAATCTGATCGGCTTCTCTGGGGTAAATCCCCACGCGAAGTCACTGAAGAGTGAGTAGAGGCCATGATGCCGCGGCACGCCTACGTTCTCCATCCGCATCAGATTTCCGCTCCCTCTCGGGAGGCCGCTGACGCCAGCCGCGCCGGAACCGCTCACATGGCGGAACTTCACGAGGCACGCCACGGCGTTCGTGGGGTTCGGCCCGAAATCAAGCAGGTGCGTATACGTTTTGTTTGTAGAGAGGCCGCTGTCAAAATCGTTTTTGAACGGAATCTCTTCCGGCCTCGGAAACTCGCCCGTCCACAGGCGTCCCGTCCCTGAGAGTTCCTCGAATGCAAGATCCTTCGTTGCCTGTAGGCAGGCGGCGGCTCCGATGTGTATCTTCGTCGTCACACGGTCATCTGCAAGGCACACAAGACCCTCTTTCAGGTCAAGCACAGCGAAACGGGCACTTGGGGCGCACACGATCATGCCGCCGCCGCGCACGGTCGCGCGCGGCGCCGTATCCACGAGCGCCAAGGTGTTGGACGTCCCCGCGTCTGCAATCCATTCGGGAATCTCGGCCCGACCTTCAAGGCAGAATCCATTCGAACGGAACCGCACTCGTGAGGCCGCCACGCCCTCGAGCGCGCGCACACGGCAGGCCGAACCGGCGAACACAGCCTCAGCGCCATTTTTCCAGGCGCACGCCGCTCCTTTTCCGTCCACCCAGTTCTGCGCCGCGCCGCCCCATGCGTCGCCGTCAACACCGTTCCACGTCAACACCTCAGCCTGCGCACCAACCACGCACAGGCAACCACAAATGATCTTTCTCAGCATGCCAACCTCACCGCAAGAAGAGGACCATGCCTCGGGTGCTGTATAAATTGAACGTGTTGTCGTCCAGCTTCAAGAATCCTGAAAACGTCTCGCCGCCGTTGAGCACCGTCTTCCACCCATCATAAGACACGGGCTCAGTGGTCGTCCCTTCTGTAACGACGAGCGGAGTGCGAGAGGGCAGCGCCTTGACGTCGAGCGTCGTCACGACATCCACGGTTCCGGTCGCCGCGAGCGACGTGTTGCCCGTCACGGCCACGGCACCGCTGCGCGCGCCCTGCTCGACCGCGTAACGGATCGTGCCGCCTTCCGCCACTGTGAAGTTACCGCCCACACTTGCCGTCGCCCCCAGCGCAACGCCAAACGCGCCGCCCTCTGCCACCTGCACGGATCCTGCGGTCAGGGTGGCACCTTGCGACAGAAGCGTCCCCTCTTGGACGACAGCCGTACCGGTAAAGGGACTCGTTCCTGCAAGCGTCAGCACATTCGTGCCGGTCTTGAACCAGTCGTTCGTACCTGTGATCGACCCTGCAAAAGAGCCGCCCGCCACCGAGACA
>Ga0255341_1003800_pt1 | contig 16567 bp, 10 predicted proteins | sample wastewater_treat_8_FD_192418 | JGI IMG/M metagenome (GOLD analysis project Ga0255341, IMG submission 192418) | Wastewater microbial communities from Lulu Island WWTP, Vancouver, Canada - plant12 | ecosystem: Engineered > WWTP > Wastewater > Unclassified | place: Canada: Vancouver, British...
ATTCAATGGAAAAAGTCTGTTGTTGCAGCGAAAAGTTGAATATTGGAAACACTGCGAAAGTGGGAGAAAACAATTTAACTCCGCCGTTTGGCGGAAACAGCGGTTCCGACCTGTCCGCCTCGGGCGGGAAAGCTGAGAGAGAGTAGGCGACAAAATATTTTATTATGAAAATCAAAACAGTTGAAGCAATATGTGAAGCTGATTTAATCAAAATCGTTGCTGGTAATAATGTTGATGGTATTGATTGTTCTTCTGAATTAGCATCAGGAGGAACAACTACTGACACGTATCAAGATTCAACAGATGTATCCAGTGAACTAGCTTCTGGAGGAGGAACTTCGGACACTTATATCACTGGTTGTTTAGACGTTATTAAGTAAATTTTCGTTGAGCCACAATCATACCCCAATGAACTGTGGCTCAACATTTATTGTAATTGTAATCAAAAAGATATGTCAAAAAAGGTTTTCGGTTTAGAATATTTGGGGCGAAAAATTCCTGAATTATTGAAAATAAAAGTAGAGCACAAGAATGATCCTGATAAATGGACATGGACTCCTGCAAAGCCTGATAAAATAAGGAATATCGAAAAAGAAGTGCAGAAAGAGAAAGAATCAGTACGAAAGGCTGTCATAACTAATTATAAATATGATTCAAATCTAAAACAAAGAGTATTTTTTTCATTTGAAATGGGAAATTTATCTTATTCATTAATAAACAATCTTATTAGTAATAACTTGAAATTTGTGTACGTTTCTTTTACTCAATTAGTGCTTAAGGGATATATAATCGTTTCAGTCATCAAAGGTATTGAAAAGCGATTTTTGAAAATCGACGATTTCATGATAGATTTAGACGATGTTGGCTTCGTCATTTGGACTCCACCACGTTTTCCTGCGCCACTATTTGATTTTGATATGATTCCACCGAGGAAAAATAGAAATAGTTTTTTATTTACCAAAAGGTGGGGGCAACTAATAAGAGAGTTTGAGTACTTAGTGAACAGAGAGGTGATTTGGATTCCTTCAGTTCCATTTAATGGATCTCAGGAATGGCAAAATAAAATTGGAGAGTATCTAATTGCAAATAAAATTGGGCTTAAAGTTCCTGACTTTATTTTTTCTAATTGTGAAAGCGATATTAAAAGGTTCTTTACAAAGCATGAGAAAATTTGCCTGAGAGAGTTTTGTTCACCTCCGTACTCATTTCCTCCTATTATATTCGAACATTCAGATAAGATTAAGCTTAATAATATAAAAAACAGTCCCTGTACATTTCAAGAATATATTGAAAAAAAATATGAATTAAGGGTTGTGGTTGTCTTTGACAACATTTATCCAATTAAAATACACTCGCAAGATTCAAATTTGACCAAGAATGATTGGCGTGTACATGATGATGCTCATGTTAAATGGGAGATGACAAAACTTCCTGAAAAAGTGTGTAATCAATTACTTCAACTTGGTAAACAGCTTCAACTAAATTGGTATTCAGTAGACCTAATTTTCTCAACAGATAATGAATATGTTTTTCTTGAAATTAATAGACCTGGAGCACATTATTGGCTTGACACTTTTGTAGGGTTTGATGTTTCAAAAGTAATTGTTGAATTGGTAAAAGAGAAAAAAATAATTGATGAATATGAAAGCTAGCGTTTTTATTTTGCAGGTGTTTGCGTTTGTAAATCTGTCATTAGCACAGAACACATCAATAATTGATTCTTTTTCTCCAGGTATTCAAAAGAAATTTTTTCTTAAAGAAATCACACAAAGCCCAAAAAGTTTTCCTGACAGCAATGCTTATTTCCGAACTCATAGCTCATATGATACAGCTGCATACTGGCTAATGAGAGCTGTTTTGTCGGATGACGAACAGGAAATATTGAATAGTGTTGAACGATCTGTTCTTTGTGCCCGGGACACATTGGGCAAAGAAGCTTTTGTGCTGCCTGATTCCTTACTAAATTTAATTATCGCAAAATTGTCAAATGGATATGGACAATTTCTTGGATATTTAAATTCAAAATTGTTTTATACGTCACCATATCAGTGTTTGTATTTTCTAAATGAAGAGACCAATCTATACTTTAAAACGAACAACCTGCCTTTTCGGGCGTTTTCATATTTAAACAGAGCTTCATTATTTGCAGAAGTGTTAAACCAATACGATAGTGCAATTGATTTAATAGATTCTGCCATAGTTTTGTGGAGTGACATAGGTGACACAATGCAGTTGGCTAACAATATTAAATACAAAGGTTTATTGCTTGGATTAAATCACAAACTCATAGAAGGTGAGATTTTTTTAAAATCTGCTCAACACATGTTTGTAGAAAAAAACTTTGAGCCAGGGCAATATTCATGCATGTTGGATTTGACAAAAATTTATGCAGTCAATAATCAATGCGATTCTCTTGAAAAGTACTATAAAATTTGCTATCCATACTTTAATAATAACGATAAGTACAGGCTTTTTGTGCTGAATAACAATGTTTTTTTTGGTTTTACTTGTATGGATAGTAAAACCCTTAGCAAATTAGTTAAAGAGAACATTATTATGCTTGCAAACAACGATGTGTTCGTTTATAACAAGATAGAGTTCTATAATGCAGCCTCTGTATTTGTTAATCAGATTTTTTCAGCAGCAGAAATTGAAGAATTTAATAATAACATGCAGCATTTTAGGTCAACTGCATTAAAGACAGGCTATTATCCAGGATTATTTGGTTTTTAGTATTGAGAAGCTTTATTCATTATAATCAAGTTGATCTTCGCGATTGCGGTCCCACATGCCTGCGTATGGTGGCAAAGCATTATGGAAGAAATTATTCGCTGGCATATCTGCGCGAGAAAAGCTGCATTACGCGCCATGGTGTGAGCATGCTGGGTATCAGCGATGCGGCAGAATCCATTGGATTTAAGACACTGGGAGTAAAAGTTTCGTTTGAGCAACTGAAAGAGGAAGCACCATTGCCTGCTATAGCGCATTGGCGTCAGAATCATTTTGTTGTGGTGTATGACATAACTGATAAGGCTGTTTTTGTGGCTGACCCCGGTTCGGGATTGATTAAATACACAAAGGAAGAATTCGTAAAAGGATGGCTTAGCACAAAGAGTGAAGATGAGAACAAAGGCATTGCCTTGTTGCTTGAAACCACGCCGGCTTTTTACGAATTGAAAGGAGAAAAAAGCGACCGGCAAAAGTTTTCGTTTTTATTTAAATATCTGACGCCGCATAAGAAATACATTGTTCAGCTTTTTCTAGGAATGTTGCTGGGGAGCCTGTTGCAGCTCATTCTGCCTTTTCTTACACAAAGTGTGGTTGATGTGGGTATCGGCAATCAGGATCTTGCGTTCATTACGCTCATTCTGATTTCGCAATTGGTATTGGCTGCCACCCAAATGTCGGTTGATTTTTTGCGCAACTGGATATTGCTGCACATCAGCACCCGAATAAATATTTCCTTGATTTCCGATTTTCTGATCAAGTTAATGAAGCTACCCATCGGATTTTTCGACAGTAAGCTTATTGGCGATATCATGCAGCGGATCGGCGATCATACGCGTATTCAGAATTTCCTGACCGGGTCATCGCTTTCAACGTTGTTCAGTATGGTGAATCTAATCATATTCAGCGCGGTGCTTGCATGGTATGATTTGAAAATACTTTTGATCTTTTTGTTTGGAAATGCGCTGTATGTGGCTTGGATTCTATTGTTCATGAAGAAACGGCGTGAACTGGATTTCAAACGTTTTGCACTGGCGGCCGATAATCAGAGCACTTTGTTTCAGATCATCACCGGCATGCAGGAAATAAAACTGAATAACTGCGAAAAACAGAAACGCTGGCGTTGGGAACGCCTGCAGGCAGCGCAGTTTAAGGTTTCCATCAAAGGTCTGGCTCTTGGACAATATCAGCAGGTGGGTTCATTATTTCTGGCGCAGGCCACCAACATATTTGTTTCGTTTCTGGCTGCCCGTGCGGTAGTCAACGGACAAATGACATTGGGTATGATGATGGCCGTTTCGTACATCATTGGCCAGATCAGCTCGCCGATCAATCAGCTGATTGGATTTATTCAGTCGTTGCAGGATGCGCGCATCAGTCTGGAGCGTTTGGGCGAAATACACAACAAGCCCGATGAAGAGCCCGAAGAGATGAATCGCGTTGCCATTTTACCGGAGAATAAAAGTCTGCATGTAAATAATATCACCTTTCGCTATGAAGGGCCGAACAGTCCGTCAGTGCTTGAAAATATTGATCTGGATATTCCGGAAGGGAAGATCACGGCTATTGTTGGTACAAGCGGCAGCGGTAAAACAACGCTGATAAAATTGTTGCTTGGATTTTATAAAGCAGAACAAGGTGAAATCAAAGTTGGTGATTTATCGATTGAGCATGTGAATGGTTCGTTCTGGCGTTCGCAATGCGGTGTTGTGATGCAGGATGGATACATTTTCAGTGAAACAATTGCAGAGAATATTGCTCCGGGTGATGATGATATCGATCGGCGAAAAATGCTTCATGCTGTTAAAGTAGCCAATATCCGCGAATTCATTGAAGGATTGCCGCTGGGCTACAACACAAAAATAGGCCAGGAGGGAAGTGGCATAAGTCAGGGGCAAAAGCAGCGGATGCTGATTGCACGTGCGGTATATAAAGATCCGCAGTTTATTTTTCTGGATGAAGCCACAAACTCATTGGATGCTAACAATGAGCGCGTGATTATGGATAATCTGAATGAGTTTTTTAAAGGAAGGACTGTTGTTGTGGTTGCACATCGACTAAGTACGGTGAAAAATGCCGATCAAATTGTTGTGCTTGAGAAAGGTAAAATTATTGAAAGGGGCACTCATACTGAACTTACTGAGAAGCGGGGAGCATATTATGAGTTGGTGAAAAATCAATTGGAACTTGGTAATTAGACGCGGATTTACGCTGATGAACGCAGATGAGAAATAATTAGACGCGGATTTACGCTGATAAACGCAGATGAGAAATAATCAGACGCGGATTAGAGCTGATAAACGTAGCTGGGTGATAATTAGACGCGGATTGGCGCGGATGAACGCAGATGAGAAAGTAATTAGATGCTGATTAGCGCGGATTTACACGGATTGATTCTTTTTTGGACGCTGAATAGCGTGGAGAGAATAAAATTTTGACAGTAATGAATAAAGGCAATAAAGTACTATTTTTAGAAAAAAGATATGGAGAACAAACTGTTACATTCGGAAATAACAGAAATCATTATTAAAGCGTTTTACAATGTTTATAATGAGCTTGGATATGGATTTCTTGAAAAGGTGTATGAAAATGCCATGCTGATAGAATTGAAAGCGTTAGAGTTGGATTGCTTTAATCAGCAAGGAATTACAGTCCATTACAAAGGCAATGAAGTTGGATATTTTATTGCCGATATCAATGTTGCGGGAAAAGTCATTGTTGAGTTAAAAGCTATTGAATCGCTTGCACCCATTCATGAAGTTGTATTAGTAAACTACCTGAAAGCAACAGGAATTGAAGTTGGATTATTGCTGAATTTCGGGCCGAAACCAAAATATGTCAGAAAAGTATTATCCAAAGAGTACCGCAATGGAGAAATTTAAATTAGTTCAAGTCAGCGCAACACGGTGTAAATTCGCGTCAAACAAAAATGGATCAGTGCCAACCCGCGTAAATCCGCGTCAAACAGAATTGAATCAGTGTTAACCCGCGTAAATCCGCGTCAAACAGAATTGAATCAGTGTTAACCCGCGTAAATCCGCGTCAAACAGAACAAATCCGCATCAAATCAATAGTATGGAAGAAAAACTCCCTGAAATATACACCGAAGAAGTAAACGACATTCTTAGCAAGCCTCCATCAGGAATAATTAGAAATGGCATTACACTCATCGGAGTTGTAATTATTCTTTTACTTGCTGGTTCCTGGTTTATTAAATACCCGGATAAAATTACAGCTGCAATAAAAGTGAGCACTTCTCAGGTGCCTGCATCGCTTATTGCTAAAACCAGCGGAAAAATCACTCATTTATTTACTTCAAATAATCAATTAGTTCACAAAGGCGATATCCTTGCTGTTATAGAAAATAATGCAGAGTATAATGATATGATTTTGCTTGATAGTCTGTTGCTCACATTTGATGTGAAAAATGACAGCACTCTAGAAGCTGTTTTATTACTGCCAGCTTTATTATTAGGTGATCTTCAATCTGATTTTTTACAATTCCAAAAATCGATTTCCGATTATTTATTATTCAGAAGTCTAAATCTCATATCAAAAAAAATTTCGGCATTGCAAAAGCAACTTTCTTTAACAGATCAATATTACAATCGACTTTATGACCAAAGCAATTTGCAGGGAGAGGACTTACAGATTGCACAAAGTGAGTTTCGCCGAGACTCCATTTTGTTTTCACAGAAAGTGCTCAGTGCAGCAGAGTTTGATAAGTCGAAGGCTTCATTGATTCAGAGGAAGCAATCATATATGTCTTCACGAACAAATTTGTCCAGCACGCAAATTCAGAAGGCTCAGATTGAACAGCAGATAGTCGAGATGCAATTGCAGCAGGCTGATGAAAGCAAGCAGTACATACAAAGTATTCAGCAGGCACATAAAACGTTATCAAACTCCATTAATATCTGGAAAAACACATATCTGATTAAAACGCCAATTGATGGCAGGGTGACATTTACAAACACAAGAGAAATTAATCAGAATGTGGTGTCAGGAGATGTTGTAATGACAGTGGTTCCGGAAAAGGAAAGTGAATTGGTCGGCACCATTATATTACCCATGCAGGGTGCCGGCAAAGTACGGCAAGGCCAGCAAATTAATATAAAATTTGACAGTTACCCATATATGGAATATGGTGTGGTTGAAGGGATTGTGAAGTCAATTTCATTAGTGCCGACAGAATCAAACTACATTGTTGAAGTTGCCTTTCCCAATGGCTTACGCACCAATTACTATTATAACCTTAATTTCTGGCAGGAGATGTCGGGCTCAGCAGAAATAATTACAGATGATTTGCGTTTAATTGAGAGGTTTTTGAATCCAATCAAATCAATTTTAAAAAATAACTAATAGCAACCAATCTTAACAGGTTGTTATCTGCGCTTACATTGATTTCACAATCAAACCAAGCCGGGTTATTTCTCCAACAACGATTTTGTTTCCAGCAGTCTGCGAAGCGGAACAAGATATTCGGTAAATTCTTTATAGCTCATATCGCTTAAATAAATTGCTCCATAAGCACGATTAAGCATACGGCTAGAGCTTTCGTAGAAAAACTTGTCGCCAAGAATACCGCGTAGTTCGTTGAATTGCTGAACCCATATTTTTTGTGCTAATTCGCTAAAGGTTCCGTCAAATTCATGGCTTGGGAAAGATGCTGTACGCTGGCTGATAAAGCAAGTATTAAACATATTGTGCAATACTGCAAGCGAGTTTAACGATACAGGAATAACCGTATTTACTTCGCCGAGTTTAAAATAAGACCATACATTTCGATATCCCCAGATACGAATATCATTGCGTCCGGTTTTCTTTACATACTCATCAATTGCTGCCGATATTGCCATTAGAGATTTATAATGAGTGTCGGGTCCGCTACCTTCCGGATCAATAGCTAGTGTAATAACATCCGGCTTGATTTTTTTCATCAAATTATAAATTGGCAATACGTCTTCTTCGTAATTGGGGTATTCGGGAAAAATATCTGCAGAATAGAATTTAAGTCGCATGTGGTGTGTATATGAATCCGGAAGTCCAAAATGTGCCCATGCAAGTTCGGCTTCAAATTCCCTGACCCAGCCTTTTGCAAGGTGTATTTCTTCTGGTTCGCGGCTGCCGGGCTCTAGTGAAAGAATTGTGTCTGAGAGAGAATTGATGTATTTTTTTATTTTATCCCAGCTTTTTGAATTAAGGTGTGAGGCCACGTTTCGTATCATTCTGCATGCAACGTAGAATAATTGTTCTTCTTTTTGTTGCTGGGCGATACCATTTAGATAACCGGTAATATCGTGGTTTTTGAGATTAAAATCAAACAATTTAATTTCAGATGCCTTTTCCTGAATTTCGTTGCTGCTAAGAAATGCTGAGCTGGCTTCCAGAACTGATGCAAGATACTGATTGGTTACGGCGGTAAAACCACTTGTGCAATAAACAAAATGGTTTTCGTTTTTATCGCTTCTGACCAAATGATGAATGGCAGGGAAATACGCCAGCTCAATATCATCATGATGAGGTGCGGTATGCATAATCACTTTCCCTTTTGGAAGGTCGAGTCCGCGCTGAATTTTGTTTTCAATTGCATTTACCGAAGTAGCGGAAGATGGAAATTTCACTTCTATCAAACCCGATGTGGCACTACGGGTAATAAACATACGGGCATTTGGCAGTTTTTGCAGACACGTTGCAGGATAATAAGGTGATGGTTCGTTTAAAATGGCATTTGCCACCACTTTGGATTTAGAAGCTCCTGCAGCAATAATAATGGCTGTGCAATCCTGATTTGCGGTTATTGTTTGAAGGCCTATGGTTACAACCGCCTTTCTGCGTACATTTTCTATTCCGCCCAAATCGGATGCTGCTGCAGCCTGAGTTTCGTAATTTATATGGTCAAGACGGGTAACGGAATCATGACGACTGCCTCTGATATTGAAAGCTATGTGGCCGTCAGGACCAATTCCTCCAAGAAAAAAGCCTATCCCTCCTGCCTTGCGAATGGCATCCTCATATTCTGCACACATCAAGTCTATATACTGAATGGCTCTTTTTTTCTGAAGTTCTTTTTCGGATTTTACTTGTCGTGTACGTAAGCTTAAATCAATATCGCCATCCGAAAACAATTCGCAAAGATTTATGTCTTTTCTGTCGCGCATTTCGCAAGTATTTATCAAATGCGCTTTACGTCGGTCAAGACCAAAACCTTTTATGTAAAAAAGATTTATAAAATTGGAAAACGAACGTTCATGGGCCGGATGTATGGGAAAGAATTCATCAAGCTGAAAAAACTCTAACGATTTCATATCGGGCCTGGCGTTTTTCTTAAACCCGATTTCGGCAAGAATTCCTTTATTCAGCTCCCGATTCCAGTTGGCCAAATAGAATTGAGTCCACTTAATAAAAAATTCAGGAGTTTTACCTGTAGGTAATGCAATTACGCCTCCGGGGTTTTCGCAAACCCATTCGAGAAATCGCAGGGCAGTTAGTTGCCCCAGCGAAACGTAATTGTCGGTAATAATAGGTTTTAGATGACAATGTGCTTTAATTTTTTTATTGTCATCTACAGCATTTATAAACCAAGATTCAACTTTACTTTGTGCCATTGGACATAGTTTTTATAAGTTAATGCCCCCGCATATAACAGAAAAATAATGTGAAAAACAGTTAACGAAAGCAGTATGTTTAAAAGTCTGGTTCAGGTTTATCAATAAAAAGCCATTGAAAAGTATTTTACAATCTCTTTTTATTGTTTTAGAACTTATTTTAATTCCTTAATTGTCTTTTCGATTCTGTCCATTGCAAGAGTTAAATTCTCCATGCTTGTGGCATAGCTGAATCTGATGCAGTTGGAATCACCAAAAGCTGAACCCGGAACTAAGGCAACATGAGCTTTGTTTAAAATATAAATACAAAGATCGTTGTCGTTATTTATAACGGTTGAGCCGTCAGATTTTCCATAAAGTTGCTGTACGTCAGGGAATACATAAAATGCACCCATGGGCATGTTTGGTTTGAATCCCGGAATATCGCCAAGACGCTTTACAACATAATCTCTGCGTTCGCGGAATGCTTTTTTCATCATTTGCAAGTCTTCGCACTGATTAGGATCTACCTGCAGGGCTGTTACACCGGCAATTTGTGCAATTGCATTGGCAGCAGAGGTTACCTGTCCCTGTACTTTTTCTATGGCTTTTGATAATTCAAGAGGAGCAGCGCTGTAACCCAAACGCCAGCCGGGCATGGCAAATGCTTTCGAAAGTCCGTTTATGGTAACAGTTCTGTCTTTTACTTCGGGGAAAATACCTATGCTGTATGTTTTACCATCAAAATTAATTAACTCGTAAATTTCATCGGAAACAAGTAAAATGTTTGGATATTTACCAAACATTGCCGCCAATGCTTTCAGTTCCTCATAAGTATAAAGCATTCCCGAAGGATTGTTTGGAGCGCAGAAAATAAAAGCTTTTGTTTTCGGTGTAATCACTTTTTCAATTTGCTCCGGAGTTACTTTAAAATCGTCTTCTATGGAAGTTTGAATATATACAGGTACACCGCCGGCAAGTTTTATAAGCTCGGTATAACTAACCCAATAAGGAGATGGTACTATAACTTCGTCGCCGGGATCAAGGCAAGCCAGAAAAACATTACAAATAGCCTGCTTGGCTCCTGTTGATACAACTATTTGTTCAGGAGTATATTCTAAGTCGTTGTCGCGTTTCAACTTGTTTGATATTGCTTGGCGAAGTTGCGGATAGCCTGCAACAGGCGGATAAAACGAAAAATTATCGTCAACAGCTTTTTTGGCAGCTTCTTTAATAAAATTTGGCACAAAGAAATCGGGCTCGCCTATTGAAAGATTTATAACATCAATACCGGCAGCTTTCATTTCGCGGCTTTTTTTTGTCATGGCCAATGTAGCCGATTCGCTCATGGCTGTAATACGCTCGGATAAAAATGTATTTTTCACGATTATTAATTTTTGATGATGCTGCAAAGATAGTAATTTTAGTATTTGAATTGGAATGTTAAGAGGTGGTTTTTGTGCAATAATTTGCAATTGTATTAAGCGTAAAATTCTTATATCAACAACATTATATGCAGTTCTAATAATGTTTTAGCAGTATAATCTTTATTTATAATTTTGCAAAATGTTTTCGATTAATGATTTGCTTGTAGAATTTCCCGGGCGTGTATTGTTCGACCGCATTGGTTTTGTTGTTAATACACGTGATCGTATTGGTCTTGTAGGACGTAATGGTGCCGGAAAATCTACTTTGTTAAAAATTATGGCCGGTCTTGAAACAGCGCATAGCGGACACTTAGGATTTACAAAAGAGAAAACAGTTGGTTATTTGGTACAGGAACGTAGTTTTACATCCGCTAAAACTGTTATTGAAGAGACAGAAACTGCTTTTGAAGTAGCACAAAAATTATTGACATTATCAGAACAGCTTACACGCGAATTGGAGTTGCGTAGTGATTATGAGAGTGAATCATATATTACCATTGTGGAGAAACTACATGAAGTTACTGAACGAATCCAATTGTCTGGTATAAGCAATTATCGTGAACAAACCGAAAAGGTATTGAAAGGTTTGGGATTTTTGAGAGAAGATTTTTTTAAGCCGATGTCGGTTTTTAGTGGTGGTTGGCAAATGAGAGTGGAACTTGCAAAACTATTGCTTAAACAACCTGATTTATTGTTGTTGGATGAGCCTACAAACCATTTGGATATTGAAAGCATTCGCTGGATGGAAAGATTTTTACAGAATTATCCGGGTGCTGTAATATTGGTTTCTCACGACCGCGTTTTACTTGATAATGTTACTACCAGAACCATAGAAATTCAACAAGGAAAAATATATGATTATCCCGCAAATTATTCCGAGTATGTTGAGCTAAGGCAGGAGCGAATAGAACAACAAGGCAACGAACTTAAAAACCAGCAACGCGAAATTGCCCAAATTGAGAGTTTTATAGAGCGATTTAGATATAAAGCCACAAAAGCAAAGCAGGTTCAATCAAGAATAAAGCAACTTGAGAAAATTGAAGAGATTACTATTGACAATACGGATAATTCCAGAATCAACTTTCGTTTCACACCTGCAAGAGACAGCGGTAAAGTTGTTGTAGAAGCCAATCAGGTTTCTAAAAAGTATGGAGATAAATTAGTAATTAACCCCACCGACTTCATTATTGCACGGAATGAGCGTATTGCCTTTGTTGGTCAAAATGGGCAGGGCAAAACTACTCTTGTTAAAATGATAATGAAAGATATTGATTTTGTCGGAGATCTTAAAATCGGACATAATGTTCAAATAGGTTATTTTGCACAGAATCAGACCGAGTTACTGAATCGTAACAAAACTGTTTATGAAACGCTGGAGGATGTTGCCGACAGCGATACAAGGCCAAAGCTGCGCAATATTCTTGGTAGTTTTATGTTTAGCGGCGAAGACATTGACAAAAGGGTAATGGTTTTGTCGGGGGGCGAAAAAACTCGTTTGGCTCTTGCCAAGATGCTGTTGCAGCCTATTAATTTTTTAGTGCTTGATGAGCCGACAAATCATTTGGATATGTCAGCCAAGGATGTTTTAAAAAACGCCTTGTTGCATTTTAACGGCACATTGATAGTTGTTTCGCATGACAGGGATTTTCTTTCGGGGCTTACAACGCGTATTTTTGAATTTAAAGACCATAAAATTCGTCAATTGAATTATGATATTTGCGAATTAATGGAAATCAGAGACAAAGAGCAGGCTGCCGAATTGAAATTATCGAAAAGCCGGGTTTCCGATGATAGGCCTGTAAGCACATCAAAGCAGCAATATCTTGAAAATAAAGAAAAAGAAAGAGAAAAAAGGAAGCTGACAGCAAAAATTGAGCAAATCGAGAAGGAAATTTCTGTTGTTGAAAACAGAATAAACGAAATCACGGAACTTTTATCAAACTCTGATACCGGCAAAGACCAAAAAGATTATGATGAATTATCGAAAGAACTAAATAATCTGCAAAACAGGAATACTTTGCTTATGGCTGAATGGGAACAAATGATGGGGGGAGTTTAGGTTTATTATTTGAATGTTATTCAGTGCTTTGATATTGAACTTAAATTTATTGAAAAATATACTTTTGAAACAATATTTAAAACCTATTTATTAGATTAAAAACTGATTTATTTAGACTAAAAAACTAATTAAATAAATTTTTGAAAACATATAAAATTGACTTTTTAAGTTCTTTTTAATAGCAAAAACAACCTTTATTTACAGATAATTTTTGTTTTAAAATTATTTTGTTTTAAAGCTAATAATTTACGGAATATATGTGTCGTTTTTTGTTTTAAATACAAAAATTCAATTTTTAACAAATTTTATTTTTAATTTCATTAAACATTTAAGATTAATAAATATCTAAAGGTTGATTTTTGTTTCTATTTTTCTTGGGGTTTTTTTGTAACAAATAATTCAATAAATATGGGGAAATTTATTTTTATGAGTTTTTTTATTTCATTGATTATTCAATCGAATGCTCAATCGATAACAATGAAAGACGGTATTGTAACTAATTGTGGGGGGATGTTTTTTGATAGTGGAGGGAAGGATGGCAATTATGGTGCAGATGAGCATTATATTTTAACGATTGCACCTGAAAAAGAAACTATTGTTGCAGGTTTGATTTTTTATGAATTCGAGCTGGGAGAGAATGATTATTTGGCTGTCTTTGATGGCAATAGCATTTCGGCTCCTTCTCTAGGGGTTTACTCAAAAGATAATCCTGCGCCCAAAAATTTAATAGCATCTTTTAATAATTCGTCGGGAGCATTAACTTTTTTGTTTCAGTCCGAAAAATCATCTTCATATTCCGGCTGGATTGCTGATATTACTTGTACAGAAAGACCAGTAGAGGTTTTTAACAATTCTACTTTAACTGACAGAAACGAATTTGTTTTCAGTGTTGAAGGAATTGTTGATTCAAATCATGCTTTTCTTATTGATGAACATGTAAAAAAATATAGTGGCATTTATGATATTCAAACCAATAGTGATATAGGCGAAATAATTGTGTCGGCCGACAAAAGTATTGATATAATGAAAGTCCGGGAAATGATTATTTCTTCACGTCTTGTTACAGGGAAAATAATTAAAATTTTATCAATGCAAATCAATTAGATATTATGAATAAAATTAAATATTTTTCTATAAGTTTTTTTCGCACACTTTTTTGTTGTGCAGTTATTTGCTTGTTGTCTGCAAATGCTTTTTCTCAACCTGCAAATGATGATTGTGCGAATGCAATATTAATTACACCGGGTACCGCCTGCGTATATAACACATATACAAATTTAAATGCTACGGCTTCTTCGGGCGCACCTGCTCCTGGTTGTGCAAACTACCAGGGGGGAGACGTCTGGTTTAAAACTACTGTGCCTGCAAGTGGACATCTTATTATTGATACCCAACAAGCAGATATTACAGATGGTGGGATGGCAATTTATTCAGGCACATGTGGGTCTTTGACGTTAATAGAATGTGATGATGATGATAGTCCCAATGGGTTAATGCCAATGATTGATCGTAGCGGATTAACGCCTGGCTCCACTATTTATATAAGATTTTGGGAATATGGCGGAGATTTGTTTGGATCATTCAATATTTGTGTTTATGATGACTCACCTCCTCCGGTTACAAATGACGAATGTGCTAATGCAATTCCTTTAACTGTTAACTCTACATGCTCATATTCTACTTTCTCAAATGTTGGAGCAACTGCTTCTTCAGGTGCACCTGTTCCTGGTTGTGCAAATTATCTTGGAGCAGACATATGGTTTAAAGTAACGGTTCCGTCATCAGGACAAATAATAATTGATTCTAAAGAAGGCACTATTACGGATTGTGGTATGGCAATTTATTCGGGAACATGTGGATCCTTGACATTAATAGAATGTGATGATGATGACAGTCCCAATGGGTTAATGCCGATGATTAATCGTAGCGGATTAACGCCTGGCTCCACCATTTATATAAGATTTTGGGAGTATGGGGGAAATCAATTTGGAACATTTGGCTTATGCGCGTATACTCCACCAACAGCACCTCCGTGTGCATCTAATCCTGCAGCAGGTGACTTTTGTACTAATCCCACTCCTATTTGTAACCTTAATGGGTATTGTGGCAATACTAGTTCTGCCTATACTGTTGATTCTCCTGGTAATCTTGGTGCATTGTTTTGTGGCTCTTTGGATAATAATTCGTGGCTTTCTTTTGTTGCAGAAGAAACAACAGCTACTTTAAATTTATTTGTTTCAAACTGTACTCATAATTGGGGAATACAGATGCAAATATTTGATGTAACAGGCTGTACTTCATTTACTGCAGTTTCGAATTGCTTTAATCCGGGAACTGCCATTAATGGTACGGTTACAGCAACTGGTCTCGTTATTGGACATACTTACTATGTTATGATTGACGGATGGGCAGGTGATGTTTGCGATTATGTTATTTCTGCAGCTTCCGGTGTATATACCGCCGACGCAGGGCCTGATGTAACAATTTGCGCGGGTCAAAGCACAACATTAAATGCCTCAGGAGGTTCGAGCTATGTGTGGTCACCAACCACAGGATTATCTAATCCTAATATTTCAAATCCCGTAGCTTCACCTTCTACAACTACTACTTATACTGTTTCTGTTACAGGAGGGAATCCTTTATGCCCGGGAACATACACCGATCAGGTTACTGTTTTTGTTAATGGAGTTACCCCTACGGCATCAAACAATGGTCCTATTTGCTCAGGACAAACATTGAATTTAACTTCATCTTCCGGCACAGGAAATACATATTCATGGTCAGGTCCAAATGGTTTTACCAGTACTGCACAAAATCCTTCAATATCTAATGCTACTCCTTCGGCTTCGGGAGTTTATACAGTTACCGTTACTAATGGAGGTTGTTCAGGAACAGCTTCTACTACGGTCTCTGTAAGTAATGGAGCAAGTGTTACCGCCAGTGCTTCACCTGCTTCTATTTGTGCAGGTCAAAGCACAACATTAACAGCCGGAGGGGCAAGTACATATTCATGGAGTTCAGGTGGCAGCGGTTCAAGTATTTCGGTTACCCCGGGCAGTACAACAACATATACTGTAACCGGAACAATTTCAGGGTGTACTGGTACAGCCACTGTAAGCGTAACTGTTAACCCGGCGCCAAGTGTTACAGCCAGTGCGTCTCCTGCTTCTATTTGTGCAGGTCAGAGCACAACATTAACAGCCGGAGGAGCTAGTACTTATTCATGGAGCTCAGGTGGCAGTGGCTCAAGTACATCAGTTACCCCGGGTGGTACAACGACTTATACAGTAACAGGTACCAGTTCAGGGTGTACAGGCACAGCCACGGTTAGTGTAACAGTTAACCCATTGCCAAATGTTACCGCCAGTGCATCTCCTGCTTCTATTTGTGCAGGTCAGAGCACAACATTAACAGCCGGAGGAGCTAGTACTTATTCATGGAGCTCAGGTGGCAGTGGTTCAAGTACATCAGTTACCCCGGGTGGTACAACGACTTATACAGTAACAGGTACCAGTTCAGGGTGTACAGGCACAGCCACGGTTAGTGTAACAGTTAACCCATTGCCAAATGTTACCGCCAGTGCATCTCCTGCTTCTATTTGTGCGGGTCAAAGTACAACATTAACAGCCGGAGGGGCAAGTACTTATACATGGAGTTCAGGAGGCAGCGGCTCAAGTACATCTGTTACCCCGGGTGGAACAACCACTTATACAGTAACGGGTACCAGTTCAGGATGTGCCGGCACAGCTACAGTTAGCGTTACTGTA
>Ga0255341_1003811_pt1 | contig 16548 bp, 11 predicted proteins | sample wastewater_treat_8_FD_192418 | JGI IMG/M metagenome (GOLD analysis project Ga0255341, IMG submission 192418) | Wastewater microbial communities from Lulu Island WWTP, Vancouver, Canada - plant12 | ecosystem: Engineered > WWTP > Wastewater > Unclassified | place: Canada: Vancouver, British...
GGTTTTTATGAACCTGCCAAATGCTCTTTTGCCCTGACAGTCTCGCTTAAAGACGCCAGCATCCAGAAGGACCTCCAGGAATTTCTGGCCTACCTCTGATCTCAAGACTTCGCAGGCTTCGTCAGAAGCCAAATTGTTGCCGTACCGAGCAAGCAGCTCATCTATCCAGTGTCTGTGCTTGTATAGCATATGTTCTTCATTTGAGGATGTCTGGCCTTCTTCATTCTCGTCTAGATGGCCGTCATTCTCAGGGATCCAGCTTGGAATCGGCGTTTCGCCGCAAAGAATCCGCTCTATCCCTTGCAGTTCTCTGTCAAGCCGTCCTGGCAGGATCGCCATGCCCATGGCCTCGATCACCCCGATGTTTTCTTTCTTTATGTGGTGGAGATCTTCCCGCGGATGAAATATTCCGCAAGGATGGGCAGGGGTAGTTCTGTTGTTTCTCAGGATTAGGTTTAGGACGAAATTTCCGTTAGGCTCTCTTCTCAAAGTAGCAGTGACGGCGTTGTGCGGTATCCTAACTGCATCTATGCCATCTCCACAGGTTTCTGCGACTTTGGTGCTAGCGGGATCGAGATGGCTGCACTTTTCTCTGGCCTCGGCCAGAGTATATGGGACTATATCTGCGCTTTCATCTTCGTATTCTCTCCACGTGTCGATTATGGCGGAACCAAGTTGGGTTAGATCTTTTCTGTCGCGTCCTTCTAGCCTTATGACGGACATGGGCCATTTCGCAGTTCCTGCTCTTACCTCGGGGAAGTCAGGATGGGTGAAAGTGTATTCGAAAGGTGCCAAGTCCAGAGGGAAAACTTCGCGGCCGCCTTGATAGTGGTCGTGATTTAGGATAGACCCTCCTACGATGGGGAGTCCCGCATTTGATCCTAGAAAATAGTGGGGAAAGTTTTCTATGAAGTCAAACATGCGTACCAAGGCTCCGCGGTCAACTACAAGAGGCCTATGTTCTTGGCTTAACAAGATGCAGTGCTCTCTATAGTAGACGTAGGGAGAGTATTGGAAATACCATTGCTCACCTCCCAAAACCAAAGGAATCACCCGCAGATTCTGTCTAGCCGGGTGGTCTATCCTACCCGCGTATCCTACGTTTTCCACGCACAGCTCGCATTTTGGGTAGTTGCCTGGCCCAGCCTGAGCTGCTTCCGCTATATCTCGCGGGTCTTTTTCAGGCTTCGACAGATTTACGGTTATTATGAAACTACCAAATTCCGTCGGAACAACCCACTTGCAGTTCTTCTGGATCCTGTCAGTTCTAATGTAGTTTGACGCCTGGCATAGAGCGTAGAAATAGTCTGTCGCTTTCCTCATTCCGTCCTCTGCATCTTTTTCGCCATTTCGGATCTCCCAGAAACGCTGGATTACTTCGGACTCTCTAGGGGTTAGCATCCCCATGACCCGCGTGTCAAAAAGGTCCCTATATGTGGTGGTATTGCGAGGGATCAACCCCGTTTGGGCTGCATACTGTGTAATATTGTCCAAGATTTGTGCTAGCACAAGTTCTGTTTCAGCTGTGTCATGGCTTTTTTCCTCTTCTCCTAGGTCTACTTTTAGGAGATCTGAAAGTGCATTTCTTTTCTGGATGTAATCTGATTCCTGTATGAGGCCGGTCTTTACCGCATACTCAAGCAGATCGTCTATGGATGCGATGATATTTGAAGTTTGCATTCTTGAACTGTCTCCTTGCCTGCATATCTCAGCAGCCTGGCTATGCAATTTCTATGCACGGCAGGCCGCGCAAAAAAGCGCAAACCCTCTTTGGTCTTTCATTATGTATCTTGCAAGTAAATAATAGCAGAAGGAGACCGTTACAAGTAGGAAGTAGGGTATCTTCTTGGCAATACAAAGACGCAATCTAGCGGATTGCCATGGATATGGGCTTGTTCCTTCCCCTTTCATGGTGACAATATCACTGTCCGATCACAAAATTCATTCTCACCTGTTGCATACAACAACCACTTTTGGTAACATACGACTTACAATCCGAAATTCAAACGGTAGGTATTGTATGGGGAAGGGTACCTTAGGGTTCCGTTTCCGTGAGTCCCAGAAAGTCGTTATTTCGATGGACTGGACTGCGCTGGAAGTCTGGACCGAGCGGTACTGGCTTTGTTGAACACAAAGTACACCGTGGGCGAAAAATACCCGAGCGGCAGGTTCCTTGCACTCAATTAGTGCAGGATTGTCGCCCGGGTTTTGTTTTATCTAGCCCAGGGCTGCCTACCTAAAAGGGGGGTGATAACAGTGGGGATTACCAGGACATCAGTACGCCCTGTGGTTCTTGCGGGCGTTGGATCTCCGGACAGAGAGGGAAGGAGAAGGGAAACCTTATACATGTAGATTTCGGTTTCTGGTCATTAGTGTCACTGCCCGAAACCTCCCTTCTTAGCCCCTGCGAGATCGTATCCAGGGTACCCTCGTCCATTATCTTCTCGTTGGGCTCCTCTGATCATCTGGTCTGAGTGAGCCGCACACAAACTGAGCCGAGATCGGTGCCTAATAGCAATAGAGAAGGTTCTGTATCCACACAGTCTAGAGCATAAAAAGTGTTGGAGACACTGCCGAGGATTTCTGACGACATTTGGCGCGTTGCGACGGCAGTCTCAGAAACTAGAGATGTGGTGTGTGGAAATGCACATCTGTCTACAGTTATGCACCAGTCCCGCGAACGAGGCAGGTCTAGATGCCCTTTTGAAGGCGTCCTTAGATATCTGTTATCCAAAAAGGGAGGTAATAGTGAATATGGTATTCACGGATTATAGATCCAAAAAAACATGCGAATGTTCACACAGACAGTCTAGGTTCAAGAAATCACTCAAGGTAACCAATCTGCAGATTGTAGCTGTGTTATCCCTAATTGCGGCCATACTCCTATCTGGTTGCTCCAATTCAGGCGAGCCCGGCACATCTTCGAATCCAGGTGGATCCGAAGGCTCTGATAAGGTAATCAAAATCGGCATGGTAGGTCCCTTGACTGGAGATTATGCCACCTATGGACAGAGCGTGAAAAACGGAGTTGAGATCGCTGTTGATGAAATCAACAAAAGTGGTGGAGTGAACGGATTTGACATTCAACTAGTCGCTGAGGACAGCAAAGGTGACTCAGCCGAAGCTGCCAATGCGGTCCAGAAGCTTATTGACCAGGACAAAGTCACTGCAATAGTAGGAGCGGTCTTAAGCGGTGAAACAGCTACAGTTGCTCCTATCGCACAAGATGCCGGAGTAGTCATGATTACACCTTCTTCTACCGCACCTGGATTAGCAGATATTGGCGAATACATCTTCCGAAACGTAATCACCGACGATGTTCAAGCTCGGCAGATGGCCGAATATGCAGTTAAGGAACTAGGCCTCGAGAATTTGGCAGTAATCTACGCAAACAATGACTACGGAGTTGCACTAAAAGACAATTTCACTGCAAAAGCCAAAGAACTGGGCGCTACTGTCGTAGCGGTTGAGTCGTACCTAGACGGTGACCAGGATTTTCGCGCCCAACTCACCAAAATTGGTGGTAAAGCAGACGGCTTGTACATTGGAGGATACTATGCCGAGGCAGCCAAGATTTCCCAGCAGGCCAAGAGGCAGGGAATGCAAGTGCAGATCCTAGGCGGCGACGGGTTTTATTCCACAAAACTCGTGGAACTAGGCGGTGATGCTGTTGAAGGTGCTTTGTTCACCGCTGGCTTCTACTCTGGCGATACCTCAGAGAATGTGCAGTCATTCGTATCAAGTTTCACTGAGAGGTTTGACTATGAACCTGATATGTTCGCCGCAAATGCGTACGACAGTATGAAAATAGTTGCCCAAGCACTGGCTGAATCAGGCAATGATAGGGCAGCCCTTAGAAAAGAAATGGCTGCCATTAAGGACTATCCGGGTATTACTGGCAATACGTCTTTTGCAGAAAATGGTGAGGCGCGAAAAGACGTTATCATTTTGAAAGTGCAAAAGGGCGAGTTCCAGAGGGCAAAGTAGCATTATGACTGACGGGGAAGGTTAAGAGGTACAGACTGCACACGCTTTTTGGCACTCAGGAGGGGAACTCGAAAACCTTCCCCTAGTTGCGAGATCAACTGGAGCATCACTATTGATGCCAATTCTTGCGGAGGTGGTATTTTTGGCGCAACAGATTGTAAATGGCCTCACTCTAGGCAGCACTTACGCTCTAATTGCCCTTGGATACACTATGGTCTATGGAGTTTTGCGGCTGATAAACTTCGCTCACGGCGAGGTTTACATGGTAGGGGCATTTGTCGGCTTACTGATGTGTCAGGCATATGGGCTGCCTTTCCCTTTGGTATTGGCTACCGCTATGGCTGGCTCTGCGGTTTGCGGTGTAGTTATTGAAAAGATTGCTTACAGGCCCCTTAGAGAAGCGCCCCGCTTAGCCGTTCTTATAAGCGCTATCGGGATGTCCATATTCCTGCGGAACCTGGCGCTTGTTGTCATGGGGCCTCAGACAAGGGCTTTTCCTGTTCCATTCAAGGTCACACAGTTCAACGTGGGCAGCCTCTACATAAACTCGTTTGACATATTGATGCTTGTTACCTGTGTGGCTCTTATGATTGGGCTTCACTTTCTTGTCCACAGGACCAAAATTGGACGAGCCATGAGGGCTGTTGCTCAGGACAAAGACACAGCACGCCTCATGGGCATCAATGTCAACCAGGTTACACGTTTCACCTTTGCAGTAGGGTCGGCCCTTGCCGGGGCTGCAGGGGTTTTGGTTGGCATGAACTTCAACGCAGTGGATCCATCAATGGGCATGATGCCTGGGCTAAAAGGTTTTGTGGCTGCTGTGTTAGGTGGTATCGGAAGTATTCCAGGCGCAGTAGCGGGGGGCGTCCTGCTTGGAATGGCAGAGGTTATGGGCGTTGCTCTTTTACGATCTGAGTGGAGGGACGCGATTGCTTTTGGGATTCTCGCTTTGGTCCTTCTCCTAAAGCCATCAGGGATATTCGGCGAAAACCTCGAGGAGAAGGTGTGAACAGTGCTTAGCGCGTATTACTATCAACTACTTGTGATCGCATGCATAAACGCGATCATGGCAGTAAGCCTGAACTTGGTGACCGGATGCGCAGGACAATTATCGCTAGGACATGCTGCGTTTATGGGTATTGGCGCTTATACGGCCGCGATTCTTACATCGTCTTACAACGTTTCTTTTGTGTTCGCTCTAATCGCAGGGAGCGTGTCTGCGGCTTTCTTCGGTCTCATTGTAGGGCTTCCTACGCTGAGGCTCAAAGGTGACTACCTCGCCATAGCTACGTTGGGGTTCGGAGAGATCATACGAGTGAGCGTCCTAAACATGGGAATAACAGGAGGCGCTTTTGGGCTCAGAGGTATACCTAAAGAAACGAACCTCGCCGTGGCGGTTTCGGCTGCAATCCTTATTTGCCTTGCCTCGAAGCGGTTGACCAAATCACGGTTTGGGCGGGCGCTTGCCGCTATTCGCGAGGACGAAGTTGCAGCCGAGGCCATGGGCGTAGACACTACTCGCTACAAAGTTCTTGCCTTTGTGATAGCGGCATCGTGGGCGGGAGTAGCCGGGGGGCTTTTCGCCCATTGGTTCAGGTATCTCAATCCGTCCTCATTTTCTTTCATGAAGTCAATAGAGATTCTCAGCATGGTGGTTCTAGGAGGGATTGGGAGCCTTGAAGGCTCAGTTCTAGGCGCTTTCGTCTTGACTTTTGCACCAGAGTTTCTTCGTGGAGTCTCAGACTTTGTCTCTCAATATAGAATGCTTTTCTATGGAGCCCTTCTAGTAATCATGATGCTAGTTCGGCCCCAAGGGCTAGTTGGAAGAGAAGTCTCAGTGAAACGGTCATATATGCCGAAACTCTGCAAATCTCCCAAGAAAGAAGCGGGCGTGACGCTCGACACAAAGGGCAGTACTGGAGGAAGAACGGTTCGAAGGAGGACTACCAAAGGAGAGGGCGATCAGCATGCCAATGCTTGAGATAATCAAGGCCACCAAGTCTTTTGGAGGCGTAACAGCTGTACGAGAAGTCGACCTGGAAATTAACTCAGGCGAGATAAAAGGACTCATAGGTCCTAACGGCGCGGGCAAAACCACCTTGTTCAATATGGTGACCGGTATGTGCCGCCCCAGTTCTGGCCAGGTTCTTTTTAATGGGAAAGATTTGACTGCACTGAAGCCCCACGAGATCACTGAGAAAGGTATGGCTCGCACTTTTCAGAACATCAAGATCTTCGGTCACATGACTCTGCTTGAAAATGTGATGATAGGCAGGCATTTTCGTATGAGGGGAGGAGCTTTGTCCGCGTTGGTCGGGTCATCCTATGCCAAGCAACAAGAGCAAGAAAACAGAGAGAGGTGCGCGAGGCTCTTAGATTTTGTAGGGCTAGACGCAGATCCCGATAGCAGTGCGTCTAGCCTTTCCTACGGTCAGCAGCGAAGACTTGAGATAGCCAGGGCCATGGCTACTGAGCCTGAACTCCTGCTTCTTGATGAACCTGCTGCGGGTATGAATCCTCAAGAGACAAAAGACCTTATCAACCTAATCTTGCGGATTAGGGACGCAGGCATAACAATTTTCCTTATTGAGCACGACATGAGAGTGGTGATGGGTACCGCGGACAGCGTGGCAGTTTTGGACAACGGCGCAAAAATCGCAGAGGGGGCACCGAATGAAGTCCAGCAGGATGCCAGGGTTATTAAGGCCTACTTAGGAGATGATTCGGAGATTAGTAACCCCGTGCCAGGTCAAAGAAGTGGTGGATGCTCAGTCAGTGGCCCAGTACTATCGCTTAGGAGCGTGGAAACCCGCTATGGGTCCATCAGGGCGCTTAAAGGCATATCCATGGACATAGCATCCGGAGAAATTGTAGCTTTGATTGGCGCCAACGGAGCTGGGAAAACTACTGCGTTAAAAACGATTTCGGGGCTTCTGCCTTTATCCCAAGGGGATATTTCGTTTGAAGGCCAGAGCATAGCCCATGTGCCGCCTGATGCGATTGTGAAAATGGGTATCTCTCACGTGCCCGAGGGACGCAAGGTATTTCCACAAATGTCGGTTATGGAGAATCTCGAGCTTGGCGCGTTTATTCGGCCGGGGGGACGGCTCGGCAAGCAGGGGATCCGAGAAGATCTGGACTGGGTTTTCTCCCTTTTCCCTCGCTTGGAAGGTCGCAAGAAGCAACTTGCCAGTACCTTGAGCGGGGGTGAACAGCAGATGCTGGCCATTGGCCGCGCCCTTATGTCTAGGCCGAGACTTTTGCTTCTTGACGAGCCTTCTATGGGTCTTGCGCCGCTGGTCGTGAAGGACATTTTCAGCATAGTAAGAGATCTTAACCGAAACGGCACAACAATCCTACTTGTGGAGCAAAATGCCAACTTGGCCCTTAACACTGCGTCGCGGGCTTATGTTATGGAGACTGGAAATGTAGTATGTTGTGGAAGTTCCGCAGACCTTCTCCAGAATGGGAAGCTACGTGAGGCATATCTTGGAGAGTAAGGAACTAATGTGTCTTTTACCGCTGCTTGAGAATGAAAAGGGTGTGTGGATTTCCGAACGTACGGTTTGACTATCTGTTACTCTGTATGTGAGCTGAACCGAGAAAGTACTCTGGATTAGGGGTGTGAAAGTGGCACACGCAAAAGGTAATCAATACGAGGGATTCTTTGCAGAGTTCTATGATATCCTCCATGCAGGTTTGAAAGATACTGATGCGTGGATTGAATTCGGGCGTTGCTTTGGTCCTGACATCTTAGAGTTGGGGATAGGAACAGGTCGGATAGCAATTCCCCTGGCACTGGCCGGATTCAATGTCACAGGGCTGGATCTTTCCGACGACATGATAAAGAGGTGCCAGATAAAACTGTCATATGAAGAAGAATGCACAAGGGAAAGGGTATCTATAGTCAAGGCTGATATGAGTTCTTTTGATCTCAAGAAGAAATTTGATCTAATAACCGCTCCGTGCAATGTGATCAACCACCTTTGGGAGCCGGGAGAGCTGCTTCAGACACTTTCTTGCGTAAGGAATCATTTGAAAGATTCGGGCACTTTTATCCTCGACAACAGCATTCCAGATATTGCCTATATGGTAAGCGTAAATGATACCGTTCAAGCCTTTGAATTCGAGCACCCCCTTACGGGAAACAAGATTGTGGACAGGATTAAAAGTGTCTATGACTTTGTAAATCAATTAGAATACGACAGGATTGAACTAGAAGAATATGATGACGCAGGAGAACTGCTGAGGTACGTTTTGTGTGAAGATACCTTGACGTACTTCTTTCCTAGGGAACTGAGGTTCATACTGGAGGCTTCGGGTTTTGTGATTTTGGAGCAGCGAGGTTCGCTGCTTGAGGGTTCTCCCATTGGTCCCCAATCTACTGAAATGGTCTTTGTGTGCAAGAAGGCCGTCTAGAAAACATGGTGTGTTGTCCGGAAACGCCCGATTCGCCAAAGCAAGCCCTGGCATCTCCGGACAACAGTTTATGTTCTGAATCTCTCTAGTCAACCTTTGAAACTTTCTACTACCTCATCTATGAGAGAACCGACGTACTCTACTGCAGTGCGTATAGGATCAGGTTTGGTCATATCGATCCCTGCCATCTCTGCGAGCCCTATCGGATCTTTCGAGCCTCCGGCTTTAAGAGCTTCGAGCCAACGGTCTATTGCAGGCTTGCCCTCTTGACGAATTGCTCTGGCCACAGCCGTACCTATAGTCAGTCCCGCTGAATAGGTGTACGGATAAAGCCCCATGTAGTAGTGGGGCTGTCGCATCCAGGTGAGTCTAGCCCCGTCGTCGATTACAAGTTCGTCTCCCCAGAAGTCTTTCAGTATATCTCCTTGGATTTTGCTGAGTATGGAAGCGGTTATAGGTTGCCCCTGTTCCGCAAGGGTGTATACTCGCCTTTGAAGCTCGCCTTCGATTAGGTGCCTCACGAAATTATGGTGGTATGTCGAAAGGAGCTGCATTATTATCCAACGCCGCATCCTAGCATCGGTAGTCTGAGACATCATGTAGTCGGCAACCAAGAGCTCATTTATGGTTGAAGGCGCCTCAACGAAGAACATAGGAGTGCTAGCATTTGCCAGCCTTTGGTAGCGGAACGTGAGTTCGCCGTTGCCTGCGTGTCCTAATTCGTGGGCCAACGTGAGAGCGTCGCGCATGTTATCGGTCCAAGTGGTCAATATGTAAGGGTGCGCGCCGGGTACGGTGTTGCAAAAAGCCCCTGTCGATTTTCCGATGTTATCAGCCAAGTCTATCCAGCGGTTTTTCAGTCCCGAATTGATGATCTCGATATATTCAGGCCCCAAGATGGAAAGACCTTTGGAGATAATATCTGATGCTTCTTCAAACGTTGTCTGCGGGTTGAAGTCTGGGTCAAGAGGTGCTTCTAGGTCGCAGTAAAGGATTTCATCGAGGCCAAGCACTTCTTTTCTGAGGTGAGCATAACGTCTCATGTGGGGAGCGAGCTCGGTCAGGATAGTGTCATGGAGGTTGTTGTACACTTCTATAGGCACTTCTTGTTGGTGGAGAAACATGTGGATAGCAGATGGATATCTCCTAAGATTTGCCAACACCACGTTTTTCCTGAACTCTGTGCCCAAGGTAGCACCATAGGTGTTCTGGTAATGCTTCAGACCTTCTGTAAACGAAGCATAAGAATTGCGGCGAAGAGCGGTATCAGGCGATATCTCGTATTTGTTCTCATAGAGGGCAAAGGACATTGCAAGATTATTGCCGTTTTTGTCAGTAACGGGCTCAAACGTGATGTCTGCTGCCTTCGAGATCTGATATACAGTAGAAGGCGCATCTAGTATCTCACCTAAAGCCGCCAGGACTTTTTCTGTTTCAGGGTGAAGGATGTGGGGTTTCAGCCTCAAGATTTTGTCTACCATGCGCTGAAAGTCCCTAAGCCGAGGCTCTTCTTCAAAGTACCTCCTTACGGTTTCTTCCGGAAGTTCCAAGAGTTCAGTCTGCACAAAAGACAGGTGAGCGCCGACTTGTGCTATTAGGGCCCCGGCTCTACTTGCCATTGCCTGGTTGGAAGGAGATGTTCCATCTGCTGACATCTTGAGAGACGCGTAAGATACTACACGAAAAACTTGCTTAACTAGGTTCTCTACGAATTCAAAACAATCCAAAAGCACCGAAGGGCCTTGTGCAAACCTACCTTTGAACTGGCTAACCTTTTGAACCTCTGCGATGACCAAACTGAATTCTTGTTCCCACGCACTGTCATCGGGGAACAAATCGGTCAAATTCCAGGTGAGCTCCTCTGGTACTTCTGCGCGCGAAAGGCGCTTTGCCATTTTGGTTTCCTCCTTCAATATAGGGTTTGATGGAAATGCTGAACTCTGTATGTTTGTCTGGGCAGGTGAGTCTTGCTCAAGTGCAGTGCACCTTGGCAGGTAGTAAGATGATCTAAGCCATCTGTGAATGCGAGATGTATAAGCCCAGAAAAGTCTACAGGAGGTATTCTCGTTTTCTCCACTCAAATCCTACCATCAGTTACTAATATAAGAGTATTTTGCTTGTAAGGCCATTTGACTCGGGCACACTGTGTGGTACCCTGGAAATGTGGAACCCGCATTGACTTAAATGTAATCACGCGCCTGGAGGTGCTAGGATTGCTAAATAATGAACGTAGGAATTATCTAGTAGATCTTTGCCAGAATATGGTTAAGCGCCCTAGTCTCTCGGGAGAAGAAGGCGAGGTCGCAGCCCTGATCCAAGAGGTCATGGCGGACTTAGGCTACGACGAGATCTACGTGGACAGATACGGAAATGTGATAGGAAGGATTGTCTTTGGGCAGCCAGGGCCGACCCTTCTTTTTGAGGGGCACATGGACCACGTGAGCCCAGGAGACTATTCAAAGTGGACCGTGGATCCTTACGGGGGCATCGTATCAGAGGGCAAGATCTTTGGGCGCGGGACTACCGATATGAAAGGCAATCTATCTGCCATGATAGTTGCGGCTTCATATGTGAAGGCAGATCTGGCAGATGAGCTCTGCGGTGAGCTAATGGTAGCGGGCTCAGTTCACGAAGAGTGCTTCGAAGGTGTTGCATCTCAAGAAATAGGCCTTATATCCAGACCTGATTATGTAGTTATAGGCGAACCGTCATCTTTAGATGTGAAAAAGGGACAGCGGGGAAGGGCCGAGGTAGTGGTAGAGACGTACGGAAAATCTGCTCATTCGGCGTCACCCCACAAAGGGACAAATGCGGTAAGAAAGATGGTGAGACTCCTTAATGACCTTGATGAGGTATATGTTCCTCCTAACCACGTGGTTCTAGGCAAGGGGATTTTGGAGCTTACCGATATTATCTCCTTCCCCTATCCCGGTGCGAGCGTTGTGCCTGATAGGTGCAGAGTCACATTTGACAGGAGGCTTCTTGTGGGAGAGACGCCTTCTTCTGTCCTTTGTGTTTTTGAAAAGGTGATAGAGGATATGTCCGGGAAAGACGGCGATTTTGTTGCACGGGCTGATATCGCCGAAGGAGAAGGTGCATGCTACACGGGGGAAACTTTCAGGGCTAAGCGGTTTGCTCCTGCTTGGCTCCTCGATGAAGACTCGGAATATCTTAAGCGTGCTTTGGCAGCACTTAGGAAAGCAGGATTTTCTCCCAGACTATCTTGCTACTCCTTTTGCACAAATGGAAGTTACTATGCAGGTAAGGCAGGGATACCTACCATAGGTTTTGGTGGCTCTGACGAAGAACTCGCCCATATTTGTGACGAGTACATAGAGATTGCTCAGCTAGTCTATGCTTGCCAAGGATACTATGCAATTGCACAAGGGGTTTTGAGCTCCAATTAGAGCGCCTTTCCTTTTTTCTGAGCCTCTCTCATGATGGCAATATACTCTTTTGGGATTGGGTTCATCCCATCTACCAAAACCGCTAAGTATGCTATTTGTGCTCCTTCTTCTGCATATACTGCGCAGCTGAGTGCTTTTTCTACTTTCTGGTCTGCGCACAAGATCCCGTGGTTCTGAAGTAAAGTTGCTTTCTTGTCGGCGCCCAGACACTTCACTGCCTCTTCACCGAGTTCGTTGGATCCGGGTAGGCGGAAAGGCGCTACAGGGATTGGGCCTATCTCTGCCATGGGCACTGTGACTACGGGCACTTCTCGGTCTATGACCGAAAACACTGTGGCGTAGACCGAATGGGTGTGGACGATACCATTTACATCTGAGCGAGCTTTGTATACTGCAGTGTGCATAGGCATTTCAGATGAGGGCTGCTTATTTCCCCATACAGTTCTTCCGGATTGATCTATGATTGGTATGTCTTGTGGTTCTATAACGTCATATGGCAGACCGGTTGGGGTTATAGCTATAAGGCCTGTAGAAGGATCTCTTGCAGACACGTTTCCAGAGGTACCTTGGGCAAGGTGCAGACGACTCAACTCGCGGGACACGCTAACCACCCGATTCCTTAGTTCGACCAGCATTTCCGTATCTCCTCCCTGGTTACTGGTGTGCGTTTCACTTGCTTATTCTTCTATGTCATTCTCCACTTTCCACGCATACGTGAATACTCCTTTTCCCTATTTAACTTGCTTGGCGTGAGAGTTGATTTGAGGCGGATTTCTATCGGTACCCGAAGGAGTACTGTAAGGAACGGCGAAAATAAGAAGGTGCTGATCCTCATGAGTGTCGTTTCATAGAAGGTGAACAGAAGTCGAAAGTTTCGGGAACTGAGTTAACAAGAAAAATAGGAGGTGGTTAAAGTGAGTTTGCTCATAAAGAATGTTATGGTATTTGACGGTTCCGGAAGTATGCCTTGGGGCCCCGCTACTCTCTTCGTTGAAGGAGACAGAATCCATAAGATAGGGCCTTCAGACGAGATAGAAGTGCCCGAAGAACCAAGGGCATGCCTGCGGGTAATCGATGGCCAAGGCAAACTTCTCATGCCCGGTATGGTGGATTGCCACGTTCACATCACAGGCTCATCGGACCCCGACCAACTCAGAGCATTGAAAGAACTGGTGCCACATGGGGCGATTAGGGCAACGATAAATGCTAGAGATACTCTGGAAGCAGGCTTTACTGCAGTAAGAGACGCTGGCGGGGGAAACCTTGTGGACGTGGCGTTGAAGCAAGCCATAACTGAGGGGTTAGTTCCTGGTCCTAGGCTCCAAGTGGCATGCAGAGGTCTTTCGATTACAGGGGGCCATGGAGATAGCAGGAACGGTTGGCCGCCAGAGATTGAGTTCAAGGGTCGGTATGTTGTAGATAGCCCAGATGAGGCTAGGAGGGCTGCTCGGGAACAATTGAGGGACGGTGCAGATCATATAAAGTTACACGCTACGGGTGGAGTCATGTCGGAAGGAGACGTTCCGACCGCTCGAGGACTTACAGTCGAGGAGATGCGGGCGGCCATAGAAGAAGCTCGCAATGTAGGGAAGAAGGCGATGGCTCACGCTCAAGGGTCTGTCGGAATAAGAAACGCCATTTTAGCCGGTATTTCCTCAATTGAGCATGGTTTTTATCTTACAGACGAAATCATTGAACTTATGTTGAAGAACGATGTTTTCCTGGTGCCCACATTATGTGCGGTTCACCATATAGTTGAAAAAGGGACGGAAGCGGGTATTCCTGAGTATGGTGTGAGGAAAGCGCGCGAGGCTCAAGAAGCCCACTTGAGTAGTTTCTTCAAGGCGTACAAGGCTGGCGTGAAGATTGCTATGGGTACAGATGCGGCTACTCCTTTCAACCATCATGGTAGAAATGCATTGGAACTGGAACTCATGGTCAATGCGGGTATGAAACCGATGGATGCGCTCCTTTCTACCACTGCCCGAGCCGCTGAGCTGATGGGATGGGAAGACAGAATGGGGCAGGTTAAGCCCGGCATGTGGGCGGACCTTATCTTGGTTGACGGGAACCCCTTCTTAGACATAAAAGTCCTTCAAGATAAAAACAACATCAAACTGGTGGTAAAAGGCGGGAGAATTGAGGTAGACAGGAGATAGTATTGCAAGTTGTGTATGCGTGCGATGCGGGTGTCCATGCCTCACACAGTGTATGGCACCCGCTTGTTTTTTACTGAATATAGTATCCGTAAGGCCAGAACAAGCTCACGATAATGCCTACTGTTAGGGCAGAGACTATCTGAAGCACTATAAGGGTTACAACGTCTCTTTTGTTCTTGCATTCTTTGACTAGGACGAGGGGGCCGATTCCTCCATTGGATGTAAGTCCGCTCACTGCAGCGGGAAAAGACAAAAGGCCTGCCTTAAACGTTTCCGCAATAGCTACCGAGGTGGCACAGGATGGGATCAGCCCTACCAGCGATGCCACAAAAGGTTGCCAGAACCCCGGGCTAGATAGGCTGCCTGAAATTTGTTCCTGTGCCAAGTGCCCAATTAGGTTAATGGCAGAATAAAGCAAGAACACCACAGTTCCTATCCTCAAAGTTCGTGACAGGGCGTTCATGACGACTTCGCCAAGTGGGTGTGTGCCTTGTAGGGAATGTGAATTAGAATCGTGATTGTGCGTTGAGGCATCAATAGCGCAACTGGCGTTGATGTCAGGGAGAGTTTTTCGGTTTTCGTCTACTATTTCGGTGCGTGCTTTCTTTCGAAGCAGTGCGATGTTTACCAGGATGCCTACAACGCTTCCCCATATCAGTTTTATTGCAACCAAAGGTGCTACCCACGGCAGCGAAAGCGGGTCTGAGAGCATTACAGGCAAGGCCTCGTCAGATGTTGAGATATACGCAGAAAGCAAAGATCCCATGGGGATTATGCCTTCTACAAATAACGTGGTGGCTACTACCGAAAAGCCGCATTGCGGAATGATGCCTAGCGCGGCGGCTGCAATTGGCCCTAGATACGGATGCGCGAATGCTCTCGCCAGTTTCTCAGATCCTTTTTTGTGGGATAAGGTCTCCAAAAGTTCAACGAGAACAAAAACCACAAATAGTGCAGGGAGCATGGTTCCGGTGTGGACCAGGCTTTCTGGCAACACTTCGCCAAGGATTTCAGTTACCTTTCGGAGCAATTCACAGATCCCTCCTTAGGCACAGGCTCTACAATACTGCCAAGCCAGGCATCCATCCCTCACGAGTTTTGAGGGTCTTTCTATGCATTTCTATATAGATTTTATACCTTTCATCAAGATGCTTGCTTGGCCTTTTTTGGTGAGCAAATAGGAGTTGTGTAAGTTTGTTGTCATCCTTGGAAGATCTCGGGGCTGATAGTGAAATGCAATCAGCAAGAAGGCCGGGCAAGGAACTTCTTCCCTGCACGGCCTTTCGCGACGTTTTCTTACACCCTTTTCTGGACCTTACTCGCTTTCATGTTTATAGCGTGATTACGTGAAGCCAGTCTTGAAGCAAGAAAGTGAGTCTCCCAAGAAGGAGAGAGAATCTACCTTGTACTGTATTGCCGAATGCGATACCGAAGTAGACCATCATGGCGTACCGCGCGCTTTTGCTTGCTACTTGCATCGCCGGTTTCTCTTTTCCGAGTGTAAATATGAAGTAAAGAACCACAAGGCAGAATACTGCCAGATATATCCAGTCATTTATGTGGCTTAGCTTTGAAAATGTCCCTCGTATTTGAACTAGGAAAGGCCTAGGATCATACGCTAAGGAGTAACCAATACCCGATCCGACTGCAAGTGCAATCGGATATCTAGATAACCACTGTACTTCGGGCTTCATGTAGCGTGTGTAGTAGAGAAGACCGATGACTGCTGCCGTAAGCAGGTAGTACTGGCCTTCTTTTAAAACGTAGTCTCTAAAAAACGGTTTGGTGTAGTTGTCCCATTCCATGACGACTGAATGGGCTGCTGCCATTCCTACTACAGTGTATTCAAAGAAGCGGTAAACGGGGTTTTCTTTGAGTAGGAATGAGAATATGCCCAAGGTAGCGATGGCTCCTACCCAGACTTGAAGTTCAGGAGTTAACATTTTGACACCCCCTCTAATATCCAGCGTGCGCGTTCTGGCGCTTGCTGGCTAGGTATCCGATGTTGCCTAGGATGATAAACAATATGACAAGAAGGTGGGATAGGGTCTGAGCATCCATGAGCTTTGTTGCAACATCAAGGTGGCCTATGAGTTGTTCATATTCGGCCGCTCCTCTCATGCCAGCAAGGAGACCTTTCATTTGCCCTGTCTGTAGGTATCGAATCCTCGATGCCACCTGTACCGACACTTGTCCTGTTAGGAGCGCAATGTCAGGGAAGTAAGTTATCCAAGTGCCGTCTCCTGGAGAGCCGGAGGTAAAGCATATGATGGCTGCGAAGGTTTCAGGGTCTAGTCCTTGTATTCTGTGCATAAGTGGAAGATCCTCAAAAGAGACGTCGTTAATGTCTCTGCCCATGGCACCTTCCCAGAACTTAGTTCTCATGAGTCGCCAGGTTGCGGTCTCTCCTGCTTTGAAACCGATGTTTACCCAGTCTTCACCGTATACGAGTCCTAGTTCTTCTGCTTTTTTCTCAATGATGGATTCGGTAAAGTAGATTCCTGATTCCCACTGGCCCGCTACTACGATTTTTACGCCTTTTCTCGCGCAGTGTTCCATGACAGCTTTAACCA
>Ga0255341_1003818_pt1 | contig 16530 bp, 11 predicted proteins | sample wastewater_treat_8_FD_192418 | JGI IMG/M metagenome (GOLD analysis project Ga0255341, IMG submission 192418) | Wastewater microbial communities from Lulu Island WWTP, Vancouver, Canada - plant12 | ecosystem: Engineered > WWTP > Wastewater > Unclassified | place: Canada: Vancouver, British...
TACTGTTTCCAACAAGCACTTTGCCTTCCGGAGTGACCCTCACGCCTTGAGGATTAGAAAGAATACCTTCTGGTAGAGCTTGTTTGCCATATAAATAGCCTCGTAAAAAAACATTAGTTTTGATAGAGTCAATATACTCATTTTTGTCAGAGAAGATCATTAATTTATTAATAATACCATCCACACAATAGACTTTTCCATTTCTCGCATACACAGCAGTAGGTAAAATGGTATCTTTATTCTCAATGACCTGTCCGGTAGGTTGATTGCAAACCATATCAATAAATTTTAGCGGTTTCGTGGTGTCTTTGTTGATCTCGAATCGCCTGACTCCGCTACCTTGAGAAGATGTGGTAGCTAAATAAAGGTGATTGCCATCGACAGAGATACCTGTAACTATACCTTCCAATATTTCTTGGTTGGATTCGCCCAGATAGGCTTGCCCGAGAAACTCACCCGAGATAGAAAATTTAAGAATCTGAGCCATACCGGTTGAATAGTCATTCTTGACGACATAGACTATTTGGTTGCTGTCTATGGCTACACCACAGAATCCGGATCTATCTGACTCTCCAGGTATTGCTTCCTCTGCATCGCTGAAATTCTTTTTATAGTTTCCCTCTTGCGTATATACTTTTAATCCGTTCACGAAATCTGTAATGAGATATTCATTACTGGAAAGTACCGCCACACCGGTTGGTGTGTGTAGCTGGTTATTGGAGATACCTTTGACTCCAAATGATCGGATATACTCACCACTCTTAGAAAAAAGGCTGATTCTGCCAAGATAACTATCTACCGCTACAAATTGGTGATTGTTATCGATAATGAAGCTAGTCAAGTACTGAAACGCACCTTCTTGCGAACCTATTGTCCCAAGATTTCCGGTGGATTTTAAATCCTTTCCGAAAAACTCAATCTGAGATTCGGCACTATCCCCGACAAAGATATTACCCTCTTCATCCACAGCTAATCCTTGTTGGTATATAGGGTAGAAAACAGATCCATCCTGTGCTGCCATTCGAAAGGTTCCAGGTTTGTCGGTCACGCCGATCAAATGCTTTAAGGTAAGATGATCAGAGAGTTTTACCTCCTCTGTTTTTGCTATTGATATGGAAAAAAAGCCAAGTACAAGAAAGATACTTAAACACGCAGATAACAAAGCCAAAGTAACTTTTTTCATCATTGCCTCCTCGCAATAACAATCTTAATCATTGGATTCCGCTTCATAAGCCTGGGCAAAAATCGCAATGTCTTCAATATTCACAACATAATCATTGTTCAAATCATATATCGGATTCCAATCTTCATCGAGATAAGTAGAGGGATATGCATCCAGAAGTAATTGCAAATCAAGTTCATTGATAAAAGAATTGCCGTCAAAATCACCCAGCATCACGTCATCTTTTGTGATAAGGATGGCTGGATAATCTATAATCGTTTTTACTTCTTTATCCTGACTGTTTTTTACAATAAAATAGCTAATCTCGAACTTCATACCAAGCTTTGAAGTAGCTCTGTCCGCATGTAATTTAATACTTGCAATTTTAATCCTGCCTTCTGCAGCGGCGGGATTTTTATTGGCTTTGATAGTGAAAGAACCATCATCTACTTTGATATCGTTTTCTTTGAAAGTAGTTTGATCTACAAATTCCCCAAGTTGATACTCAATAAACGAAGTATTGGCTTTGGAATATGTAATTCCTAGGTTAATCTGATTCACATCCCTGACGTCAGCGAACAGAATGTCGATCGTAAAGTCACTACCGACCTTAATTTTGGATGGACAAGAAATCAAAAATACCGGCGGAATAGGGACACTGGAATTAACAAACGTAAGGGGGATCGCCTGCGATGTGTCTGGAAGGGGCTCCCGAGTGACATTTTGTCCTTCTATAGTAGCTTTGACACCACTGCTTTCTGCAACTAAAAAGAAATTTCCATTTGGAGCGATCTCGTTGCCATAGATATCTTTCCCGTTCCATTCAAAGGAGTAATCGCCGATAAAAAGATTCTCTGAAAAAAAGATATCGCCCCATCGGTTATTCTTTTTGTCAACAATATACACCCGAAAATCATTTATGATATTGGAGTAAGAGTCTATTTCCGGATTGATACCTTTAATAATCAAATGACTGCCAGCATTGACGGAGAAATGAACCTGGTATTTTGCATTACTGGTAACATCAATCATTGATTCGGATATAGAGAAATCAGAGATAGGAGCGTCGATATCCGTTACTTTGTCTTTGTACAAAATAAAGGGAATATGATGCTTGGAGGACGCTGATCCGACTTCTTTTGCATTCGAGATATTCATCCAGATCGCGCCCTCAACAACACGCATGGTGAATCGATCTTGATCCACATTAAAATCAATCGAAAAGCACAAAGAACCTTTCGCCGGGATAGTCATATTTGACGTGCTGAAAGTGACTTTCACCGGATTGTCGGAAGGAGCTAGCCGAAATATATCCGAACTTAATGATACTTTGACTTCTTTATCGGATACATTTTTTACTTCAAACTGGTTTCCTGATTGGAGTTTGTCAATATTCCTCATAAAGGAAGGTGGCGAAGTAATCATAGGCGCAGTGGCAGCATTTAAAGCATTAATCTGACCCGAGCCTTGATTAAAGAAAGAGAACGGTTGGTTGGAAACCTGGTTGATAAGAATATCCGCTGTATTCATTACGACATTTTTAATGTCTACCGGTGTCCAGTCAGGTCTGGCTTGTCTTACCAAAGCAATGGCTCCGGTAACGCCCGGGGTAGCCATGGAAGTGCCATCCCAGTCATCATATTCAGGGATATAACTATTATTCTCTGGGTTGAAAGTGGTCATAACAGCTGAACTAACTTGTTTTCCTGGTGCGGATATTTCGGGTTTAAATATATCTTCATTGCCACTGAAGCAAGGTCCCGCCGAAGACATATCGTACAAACCGACGTTCTGGCTGGGAAACTCCAAGCTCCCACCGGATGATAGTGCTTCTTTGATGATATCGGCATGATAACCGGACAGCTGTAAATTGGGAATAAAGTTGAGTTTCCGGTCCTCAGCTGTTTGAATTAACGTTCCAGACAGTGAAACAGGATCGTAATTATAGGTGATGGCAGCAATAGCACCGGCATCACGTGCATTTAGATTTTTCTCACGAAAACTGATGCCATTTTCTTTGGGTCCCCGAGAGATAAAAGCAATTTTGCCTTTGACATCGACACCGGAGAAATCTTCCGGTCTTCCATATCCGCAGTTTACCAATGGCAATCCGCTAAATTCGGCTTTAAAAGGTGGTGTGTAGGGAAACTTATAGCTATTCATCCTGGTAATAGTGCCATTGCCGGATCTGACATGAATAGCAAAGTACATCCTATCATCCGAACCTGCGACCTGGATCACTTTATCAAAAATACCGGGTGCATGGATCGGAAACGGGTTCGATTTTGCTCGTGAGCCGTCATTCCCAGCCGCCACTACCACTACTACGCCAGATTTAATCGCATTAATTAATGCATCATAATACGGTTCCCCGGGCTGTATAGAAGAAGTAGGGTTGGAATTGCCAAGAGATAAGTTGATTACGTGACATTTATCAACAACAGATTGGTTGGCGGCAGCAATAATATGCGCTGGATTAGCTCCGGGGCCTTTATCAGAAAAAACTTTATAAATATACAGTTCTGAGTCTGGAGCCATTCCTTTTCGAACCGGATCGTTCGGATTGTTACCGGATGTGATTCCTGCAACATGTGTGCCATGGGGAGGGAAATTATTGGGATCTCTGGGATCATGGTTTCCCGAATCCATAAAATCATCGTCACCATCGGCAAAATCTTTTCCACCTTTGATTTTTGAAGCAGGATTCAAAGTTTTATTTTCGGAATTATCTGAATACAGCATGGGGGAAAAGTCACTGTGGTAATAGTCAATTCCCGTATCTAAAATGCCTACGCGGATACCTTTGCCGGTAATTTTCTCCTTGTTCTTATCGACCAGATCCCATGTTTTTCTGGCAGAAAGCGTATTTGCTTCATGGTCTCTGAGTAGATAATTGGTATCTCGCGTATCGAAAATTCTCTCCACGGAAGCATTTTTCAATAACAGGGGAATGTAGAATCCGCGTGTTTTCACCGTAATTCCATTGTATACATGCTGGTAAGTATGTATCAATGTCATAGGTATAGTCGAAGAAGTGGCTTCAAACCAATTTTCCTGAAAATGTTGTAACTGTGATACATAATTGGCATCAACTTCTTCGATGACAGCGTCTTGATCCATCTGCTTGTTCTGCAGAATGGCTTGGTTCCAGGCTTGTTCAACCGCATTGGGATTTCGAAATTTGATAATAATAATCTCTTCGGATGATGAATTTCGAATGGACTGGTAGAAATCAGCTTTAATTTTGGGCTGAAAAGGTGAATGAGCCTGTACACCCGTTAAATATCCGGATAGGAAAAAGAGAGATAAAATTAGAATACCAATACCTTTTTTAATCATGTTTCCTCCTAATATGAAAACCTGTAGATCCAAAACCATCCGTTCCACGGTCAGTCACTTCCAATCCATTTGACATGGTAGTGAATTCTGCTTGTAAAAACGGTAAGATGATAAGCTGTGCAATTCTGCTCTGTGCTGGAAAACTGCACTCTTTCTTCCCCAAATTAATTAAAATAACCGCCACCTCTCCCCGGTAACTAGAATCAATAACACCCCACGCATTTAATACCGTTACTCCGGTTTGTAATGCTAAACCTGACCTTGGAGCCACTGCTCCGAAAAATCCGGAAGGAATAGCAATGGAGAATCCGCATTGAATTTTTTTATACTCGCCGGGTAGAAGGGAAAATGGTTCGATATTGTGAAGGTCCATACCTGCATCACCTTCATGAGCGTAAGTCGGTACAACAAAGTCTTTATGTATCGGTTGTATCGGAATATCCAATCCCTTCCTACCCTTTTCCACGGTTTATTTCTTTCCGTCGACCATGGATAAAGCTTTATCCATAATCTCCACAGCTACGTCAATTTCTTGTTTGGTGATGATGAGAGGGGGAATAAATCTGACACTGGAAACACCACATCCGATACAAACCAAACCCATCTTCAACATTTCTTCTATAAATCGATCCCTTTCTGCTTTTGCGTGTTCTTTTGTATTTCTGTCTTTGACTAATTCGATGCCTTGCATCAATCCGATACCTCGTACATCCCCTATTAGTGTATGTTTTTCCTTTAGATCAAGTAGTTTCTGATGTAGATATTCACCAACCACTTTTGCATTATTCATGACACCATCATTCACCAACACATCAATAGTAGCTAATGTACTGGCACAACACACCGCATTGCCGCCGTAGGTATTGGAATGGGCGCCACTATAGGGATAATCTAACTTGGCATCAAGAATAATACAACCTATAGGAATACCCGATCCCATTCCTTTGGCGCAAGTAATAATATCCGGCACGACATCATAATTTTCAATTGCAAAGAACTTGCCGGTTCTTCCAAAGCCAGCTTGTACTTCGTCGCTAACATATAGAATACCGTGTTTTTCACATATTCGTTTCAAGGATTGAATAAATTCTTTCGGAGGTACGATGTAGCCTCCCTCTCCCTGAATTGGCTCGACAAAAATAGCCGCAATTTCCGTCGGATCTATCATCTGCCTAAAATAGGTTTCTTCAAGATATTTCACACAAAACAGGTCACAATTCGGATATTGCAGGTGATAGGGACATCGATAACAATATGCATACGGAATATGAACCACACCGGGCATAGAAGGTTGAAATCCTTTTCTATGTAAAGACTTGGAACAAGTCAGAGATAAAGAGCCCATGGTTCTTCCGTGAAAAGCACCCATAAATGCTAAGAATTGTGGTCTTTTGCTATAAAATCTGGCTAGTTTTAATGCCGCTTCGACGGATTCTGTTCCCGAATTGGTGAAAAATACTTTCTTTTGTTGATTTCCGGGGGCTATGTTTGCTAATTTCTCTACTAAAAGCGACTGTACCTCATAGTAATAATCAGTGCCTGCAAAATGCATTAATTGAGCGGTTTGGTCTTGAATGGCCTTAACAATCTTTGGGTGACAGTGTCCTGTGTTGACCACACCTACGCCCGATGTAAAATCATAAAAAATGTTACCATCCACATCTTCCAATACGATGCCTTTGGCGGATCGAATGGCCAGTGGTGATGCTTTTGTGACAGTCATCATGTATTTATCATCCAATGCAATGATTTTTTTGGCCTTTTCTCCTGGGATAGAAGTCTTAACGCATGGTCTAATAAATTCTGACATAACGTACCTACCTTTAATTATTTATTTTACTAACTCAAGCACACAGTCTAATTGTAGACATTATACCGTAAATAGTCAATTGAACGCTATTTTTCCACTTTTTCAAAATATTTTTCGATGACCTCTTGACATTTGTTTTTGAATTCATAGACTTATTATCCGTTGTCTTGTACCTTGAAAACTGAAGAATGGTGAAAGTGAAAATCGCTTGTGCGATTTATTAGTAAAGCGACCACATCGCAGTTTGCTTGTAGCAAACTGCAAATTTGTACTATGTTTTAAGTTAGGTAACAAACTACCGAACACAAACTAGACACGAATGAATAGGCAACTATTCATCTCAATAGTTTTGCTCGAAGAGTTTGATCCTGGCTCAGGACTAACGCTGGCAGTGTGCCTTACACATGCAAGTCGGACGGAGGACTTCGGTCCTTAGTGGCAAACGGGTGAGTAATGGATAGGTTATCTACCGGGAAGAGGGGGATACCCCCTCGAAAGAGGGATCAATACCCCGTACGCTCCTCACGGAGGAAAGGCGGAGCAATCCGCCGCTTTCTGATGAGCCTATCTCCTATCAGCTAGTTGGTAAGGTAATGGCTTACCAAGGCTATGACGGGTAGCTGGTCTGAGAGGATGATCAGCCACACTGGAACTGAGACACGGTCCAGACTCCTACGGGAGGCAGCAGTGGGGAATTTTGGGCAATGAGCGAAAGCTTGACCCAGCGACACTGCGTGGGCGAAGAAGATCTTTGGATTGTAAAGCCCTTTTGTTGGGGAGTAAGCGAATGCGCAGGAAATGGCGTGTTCGTTGCAAGTACCCGACGAATAAGCCCCAGCCAACTACGTGCCAGCAGCTGCGGTAATACGTAGGGGGCAAGCGTTGTCCGGAATTACTGGGTGTAAAGGGTGTGCAGGCGTCTTGCTAAGTTGGGTGTGAAATCCCGGAGCTCAACTCCGGAGCGGCATCCAATACTGACAAGATCGAGGTTATGAGAGGGAAGCGGAACTCCCGGTGTAGCGGTGAAATGCGTAGAGATCGGGAAGAACACCAGAGGCGAAGGCGGCTTCCTAACATAATACTGACGCTCAGACACGAAAGCTAGGGGAGCAAACAGGATTAGATACCCTGGTAGTCCTAGCCCTAAACGATGAATACTAGGTGTTGGAGGATTCACTCCTTCAGCGTCGTAGCTAACGCGTTAAGTATTCCACCTGGAAAGTACGGTCGCAAGGCTGAAACTCAAAGGAATTGACGGGTACCCGCACAAGCAGCGAGGCATGTGGTTTAATTCGAGGCTACACGAAGAACCTTACCTGGGCTTGACATGTTGTTGAAAGACCTAAGAAACTAGGTCCTTTTTCATAGCAATATGAAAACAGCTTCACAGGTGGTGCATGGTTGTCGTCAGCTCGTGCCGTGAGGTGTAAGGTTAAGTCCTTGAACGAGCGCAACCCACGTCGTTATTTGCCACGGAGCAATCCAGCTACTATAACGATACCGCCGGCGACGAGCCGGAGGAAGGCGTGGACGACGTCAAATCATCACGCCCCTTATGTCCAGGGCTACACACATGCGACAATGGTCGGAACAATGAGTTGCCAAGCAGCAATGCGGAGCTAATCTCCAAAGCCGGCCTCAGTACAGATCGAGGGTTGCAACCCACCCTCGTGAAGATGGAGTTGCTAGTAAACGCAAGTCAGCCATATTGCGTTGAATACGTTCCCGGGTATTGTACACACCGCCCGTCACACCACCCAAGTTGGCTGTACCCGAAAACACATACCCCAACCGCAAGGAGGGGCGTGTTGAAGGTGTGGTCAGTGAGGAGGGTGAAGTCGTAACAAGGCAGGTGTACGAGAACGTGCGCCTGGATCACCTCCTTTCTAAGGAGCTTTGTTTGCGCTACCTCAACTAAGTTGAGAGGGCGTAAACCGATCGAACCGGTCGCGGTGCAAAATGAAACGTACAGTCATAGCGTTTTTCCTTTCACATTCTTCATGAAGCGTAGTGCAGGACACGAAAACCCATTTGTATTATCTGTGAATGGGTCTGGCGCCTGCCCCCATCGGCCAGCCGGCCGACCCGAGGGTAAGGGCCTACTACCTTGACAACTGAATAAGGAAGCGAGTTTAAGGACATTAGTGTAATATGAATCCGTCCATTTTTTAAAATTGGATATCGTACATCAGAGAAGAAAATAATAAGGGCACATGGTGAATGCCTTGGTCATAGGAGCCGATGAAGGACGCAGTAAGCCTGCGATAGTCTTCGGGGAGGAGCAAACATCCTTAGATCCGGAGATCTCCGAATGGGGAAACCCGGTCCGTCACAAGCGGATCATCCCGATCTGAATTCATAGGATCGGGAGGGGAACGGAGCGAACTGAAACATCTTAGTAACTCCAGGAAAAGAAAGTAAACACGATTCCCTAAGTAGTGGTGAGCGAAAAGGGAATAGCCTAAACCGACAGTGTGTCAAGCGCAGCGCGTTGCACTGGCGGGGTTGTAGGACAGCGACGAGGGGGCTGCCCCCCTCATGAGAGAGACTTTGGTAGAAGAATGTCTTGGAAAAGACGGCCAAAGAGAGTGAAAGCCTCGTATTCGAAACGAAAGCCCTCCTCATCTGCTGCTCCTGAGTACCACGGAACATGCCACTCTGTGGGAAGCCAGAGGACCCATCCTCTAAGGCTAAATACTCCATGAACCGATAGCGAACATAGTACCGTGAGGGAAAGGTGAAAAGAACCCCGGAAGGGGAGTGAAATAGAATCTGAAACCATGATGCCTACAATCGGTCAGAGCACGATGGCAGCAATGCCCGTGTCATGGCTTGCCTATTGAAGAATGAGCCGGGGAGTTGTTTGAAAGGAGCCAGGTTAAGTGGACAGCCACGAAGCCGCAGCGAAAGCAAGTCTGAATAGGGCGTCAGTTCCTTCATACAGACCCGAAACCGGGTGATCTACTCATGGTCAGGGTGAAGCGGAATTAAGCCTCCGTGGAGGCCCGAACTCTTTAAGGGTGAAAACTTATGAGATGAACTGTGAGTAGGGGAGAAATTCCAATCGAACCCGGAGATAGCTGGTTCTCTCCGAAATGCATTTAGGTGCAGCTTCGGACGTTCTCGATCGGAGGTAGAGCACTGAAAAGGCTAGGAGCCCCACCAGGTTACCAAACCTTATCAAACTCCGAATGCCGATCGACCAGAGTCCGGAAGTGAGACTGCGAGTAATAAGATCCGTAGTCAAAAGGGAAACAGCCCAGATCGCCTGCTAAGGTCCCTAATGAATGCTCAGTGTAAATCAAGGAAGTGAGTATTACTTATACAGCCAGGATGTTGGCTCAGAAGCAGCCATCATTTAAAGAGTGCGTAACAGCTCACTGGTCTAGTGATCTTGCGCCGTAAATGTTCGGGACTAAGCATTCAACCGAAGCAGCGGGCTTTCCGTAAGGGAAGCGGTAGGAGAGCGTTCCTGCATCAGTGAAGGTATACCGTAAGGAGTGCTGGAGAGGCAGGAAGTGAGAATCCCGGCTTGAGTAGCGAAAAACAGAGTGAGAATCTCTGTCACCGGAAGTCTAAGGTTTCCTGGGGAAGGCTTGTCCGCCCAGGGTTAGTCGGTCCTAAGTCGAGGCCGAAAGGCGTAGATAATGGCCAACAGGTTAATATTCCTGTACCACGTGGTCGCGTTATGAGCGATGGAGGGGTGGAGAAGGATAAGGTGTGCCGGGCGTCGGTTGTCCCGGTCCAAGCGTCAAGGGCGAAGCGCAGGTAAATCCACGCTTCATCAACCCAAGGCGTGACGGGGAGTCGCAAGACGAAGCACCCGATTTCATGCTCCCGAGAAAATCTTCTAGCCAGTTACCCCGTGACCGTACCGCAGTCCAACACAGGTAGACAAGGAGGTAACCTCCTAAGGTGTACGAAAGAACTCTCGTTAAGGAACTCGGCAAAATAACCCCGTAACTTCGGGACAAGGGGTGCCTCGCTCGGAAGAGCAGGCTGCAATAAATTGGTTCAGGGGACTGTTTAACAAAAACACAGGTTTCTGCTAAGTCGTAAGACGATGTATAGGAGCCGACGCTTGCCCAGTGCTGGAAGGTTACGAGGAGGGGTCAGGGAGCAATCCCGAAGCTCTGAATCTAAGCCCCAGTGAACGGCGGCCGTAACTATAACGGTCCTAAGGTAGCGAAATACCTTGTCGGGTAAGTTCCGACGCGCATGAAAAGCGTAACTACCTGAACGCTGTCTCGACGAGAGATTCGGTGAAATAGCAGTGCCCGTGAAGATGCGGGTTACTTGCAGAAGGACGGAAAGACCCCGTAGAGCTTTACTATAACTTGATATTGCATTCTGTTCGTTTATGTACAGGATAGGTGGGAGACTTGGAAGCGGGATCGTCAGGTTCCGTGGAGTCAACCTTGGGATACCACCCTTAAACGAATAGGATTCTAACGTCTAGCTTTGAATCAAGCAGACGGACAGTGTCAGGCGGGTAGTTTGACTGGGGCGGTCGCCTCCTAAAGAGTAACGGAGGCGTGCAAAGGTTCCCTCAGCGTGTTTGGAAATCACGCGAAGAGCGCAAAGGTATAAGGGAGCTTAACTGCCTAGACGGACACGTCAAGCAGATACGAAAGTAGGCCTTAGTGATCCGGTGACACCGTATGGAAGGGTCATCGCTCAACGGATAAAAGCTACCTCGGGGATAACAGGCTTATCCTTCCCAAGAGTCCACATCGACGGGAGGGCTTGGCACCTCGATGTCGGCTCGTCGCATCCTGGAGCTGAAGCAGGTTCCAAGGGTTGGACTGTTCGTCCATTAAAGCGGCACGCGAGCTGGGTTCAGAACGTCGTGAGACAGTTCGGTCCTTATCCTCTGCAAGCGCAGGATATTTGAGTGGGTTCACTCCTAGTACGAGAGGATCGGAGTGAGGAGACCGCCAGTGTACCGGTTATTACGCCAGTAATACGAGCCGGGTAGCTGTGTCTCAAGGAATAAATACTGAAAGCATCTAAGTATGAAGTCCCCCTCAAGATGAGATATCCCACCCCTCGTGGGGTAAGAACACTGGTAGACTACCAGTTTGATAGGCCAGGGCTGGAAGTGCTGAGAGGCACGCAGGTGACTGGTACTAATCGTTCGAGGTTTTCTTCATGATGTTGGATTCATCCACGGATGACCAAACAATTCGCTTCCTTGTTTCGTTGCTTGAAAAACAAACAAAGGTTTATGATTGGCTGGTGGCGATACCTACGGGGCCACACCCGTTCCCATTCCGAACACGGCAGTTAAGCCCGTAAAGGCCGATGGTACTAGTGTGCGAAAGCTGCTGGGAGAGTAGGAAGCTGCCAGCCTTTGATTTGATAAACTGTCATATTGGTTCACACGTTCTTTTTTCTATTTGTTGTTCTTTTTCAACCCTATAGTTTTTCTATTACTGTACTCATCGGGTTTTTACATGTACTTTTGAAGTCTTAAAGATCCCCGCTAATTACAAACTCTGCTATTGATCACATTTTTTGTTGTACTCTATTCTTTTCTTTTTTTATTTACAAACATCAAAGATTGGAGACTATTTTGAAAAAAGCTGAGAGAAACATGATTAGATTCCATGCATTTACATTGATAGAATTATTAATAACCATCGGCATCATTATTATCTTGATTGGCGTTTCGACTCCTCAAGTATTAAGCTATATCAACCGAACCAAAAATACTCGGGCACAAATGGATATGAATACTATTAAAACCTCATTGCAAGCTTATTACCATGATTGGGGTACCTATCCTGCTTCCCTTGCAGAATTGACTATCAATGAAGAAAACACGGAAAATTGTACATCCAATTTTACGATTAATGGTATAGAAGGTCCGATTGAATATGTAAAAACCATACCAAATGATATTTTTATCGGACAAAATGATCCGCAAGCCTATTCTTATGCAGCAAACACAAGCAAAGATGATTTTATTATCTGGACAAACGGTCCGAATCATGAAGGTTTGACTACTCCAACCTATAGCGTAGAAACACAGCTTTTTGATCTATCAACCAAGGATGCTGATGATATCATCATTTTGCCATAAATTACCTGCTTTTACGTATATCGAAGTGTCCTTTTTTTTAAGCATCACTGTCATCATGATACATGCAGTGATGTTTGCGCAATCTACCTTTACAAATAGTACGACGAATGTCAATCAGCGACAACGGTTGTATATGATCGCCGAGGACATGTCTCAATCAATAATTGTTTTACCTCTTGAATCATTGTTGTCTGACTATTTTCATACCGATAATATCTCGCCGTTTTCGATTGATCAAGAAGCAGTAACAACCTATCCGATGCGATATGATGATTTTATGACCTTACTAAATCTTCCAGTCGGTGAAGATGCAACAAAGAAAAAGTTGCTAGTGATGTGTGTAAGAAAAGAGACCAGCTTTTTCCAAGATCAGATCTGTCAATATACATTGCTAGTATACGAATGGCGCGGAAGGAATGCGGAGTATGGCTTTTCCACGTTCAATCGGTGTAAGATTACATCTTGAAAGCTTATTCGTTGATCGAAACAGTCGTATCCGTCGGATTATTGGCATTGATGATTCCTCCATTTGTTTTATTTACGAACCGGTATGGTTCAGTCGTGAATAGCCAACGCATCGAGGCAGATTATGCGTTGAACATCGCTTTTGTAATGAATTCCATTCAGGAGGATCTTGGTTTAACTGTCTTCATAGAAAGCGATTTTCAACCAAAAAATTCGGTAGATTCTAACTTGCTACAATTTCGACTTACCAACGGTAAGATTGTTCGGTATTATAAAGTGGGCGATGAATTAGTAAAAGATTTTAATTTTATCGGTTACAACGCAATTACACCAAAAATAATTCAAAGATTTCAAGTCAGGAGGTTCGATATAGCAGGGACTCTATGTATAGATATCACGATACAAGACAGAGCCGGACATGTGTACCATAGAAAGATCATTAAAAAAACGCCGATATAAGGGATTTGTTTATCCCTATGTTTTAATGCTAGTGTTTGTAATCGAATTATTCATTATATTTTCCGCAAAACAGACTCAACTGGTTATCTTACAAACAGAACAAACAATACGATTCCAGATGAGTAAGGATCAACAACAACAGTGCAAAACTTTCATTGAATCAGCGCTATGTAGTCAGACTTGGAGTGGTTTTGTCAATTGGATAAAATCCAATCCGATTCAATATGGCGATCTGAATGCTGATGGGCAGGTTGACTCAGTTTATACGATTACTTATATAGGAACGAATAGTGCTGTGGGTGAGTTCTGTATCTGTCATTACCTTATTCCATACGATTATTGGGGTCAAACCGACTTTGTGATCACTTCGATTCCGCTTGAAACCAATCTCAGTAAAAAAATTAAGGTCCTACCAAATCGTTACACTATCTCGCCGCGAATAGGATTATTGTACAAAGTGAACACGACTAACAATACTTTGTTATCAGTCAAAAAAATCAGCATACTTCACTCCATAGAATGATCCAATTTCATTTTACCTCCCATTGGCTCCTCATCCCATTTATGCTTCTCTTCGCTTATTGGTTTATTTACCAGGATTTTTCAGCACTATCCATACATTCTTCAAGTGTTGTGATTTTTTTTATTTTCTGTGTTATAACCAGATTAATAGGTCAAGTGACCGGTTTTTATGAATTCAATTGTATGGTTGCTTCCCTGCCGATGATATTGATGATCTGCATTCCGATAGCGTTTTTGTGTATGAGAAATTGGATGGGATGGGGGGATTTTTTCATTATTGCTAGCCTGTTGATCACGATGAAGAGAAACGATATGGTAGAGATGATTGAATTTTCCTTTGTATTAGCTTGTGCGGTCTCTGTTTTTTTACTTCTGGTAAAAAAAGTAAATAGGCATACTCCCATCCCATTTCTTCCCTTTCTTTGGACAGGATACCTGTTAGCTCTATTTTTCGATTTTCGTTATATATAATAAAGCAAAGTGAAATGTAAAAGTTTTACATTAATTGAATCCATTCTGGTTTGCACTATTTCTATTGTCATGATATCGATCGTTTCTCTACCGATTGTCCATTACACTCAGCAGAAGAACCTTGAAATGGAAGCGTTTTCTATCACGCAAGACATTGAATTTGTCAGAAATCTATCTCAACTTCAATCTGAGAAACTTAAAATGGAATTTTTTGGTGCCTATAACAAGTACAGGTTTGAAATCACCCAGGGAGGAATGGGAAAGCCAGGTCGATTCATTGAAAGGCAATTCCATCCAACCGTTGGCTTCCCCCTTTTTTTCTCCATCACTTCTGTCAGTTATGTGGATGAAACCGGATCCACCAAAACCGGATCCATCAATTTTGGTTCTACATCATCTGATTCCTATGGTACATTGGTTTTTGATTCTTCCGGTACACCAAATCAAGGTGGTCATGTTGTTATTATGACACGAAGTACAAATTACGCGCTAGTAGTGATTGTCAAGCCTGTCACGGGGAGGGTAAGGATTGGGAAGGTTCATTTTATTCACCCCTGAATCAAGAAAAGAGCAGATATCTGCAACACAGATGTTCTTTTTTTTTAAAATTCGGTTTTTTTGATGGGGGTATTAGAATGATAAAATCTTGCTATAATGAAATACAAAAGCATTGATATGATTGATAAGCAATATTGTTGTATCGGGAGGATAATTATGCAAAAGTTATCTGGAAGCCGTATTGTGGTCTTATTCATGGTGTTACTCTTCCTTCTGTTTGGCTTTGCGAGCCTTTCTCCAGTGGTCAGGCTATTATATTCTGAAGCAAAACCATACAAGTTTTTCGGGTATGAATTCAAATCGGCCTTTGATCCGATTAAAATTGCTTCGATGAAAGACATTGCGTTACAATCGGGACAAGCTCTTACCGCAAAGAGCTTTAAGGTGGTGCTTGACCTGCCTTATTCCGGTCCGGAAAAGGTGCGACAGAATATTTACGGTATCATAGTGAATGACAAAGGCGATATTAAAGCCTACAGCACTGTGTGTCCTCACTTGAACTGTTCTGTAAAGTGGGAAGAAGAGAAACCTGATAACAAGAAGCTTTGGTGTAATTGTCACAACGGTGCATTTGATCCGAAATCAGGTAATGTAACGGATGGACCACCTCCGAAACCCTTAACCAAATTCATCATCGAAACCAGAGAAGAAGATATTTATCTATTAGATATAGGTGGTGCGTAATGGTCGATATTCAGAACAAAGATCCTTTATATCAGATGAACCCTGCCTATTTTTTTGGCGGATTGACGTTTCTGTTTTTTGTCGTTCAACTGTTTACCGGTGTTTTTTTGTACATGAATTTTATTCCAACAGTACAGAAAGCCTATAATTCTCTATTATACATCACCAATACTCTTCCTTATGGCGTATACATCAGAACTAGTCATCGATATGCCGCTATCGGAATGATTATTTTATGCTTACTACATATGATCAGGATGGCAACAACAGACCGCATCACCAAACCCAGGCATATTGGGTGGATTACAGGAGTTGTGCTATTATTTGTAACCGTGGCTATTACGTTATCCGGTATACTTACCTCATATGATGCCGGACCACAAGCTTACATGAATGCGATCGCTGCTTTGTTTGAAATCGGGAAGCGTGAGTATCAGAAGATACTGTCGTTTATGTTCGGTTTTCATATTATGCTCCCTACCACGGTGTTTGTATTATTGCTTGTCCATTTCTCCAGGATAGCCAGGCCAAAGATTTTTCCACCGATCGCCTTAAGCTTGTTTACATTAGGAATCTTGACCACCGTAACAGGATTGTTCCCTATTTCAGAAATGGCTTCAAAAGCGAAAGTACCCAATACGCTTCCGGTACCTTTGATGACCTGGATTATAGTGTTAGGAACGTTGCTGATTATTTTAGTTCTTCTCACTTTTCTACCCCTGCTTCTCAAAAGACCCTCGTCAGTCGCAGTTGTTGATGAAAATCGTTGTACAGGTTGCCTGTATTGTGCGGAAGTGTGCCCCAAAAAAGCGATTGAACTAAAAGAAAAAACAGTGAATGGTCAAAAACGCTTGACTGCATTCGTTATCGAGAAAAAATGTCAAGGATGCGGTGTCTGTGCGGGTGCGTGCAGAAACGCTTCCATACAATTGGATGGTTCCGAGGACACTACTCTGGTTGAGGAGGTTTATCAAG
>Ga0255341_1003844_pt1 | contig 16459 bp, 8 predicted proteins | sample wastewater_treat_8_FD_192418 | JGI IMG/M metagenome (GOLD analysis project Ga0255341, IMG submission 192418) | Wastewater microbial communities from Lulu Island WWTP, Vancouver, Canada - plant12 | ecosystem: Engineered > WWTP > Wastewater > Unclassified | place: Canada: Vancouver, British...
ACTTCAACTGGGGAATATTGCGCCGGTTGATTTGGCTCAGGCCGCCATCGGACCGGGAATGGCGGTTTACTCTCGATATAACCGGATATTGGAATCGGATGGCAGCCCAATGCCGGTGCGCACAGCTTTAGGACTGATCAACCAGGCTCTGGATCAGTATCTTGCTGCTCAAGAGGGTGATTATGACCAAGAAACACGCTGGGCTCTTTCATGGTACGAGCAATACGGTTATGACGAGGGACCGTATGGAGTTGCCGAAACCCTGAGCAAAGCCAAAAATATCAGCATCCAGGGGCTCATTGATGCAGGAATAGCAAATGCTCGCAGTGGAAAGGTCCGCTTGCTTCAGCGCGAAGAACTAAAAGTGGGATGGAATCCCAAGACTGATCCACATGTAACCGCATGGCAAATTGTTCAACATTTGGTTAAAAGGCTTGATAAAGAAGGTGAACAATCTGCAGCGGCGCTGCTCAAGCAATTAGCTGGTTCAGGTGAAAATGCCAGGGACTTAGCTTACCGTTTATATAATTATTGTGAACGCAAGAAATGGACTCAAGATGCTCTCGCATATAACATGTTGGTTATTGCATGGCCAAGGTTGAAAGAGATTGGCGCTCGACTCAAGACAATCGATCAGGATCAGTTATTTTAGGGAAAGGGTGAAATATGACTGACAACTTAAATCGAGTGACAATCCTGGCCGTTGGTGTGTGGCGATATGCGAATCTTCGTCGCTTAGCTGGCCCAGAAAGGGACTTGCGGAATATTCGAGATATTTTCTTGGAAGATTCTGATATTGCTATTTTCGAAGAACGTCAGTACCGAGAACTACCCAACCCAACATCTGGGCAATTAAGAGATGCAATAAATCAATATGTTTTTGAGAGAAGTGCAGAGAACGATATTTTGATTTTCTATTTTGCTGGTCATGGGGCTGCGATAGGCGCAAACGATTTCGCTTTTTGTACAGTTGATACTACTCGCTTACCAGGTGAAAGTGTGATTTTACCGATGACAGCAGTAAGTTTTTCGGAAATATTAAAGACTCTATGGTTGAAAAAAGTAACCCCTATATTCTTGATTGATGCCTGTTATAGCGGCGCTGCTGGGGGAGCATTGATTGCCACTGTTGACCAATTAATAGATGAATTAAAAGGTGAGATACAGAGACGTTACGCCAGTAGTTATGCTTTGTTATGCTCCGCTCCTAGTAATCAGGAAGTCTTGGATAACCCAAGTGGAGATGGTGGAATATTCAGTGCAAGTTTAGTAGAGCTGGCTCAATCAGGGATAAATCCACGGGACAAGCGTTCACCAACAATTACTTTGCGAAAACTTTTTCCGTCTTTACAAACAAAAGTTGAACAATATTCTGTTGGTAGTATTCCATTTCTGCTTTTAGGCCCCACTTTGCCAGAATTCTCAATTTTTAAAAATGCTTATTTTCGCCCGCTTGAATATCGTTTACAACCACATCTCATGGCAGTCATGAGAGCTTTATGGAATGAGGGGAACCCTGTTGAACTTCGCCCAGGCGAGATTGCTGATGCCACCGGATTAAAAGGTGCTTACGGAAATCATAGAAAACTAAGTTTTGAGCCTTGGAATTTGGTGGAAACCGTCGCGAAACGAAGACGGCTAAATGATCGTGGTATTGCCTTTATGCAAGGTGAATTACAGGTTCCTCGAGATGTGATTTTAGACGTTGATAGGAATGTGTATATAGAGAAACCAGGTTCTGATTTGGTTGGAATAGAAAATTTTAATACATAAAATCAGCATTGAGTTTGTTTAGGAGAAGAGGTTAGAAATGGCTATCAGTAACATCGAACGAATAGGTAAAGGGCTTCAAATTTTACGCGCCGGGCTGGCGCCTTATATCCAACGCGAATTAAAAAGCGTCTATAAGGAGCGCTGGTGGATCAGCGGTGTAGAGACCGCCCTTGACAACGCTGTTGGCCGCGAAGCCCTGACCGGCGACGGCACTCCTGAAGAACGGTTTGAACGGTTGGATGTCCAGGCGTTGCTGATAATCATGTGGGAAAACTGGAATAACGTCTTTAAAACCGAATTAGGCCACAGCGGACGCAGTTATGTCAGTGAATTGCGTGAGGTTCGCAATAATTGGGCGCATCAACAGCCATTTAACCCTGAAGACACTTTCCGAGCTTTGGATACCATGACACGCCTGGTCGAAATGGTCGGCGGTCAGGGATTGGATGAAATCCAGGAGCTTAGCCGCGAGATGCTGCGCCAGCGATTTGAAGCAGAGACAAAACGCGAGCTCAAAAAATCCACAGCCGTTCTATCTACAGGAATTACCCAGGGGCTAAAACCCTGGCGGGAAATCGCCACACCCCATCAGGATGTTGCCTCCGGCCGTTATAAAATGGCCGAATTCGCTGCCGATTTGTTTCAGGTGATCACCGGAAAAGCGGAAGCAGAATACCGCGAACCAAGGGAATTTTTCCGGCGGACCTATTTAACAGAAGGCCTGATCCGTCTTCTCTCCCAGGCCTGGGCCAGGTTGGCTTCTGCCGGAGGAGACCCGGTTGTCGAACTCCAAACCAACTTTGGTGGTGGAAAGACTCACTCCATGTTGGCATTATTCCATCTATTTGGCGGCCAGCTTAAACCGCAAGATGTCCCTGGTTTGGAAATCCTGGTGCCGGCTCGATTGAAAGGCGGTGAGGTAGATTTACCCGTTGCCTGTCGAGCGGTTTTAGTGGGGACACAACTCAGCCCTGCGGAGGTGAGAACGAAGCCGGACGGCATTGAGATTCACACCCTTTGGGGCGAAATGGCGTGGCAAATCGGCAAGGCTGTTGGAAAAGCCGGCGAGGCTTACGCTCTGGTTTCCGAAGAGGATCGTAGAGGCGTCAGCCCCGGTTCCGAGAAACTTACGAAACTATTCGATCAGTATGGCCCGGTTTTGGTCTTGATCGACGAATGGGTTGCCTATGCGCGTCAACTTTACGGCAAGGATGACCTTCCGGGTGGTTCCTTTGATGCGAACATGACCTTTGCCCAGGCTTTAACGGAAGCAGCAAAGGCCGTTCCAGATGCAATGGTCGTGGCTGCCATTCCGCAATCGGATATTGAGATCGGCGGCGAGGGCGGCAAAGCTGCGCTGGAACGAATACGGAATGTCTTTGGACGCGTTGAAGCGGTCTGGAAACCTGCGACGGCCACCGAAAGCTTTGAAATTGTTCGGCGGAGGTTATTCCAGCCTGTAACCGACTACGCTGCACGAGATGCAGTCTGCCGTGCCTTTGCAGAGATGTACCAGGCCAACCGGGCAGAATTTCCATCTGAATGCCGTGAAGCGGATTATGAAAAACGAATCGTTTCAGCTTACCCGATCCATCCTGAATTATTTGATCGCCTCTATGAAGACTGGTCTACTTTAGAACGCTTCCAGCGCACCCGCGGCATTCTGCGGATGATGGCCGCGATTGTCCATGAGCTTTGGGAACGGCAGGACGGTTCACTAATGATCATGCCCGGTTCCGTCCCAATGGACACTACGGATGTGCGCTTTGAAGTGACTCGTTATTTACCAGAAGGGTGGGGGGCTGTGGTTGATAAGGATATCGACGGCGCTCTTAGTCGTCCCCTGGCGATTGATCGTGATAACCCCAATCTGGGACGTTACTCCGCCAGCCGCAGGGTATCACGTACGATCTTCGTGGGCAGTGCTCCCTCGGCAGGTTCGCAAAAAGTTCATGGCATCGAGGAAGTACGCATCAAGCTCGGTTGCGTCCAGCCAGGTGAATCCACCGCTGTTTTCGGTGATGCCCTTCGCCGGCTTTCGGAAGAATTAACCTATCTATATTCCGACTCGACCCGCTATTGGTTTGACACCCGGCCAACCATCACTCGGATCGCATCCGACCGTGCATCTCAATACGAGCGCAAACCTGAAATTGTCGAAGATGAAATCATCCGGCGCGTTCGCGAAATGGTACGCCGCGACCGAGGCGAATTTGCCGGTGTACATGCAATCCCAAGCAATAGTGGAGACGTGCCAGACGAGACAACCTGCCGCCTGGTTATCCTCGGCCCCCTGAATGCCCATCGTACTCGCAGTGAAGAAAGCAAAGCGTTGAGCGCCGCTCGTGAAATTTTAGAACATCGCGGCAGCAGTCCACGTTTGTATCGAAATATGCTTGTCTTCCTGGCTGCTGATGCGGAACGTTTGGCCGAACTTGAACAAAGCGTACGGAATTGGCTAGCCTGGACATCCATCAAACAAGACGAAGAGCAGCTCAATCTGGATTCTTCACAGAAACGCCAGGTGGAAAAGCAAGTTCAAAACAATGAAGATACGATCAATGCCCGCCTCCTGGAAACATTCTGCCACCTGATCGTCCCCACACAAGAAGGAACTAATCCGATCGAGTGGTCTGTCAGCCGCCTGCAAGGTGGTGAGAATCTGGTGACACGCGCATCCAAAAAACTAAAAAATGAACAGCAGCTCATTACAGAATGGTCGCCGGCCCTTTTGAGAATGGAGTTGGATCGCTGGTTGTGGAAAGATGTTAACCATATCAGCACCAAACAGCTCTGGGAGTATATGGCTCAATACCTGTATTTGTCTCGATTACGGGATGAAGAAGTACTCATCGCAGCGATTCGGAATGGAGCCGGTTCCCTGACCTGGGGAGATTATTTTGCTTACGCATCTGCCGTTAAGAGCGATGGGTCTTACATGGGGCTGGTTGCTGGAAGTATCCCGGCGGTATCTCTTGATTCAGCCAGTGTAGTGGTTAAACCGGAAGCCGCTAAGAAACAACGCGAAGAGGAAGCCAATAAACAAGAAACAACTACGCCATACCCAACCGGCGATAAAGCGCCAACCAATGGCGTGAATGAGCCAGGTGTTGTGGGAACTATTCTTTTCCCGAATGATGTTGTTGATGCAAAGAAAGAGATTGTTTTGCGCCGATTCCATGGCACTGTGGAAGTAGATGCAACCCGCCTCGGACGAGATGCTGGCCGGATCTCCGATGAAGTACTGACCCACCTCACGAGTCTCGTCGGTGCGAAAGCGAAAATTGTTCTCGAAATCGAAGTTGAAGTCCCCAATGGAATCCCTGAGGACAAGATGCGGATTATTAATGAAAATTGTAATACACTGAAGTTCAAAGGGTACGGATTTGAAGAAAGGTAATGTGTTAAATTCTTCAATCTCCTGGTTGGATTTTTCCGAAGCAGAACGGCGAAAAATGGTCGAAATCGTGTCCTTATTTAAGGAACGCGATACTCGTGACGAGTTAGGTATTGCGACAATCCGCGATAGTTTTGCCGATCTGTTTTTTCCTGGAACAAGTACACTCCAAACAAGAGCGCGGTATTTCCTTTTTATTCCTTGGCTTTATCGACATTATGAAATCACTCACGTTCCTTCTGCAAAAATACCTTCGCGCCTTCGCCAGGACGAAATATTGTTAATTGATGCATTAATCAGATCCGGAGAATCGGGAAGTGTCATCGGACAGCGCTCCGGAGCCAGCCTTCACCGTTTTCCTTCAAGTATCTATTGGATTGGTCTTCAGAACTGGGGGATATGTCGGTTTCCAGGGACACAGGAGCAGTATCAACGATCTTTAGATCACTGGAATGAACGCCAAAAAATCCGCACAGAGATAGATGAAATTAATCAAGACGACGGATTTCAACTAAATTGGGATTCTGATCTACCAGAGAAACCTGAAGGTTTCCCGTCACAGGCGAATTTCGCGTTGACAAATGATGAAGCTGAATATCTGAAAGACCGATTGTTATTATCCTGTATAGAAAGTCTTCTTGCCTATTTGGTGGAACATACCCAACCAATTGATGATACAGTTCACTTTCCATGGTTTCACCCATCAATTGAAGCTTTCCCATCTCGCCTGCAAAATTGGCTGATTCATGCCAGGAATTTTTCAGAAACGATCCATGGCGCAGCTTTGCTATATAACCTGAAACTTGCAGAATTAGCTAAGAACGACGAATTGGCATCACAATACCACGAAAACATGGAACAATGGTATGCCAGGCTACATATGCGACAAGAGGCGTGGCACTATTGGGATCGCAATGAATTTTGGGCGCTAGCTGCTCGACCTGGTGTCAACATCCCTACTTTGAGCCGTAAATTTGTTGATGAATGGTTAGATCGACTTTTTATTAATGGCAACATTTCACAACCGGAAAAAAACAAGGAAATGATTTCCCTTGTTGAAAGACGCGAACAATATTTGAAAGGCTCGCGCTCTCGTTTTACAAGTAAACGCCATTTGGACATGTGGAGTGGGGCTTCATTTGCAGGCCAAATCGATTACCGATGGCGGATAGCTCGGCGAATAACCAATGATATTCTTGAGGGTTTGTCCAAAAGGGAGAATCATTAATGCTCTCCCCAGATGATCGTCATCTTTTTTTACAGGCATTACGCCCGCCAGAGGGTTATACTTTTGACAGCGGCATTGGAACCACTTTCGCTCTGGATTTATATACGCTCCTTATCACCCCCCTTTCATTAGCGCTTTTTGATCGCGATAGCACCGAACAAGCACTAAGTGATCCACTCTCATTACTCGAAAGTCTGCGCCGATATGCAAGTCGTTTAACGATTTTCTGCCAAGCTGGCCGAATAAACCTTCCCAAAGAATCTCACCCGCTGCTGAGTTATCTTGAAAGCATGGTTGTCGAAGTCCAATCGCCTCGAGGTGGGGTTTTTCATCCGAAACTTTGGTTGCTTCGATATTCATCTACCGATAAGCCCCCCCTTTACCGCCTCCTTAACCTCTCACGTAATTTAACCTTTGACCGGTCCTGGGATTTGATCCTGAGAATGGAAGGTGAACGGACAGATCGAAAAGTGGGATTTAGTCGTAATCGCCCATTAAGCGATTTCTTGCAGGCTCTTCCTCAAATGGCAATTCATCCGATCAATCAGGCAATAACTGATCGCGTCAACATACTTCAGGATGAGATCCGGCGGGTGGAGTTTCAGCCGCCCGCAGATTTTGATACGAATATCATATTTCATCCAATTGGCATCCCCGGTTATCGGCCTTATCAGTTCCAGCAATCGATTGGACGTTTATTGGTCGTCTCACCATTTCTAACCAATGATTTTCTCGAGGATATAACCAATCAAGGTCAAAACCACTTACTTATATCTCGATTGGAAAGCCTTGATGAATTAAAAGAAAAAGTACGAGATAGATTTGAAAAAATCTATGTGATGAATGAGATGGCTGAGGAAGATCCACGTGAATCATCGATCTCATCAGACGATGAACTAGATGGAGATGAACAGACTATTGCCCCTGAATTGTCCGGGCTACATGCCAAACTATTCATTTGGGAAACTGGCTGGGAAGCCGGTTGGTTAATGGGGTCAGCTAATGCTACAGATGCAGCATTTCGCAAAAATGTGGAGTTTATGATCGAGCTCCATGGGAAAAAGAGCCGTGTTGGTATTAATAACGTGATGGGGAATGAAGATGATCGAAATTCTCTGCGCAAGTTGTTATTAGAATATACGCCGCCGGAACAGAAAACCCCAGTAAACCGAGACCAGAAACGAGCTGAAGATTTAACCAACCTAGTTTGTGATTGGTTACTGAATTGCCAATTTACATTGGGGGTTCAACCCAATGGTGATCAGTACGATCTCAATATGCGATCGACTCGATCCTCACCCCGGCCGGGTGGTGAGTATACAATCCAATGTCGGCCAATTAGCTTAAGGGAAGAGGCTTCTCGAGAATTTAACTTCGCTCAATCCAATCTGGAGATTCATTTTGAGGGTCTCAGCCTGATCAGTTTGACGGCATTCATTGGCTTTGAGGTAAAAGCACAGGTTGGAAAAGTAAAACATACAGCTCGTTTTGTGTTTCTTCTTCCTATCTCTGATTTGCCACAAGAACGAGATGGTGCAATTCTATCCACGATACTTTCTGACCGCACGCAATTCTTGCGTTATCTCCGTTTAATCTTAATGGACGATAATGAAATTGCTAATGCCGGATTATGGACTGCCGCCGCCAAGAGAACAAGCAAGTCCATTGCTGGTTGGAAAGATTTGGAGATGCCCTTGCTCGAAGAATTAGTTCATGCATTAAGCCGTTCCAATGAGACCGGTGGAAAAATTGATCGAATCGCAGAATTGGTTGAACGGCTCAATTGCACACAAAACGGTCGGACCATTATTCCCCCTGAATTTACTGCGTTATGGCAGATTATTTTGGAAGCAAGACAGGAAGTCCGGTGAGTTCAAAACCTTTACTCCGTCCTGATGTGCAAAAAGTGTTGGAAGGATTAAAGGACTTCCAACGTGATACAGTGAATTATGTTATCCGCCGGCTTTACACCGATACTAATCCGGTATCCCGTTTTCTCATTGCGGACGAAGTGGGTCTGGGCAAGACTTTAGTCGCTCGCGGCGTAATTGCCAGTGTGGTAGATCGTCTTTGGGATGATGTTGAACGGATTGATGTAGTTTATATATGCTCGAACCAGGAGATCGCCCAACAAAACATTGATCGCCTCAATATTGCCAATGAACGCACGTTTCAACATGCCTCACGAGCAACATTATTACCCATCAAAATCCAGAAACTGAAAGAGAATAAGCTAAATTTTATTTCGCTTACCCCCGGAACATCCTTTAACCTTAGTTCCCAAACCGGCTGGGATTGGGAACGAGTGGTTTTATATAACTTGCTGCGCAAAGCATGGCACGTTTCAGAGGCGTCATTGAGTAATATTTTGCGAGGCGATGTGCGGCCCGATCGATGGAAGATAAGATTAGAGGAGTTCCAAAAAACCGAAAAAATTGATCGCGAACTTGAGAAAGCGTTTATCGCATCACTACAACAACAGCCCGATTTACGTCAGCAATACGAGAAATTGTCGAATGAAATAGATCCACGGCGCAAAAACCTCGATCAATCAATGCGGATCAATCGTAATTCTTTTATCAGCAAATTGCGACGACTGCTGGCAAAATCGAGTTTAGCAGCGTTAGAGCCGGATTTAATCATATTAGATGAGTTTCAACGTTTTAAATATTTGCTTGATGAAGATAATGAATTTGCTTTATTAGCTCAGGAGTTATTCAATTACCAAAGCACTTCAGGCCGGCAGGCTAAAGTATTACTTCTTTCAGCAACACCCTACAAAATGTATACCCTGCAGGGCGAGGTGGGCGAAAATCATTATGAAGATTTCATGCGTACGATCAAGTTCTTGCTGAACAGTTATGCGAATGATGAAATAGACCATCTCGAAACGGCAATATCTCAATTTCGCAGGGCATTTTTAGGTTGGAATATAGATCCAGGTTGCCGACAAGAGATGCATATTGCAAAAGAACAGATTGAAGCAATTTTGCGCAAAGTAATGGTTAGGACAGAACGGTTAGCAGTATCACAAAACCGAAATGATATGTTGAGTGAATCATGCTTTGCTCAAGATCAATTACACCCAGGCGACTTGACGAATTTTGTCCACCTGGATCGAATTGCGAAGCAACTAGGCGTTGACGATCAGGTGGAATATTGGAAATCTTCGGCTTATCCGCTCAACTTAATGGAAGGATATAAACTTAAGCGAAAGTTTCAAGATGCTTATGGCCAGGCCCGAGAAAATGGTTTATTTGATTTATTACAAAAGGCTGAATCTTCATTATTGGTTTGGGATGAGATTCAGAAGTATGGAAGAATTGATCCAGGTAACGCCCGATTACGCGCTCTAATGCAGTTAACACTCGAAACTGGAAATTGGCAATTACTTTGGTTACCTCCTACTTTACCGTATTATCGTCTTGAAGGTCCCTTCGCCAAGATTTCTGATCAGGGTTTCACAAAAACGTTGATATTTTCTGCATGGCGGGTTGTGCCGAAAGTGGTTGCAGTTATGCTCAGTTTTGAAGCAGAGCGTCGAATGGCCAATCAAGGAAAGAATGATTTTGAATATGAAGAGCTCACAAAAAAACATAAAGCTCTATTGAGATTTGCAATTAGCAAAGAACGCAAATCGGGCATGTCTGTTTTTTCTTTGATTTATCCATGCGTGACTCTTGCCAAAGAAATTGATCCGTTAGCAATAGCAAAACAATCGGATCAGAGTAGTTTATCCTCAAGTTTCTTCATGCTTGAGGAAATAAAATTGCGGTTACGGCCTTTACTATGGCACGCCACAAATTCAATCGACATTGATGAAAGTGGACCGATTGATGAAACGTGGTATTGGGTAGCACCCCTCTTATTGGATCGTTACAACAATCGCCAAACTGTAGAAGCGTGGCTAAATTCCACAGATTCGAAATTAGCATGGTCAAGCATGTTAAAACCCGGTTCAGATGAAGATGAAGAAAGTGGTTTTTCTGACCACATAAAAGAGTTTACTAAGTTCCTTACGTCAAAAAACCGACTTGGCCGGCAGCCGAAGGATTTATTAGATGTCATGGCGCGAATTGCGTTAGCTTCGCCAGCTGTAACTGCATTACGTTCCATAATGCGTGTGACAAGAAGCAATGAAGCCTCACCAGCATTTTTAGCTGCAGCCGCTCAAGCTGGTTTAGGTTTTCGCACCCTGTTCAATCAAGCTGACACAATTACACTCTTACAATCGATTACCAACAACCTTTCTGATGAAGACAAAGTATATTGGAGATCAATATTAATTTATAACCTCCAAGGAAATTTGCAAGCTGTTTTAGATGAGTACGTCCACGTTTTGAATGAATCGCTGGGGCTTAAGAGCCATTCTCCCGAGGAGAGCGCATTGAAATTAGGATTAGCTATCAGGCAGGCTGTTTCAATACGTTCACCAAGTTTGCGATTTGACGAGATTAAATTACAGGTGTCGGATAAATCTATTATCTCCGACGAACATAGATTTCGCTGTCGCTATGCCATGCGTTTCGGTGACGAAAAGAACGAAACTTATGATACAGGCACACGTGATACTGATGTACGCGTCGCCTTTAATTCCCCTTTTCGTCCTTTTGTTTTGACAACGACTTCTATTGGACAAGAGGGATTAGATTTTCATCAGTACTGCCACCGTGTAGTTCATTGGAATCTGCCATCTAACCCAGTTGACCTGGAGCAGCGAGAGGGACGAGTCCATCGCTATAAAGGACATGTTGTTCGCCGAAATTTGGCTGAGCATTATGGGTTAAAACCTGTAGTGTTAGAAAGTCACCAACTAATAGATGCATGGGAGCAGTTATTTGAATGTGCTCGCAAAGCGCGTCTCAAGAGCGATAATGACCTCGTTCCCTATTGGGTTTACGAAAAAGGAAAATATAAAATTGAACGGATGATTCCGGTTCTGCCTTTGAGCCGGGAAATTTACCGTTTGGAACAACTTAAAAAATCTCTTGTAACATACCGTTCTGTTATAGGGCAGCCCAGACAACAAGAATTATTGGAAGCCTTGAATTCTCAACAAATCATAGATGAACTACAGAATAATAATGGCGACATCCTTATTAATTTAAGCCCACCGTCAGAAGATATATCGCTCTAATAATTTTGGATCTTTCAATAGGTGGTTTGTCATTTTAAAACCGCCAGAGGCTGTCTACTAATAAAACAGCCTCTGGCGTAAGCTAAATTCCAAATCCCATCTGTCCCTCCGGTACTACCTCCTTTCTCCTTGTCCGTCTGACCACCACCGCCTTCTGACTCACCCAATCATCCCAGGTCATCACTTTCGGACCAGGTATGATCACTGCGCTCGGGGTCGTCAGGCTGCCCATTGGATTGTGGCTGACTTGCAGATCATCAGCAAACAAGGTCTGTAGGTCAGAGAGCTCCGCGCCCTCCAGCACATCACGAGCAAGCTGAGTGAGAAAGTCGCCTTCCTCCTCTGGAACAATCGCGCCTCCGACCTCATCCCCATAAACGAGCTGCGCGGCTTTCATCTTTTTTCCCATCAAAGCCAGCGCTGTTGCTTCCATCGCAGACGAGTAAACCGAGAAAATTGCTTTGACCGGCTGGGTCTGTCCCAAACGCCATACACGTCGCACGCTTTGCCACAACGTATAGTAGAGTAGGAAAGTGGCGAGTTACCTTTGCAGGCACTTTTCCACAGACCCCTCTCCGAACCGGACTTGATACTTTCGCATCATCCGGCTCTCCAGAACTTACGTGCTTCGATTAGGTAATGGCTTACCACCATGAATTGCGACATGGCATTTCTCACACACCACCAGCGTTTTTCTTTGCATTGCGATCATTCTTATCACCCAATCCGGTTTTTCTCGCCTCCCGCGCCAGCGATTCTTCAAGTCTGCCAGTTTACGAATGTGATGTACATCGCACGGCCCTTTGGAGCCGCAGATTTCACATTCGTTTGCTTGTAACCGTTGGATCAGGTCAGTACGTGAACTTAGCGCAACGTTGCGCCGCCCATTGTTGTCATCAATCAGTTCCGTGCCTGGTTTGATGACTTTCAGGGGAATGCCGCCCCAGTAGACATACCGTGTTCCGTTTTGTGTTGGGATTTCCACAACTAGAACCTTGTAGGTATATCCATCTACCGTCCGTTTACTTGCATACCTTCGATAGATTTCCGGTACGCTGGTTTTGAATTTGTTGGCCAGCGTTTTCGTCAAGGCGACTTCCATTACATACTTGAGATTGCGGAGCGCGTTTCTATCCGTAGCGTACTTGTAGTATTCAGCCACGCCACGAAACCGCTGCTGGAAGGTGTCCATGATTTGGGCATCAGAGAAGGCCAGCAAGCCTGCCTCGTGGATTGGCTTTTCGTTGCGAATATAACGTCTCGTCAGCTCATTGACCTTTCCATAGGGTATGCCAAGCCTGACGCGACCATTGATGCTGCGCGTTTTGGTGAGGGTTCCCGTTCGGGGTGAGATTTTATCGTCTGCGTGATAGATGCTGATGTCGTACCCTAGAAATCGCGCGTGTTCCGTGCGCGAGTGTGTGATGAGGGTTTTGGATGAGCTTAATTCGAGGTGAAGCTGCTCTTTTAGAAATCCACCAATGGCCATCTTGATCGCCTCTGCTTCTGACTTCGGTCCGCTGAAACTCAGGATAAAGTCGTCTGCATACCGGACATATTGCAACCGCCGGAAGTTTGGGTCATGGACATCTTGCGAGGGCATTGTTCGACGTTTCAGTTCCAGTTGTTTCAACTGGTCCTGGTCGCCTGCTTCACGCGCGCATTTGATGTAGTACCCAAGCCGGTAGTATTCCAGATTTGGTGGTCGTCGTTCTCCCCGCGAATATTGCGGGATGAGCGTATCCTCGATGTAAGTATCCAGTTCATTCAGGTAAATGTTGGCCAAGAGTGGGCTAAGGATGCCACCCTGGGGCGTTCCGCTGTAGGTGCGGTTGTATTGCCAATCCTCCATATACCCGGCTTCCAGCCCCATCCGGATTAGATTGAGCAATCGGCCATCCTGGATGTCTCTTGCGAGAACTGCCACCAGAACTTCATGGTCGATGTTGTCAAAACAACCTCGAATATCGCCTTCGATGAACCACGCCCCGCCGATGAACTTATGTGTCACCGCAGTAAGTGCCGTATGGCAACCGCGTCCAGGTCGAAAGCCGTGTGAACTTTCCCGGAACCGGGGTTCATAATAGGCTTCCAACACCATTCGCAGTACCTCCTGCACCAACTTGTCGGTGAAGTTTGGCAGTCCCAGCGGGCGTGTCCCTCCGCTTTTCTTTGGGATTTGGATACGCCGTGCAGGATGAAAGCGGAAGTTTTCGCTCCTGAGCTGCTCGATGATCTTACGAATTCGAGTCATGTTCATTCCATCCACGGTGTCGTTTTCCGTTCCCGCAGTTAGCGCGCCACGATTCCGGGCAATCTTGTCATACGCTGCGAGGAACAAGTCTTCGCTGAATAGACTTCGATATACCCGAGTTAATGGGGTTCGCTTTTCACCCATCTTTTGCATGGCTTGTAGAATTTGTTCGGCTTTCTGCATTACGCATACCTCCCATTTCATTTCAAGCATAAGTTCCTAACTCCCTTCGCCCTGTAGTTGGCTTTCCCAACTGCCCTGGGTGGTCGTGACACCACCGACTACTATGGAGTTTCCGTCGCCATAGGGCTCGCGCCCTGTAGGCGATCCCGCAGTACAGTCATGATTGACGTTATCAGGACGACGTAGGGTGTCTTTTCGTGGTTTGATAGGCTTCGTTAGCCCTTGTTCCCGGTAGGAGGATTTCACAACTCTCAGCTTCTACAAGATGTTGCTACCGGGGCTTGACCTTAATCGTTGTGTCAAGAGAGGAATTGTCTCCAACTCACCACTAGATTTCAAGCAGTTTAGCTTTACCCATATCATCCAGGTCTTGGGACGGCTCATACGGTAAACGATTTCCCGCTTCATCCCTTTTCCGGCGTGCTATTTTCCCGTTCAGGTTTCCCTTTTCGGTAAACCGGATGACCTCACTGGTAGTTTCCTCAACCAGCGATACGTTTCGTACTATCAATCATGCCATCATGCGGCGCACGAGTGAATATTCGATCTCGAAGAACACCACGGTTGAGAATTGCACCAGGTCGAGGCCTGTTTCCACAAGCCGGGGGTTACAAATCAAAACATCGATTGTATTCACACGTTTGGCGATCCATTCCTCTCGCTTGCGTGGGTCAACATTACCGCTCAGGATTGAGACTCTCAGTCCGTTGGCTTGCAGCGGCATCATCACCCGATCTTGAATATCGCGGGTACCAGTCTGACGAACATAAACCAGCACTTTTCGCCCTTGCTGCTTTTCAACCTTACAGAAATCAGCCAGCCAGTTCTCTTTCGGCAACCATTTATGACCATTCGGATTGCTCGAAGAGTACCCCTGCGGGGTAATTGCCGGCAACTCCATCAGCGGGACTTTTCGCACGCTTTTGCCCTCGCCGTCATCTACCTCATCGACCACCACAACCTCATCCCGAAAAGCAGAATTCGGTCGCGCCAGTGTCCATTGAAGCCAGGTGGATAGGTAGCGACTGGATTGGATAGCCAGTTGTTTCAAGCTGCTGTCCATGCTGTGATACTGCTGTCCCTGGTCATCGAGCATATCCAGGGCAACCACCTCCTCTTTGTAAGCTGGCAGAGCCAGGTTCAGATCCTTCAGGTTCAGAAATATGGTGGTGTCTAGTAATCGGCTCACGATGGCCGGGCTGACACCCGGCTGTTCCTTCGCTTGATTGCGATAGCGCCGGTTTCCTGTGTACACCCCATCTTCGTCCGCATCATCATCGCGCCTCCGCCTTCGGGTGGTTTCAAGCACTCCATACAACCGCGCCCATCGTTTCTCATCATGGAAAGCAAAATCACGACGGACGCCATGGTTCAAGCGATGCAGCAGTAGGGTAAGAACCGTGCGCCTTAAAGCATTGCTGCCCCAGGTTTCACGGAACTCCCCTCCGAACCGGACTTGCACCTTTCAGCGCATCCGGCTCTCCAGTTTTCCCTTAGTTTTTCTTTTTCTCACTGAGCCTTCCAGCATGTAGATCGACGTGGCACTGTTTACACAGCACCATGGTTTTACGACGACGAGCCATCATTTGAACTTCCCATGCCAGTTTCCCTTTTAAGTCCTTCAGCTTCCTGATATGATGCACCTCGAATGGGCCTTCTTGGGATCCGCACCACTCGCATCGGTTTGCCGAGAGGCGTTGCCCCAATTCAGTCGAAACTCGGTATCGCCATAGATCAGGTTTTTGGTCCACTTGCCCATACGTCACTGCTTCCCGATGAAGTTGCTTCGTGGAGGAAACCAGGTAGTAGTACTTGGTTTTTCCATCCGCTTTCTGGTCCGCAATTGCGTATTGGTTCGGTCCCTGCTTCAGACTTTTCGCCACCTTCATTAACGAACTCTGACGTTTGTCGGCTAGGGTGCATAAGAAGCTGGTCGTGGTCATCCACATAACTCGCCCGCCAACCATGGATAGGTTGTCGGCCAGTGAGTAGTAGCCCAAAAAGCCCCGGATTTCTGCATTGTAGGTCATCAGGATTTCCAGCTCACTGAGGTGAAGCAAGAATGGTCGGCGCTCGCCCTTCCACCCATTTGGATTTCCGTATGCTTGCATAAAGGCTTGCACCTTGTCGCGCGGCATAAGTAATTCCAGGGTTCGGGTACACGTTCGTCGGGTGACTACACCCTGTTTGGTGGCATATCTCAGGATCCGCTTTCCGGTTCCCTTCTGGATGTCATATCCCAGAAACCTTACTCGCTCCTTGGCGTTGGTAATGAGCGTCTTTTCAGCAGAGAGTTCTAGTTGCAGGTCAGTGCGTAGATACTCTGTCAGCCAAGTTTTAAGCTCAGTTGCATCGGCTTTACTGCCGATGATACCGACCAGGAAGTCATCCGCATATCGGACGTAATTCATGCGGCGATACTCCGGGTCTTGCGGGTCGGCCGCTTCCATACTCAGCAGCTTCTTTCGAAGTGCCTTATATCTTATC
>Ga0255341_1003845_pt1 | contig 16455 bp, 18 predicted proteins | sample wastewater_treat_8_FD_192418 | JGI IMG/M metagenome (GOLD analysis project Ga0255341, IMG submission 192418) | Wastewater microbial communities from Lulu Island WWTP, Vancouver, Canada - plant12 | ecosystem: Engineered > WWTP > Wastewater > Unclassified | place: Canada: Vancouver, British...
ATAAGAAGCTGAAAGTTGCTCTCCAAATAAGACAGGTTATTTTATTAAAGAGCCAAAGGGTGCTCTCAATAAACCAAGTTAAAAACTGTAGAAGATGTAGTAACCTGTCATCGCTACAAACCGAGTTACTTTTTTAAACGCTCCAACCAGTGTATTCTCGTCTTTATCCGGAAAATCTTTTTTTATGTTCGTTCCGAGGGAGGTGGTTCTGCTGTATATGTCCCTTAATTCTATCCATTTTTGTAAGATTTATTACCTTTTGAACCATCAATGCATATACTGTTAATACCTTCTGTCCCGATGAATTAAGTTATTTTTTGGTTTCTAATGTAGGGTATGGATATTTTTCTTACCGTTTTTGACATCTTTTATTATCTCTTTTCGAAGAAAAGGTGGACAGCATTGCTCAATATTTTCATTTGGGCTGTCCCATTATGGCTTTTCCAGCGTTCCCGATCTTTGCAGGATCACCTAGGATAATTGCTCAACTCTTATAATTGAGCAATTATTACAACTGCCTCCGGCGGCTAAAGTACCAAAAAGTGTACCTTAAATAACTGTACCATCGCTTGCTAAGATAATACCTTTAATGTTGTCCTCTTAACATTTCTCTATAGCTTTATGTTCAGCACAGCCTTCTGCTGAACTCATTACAAATTACATTCAACCTATTCTTATAATCAGTGCCACACTCGGCACTTCAACGAAAACCAACAAAGCTCGTTTATATTGGGCTTTATCAGACGACTCTGCTGATTGAGATTGCTCATATTTCAACACCAAGCAACTCTTTCATCTTATTCCTAAACTTAAAAAAGATGGTGATATTATTGCTATCTACTAACTTAATCCTATCACCAGCGCTCTTACGAGTTCATCATTAAATTCAGAATATTTATTATCAGGTAAAGTAGAGATAAATTTCTTTCGCTTCTCGCAAATGGCTTAGAGATGGTTTATCTCCAACATTGCGACATTCATTTCGTCTTGATATTAATGAATTGCATCATTATATGGTCTGGTTTGATCTTTGTATCCCTCATTGGCTATTTCCATATCTATATCTCTCATAATGAGTATTACGGTTTTAATCTTGTATTGCCAATTGCATTGTTATGAGCTCGATATTCTTTTCTGCCTCTGCTATTTTTCCTGTATCACGTCTTGGATGGAATTTTGCTCCAGAAAAATGCTTACTGTCTAGATACGCGCCTTCATTATATAGATATAGCATTTTCGCTTGTCCTTCGGTTATCTCCAGCCTTTTTGTCATTTCTTCATTATCTGGATATTTTTGTAGTGTTTTTCCTGTGTGTATAACAACAATACTCTGCTGTGTTCAACCCTTTCCTGGCATTTGCTTCTTCATATCTAAGACTCAGCCTGCAGCAAGTACAATAGAATAGCCCATAGGAAGGATTTTCTTCTCCATATGTATTTTTATGGTTATTCTTTTCAAGTATAGCCTGAACGACTTCGTAATCTTTTTTGGTAACAACTGGTTCGTGATAATTTTCAATCACTTTCCAGTCTTCAGCTTCCGTTGTATATTGTTTTACTTTAAACTGTCTCCATTTCACTGTCACATACGTTCCAGAATATGCGGGATCGAGTCTGTCCTGTAAACTGTGTAAACCTGAAGTTGGCATAAAATATGAAACAAAATCAACAAATGGAAAAAGAAAAATGGCACAAGGAAAAGCGGATCCTAGACAACGACATTGAGTCAACAAATGCTGACGATGTGTTTCGGTGACAGACTCGAAAAATGGAATTACTGGTTTTCCATGCTAATTTGTTTTTCGGCAGCGCTAAAACTGTTTTTCGGTTTTGTCAAAGTCCATGGGTGGGGTTCCTGTCTGATTTTGGAAATGCGATCATCTTAGCAAAGGAATCTTCTGACAGTCTATCTACTCCTTTTTTTAATGCGGATAATATGTCCGCAATCGAAGCCATCTTTAGTTTATACCGTTATTGAAACACACCCATATTGCATACTTATCATCAGTACATTGTGGCAATAGTTATTACAACAGCTGTGTAGTCCCACAGACGCTCAAAGCAATTATTTTTGCCGAGCTCCTCTGAAACGCCCTTGGAAAAATCACAGCCTACATGACTTCCCATTGCAGTTGTATATCATACCATCGCGGTTTCGTGCATCCTGAATAGCATTAATCGCATCCTTCAGCTCGTTCAAATTCACTTTTTGTGTCATTCAAATCTTAGCGTCAATATACCACTGTTTGACATTTCAAAATTGACGATATTTTCAATACCTCCGATTTGTTTCCCAGTTCCATGTATCGATTAAGATCGCTTTAATTTTTTATTATGGGAATAATATAGTTGAAAATATGATAAACATTATATTTAACAAACTTGATAATATTATTTACTCTAATGTTCTCCTAAAATATTTCAAAAGCCATTGTTTAAAATAATGATCAATAAACTTCGTTTAATAAAATTCCTGATATTTATACGCCTTCTTTTCTAAATAAAATGAAAAAAGTCTTTAGAATTATGTATATATCCAATTTCAAATTACGATCCAATATATATTTTAAATCCAGATAAACCCATTGGTCAAAACTGGCATTGTTTCTTTGGGGTTGAATTTGCCAATAGCAAGTTATTCCCGGTTTGATTAATAATCGCATTTTTTGGTAATCCGAATATTGCTTTACTTCACGTTCTATTGGGGGGCGAGGCCCCACAATACTCATGTCCCCGATTAATACATTAAAAAACTGCGGTAACTCATCGAGTGAATATTTTCTCAGAATTTTGCCGAATTTAGTGAGACGGGGATCGTTTTTAATTTTAAAAACAGGACCATCTACTTCATTAAATTTCAATAATTGTTCAACATATTGATCTGCGTTTTTAACCATAGTGCGGAATTTGTAAAATTTAAACAGTTTCCCGTTTTTCCCACAACGGTAAGACACATAAATCGGACTGCCATTGGGATCATCAATCAAAATCATGATCGATATGAGCAGAAAGAGCGGAGAAAAAAGAACAATTGCAAATATTGCTAGAATAATATCAATGATTCTTTTTATTTGATCATATTTTTTTTTATCGTTTGCTGCTTTCAATATATCGGCTTGATCAAAAATTTGGATACCACATTTATTAAAGATATCTGTTTGGATGAAATTTGAATCGATTCCGATATCATTGAAAGCCATCTATTCTCTCCTAATTTTATAATCGTTATTTTTTTAATATCAATAAAATATATAATAAAGATTATTAATATATATTAATTACATAACGTAAAAGTTAACTTTCAATAAGAAGCTTTATTTATAAAATCGATAATCACTTTTTATTCGATTGAAATCCCTTTATTGTTTATGAAAGATTTCAGTTCGAGGGATAGTCGATGATCGGTTTGATGATTTTCTTCTTTTCTGTATTTTTTAGTATACACAAAAAAGCAGAATTTATATTCTTTTTGTAAGAAAATGTCTAAAATAATACTCAAATAACAATTAAGTTCAATAACCGACAAATGCATCTTTCAAAGGATGCATTTGTCGGTTTTGATGTGTTTCCGGCATACATTCTTTAGAAGATAATGGATCCCTGCGGCAAGGAACTTACCAAACAGATTAGACTGCTCAGTTGATCATCCGTCAGATCTGTGACGATGGCTGCTCGAAACTGGTTCAAAAGGGTGGGTAGTTGGGAAACCAGATCCTTATTACTGAGGATTTGTTTCTGTAGGGCTTGAATAAATAACTTTTGCCGTTGATATCTGGCGCTTTCTCCCCCGGGTTCATAGGTCCGGACAAATTCGGCAGCTAAAGTGCCGTTTAACTTTTGGACGCCGGCATTGAATTGAACATTTCGATCGGAAGTAAACCCACTCGGAATATTGATTTCCACGCCGCCGATGGTATCCACCATCCCGGTGACCTGATCCCAATCCAACGTGAGATAATGATCCGTCTTGATTCCTAACTGCGAATTCACTACCTCATTGAGGATCTTGGAAGCATATGCGCGCTTCTCGGTATTGCTGCCGCTTGCTTTCTGATAGGCAGCGTTAAAGATCTCTACCAATGGTGCGGAAGTGATGGCGGGGTCTTCTAATATTTTCGCATCCACCGCCAGATCACGGGAAAGGGTGGAGAGGTTTACGACCGCTTTGTCAAAATCCGCCTTCACGACATAGATCGCTTCGGCGCCGAAGGGGGGGTTGCCGGTTGAATATGCGGAACCTAAGAACAGAATGGTCATGGTTCCGGTTTGATCACAATCCGCTTGATAGGCTGCGGCAGGCAGCAATAGGATGCTGAAACATAGAAACAAGGCAAATATTGCCGATACAAAAAATATGGAATTCTTTTTCATAGTTTTCTCCTTGATATTCCAAATATTAATATTCGAATCATTTTCGAATTGATCTCACTATCCCATATCCATCATCTTCTTTGTTTCTTCAGTCAACCCTCGAAAACCAAGATCATTGATTTATCTTCCCCGATTGTTACTGAGAATGTTTGGTTTCCGCATCGTAAAGGTCCGATTCACGCTTCGAGAAACAAGAATTCTCTGTTTTCCTCAAAGAGGATTTTTATTTCCTAATGAATGCGATTCATATATAAACTATTCTGATATTATATCTTCATTTGATGGCTTTTGTAATTTATTTTTTATGATACATTTCTACACCATGCTGAAAACAGTGGTTGCTACCCTCAAGAAATATCCATATCTCGAACTATGTTAATAATTCGAAAAAGTGACGATGACTATTCGGAGATTTGAAAGATTTTATACCGTCTCTTTCGAAGGTTTCTCTCCGTAATATTTTTGATAGGTGCCGTATTTCTGATAGTGATAGCTGTAATACGCCCCGCGGTAATTGACTCCGTTGACCACGATCCCCAACACTTTGGCGTTGACCTGGTTGAGTTGTTCCAAAGCTAGTTCCAGCGCAGCATGGGTGGTGCTACCCGGCATGACGACTACCAGTACTCCGTCCACGTATGGAGCCAGAACGCAAGCATCCGTTACCGCCAATACCGGCGGCGTATCTAAGATAACCAGATCGGAATTCGCAGCCATCTCCGATAAAATATTCTGCATGCGGTTGGATCCGAGCAGTTCCGCCGGGTTAGGCGGTAATAGCCCGCTGGTGACAACCGAGAAAGTATACCCGTCAATGATTTGCCGGACGTTTTCCCAGCGAAGCGATGGCTGGATAAAGAGATCACTCAAGCCCTGACGATTGGGCAGATTGAAATAATTATGAATCATCGGATGGCGTAAATCGCAATCGACGACCGTAACTCTTTTGCCGGATTGCGCCATGACGGTTGCCAAATTACATATGGTGGTGGATTTTCCTTCTCCGGGCTCCGGACTGGTCACCAGAATCGTTTTCAATGGTTTATCGACACCGCTGAAATTGATATTCGTCCGTAACGCTCGATACGCCTCCGCAGTTGGGGAACGGGGATGCGAGATGGTGATCAGTTTGTCTTCCTTGAGGTCGGTGCGGTTGATCACTCCCAGGATTGGTAAATCATATTTCTGGCTGATTTCTTCGGGATTTTTAATCGTGTCATTCAATGCTTCAATTAAGAACAGAATCCCGACTGTTACCACGCAACCTACCAAAGCCGCAATAATTGTGTTTTGAAGCACCTTCGGTTTGACCGGTTTCGGTTGCGGGACAGCCGGTTCAATCACTGAAATGGTGGAGACGGCTTGAATTTCTGCAAGCCGGATGGATTCAAAAGATTGCAGTAGATTGGCATAAATTTGCTGGTAATTGTTTATTTTTTGGGTCAGGCGTTGCTTTTCGGCGTCTGAGGCTGCCGCATCAGCCTGCTGTTCGTAAAGTTGAATTTGCTTTTCGGTTTCGCTCATCTGGGCTTGCAGCGATTCCTTGGATTCGGCAAAACGGGCGGACTGCAGGCTTTCGATTTTATCGATCGAAAGCTCAGCAATCGTGTTGGCAATATTGGCAGAAAGCAGCGGGTCGGGCGTCTCGACCGATATTTCAATTAGTTGAGTGTCTGTCAGTGTTGTGACTGAAATTCTTTTTTTGAGTTCTTCGATGGTCATATCCAGGTTTAATTGATCGATCACCTGCATTAAGATGTTATCTTGTGTCATGATTTCTGAATAAGTGCCAGTCAGTTTTTGAGACATCTGTAAAGAGGAATAATCCGTCATCTTTGTGGCGGGGGCGGCATCTACCATGATCGTTACGGTCGAGCGATAATAAGGCGTCATCTGTTCGGAAACAAAATACCCCGCTGCGCCGGAAAGCAGGGTGATTAAGATGATCAGCCACAGCCAATGGAGCAGGAGATTGAGATATTCACGAAGATCGATTGTTCCGTCAGTTGATTCTTGATAATTTTCCATAGTGATTTATGGCTTCCTTTGCAATTTTTCTGTCAGAGTTTTAAAAAATGAATTCATTCATTTAATTTTCTAATTGGATGATTTTTGAGTCCGCGTGGTGAAAGGGTCGTTCTTCCGCCATATGGATTATTTTTAGAAAGTTATGATCAATATCCGAGGTAATGGTCCGAATGACCCCTTCGCTATCTTTGAGATTCAAAAATGCCGGATCCGGAATCTCCGGAAACTGCGGATTGGAAAGCTCGCCCAACAGGAAAATCCTTTTCGCGCTTTCCGGAAACTCGATTTCCAACATTTCGCGATGATTTTTTTCCATCACGAAGATTAAATCTGCTGCAGACAGCATTTCAGCGGTCACTTCCCGGGTGCGGTGGGCGGAAAGATCTAAACCCATTTCATAGGCTCTTTCCAAAAGATAAGGGGCAACCGGTTGGCCTTCTTCCGTCCAAGTGCCGGCACTTGAAACAAGCCAGTCGTCTTCCGGATCCTTGATGAAAGACGAATTTTCTTTGAGTTTTTTCAGGAAATACGCCGCTGCGAGCGGCGATCGAAATTTATTTGAGGTGCAAACAAATAGCAGTTCTGTCATAATTCTTAAGGAGTCGGAATTGGTTGCGGAATCAGGATCCATTCCCCGATATGGCACGCATAATCTTCCGGCAGATCGTTGAGTTCACTGATTTTTTTGGGATCAATGCCGAAATCTTTCGCAATTTGGGCGATTGTTTTGCCGTTTTGCTGAACAAAATGAGCGGACAAGGTGGGGATTTTTGTCGGATCTTTTTGATTGAGAGGAATGATGATCACGGAATTTGCCATCAAGCCTTCAATCGCCGGGAAATTCGCTTTTCGAATGGCCTCGATCGATGTCTTATAATTGGTAGCCAAAAAATCGAAATTCTCGCCTTTCCGTACCAGATGAACGACAAATTGATTCTTTTGCCCGATTACTGTTTCAATCAGATGGGGTTGAATCAAGGTCGGGGTAAGTGTTTTGGGAAGCGGCGTGTTTGTCCGCGTGGCGGTCGGCTTTCTGGTCATACTGGCTGTGATGGTGGGTGTCAGCGAAACGAGTGGCGTATTTGTCATAGTCATTGTTGATGTGGCACTGGCGGTTTTCGTCGGGAGCGGGGTGAAGGTTAGCGTGGCTGTTCGGGTAGGGGTTGGTTGATAAGTCAACTTTGCTAACAGAACCGCTTGGGTTTGCGTCTCCAGGGTGGTCATTGCCCGACCGGACTGATTCAAATGCATCCAAAAAAATATCCCCAGAATTGCGATGAATCCCATGGAAATGATTACCCCTTTTTTCGGACTTCGGCCTTTTTTGTCGGAAATTTTCATTTGAATATTTGCTGGCATCGGTGACTCATTTTGCGTGGCAAAGATCGGACAATGAATATGGTTATCATTGTTTAAGCAGAAATTTAATTGGTGATCCTGGTTGGGAATAGCCGGCGGTTTCGTGTGGTAGCAGCGGTTTTGCTGCGACGGATACGATAAAGCGGTCTGTTCATCAAAATCTGAGCCGAGATAAGGACATAAATTTTTCATCATCATTATTATTAATTATATTATTACTAAAGACTTAAAATTCGATAAATTCACAGCATCCGCCCTTTGACACATCCCATAATGCCAAATATTTTTACCCTTCTTAATTGAGTTAAACCTAAAAACAACAAAGTGCTATTATTATAATCTATTTTTTCTCGACAACTTATTCATTTAATGATTTTTATCGTATTTGATAAAATTTATTGGTAATTCGATCCGAATGTTTTGATCCCCCATCAATTGCAACAATACCTTCGCCCGCTCCGTCCCGGAAATTTCCGTGTCGAATATGGCTGAATATTTGGCAAATGGACCCTCAATGATCTCTACAATATCCCCTTTTTTATACGGCGTGGGTTTATTTTCCATAGAAAGATTCCAGGCGTCGACGTTTTGCCGGATTTTTTCCAGGATTAAATCGGATATCCAAGCGATTTCTCCGCCGACGTGTACCAACCCCTTTGCTCCGGATAACCACCGGGTAGAGATGCTCAGAATATCCGGTTGGCCCGCCAAAAAAATATATCCCGGAAAATAGGGAAGAAATTTTCTCCCTCTGGGATTCGACGGTTTTACCCGGATTTGCGGGAAATAGCATTGAATTTGTTGGTTCATTAATTGATTAAGTACTATTTTTTCTTTATTGGGTTTCGTTTGTAAAACATACCAACGATCGCTCATAAATACCCCGATCATTTTTCGATTGAAAGTTATTCTTAATCAATCAAATTTTATGAATTTATGAATCGTAATAGGTAAGGATAAACCAAATTTCTCATAAGTTCCCTTAACAAAATAATAAAGAATAAATGTATACTAATTATACCTTATTTTCAATAAAAACGGAATATGTGAATGAAAACACCGGTATTAAGCGTTTCCGGATTCTGCTTTCTTGCGGAGTTTTTTATTCAGGACCGCATAGCGGGAATACAAATGGACGTAAGCCGGTGCTTCCTCTCCGAAGGGGACGGCATTCCGAATCGCTTTGCGCAGGCTTTCCGCGTCAGAAAAATCCGGCAGTTCCAGCCCGATCTTTCCGAATTCACGCAGGGAGTGACTGTCTGAGCCGGCGGTACCGGGCAATCCGTGTTCTTCGGCAAATTGGATGGCTGGCAGATTTAAATGCTTGGGGTTGCGGCCGTTTCGGGTCTCTATGGCGTCAATCCATGGGAGGAGGGCGATCATTTCCTCCGGCTGCCAGCCGTTGCGCTTGAATGCATAAGGGTGTGCCAGAGAGATAAACGCTCCCTGATCTTTGAGTCGCTTGAGCGCTTCAATGGGTTCGAGCCCTTCCGGAATTTCTTCTTGGACAAAATAGGCGAGAATTTCTCCGGAGGTGGTCAGAATTTCCTCGCCGATGACCACAAAATCGGGATATTTTCGCTGAATTTTGACCGCTCCCGCAATGGTGTTGTGATCGGTGATGATTAGTTTTCCCAAGCCGATTTTCTGAGCTTTTTGATACAGATCTTCCAATTTCGCGATCGAATCGGGAGAATACTCGGTGTGCAAATGGAAATCGGCTTTAATCATGAGAGAAAGATTCCTTCGTTAATGTCGGTCGTAGCGTATCGGTGGGTCTTTGAGTTTTTGTGGGCCAAGGCGTGGCGGTCACTGTATTGGTCGGCGTCGGTCGCCGGGTATCCGTTGGGCGGGGCGTGGGTGAGACCGTGCGGGTGAAGGTCGCGGTTATGGTCGGGGTCTTGGTTCGGGTGGGCGTCAAGCTGGCGGTTGCGGTGGGTGTCCGCGTGACGGTGGGCGATAACGTCCGCGACGGCGTCCAAGTGATGGTGGGAGTCCGGGTGATGGTTGGGGTGCGAGTGATCGTTGGGGTACGGGTGGCGGTGGCGGTCGAAGTGGCCGTGCGAGTGGGTGTGCTAGTGCGGGTGAAAGTCGGGGAAATGGTCGGTGTTTGGGTCAGCGGCATACCTTTTACTTCAAATCGGGCGCTGTCAAACCAGCGGTCACCGACAAAAATCTGCAGTTCGTACTCTCCCGGGAGCCAGATCTCCGGATCGGAAGGTGCACAGGTGACGGCGTTGTAGCCGCCGGTGCTGATTTCCCAAACCTGCGTGGAGCTGCAGACGATTTCCCAATCGTCAACCCGATACCAGACGAAAGACACCTGCGTGCCCAAAACCATTTGATCATAGCTGTAAAAGGCGATGATCTGTTTGATCGGATTTTCGAAGACATCCCGGGTTTCGACGGGCAGGCCGTCCTCCCCCAGTTCCCGCGTAAATTGGATGGGGCTGAAAACCAGCGCGGTGCCGGGGTCGATCATACTGGTGGCTTGCGTGCGGATAAAATCGGGCAGCGCAGGGGTGTTGGTGATGGACGGCGTTTCGGTGAGCGTCGGCGTTAAGGATATGGTGGGGGTTTCGGATATCGTCGGAGAAAGGGTGATGGTGGATGTGTTGGTAATTGTCGGGGACGGCGGAAAGATGCTGTAAATCGCCGGTTTCGCAAAGTTATTTAATAGATAGGCGGCTATTAATAACAGAATCGATATCAGGATGAATCTCCACCCTCTTGAAACCATGGCCTGCCGCTTTTTGAAATAGACCAGACGGCTGCCTTTTCGAATTAAACGCACACCGAGGATGAATGAGAGGACGGCGCCACCCAATGCGAGCAAAAAAGCGGTGCCGACGCCGGCTGAAATGTCGAGATTCAGGTTGATTTTGCCAAGCAAATTCATGTTCGTGATTATATCACGCGGGAGTTTGTGCGGTTCCGCAGGCTGATTTGCCGATAACCGGTTGTGGGGAAAGAGGAGAAGAAGGTCGAGATCGATCCGATTCCGTTACTTTTTACTTTTTAAATAGGAAAGGAATTTCGGCAATGTGCGGACAAAGAGTTGATAACCGGTTTTGTGCAGCGGCAGATCCCAGGCGCCGGGTGTGTTGACTTCAAAGCCGCCAAAGCCCTGTTTGAACTGATAAACGCCCCACATCCGGTCCGATTCGTCATAAATATCCGGCGCGCCCCACAGATCATAGATCCGGGAGCCGGCTTGCTTAGCGGTTTTGATCGCTTCCCATTGCAGCAGATAATTGGGCATTTTTTCGCGGTGGAGGTCGGTGGACATCCCGTAAATGTACCAAGAACGTTGCGCATAGGTAAATAACATCAATGCGGCGACCGCTTGCCCTTCAACTTCGGCGATTAACGGGGTCAACATTTCCGCGGCATAGAAACGGTTCCAGACATTCAGATAGTAGGCTTTTTCGCGGATGATGAACCGATCCCGCTCGGAAGTTTCAGCGTACATGGCGTAAAGAGCTTCGAAATCGGCGGGATTGCCGTGGCGGACGGTGACGCCCTTTTTTTCAGCCAGGCGGACTTTATAACGGGTCCGCTGTTTCATATTCATGAGCAGATCCTCTTCGCTCGGCGAAAGATCGATCCAGACACTGTTCGCAAACTGAATCTGTTGGGGCGAGCGGACCCAACCGCGCTTCTGATACTCGGACAGGAGCAACTGTCCGGCCATTTGTTCCCGATAGGAATCACTGCCCGGAATTCCGAATCCGGTCGGGACGTCCGGATCCATCTTGATAAAAATAGCATGAACCTTTTTTGCCAGGGATTGGAGATCGTCCAACACCTGTGTTCTTAATTCGGAGTCTTCCCAATCCAGTAACGGTCCGCGCGGAATGTACCAGAATTCATATTGAAGGAAGATCTTTTTTCGCAGGATTAATGCGGCAGCACGTAATTCTCCGTCCGTTGCCGTCCATTTTTGGAAGAGCGGCGTCCAACCGCCGCCGGCTTTAATTTCCGCCCATTGGCTTGTCTGCAATATCGATGCACCGGGCAGAGAAGCGATTTCCTCGTTCCAATGATCGGGTGGAGTTGAGAGTGTGACGGAGTTCAATTTTGCGGTCCTCCGGATGCTTGTTGTGCTTTCTTTCGCCGATAAAAAGTTGCCGCCAGACGATAGAATAACGGGTGATACGGGAAATCGAACGACCCCATAGTGCGCCTGATTTCACCGCCGAAACCGCGTTTAAAACGATAAACGCTCCATAATCCGTCGGATCTTTCTTGGAATTGGGCTTCGAGCGTTTCGGGTTCCTCGTCCGGAACTCCCCACAAATCATATTCCGTGCAACCGTTCGCTGCACAGATGTTCATGGCTGTCCACTGAAGAAGGTGATTGGGCATTCGATTCCGTTCTTCGTCAGATGAAGCGCCGTAGAGGTAATAACCGCGGTTTCCGTGGATGAAAAGCATAAGGACACCCAATGGTTTGTCGTGATAATAGGCCACCAAATTCCATGCTTTACCGCTTTCTTTGAAAACGTTATAGCAATGTTGGTAATACTCGGCGGAATGAACATGAAAGTGATCTCTTTCCCCCGTTTTCGCCATCAGCTCCATAAACGCGGAAACATTGTTTTCCTCTCGAATCACGAGGTCTTTCTTTTGGGCCAAACGGATGTTGTAGCGGGTTTTCTGATTCATGCGGGCAAGCCGGTCCTCTTCGCTGCCGGTTAAAGGGACGATGATTGTCCGCGGCGGTTGAACGGTGGAAAAGGCATTTTCAAACCCCTGCATCGAATTCCGCAGGAATTCGGCTTCCGCGGTATTCTGCCAGAAATCCGGTTCGACACGCAAAAAAACGGCATGTCTCGCCCGGCATAAGCGATGGATTTCTTCCCACAAGTCGTTGATCTTTTGCGGCTCATTGTGAAAAATGACCGGGCCTCTCGGGATGTAAGCCATTGTAGCGCCCAGTGCTACTCGCGGTAAGTTCCGAAAGAGGATCATCGCCCCGCCCGCTTCGTTCATCACATAGGCGGGCGACCAACCGAATGCCGCTTTGACCGATCCCCATTCCGCGGTCTGGAGCAGCGAGGCGTCTTTTTGTGCTTCAATCGTTAATTTCCATTGGGAAGCCGAAATCTGTGCCATTTTGTCAGTTATTGTACCGAACAAAGCGGATGAACGGATCTAAAAAGTGAAAATATCTGATATTGCTCTTTCACTGATATTTGCATCGGGGATCACTTCGTTCAGATATTTGCGAATTGCGGAATCGTCGCCTTCTTTTGCCAGTTCCAACAGACGACGCACGACATTGGAGAGAGTCTCATCATCCATCAGATCATCGCGTTCCAATTTGAAAATATCCGGGTGAAGCGTCGGTTCCAAAATCTGCCCTTCGTTCCAAAGATCTTCGCTCAATTTTTCACCGGTACGGATGCCGGTGAATTTAATTTCGATGTCTTTCCCCGGTTCCAACCCGGAAAGGCGGATCAAATCTTCGGCAAGCTCCAGTATCCGGACTTGTTTCCCCATATTCAAGACGAAGGTTTCTTCTTTGGTGGCGAGACCGGCGGCTTCCAAAACGAGATATACCGCTTCCGGAATGGTCATAAAGTAGCGCTTCATTTCGGGATGGGTGATCGTCACCGGTCCGCCTTTTTTGATCTGTTCTTGGAAGATGGGGACCACACTCCCGCGGCTGCCCAACACATTTCCAAAGCGGACGACGGTAAATTCGGCAGCGCTTTTGGCCGATTCGTTCAATACGATGTTTTCGGCGATCCGTTTGGTGGCGCCCATGATGTTCACCGGCCTGACAGCTTTATCGGTGGAGATCATTACGAAGCGTTCTACGCCGTTTTCGTTGGCGATATGCGCCATGTTCCAAGTGCCGAGAACGTTGTTGGTTATCGCATCGGGACCATTAAATTCCATCAACGGGACATGTTTGTGAGCCGCGGCATGGAACACAATGTCGGGGTGAAATTCTTTAAAGATCTCTCGCAAACGATCTTGATCGCGAATATCCGCGATCTGTGGTTTGAGCGATAAAGCCGGATAATTTTCGTGTAAATCCAGAAGGGTTTCGAAAATGCTGTTTTCACCGTGCCCCAACAGGATAATGCGGGCCGGATTCCAGCGCGCGATTTGATTGCAAAGTTCCCGACCGATCGAACCGCCCGCTCCGCTTACCAGGACTATTTTGTCGGTCAGAATCGAACCGATATTTTGGGCGTCCAGCTTAACCGGATCCCGACGCAAAAGGTCGGTAATTTCGACTTCTCTCAATTTTGAAATGGAAATCTTGCCACCCAAAAGCTCGTAAATTCCCGGCATAGTGCGGAAATTTACCTCTTTTTCACGGCAGCTGTCGGAAACCACCCGCACGACACGGCCGGGGGCGCTGGGAATCGCAAAGAAAACATCAGTGATGGCGTACCGGTCGATGATTTTCCGAATGTCGTTGACGGTTCCGATGACTTTGACACCATAGATGGATTGATTCATTTTTTTGGGATCATCGTCGATAAAGCCGACCGGGTGAACGTTTAACTGCGGGTTCTTTTGTATTTCTTTCAGGACCAATGCGCCCGCATCTCCCGCTCCGATAATCAGTGCGCGCTTCATTTTTTCTCTGGATTTAATCGAATTCTTCCGGTCCAAATCATACATGATTCTGACCGAAAAACGGACGCCGCCGACTGCGATCATGGAGAGGATCCAGTCGATGATCAGAACCAATCGCGGGAATCCGAAGAAGACGTTGGCTGTCGCCAGGATCACCATGACCGCCGAAACAACCGCCGATGCACAGGTGACCGCAATCAGAATCAGTTTCATCTCATTCATGCTGGCGTAATTCCAAAGCCTGCGATACAGCCCGAAGAAGTAATACACCGTCGGCTTGATAACCAGAGAAACGCCGATCATCCAATAAGCGGAAGGCAAGTATTTATAAAAGGTGTAACCTAACTCTAAGCGCAGGATGTAACTGCAGAATACGCATACAACAATTAAAATCAGATCTGCCAGAAAAATAAAACGGTTGCGAATGCTGCCTTTAAAGCGGGATGCCAAAGATTATCTTCCTTTCAAACCGAAAATCGTCTTAAAAGTCTGCAGAAGGATGGAAAAGTCCAGTAACAGGTTGCGATTTTTAATATAATACAAATCATATTCCAGTTTAATCGCATTTTGTTCGGCTCCGGCGGCATACCCGTAATTAATCTGCGCCCAACCAGTGATGCCGGGTCGAACCAGCAGTCTGCCCCGATAAAAAGGAATTTCTTTTTGCAGTTCTTCGATGATTTCTTTTCGTTCGGCGCGCGGTCCCACCAGGCTGAGGTCACCTCTTAAAACGTTTAGGAATTGCGGCATCTCGTCCAGATGACTTTTGCGCAGAAAGTGACCGACCCGGGTGATGCGGTTATCCTCGTAAGAAGCCGGTCGCGGGATACCGTCCGCTTCGGCATCCTGAACCATGGTACGAAACTTCAGAATATTGAACGGTGTGCCCCGCAGCCCGAGCCTTTCCTGAGAATAAAAAACAGGCTTGCCGGAATCGATCAAAATGGCGACAGAGATGAACGGAAAGAGAATCGCAAAAAAAACAGTGCCGATGAATCCGCCGAAGATATCAATCAGACGCTTGGTGATTTCAAAAAAGATGCTGGCATGTGCCTGGTCATAGAAGTCACGCACCATCCAGTCGGTTCCGAGCAGATAAACCGGTATCCTTTTGAGCAGTTCTTCGTAAACATTGGGCATGGTTTTGACGACCAACCCTTTTTCTTCCGCCATTGTCAAGGCATCAAATAATTCCGGATTCATTCGGTTGCTGATCGCCATGATCACCTGACCGATCTGATGTTCTTCCACGATTTTATAAAATGAATTTGAATCCCCCAGCACGGGATAGCCGAAGAACTCCTTTCCGATTTTTTCGGGATCATCGTCGATAAATCCGGCGACCGAAAACGGAGACGGGTTGATGCCCCTGATAATTTCCGCGATGCGACAGCCGGCTTTTCCCGCGCCGACGATCAACGTATTGATCAGATATTTGGGCAGGGTAAATTTCCGGATATAAAAAAGTCGCCAAAGGATGGAAAGAACGGCACAACTGATGAGAAAAGAGGCGACCCCGCGGCGGGGAAGCGCTTTTGGTGGAGCGACGAAGAAGATCGTCAGGTAGAGTGTTCCGGCAAGCAAACTGGCGATCAGAATGAAATTTAATGTGGTCGGAACCGAACTTGCCCGGCGCAGATCATATATCGGCGCCATTAATAGTAACCAAAGGATCGGAAGAAAATAAAACCAATTCTCCGGTCTTTCGGCAAAAAATTCGGGAGAGAGCCCTAACCAGTCATCGCCTTTCGCCCATGTGACCAGAGAGATGACCAGCGCCAATATTGTGACCAATAAATCGCCAAGGAACAGGATAATTTTACGTTCCTTGGATGACAGGCGGGATTGAAATGGACTTCGAAAGAATTGTTCAGCCATTTTTCTTCATGTCGGAAACGTTTTGCTCAATTATGATTGATGTTACCGTTCTGTGCGAATTCTTTTGAAAGCGGGAACAACTTTCTACTCATGAGAGCCAGTTTCGGATTCTTGTTCACTCCTAAAAATCAGTTTTATTAGACTCCAGATAAATCCGCTCCCCCAGCTGAAATGCATAATTGCCAAAGCAATGGGTAATCCTATGAGTTGTATCAGATC
>Ga0255341_1003847_pt1 | contig 16440 bp, 27 predicted proteins | sample wastewater_treat_8_FD_192418 | JGI IMG/M metagenome (GOLD analysis project Ga0255341, IMG submission 192418) | Wastewater microbial communities from Lulu Island WWTP, Vancouver, Canada - plant12 | ecosystem: Engineered > WWTP > Wastewater > Unclassified | place: Canada: Vancouver, British...
GATATTGAAGAGATAAAGCAAGCGCAGCGGATAGGGCGTGACATTATGCGCCCTAGAATTGTAGAGTGCTTAGACGGTAATGGTAATCCTACGCCGTATGATCTAGTTACCGTACCTGATGGATTTCGCAGCGCTACAAGCTTCACCGCCACATTTACAGCAGATAATCAGCAAGAACCCTGGGGGACATTATTTGTAAAAGCTTTTTACGGGTCACCAGGCGTACCAGTGCAAGATGGTCAAATGAGCGGCATATTTAGCCAGCAAAAGACTGTGCCGGGCGCTATTGGATATAGGGGCTTTGTGGGTACAGCTAACTTTGGTGACACTACGGTGCTATATTTGAAGTTTTACATGTACGCCACAGATACGGGCGTGCTGGAAGTAATACCGGAGCTTATAACATGAACCCAGACATTATTTATAACCAGCTAGCAGTAGAGCTTAAAAGTTTTGAGGATCAAATCCGCGAACTTAAGCAAAAACAATTCACTGGCACTGATACGGTCCAGACTTATGTAAATCAAAATAGCGGCTGGGATCTGGACTGGACACCTACCTGGTCAAGCCCCCAGGTATCTGCAAGTAAAGATTTTAGTGTGCAGTTTTTGGCTGATACTCAGGATGCGCCAGTAAACAGTATGCGGTATGAGATTTTAATAGATAATAGCGTGGTATTCACTACCGCCACATTTAATGACCATCCCCAGGATGTAGCCGTATTAGGCTATGTACATGATAGCTTTTTGACTTACGCAAACCTACAACCACAGCCGCGCCTAGATGGGTGGTATTTTAACGTGACGGCTTACCGGAGTGGCATGAATATAAAAGTAAGGTTTATAGTAGACAGTACGGACACGGGTACAATAACTGCGGTAGAGATTTAGTATGAATAGGCAAGATATTGAGACATTGCAGCAACGTGTAAGGGAAGCCATGCGCACGCTAGAAGAGCTTAAGAAAACACCGCAAGCCGTAGCAGGTGATAGCTGGGTATTTTACCGCCATGATGCCGCGCCAGAGTGGGATTTTGAAGTACACAATGTCACTGACCCTAGTTACAAAAAAACCTACAAAGTAACCTATGAAGTACCTGATCCATCACGCGGATTTATAAATTGGTTTTACTTCTATGAATTTGATACTGAGATGCAGGACATATCATTTCACACTGATCCTGTGGCTGACGATCCGTATAGCTTCTGGCTAACTGTCAGCCATGTGGATTACAATAGTGATCCAGCTGGGATTAAAATGCGCTTCCTGATTTTTTCACCACAAAAAGGCAATCTGGTATTTAATGAGCAATAATTGTAGTATAATAGGCATAAGGATTTAGACTATGAGTTTAGCAACAAGCAACAGAGATGGCGGTAGGACTAACGAAGCAGGACACTTAAGAGGTGTCACTAAAGGCTTCCTGGGGCGTGTACTCAGTGGCTTAGATGTCAGCCAGCGTGGTGCTGGCGCAAATATGAGTGTAGATGTAGCCATTGGTGATGCTATAATCCAGCGCTCTGACGGTACTTATGGTCACCCTGCCTGGAATGACGCAGTGTATAACCAGGCTATTGCCGCAGCTGACGGATCAAACCCGCGCCGTGACATTATAGTAATGTATATTGACTACGGTGAGACACCTAGCACCGGTGTAGCTAACAACACCAATGGCGTAGTAAAGATTACAAGCGTGTCTGGCACAGCTGCTGGTAGCCCTGTTGATCCTAGTGATGCTACTATCCAAAGCTCAGTAGGCTCTGGTAACCCATTTATTAAGCTGGCGCGCGTGAGGGTGGCGGCTGGCGCTACATCAATCAGTAACTCAGTAATTGATGATTTACGCCTAATGGCAACCGCAGTAAATCAAGGTGGCTGGATACATGATGCAGTATATAGCTGGGTATATGGCAGTGCTACTACTTTTACTATTGCCGGTGTTGATGCCACTGCACAATTCCCGGTAGGCACGCGCTTGCGTGTTTATCAAGGCGGCTCACTTAAGTACTTTATTGTTACTGGCGCTACATTCAGTACCAATACTACGGTTACTGTGACAGGTAACGGCACATACTCACTTAGCAATACACCTATTGATAAGCCTGCATATAGCTATTCTGGTGTGCCTACTGGCTTCCCCCGTCAATTATTAGCTGATCCACTTGATGGCTATGTAGAAATTGCGCGTGTTACTGCCACCGGCACAGTATCGTCACTTTCAGCGCAGAACTTACCGCCCTATAAATATCTACGGACTGAAGCGCTTGTTATGCCTACTGGTGGCACAGCATTTGCGCAGATGAGATTTAATAATGACAGTGGTACTAATTATGCTCGTAAATATTCCTTGTCTTTCGCAGGCGCCACAGATACGGTAAGCGAGAATGTTTTGACTCCATCCAACGCAGTTAGAAGCGGTGGCGTTGGTTTTACGGTAACCGATATACTAAATGTTAGTAATAGAGAGAAGGTGGCTTTCTCTAGGTCAGTTGATGACGCTGGTTCAGGTGCTACCACAGTGCCAACCGGTCGTTTGTCGTTTTCTAAATGGATAAATACCAGCACAGTTATCTCCCGTATTGATCTTGTGAATAATGCTGGAAGTGGTAGCTTTGCTGCTGGCACGGAATTAGTAATATACGGTAAGAATTAGGAGCATTGATATGGCTACAAAAACATTTGGCAAAGAACCTGAAACAGAGCGCAATTATGTTGCTGAGCTTCATAAGCTTGTAGGCGCAAAATTCCCTGTGTCAGTTACTACCGAATTTGGCAAGCTGGTCAATGTTGTTTATGAGACTGAATGGAAAGAGGGCAACACTACACCTGTTGAGACTGATGAGCTTGACGAAAATGACAACCCAATCATTGATTACAAAGAGAATTACACAAAGCGCAAGCTTACAGCGGCTCAAATTAAAAAAGTTGATGCTTACATTAAGAAAAACATAGCAGAGTAGTCACATGGATGCACCAGCTAGAGTGCAGAAGTGGAATAAGACGGAGTGGGCGCTTGCCAGACAGCGTGCATTAGCCACCCTAGACCCTGTATGTGCTATATGTCACAAATATATTGATACCAGCCTACCTATGACTGATCCTGACACCGGGCAACGTAACGCATTATCAGTAGAAGTAGATCACATTACCCCACGCTCACGCGGTGGGGCTTTGTACGCGCTTGAAAACCTACAACTTAGCCACATGATCTGCAACCGCAGAAAAGGCGCAAAAATGGCTGAGGATTACGAAGAGCAGGCAGTAACTAATCAAGTACCCTGGTCCAATCAATGGTAGATGCTTGTGCTATACTGAGTACATAAGAAAAGGAGTTTTGACATGCAAGATCAAGATGAGCCAATTACCCCAGAACACGCCGCAGAGGTGGAAACTATGGGCAAGGGGGATGAATAAATGTCTTATTCAGTACGCCAATATCCAGCCAGTAGCGCTAACTACGATACCAGCCGTAAAACAATCAAAAAGATTATAATTCACCACGCCGCTAGCACTAGCTTTGACAGTATTGGTCAGGTGTTTGCAAATCCTAGCCGGGGCGCATCAGCTCACTACGGTGTAGGGCGCAATAACAATGTGGATCAGTATGTACCTGAAAAATTTACCGCATGGCACTGTGGTAATTATCCGGTTAATCAAGAGTCCATTGGTATTGAAAATGTAAACTCTACCGGCGCACCTAACTGGAATGTAGCGGATGAGACAAAGAATACTCTAGTAGAGCTTTGTGCTGACATTTGCCGCCGTAACCCTAGCATTGGCAGATTGCAGCCAGGTGTAAACCTATTTGGTCACAAGCAAGTAGCAGCGCCAAATAAGCCTACCGCATGCCCTATGACACTGATTGACTTCCTGCCAGAACTTGCACGGCGCGTAAATGCCCTGCTAGACAGCGGTAGCGCCCCACAGCCTACACCACAGCCACAGCCAGGTAAAAAGACTAATGAGCAGATTGCAAATGAAGTATTAGCTGGTCAATGGGGTAATAATCCGCACAGGCGTAATGCTCTTATTGCCGCTGGATATGACTACAATGCTATACAGGCTATTGTGAATGGTAAAGTGGGTAACCCTACTACTGCACCGCGTAAGAGCAATGAAGTCATTGCAAACGAAGTACTTGCAGGAGCATGGGGTAATGGGGATGACCGGCGCAACCGGCTCACGGCAGCTGGATATGATTACCGCACCATCCAAAACATTGTCAATCAAAAAGTGGCTGGTAGCCCTACACCATCAAAGCCAGCACGCCTGAGCAATGAGCAAGTGGCGGATCAAGTACTAGCTGGCGCATGGGGTAATGGTGATGATCGTAAAAACCGCTTGAGTGCAGCAGGTTATGACTATGGCGCGGTCCAGGCTATTGTTAATCAGAAGTTAGGGCAGGGTGTATCTGGCAAAAAGTCAAATGACCAGGTAGCCAATGAAGTCATTGCTGGCAAGTGGGGTAATAACCCTGAGCGTAAGCAGAAGCTCATAGCAGCAGGGTACGATTACAACGCAGTCCAGGCATTAGTAAACCGTAAATTAGGAGTATAATTATGGATTTGTTTGCCGCAGTATCTAACACGCCAGTAGTGGTATTTACCCTAGACTGGCAGGTAGTGGTCCAGCTAATTCTGGCAGTAGTGTTGCCTATATTAGTAGGATTGGTCACTACACGCGTCACAGCAGGCTCTGTAAAGGCTTGGTTGCTTGCAGGGCTAACTTTAGCCACATCAGTGATTACTGAGCTTGCAGGTGCTATATCAAGCTCTACACCATTTGATCTAGGCATTGCACTATTGGCAGCTATTCCAGCATTTGCCATATCAGTAGCAACCTACTACGGGCTTTGGAAGCCTACGGGTGTAGGTGTAGCGGCTCAGGATGTGGAAGCCACTACGCTGGTGGATCGCAATAAGCAGTAGCATTTAAACCAAAAAGAGCGCCCTCGCAACAGCGCTCTTTTTTATTGGTCAGTGTTTATTTTGAATACTGAATACTTTTATTGTACAGGTTTTGGCTTTATGCGGTCAAGTGACTTGCTACCCTTTTCACTATTACAGTACTCACAGGCTGGCTTTAAATTATCAAGGTTAAACCGTAGCTTAGGATCATGGGAGCGCGGTATTACATGATCCAGTGTCAAAGTCTCTAGTGTGAGCTTGCCCGGACACCAGGGATGGATGCGCAGGTAGCAGTACCAATTACCATTTTTATCTGGCGGATTTTTTCTAATCCATGTAGCACGCGTAACAAACCACTGCTTAGTCTGCTTGCCTATTTTCTTAATAGGTGTGCGCTTCATGCCTACCTTGCGCTTGAGTACCACTTTTGGATTTACTGGACACTGGTACGGGAAGTGATTAGGCTTTGGATTTTGACAAAATTTGCAGGGCTTTTTTGGAAATCTATCTATACCTGACAAGTGAAACCTCCTATTACTGAATACAATAATTGTACACTAAATGCTTGTGTTATAATTACACCATAAACCAGACGCGTAGACGGGAACTACCCGGTTAAGAAAGGAGCAGGCGCAAATGGCAGAGGTAACTACAAAAGAATATGTGGCTAAGATCGCTGATTTAATACCCAGTGAAGAAAACCCACGCAGCATAGGGCGCAAAGAGTATGAAGCCCTAAAAGAGTCACTGGTTGAATTCCCAGAGATGAAGCAAATACGCCCCATTGTAATAGATGAGGATAATAATGTACTTGCTGGACACCAGCGGCTGTATGCGTTGCAAGACCTTAGCTATGAGGATGTGCTTGTACTGCAAGTCACTGGACTCACTAGAAAACAAAAACGTGAATTTATGATTAAGGATAACGTCAGCTCAGGTAAATGGGATGCTGATATTATTGCCAATCATTGGGAGCTGGATGAGCTTGAGCAATTTGGCGTGCCTAAATTCAAAATCCCTGGCGGTGACGGCAGTGGTGGTGAGAAGAGCTATAAAAACCATGAGGTAACTTGCCCTAATTGTGGTGAGCATTTTGAACTGTCTGAGTCTGACGATTAGCCGGAGCGTAACACCATGTCTGATAAAAAGGGTATTACGCTAGGTGATGAGATTGAAGATGTAACCAGTGGGTTGCGCGGCGTTGCTATTGGCAAGGTTGAGTACTTAAGTGGATCAATCCAATGGATATTACAGCCACCGCTTGATGATGGTGGTGTACCACAGCGCACTGAATATGTACCAGATGCCTATGCTAAGCGCGTAGGTGATGGCGTACGCGTAAAGCCAAAGCCAGAGATGGGTTTTCATGCTAGGAATGACGGGGGCTGAGCATGCAGGAATTACAAAAAAAGATGCGCGTAAAAACTGATGCCCTACAAAAACTACTGAGCAAGCCGGTCCATGCTAAAAAACCAAAGGGTAAAAAGAAGCCCACAAAGCGTGATTTATTCCATGAAGTATTTGAGGACTACTTTTTTAGCCTGCCGTATACAAAATTTATTCAACTTACAAAAGACTGGAATGACGTTAATCTAAGGATAGAACTGCAAGAGCAAGCAAATTATGATGCCTGGCTCAATTACTTTAAAACACTGCCACCTAATCAAATCCGCATGCTTGCCCAGACAGGGCTGGACTTCCTGCCCACTGAGGGATATGCAGCACTGAGCCGGTGGCATGACATCATCAGTAACCCTAGCCGCATTGATAAAATCCATAAAGCCGGGCTTACCGGCGGTGTGGATGGTAAGACTAAATCTATTGTAGAGCTGGCGCAAAAGAATGACCGCTATGGCGTACTCTGTGCAATCCGTGACGGCATTGCTGCTAAGCTTGAAAAGGGTGCAGGCAACCGTGATACGGCTGATCTATCTAAACAGCTTACTGAGGTAATGACACAAATAGCAGATTATGAAAAGCGCCAGGCTAAGAGTAATAAAAAGACGGTCCTGGGTGATTTGATGGCTGGCATACCAGGTGCGCCAGCATCCACTGAGATTAAACCAAAGCGCCCGGCAAAAAATGGCAGCGGTCACCGCCAGACTAGCTTTGCATCAAGAGTAACAATTAAAGATTTAGAGGATTAGGTATGGCACGCAGATACGGTAACCAAAAGCCACGCATTGACCAATTTAATGATGGTGATATTTGGCTGGCTGACAAAACACTAACCCTACTTGATGAATACGGCATTAAGCTACTGCCCTGGCAAAAAAAGATAGTCTACCGCTGGCTGGCAGTGATCTGGGATGAAGATGAGCAAAAATGGCGCTGGGCTAATCCTAAAGCTGGTCTGCTTGTACCGCGCCAGAATGGTAAAACAGAGATCATCATAGCCCGTATCATTGGCGGTATGATCTTTATGAATGAAGCGCTTATTTATACTGCCCACTCTGATAAAACAGTAGAAGCGGTGCGCCGCCGTGTTATGAACTTCTTTTACCAGGCAGAGGAAGAGATCAGAGACCTGCTGACAGCTGAATTTGATAAAGAGCCTAAGAGCTTAGACTATGTGGAATTGCGCGGTGGCGGATATTGCGTATTCCGTACCCGTACGCGCACTGGTGGTCTGGGTACTACCAATGACACATTGATCCTAGACGAAGCCCAGGAAGAGACTGACGCGCAACAGGAAGCGCTATTGCCTACCATATCAGCCGGTAAGAGCCAAAACAGCCAGATATTGCGTGCCGGTACGCCGCCTAGTGGTGGTGGCTCTGGTACGGTGTTTATCCGTATTAGGCAGAATGTACTTGAGGGTAAAGACCATGAGACCTGCTGGCAGGAGTGGTCAGTAGAGCTATTAACTGATCCGCATGATGAGGATGCCTGGTATTACGCTAACCCGTCACTAGGCTATCACCTGATGGTAGCAGCGGTCCGTACAGAAGCCCATGACATGGCTATTGACTCATTCAATAAGATGCGCCTGGGATGGATTGCCGGTAAGGAAAGCAAACGCGCCATCAGTGATGAAGATTGGCAAGCTACAAAGGTAGAGCAGGTGAAGCTGGAAGATAGCCCACGTTTAGTGTATTGCGTTAAATTTGCACCTGACGGCAGTGCTATGAGCTTAGGGGTAGGTGTCTACATGCCTAATGGTATACCACATGTAGAGCTGGTTGAGCGTAAGCCAATGAGCGCAGGCACTACATGGATCACTAACTGGCTATTTGACCGGTCTAAGCTCAGGTGGCGCAAATGCGCAAAGATTATCATTGATGGTCAGGCAGGCTCACAGCTGCTTGTAGAAGAGCTTATACGCACTGACAAGCGCATTACTAAGAAAATACTCACTCCTAACGTAAAACAGGCAGGAGCGGCTTACAGTGGCTTCCAGACAGCCGTAGAAAAGCATGAGCTAACACATTATGACCAGCCAGCACTAAACGGCTCTATAAAGACCGCAAAAAAGCGCTCAATAGGCAAGGATGGTATGTTTGGCTATGCCACGCTCAATCCTGATTTTCAAATTGATCCTACTGAGTGCGCTGCATTCTGCCATTATGGTGCTATTAACTTTGCTAAAAACTACAAATCCGGTGGTGGTACTACCCAGAGGGTTATGGTATAGTGCAATCAAGCTATCAGGGAAGTAAGACACCCTTTTAGCCCAGAACTCCAATTCGCCAAAAAATAACCGCCGTAGTCTTAGGACAGCAGGCGGTTTTTGGTATCATAGAGCTATGGAAAATGAGCCAAACATAGAAAACGTACACTACATTGATGAGTACCCACATTTGGAAGAGAAGCTTAGGCTACAACGCCTAGCACGCCCGGCGGTCCGCCAGGCGCTACAAGACATGACTAGGATTATCAAATTTGAGCTACCAGAACAGCCTGACGGCATTGCCTAGTAGATATAGACAAACTCACTAGGGCTAGCATCACGGTAGGTAACTTTGCCCCAGTGTGGTGCATTCATCTCACTGATGCGGATAGTGCCATTGTCATTTATGCCCTCTACATACACCACATGCCCTAATGCGCCGCGTGTAGTAGTGCCTACCGCGCCTTTGGCTGGTGTTGATCCTACTGCCATACCCATAGCGGAAGCACGGGCATACCAGGTATTAGCATTACCCAGACCATTAGGCAGGGATGCGCCCCGGCGGTTTTTGACGTACCAGGTACAATAACCGTAAGAGTAGGTATTACCACCACCAAAATTGCCAGAAGTGGCTTGTGGGGTAGGTGTAGCTACATTAGGAGTGACAGCAGGCAGGCTTACTGCCGCAGGTATCTCACGCTCAAGCTTTTCATCTGCCAGTGGGATAGTGATTTTATCACCCACATGGATTAAGTCAGGGTTAGTAAGCTGGGTGTTTTTAGCCCATAGGCGTTGCCAGGTGACATTATGAGCCGTGCCAATCTTAGTGAGATTGTCACCATCTACAACCGTATAAACTACCGGCTCTGATTTAACCGGCTCTTTTGGCTCTTCTTTGACTGGTGGTTTTGTATCTTCTTTTTGTGGTAGCTGTATCTGTGGTGTGTTTGATCTCTGGTAATTCAAGTTTAGTATTGATCCAATATCATTGTTTTGATTAAAGAATATTGGATTTGCCGCAGCCGTTGCAGGTGGTGTGACCATAAAAGTTGCTGTGACTGCTGATGTTAATATTAGAGTTTTCATAACGCTTGAGCCTGAAGATAAGGACAATGGCGCGGCTCTGATTTATTACTCCCATAAAGTTAATGACAATATTGAGTTTATCACGCTCATACTTTACAGTGTCAAGCTTACAGGGGTGCAGGGTATTGACAAATAAAGCCCTCTGTGATAACATAGTAATGTTATGAAACATTTAACAAACATCATCAAAAATAAATATTATCGCTTCCAGCCTGGTGAATTCCTGCCAATCTATTCAGGTGGTGAGCTTATCAATAAACGTGAATTCCATGCCTACCGTATTAAGTGGATCATCCGCAACCGTAGTGCATTCTTTTACCAGCTGACTCATACACGCGGCTAATTCCTGACATCTGTTAATTCACTGCTTTTACATACTATATAGAAATGTTTATAAAAAACATTTTTAGATACTATATAGAAGCAGCATAAGTTACTCTGGTTTTCAACATGTATTCCACAGAAAAAGGCTAGTTTTGCACAAGCGACTTGGCATTGCATTTTGTTTAATGCTATAGTTTGAAAGACACAAAGAATTGGAGGGTACTAATGGCTTATAGTGTTACAGACCAAAGAAAACAGACAATGCTACAGAGGTTAGGGGATGCAGCGCAGCTCATAGACGATCAGCGCTTTCTACCGTTTTACCGTAGTATTCAGATTAAACTAGAAAAAATGGGAAAGCCCGAAGAGTGGGGCAAAATGATTGAAGCTGCACTGGCGGCAGATCACCCAAGTAAGTATTTTGCTAAGCTATGCAAACTGGTAAAAGACGGCAAGTACATATTTGTTGAAAAGGTAAAAGAGGTCCATGACAACATAACTGCATGGCTAGATGATAAGCTGGTAAAATTTGGCTTTGGTAAGTATCACCCCTATTGGCGGCGCAAAGCTAAGGAATTTGTAAATGTGAATGGGCAGGCTGGCTTTGTAGAGCTGCTTGAATATGCTGATCGCAAGGGCATAAATCAAAAGCAGATGGCTGCAGCCATTAAAAACTGCAAACCACCGCGCAAATATTACAAAGAAAATGTCATTGGCGGCGCAGTGTAATGGCTAAGGGTGGACTTGTATTTACCAAAGACAACGAATACTACACCCCAAAGAGCGTGATTGATTATTTTGGTAGTTTTGACTATGATCCAGCAACGGTAGCTGAAAAAGCCGCTGAGTTTGGCATACCGCATTTTGACACCATAGAGAATTACTAGGGTAACCATTAAGAATTGGAGGGAAAATGGGACTGAGGGAAATATTAAATCGTAAGCGCACGCCGCAGCCAGTAGAGTTGCCGCCGATCATGCAAGCGCAAGACCCAGTGAATTATGACACTGTCTTGGACTGGCTGCTTGGACTCAGCGACAAAGACTATAAGGTGATGCTGGAAGTGGTAGATGTTTACCGTAGTGCAAACAAAACCACCGCCAAATTGCTTAAGGTCAAAGACCAGCCTACAACACAGCTCATTGAGCCAAAGCCTACAGATGATGAGGTAGAGCAGCAACTAGATACATTGCTAGAGACTCACCCAGACGATCTGAAAGCAGCCATTGAAGCTGAGCAACCTGTAAAAGAAAAAAAGAAAACTCAAGCGCCAGGCAAAGGAAAATAGCCATGATTACGCGAATAAAAAATTTGTTCAATAAGTGGCAGCAGTACCGCCGCCGCCAGGCATTCTTACATGCCCACTTGGACAAGCTAACCGATCCTACATTTTTGGACAGGGCAACAAAAGAATGAAATACACTGATGTATTCAAGAAGCCACTCAGCCGCCAAGATGTCACAATGGCAACCAGGCTGGCTGTCCGTGAAAAAAACGCTAACACATCGCTATTGGTCCGCCGCTTAAAGTGGGGCTATGGCAAAGCATTAGCAACCGCCATGCTTTTAGATGATGCAGGCGTTACCAGCCCGATGATGCGCGGTAAGCGACACATAATACTAAAAGATGAGTCCGCAGCTGTGAATGCAGCACTTAGACAGCTCAGAAAGGGCAGGAAGTGAGTATTAAGATGTCACAGCTAGTAGGCAAAGTCATGCGTAAAAACGCAGAAGTAATAATAATTTTCAGAGTAGGAGGTAAATACTACCCTGCAACAGAAGAGAATAGCCAGGCATTTGAGACTTACCTACATACCGGTGATCCTAAATACCTGGATGAATTAACTAATGAGGTGACGGAGTTTTAATATGGCAGACAAGCCACTATTAACCCCAGAAGTAAACACCAGAGCCGTAGAGCATTTGGGCTATGAGATAGATCAGAGGGCATTAACCCTAATATCTTACTTACTGCCAGAAGTGATGCTTAACGGTCCTGCTACCGTCATTCCTAACACGGTACTGACTGATGATGATAAATTTTGGCTTAAACGCTGGAATGCTGAAAAGCTAATCAAATGGTCAGCACCACATATCAAATTTAGCCGTAGGTTTTATGTGTCAGCATGTGAGATTTTATGGCATTCATACATTAAGGAGGATCAATAATATGGATGCAGCAATACAGGCATTCTTAGTAACCATAGCCATTGTAGGCGGTATTTTAAGCCCACTGATCCTGATTGCTTTTATAAGCACTCTGGGTAAGACAATGGAAGCAGTAGCCGCACAGCTCAATAAATTTACCGCTGAGCTAAAGCGCAAGCCACCATTTGAAGATGTAGAGGTAAATGTAAATCCTGCCACTAATGTAATGACGGTCCGCATGCTTAAAAACGGTGAGATCATCTGGCAAGGTGCATCATCCCGGCGTGATATGGAAGTGGATAACATACTAACCTTTAAGCAGACTGAGGTGACTGACTAATGGATGGTAAATCACAAGCCTGGCGTGATGCCGCAGACAAGCTTTTAGAAGCCCTGGCGCGTGACAATCAGTACATTGTGTCTGATATGGTCCAAGTCTTTCTAGAAAGCGCTGGTTATGGCTTAGAAGACTACTCAGCATTGGGTGGTGTATTCAAGCGCGCAGCACAACGCGGCATCATTAAACGAATAGACAGACCTACAAAGCAGGCGCTCTGGGCAAGTCAGATATATGTGAGGTGCAACCATGCTGAGAGGTAAGAAGCAAGAGTTACCGCTAATTGGGCGTAAGGTCTATTTCAAAGAGACACGCACTAAAGGGCAACGCTGGTACATTGGCACTATTATTGGCGTAAGAGCAGTGGTCCGCACATCATCAAATATATTCGGTGGTGAGAAACAGCAGTGGAATGATAACGCGCTACTGATTGAGACATCAGATCGCAGAAAGGTATCAGTCTTTGAGCTTGATACATTTGAGGTAGACAGATGATTGATAGATTTTTAGCTTGGGTAGAGGGCATTAAATTTAGGTGGTACACCTGGCTGCAGAGCTGGGAAATGTGCCACAAAGAAAGTCAGGGCTACCGCTGCCAGCACCGCATTATGAGCAATGGCAGAAAGGAGTGTGGTGATGATTAAAATTGTGCAGTTTGCCAAAGAGCAAGGTATAGAGCTAACTGACAATCACCTGCAGGTCATAGCGATCATGGCAGGCGGCAAAGATGTAGTTTTCAAGCGTGACGAAAAAGCAGAAAACCGCGTTAGGCAAGAAGCTCTGACTGTAGCATTAGGGTATCTGCAGGACGGTCTGAAAGAGGCAGACCCAGAAAATTAATTAAGGCAAGTGTGAGGGGAGTTCTAACATGCCACAAGTAAAACCAGCAGAAATGATGCTGACTGAAAAGCCAAAAAACGATGGCTAAAAAACGCCATATCAAGAATGTCAAACACGCACTACGCAAAATGCGTAACCGCATTAGGCGGCGTGGTGACTTCTGGTATAGCAAAGAGTATATTTACAAGCAACGGCAAATCGGAAAGCGAGAAGCCAAAGAAGAGTAGCTGGCGGTAACGCGTGGTCTTGTTGCCACAAAAGCGTTCAATGGGAGTGATCCTAATGTAAAGCGTAATGCTGTCGCCAGTAACTACAGTGAGGTGTAGTTTAAGCCTGAAAGCGCTCTACGGGGCGCTTTTTGGTTTATATATAAATCTCTTTTCTAGTCCATAGCACTGGTCCAGTAGCTGTGCGGTGCGCTACACGCGGCTCTGGGCTTATTGCTTTGCCGTGACCAGGTAAAAGGCTATCAGTATCATCATCATGGTCTATAAGGCTAGGAATGCAGTAATAAACGGGCAATCCCTGCCTACAATAGAATTCACCAATCTTATTGTCATATTGCAGCTCAATGCCCTCTACAAAGTCCAGCATTGGCTTGATCTGATTACTAGGCAGTGCAATACCTACGCCCCAGAAAAGTGTATGATGCCTAAGCCACCATCCATCATGTGCTTTATTAACAGCAGCGGTGACGCGCCGTGCCAGTGGTCTAGCAGTGCCGGTATATAGGCTAATAAGCGTATCTTTTCTAAGCGCAGTAATAGCATTTACCAGATTGTCATAAAAATGAGGTGTTAATATGGCATCATCCTGTATCACTACATGCCAGTTACCTTTATTGATACCGGCTTGCAGCGCACGCTTGCCAGTATGCCACTCTTCATTAACCTTATCCCATGTGATAGAAGCTTTGGCAAAAGGGTACTGCTTAAGCTCTTTGAGTAGCGCATTTGCAGCCGCTTTACGCTTAGGATGTGCCATTACTGTAACTGTGATTTTCATACTGTTTTTGCCTTTTCTTTGTTATTTACCCTCTATTAGTTTTTTAAGCCGGTCATAGTCATCAGGATAGTCTATATCATCTGTTATATCATCAATGACGTAATATAGCGGTAAATCTTCCTGGTGATCCGCCATTTTGTTAATCGGCACTTCTGCAACGATCCTAGCCCACTCCCAGCCACCTATACGGTCCAGCGCTTTGCCTTTGTAAAGGTGAATAAGTTGCCAGAGCTTATCAAATGCCATTTTATTATCAAAGTGGTAAAAGCTGACCGCAAAACATTCACCCCAGGGCGTGCCAGTGATCTTACTAGCAGTAGGGCGGCAAAACATGGTCCAGTGAGTCTTAGGATAGGCAATAATCTGCTTAATGGCATCTTCACTAAAGTAGATATCACCATAGAGGATTACGGTGCGCCCATCTTCATTCCAAAGGTCACTAGAGCTTAGGAACTTATCAGCATCTGCATGATCTGCATAATTAGGCTCTATATGGTAATTATGGACATACTCTACTTTGTAGTCTTTTGATACCACATAAATATCACCGTAAGCCACATGATTAGCCCTGAGTAAATTTATTGTTCGGTACAAAATAGGCTCTTCACCAATAACCGCAAAATGCTTAGGTTTACCAGTATAGTTACCCCATCTAGTACCATTACCGCCTGCAATAATAATGTATTTAGTAGACATCACCCCTTGACCCCCATAAATGATCTGTTAATGCTTCATCAGCCCTGGCATGATAATTACCCTTTGAGTCATGCGGATAAAACACATAACTAGGCTGGATATTTATATTGTCAGGCTCTGTATCAATAATAACCTGTGTCAGTAGGGTAGCGCCTACTGTATTCCATCCTGGCTCAAGCTCAGTAAGCTTACCTAGCCTATCAATGGCTTCTGATAATACTGGATGATGTTTTACTGCACCTAGTACGCCGGTAGCCACTCTATACGGCTGGTCAAAGCTCTTATGGGCATATCCAGCCAATAGGGTAGTGTGTAACAGCTCTTCTGGTATGTCTTTAATCCGCTTAGTGTCAGCATCAATATATATACCGCCAAAAGCGTGCAATATCTCATACCTCACTACATCAGAAGCCCCAGCATAATCACCACGCTCATAGTAGTAGTCATACACCGCCTGATTAGTAAGCGGTGGCAAATTATCTTCATTCCAAAGCTTATACTCCCAGCCTGGCATTTGCCATGACTGCATAAGCTCAGTAGGCGCTTTAGCCGGTCCAATCCATAGCTGGTGTACTATCTTAGGGATCATCTGTTTTGTATCCATTTAAGCTCTTCCCTATTCTTAGTCTGCATGTATACCCTATACCGCATGCCGTTTTCAGTTTGGTGCGCCCGGCTTGCAGGCTTATGCCATAGGTGGAATACATCACCCTCCATCCTAAGCACATCACCGCCCACAATCTTTGCTGCATGGTAAAAGGCATTATCTTCACCACCCCAGCCTACAAACTTCTCATCAAAGCCATTTATCTGCTCATAGATATTACGCGGCACTACTACAAATAGTGATTGTGTCTGCATCTCTTCTGTACGGATGCGGTCTATTTGGTCAGGCTCAGGTGTCCATAGCAGGTTACCAGTCTTAAGCACTTGCTCAGTGGTCCAGTCATTAAGCTCTACCACTCTATTGAATGGTAAGACTACCTTTTGCTCTTTTACAGCCAGATCAATGGCTTCATGCAAGCGCTTCCAGTCCATATAGGCATCAGAGTCAATGAATACTGCCACATGCCAGTTACCAGCTAGGGTAGATGCAATATTAAGCCCTAATGACCGGTTAAACGGTCCATCTTTGTGATAGCCCTCTACTACACGCCTGCTACCCCAGAAGTTGCTTTGTAAGAAGCGCCATAGTCTATCCCTATGCCCACCATCATTGCGCCTAGCCACTAACATAGGCACTGGATAACTTTTGTATTCAGCATAGAGTGGTAGCTTATCAGTGTCTATATACCGCCAGCCCTGGTGATCACTAAACTTAATGGATGATATACCATGCTTATCTTCATCAGCACAGTAGAAGTGCTTACCCTGTACGCTTTGGAATGAGTACTTAGTAAGCCCGGCTTTGTGAATGCGCTCACTCCAATCTTCATGCTCACGCCCATGCTTGCCAAAGACATTGTGCATGCCACCTACTATGTCCAG
>Ga0255341_1003849_pt1 | contig 16435 bp, 15 predicted proteins | sample wastewater_treat_8_FD_192418 | JGI IMG/M metagenome (GOLD analysis project Ga0255341, IMG submission 192418) | Wastewater microbial communities from Lulu Island WWTP, Vancouver, Canada - plant12 | ecosystem: Engineered > WWTP > Wastewater > Unclassified | place: Canada: Vancouver, British...
TCATGGATTTTCTTTCTCTAGCCGCCTGCAGCTTCAGCTCCAGGTATAGGTCATCATCATCAATGTCAATACGCAGGTGACGCACTGGATTTCACCTCCTACAACGAATATACGGATGTTGGTCCGTTTAGTCAAGGGGTTGATGGGGGAATTGGCGGAGAGGGCTGTGGGAACGGACTAGGTACAAGGTTACGGGAATGCTGGCTGGTGAATTGCCACGACGTGTGATCTCAGATGATAGGTGAGTGCCTGGTTGATGCATGGGCCAGGGTGAGGGTGAAGGGCCTCGGCTGCATGAATCTGTGCGACGCGGGTCTCGCCATTCTGGTAGGTCGGGCGTTCGCGCACAAAATGCGTCTTGGCGTCGCTCAGGTCCCTCACCAGTCCGCGCAGTTCATTCCGGCCCATGCCGCTGCCCACAGTCGCAGAAACCGGGCCTGTGCGTGTCAATAGCTTCAATGGCGGGTCATCTGCGTGGTTTCTCCGTCTCACGGGCCTCCGGAACACGGTCGGAATCCCCCGGCGCCCTCCTCTTCTCCTCCATTGCCCAGGCCCACAACTGCTCGCCTCATGCCATGTGCGCTTCGTGGCGGGGTATCTGGTCGGGAGATGGCGTATGCGTCGGGAAGAAACTGGTGGCGTACGGCGAGGAGGAAATGGGCAGGGCAGTGGGCTAGGGGTGCGGGGTTTCCTAGGCAAGGCGCTATACCACTGTGGGGCGAGGTGAGGGGTTCTCGCCATGTGACTGTAGCTTGCGGTCGCAGGCAGCCATTGTTGGGCACTGGGAGGTCAGCTCTTTCCCCCAAGCTCATGCCATTGCTGGCGTAGCTCTTGTTCCTTGCGAATGCTTTCCTCCCGCTTCCGCATTCCACGTTCTACAGATTCGATCTCGAGCTGCGCTTCTGCACGGTCATGCTCGGTCTCCATGTTCATGAACTCATCGAAAGAGGTGCGTATCCCTTGCGTCATCTCGCGGTCGATGCATTCGTGTTCTACGGGGTATCGCTTACGCAGATGGAAGTACGCCAATGCACCGCCAAAGCCCGGTGACTGACGGCGTATGCTCAGTTCGACATGGCGCTCCAGGCTCATCAGGGCGTCCATGTACCGCAGGTCCTCCCACTTGGTCTCCTTCAGACGGCCACGGACTAACTGGGTCTTGATGTCACTGTAGTCGCTTTCCAACTGCGACATCCTCTTGAGTCCCTTCACCACTGGATGCTCCTTCTCGAAGTCCTTCGCCAATTGGCACACCTCTCTTCCGGAGATAATCTGCCGTCTCAGATTCCATGTCGCTCCTTCGGCGGGATTTCACCTTCGCAATCGGATGTCTTTGTTTGAGAGATCCTCCGACGATAGGGAAACTGGCAGCGGATGGGACCCACTTCAACCTTGGCGGCGATGAAGGCTATTCCCCGGTGTGTTTCGCGGCGACGCACAACCCCCCAATTCCGAGGTAGCAAAGGCAATCGTGAGGGGAGCGCTGGGGCCGGACCCGCAAGATGAGGACATCGAGGTATGCGCGGTGATGGCGGCAGGATCCAATCCCAGCCCTAGGGTTCTGGCCGTTCTTGTGGAATCGGGCTTCGACTCTGACGGCGGACAGTGGACCATAGACGACCTGCTGAGGGCGGCGGCGGTCGAGAGTACCTACCCTGAGATCGTCAAAACGCCATCTGGCGAGGGGCGTGGAGATCGACTCAAGGGACGAAGACGGCATGACGCCCCTGATGAAAGCGGCAATGCGCAACCGAAATCCCGAGGTGATCATGCCCCTTCTCAGAGCCGGGGCCGACCCGAGCCTGAGATAATACGACGACATGACCGCTTTCGACTATATGAAGATGTTCAACAGCAGCATGGAGCAACGCGACAATAGGGTGCGGCAGATAGTGAAGGAAGCGTGTTCCTGAGAACGGGCCCACTTGAGTGGTGATTGGAGAGCACTACCCAAAGCTAACACCGGCCAGGGAATCGGTCGATGATGCGCGAAACGCTGTCACTCCAGGGCTGAACTGCATAGAAGCATTGCCTCAGCAGCTATGCGGTCGTCGGACCGCGAATGAGATGGTAGTTTCATCGGCGTTTCTATGTAGAACCCCTAAGCGACGGGCATAGAAACGCCGAGAAAGATGGGCATTACTGCAATCATCGGCTATCCGACTCTGGATGCGTTTTCAGACGCGCTTCCTTGTAGCGCTTTTCCGGCAGATCAAACCACTCCGAAACGGGCATGCCTTCTGGAGGTAAGCCTGGGACACAGAAGACTAAGCTACCAGTGTGCTCTGCAATCCTCTCCTTGATCAATCCCTTTGCGCGGCTGACGGTGCCCTCGCCGCTGGCGTTCCCGACGGTCTTCCACTGGCGGGTGGGCTCAGCGGTCCGAAGAAAGATGACCACGTCGCTGCCGTTTTCGTGTCTAGGTAGGTTTCAACAAGTATCTTAGCCCAATCAGGCGGCCAATGTCTGAACCCTGGAAGGGCTGAGCTGCTCGAAAAACGCGCTGACGGCGTCGACGAGCGCGGCCATTGAACCATACAGCCTGTTGGCAGTAACCACTGCCTTCATGTGCCACCATACTTTCTCTACAGGGTTCAGCTGTGGCATGTAGCACGGCAGAGAGTAGAGTTTCACTCGTGGATGACTGGCAAGCCATGCCTGCACACTCCGCGCCTTGTGAGTGCTGAAGTTGTCCAGGATGATGTGGATCTTCCCGGTCGGGTACTGAGCAACCATGTACGCTAGGAACTCGATGAACTCAGTGGCTCTCTTCCTGTCGAACATGCGGTGTATGAATGCACCGATGCGGATGTCCAATGCGCCGAACACACTCTTCTTCTGGTTGGCGCCCGGAGTAGAAACGCGGAGTTGCTTGCCCTGAGGCATCCACGCGGATCTCAAGGTCGGAAGCAAATGGATGTCGCTTTCGTCCTTGTAGATAACATGGTTGCCTGCCACAGGCGAACTGAGAACCTCAGTGACGGCATCCATCTTTGCCTTGGCCTGAGGGTCATATGCCCGCTTGGCCGCGTTCCGCGGTCGGTTGTGTCTGAAGCCCAGGCCCCTGAGAATGCTGTACACTGTCGACGTGCACACCCTGGCCCCATACCGGACTGCAACATGGACGCACAGGCGAGCTGCGGTCCAGATGGCAAACGCGTGCCCAAGCTCGGAGGGAGGCTTGAGGACGTCTTCGTGGATGGCGGCTTGGACGGCCGCCGAAACCTTCGGTGGCCTGCCGCTGCGAGGTCTGTCGTCGAGACAGTCAACGCCGTCGCGCTCATAGCGCTCGATCCACTGTCTGACTGTGTTCTCAGAGGCGTCGAACACGCGCGCAATCTCTGCGATGCAGTAGTGCCTGTTCGAGAGAAGCACCATATGCGCCCTCTGCGATACCTGCCCTACGGCAGTGCGCCTCATAGTCTCCAAGACACAGACCTCGTCATCGTCGAGTTGCCGTACGAATCGCATCTGAGTTACGCCTCCCTCGACGCCGAATAGACGTCTAGCAGGGATTATAGCGTAACCCAACGTATCGCGCAAAGACTAATCAAGAACTACTTAGTGCCATCAGGCCTAATTATCCGTGATCTTCGTGATGAGCCAGCTTCCGTCTGGCGAGCGATACATGGTGAACGTCCGATTAGTGGACACCTTGATCTCCTCGAATCTCCTGCCAAAAGTACCTACTTTGCAGAACACGGAGTAGCTTAGGATGCCGGAAACCTGCGCCCAGCTGGCACCCTCGTAGCTCGTTCTTACGTCTCTAAATGCCCATTTCACGTAGAAGTCACGATTAGTAGTGTACGATCTGGCGATCACCTGGTCCTTTCGAAAAACCTCGTTCGATGCGCCGGACACAAACGTCATTGACCAATCAAGAGTATCCTCCAGAAGTTCAGACTCATCGCCAAAGAATCCTTCAATGAAGTCTAGTGCTGTTTGCTCGGGTGTCGATGCTGCACTGACTCCACACGAACCCAAACCGACGAGAAGCACGAGCGTAATCCCCATGATGAGGAGCGTCATCTTTCGACTCTCCACCCTGATCACCATCCTTGTCAAAGTAGTCGGCAACGGAGCCGACTGCGCCATCGCCAAGCGCGCCGTAATTCCCAGCTTTGCTTCCAATACTTAATACATACTACCAAATACAACGAATTCCTTCACGAGACCAGTACTTTCTGGGCACGGAGATGATCTGTCGGTCCTCTCCCTTGCATTCATTCACATCCAGTACAGACCTTGGGAGTGCCCGATATACTGCCCCCTTCGATGATCCATTACTATGACCTTCCATGGTTCACCCGGCGGGTGTCACAGCCCAAGACGAAGCGTGTAGCTGTCATAGTGTTTTGGCAGGCGGGGAAGCGGAACATCCTCATGACCATAGGGCGCCAACTGCGGAAGGAAGACTGTCGTAGCCAGAATGCATGCCTCTCCTTGATTTGAGCAGAAACTGACTCTGTACCTTATGTTTCTCAGTGTACAGCCCATTGGGTTAGATACTCTCAATACGCACTGCTGTTCGAGTCCGAGGAAACCTGTCGGTTGCCACATGAACTCGACATTGCACAGGACAGGCGATAACGGACCGCCAGTGAACAGCCAGGCGAGGAGCGCCGCAACTCCGACTATGAGAACGAGGGAGGTGAGAGCCTTCCCTGCGGCGGATGGCGGGTGCCCCGAAGGCTGTCCATGTGAGTCGCGGTCGGTTCCAGGCTGATCAAGCCATTCTCCGCAGAAACGGCATTTCTTCGCGGATTCTCTTATGTCCTCGCTGCAATATGGACACTTCACGGACCTTCACCCCGCAATCCGAATCAGATGTGCACCGAACTCTGACACCGTAGATAACCGCGCCATTGGGAACCGCCGGGCTGGCGTACGAATAGCCTAATGGAGGGCGGACAAACAGCTACCATATTACAGTCATACTATTCTCGACGTGTGCCACGAACCCTGCCAATTCTGGCCGATTTCGAGGTGCGACTTCCTTTTCGTCGATTCGTCGATGACATGTCCCTATCGGCGCTACCATCGACGCCGCATCTGCCCACTACAAGGCCCAATTGCGTCGATGCGTCGATGCCTCTATCCTCTTCTGATATGAGAAGACAGGAGAAGGGCAATGGTAGGTCTCGATCTCTACACGTAAGCGTAAGGCCAGACCACCGACGACATCGACTCCATCGACGAGGCAGAGCCCGAGACCATGATCCCGTGCATCCATGGTGCGTCGGCCGGTGGCTATCGTCGCCGCACCGCCGCAAATCCGCAGAGTCAATGTCCCCGACGACGGCGGATTAGCATCATCTAGATCCTAGTATCCAGTGTCTCATTATTGCCATAATGAGACACCGTGTGGTAAGGGCTAGCTACTAGCTAGGCGGGAATAGGGAGCGGGTTCGCAATCGACATGCGAGGCTGCCACAAGTCAGGGATCCGACCAATAGGGTCAAGGATCGGCACCTCCGGGACGGCATAGTCTCCAGGCAGCTATACACAGGATTCCATTGGGGGGAGCGGGTGGGGATGGCTTGAGGATCGATGATGCTAAGGAGGTAGCAACCATTGAGAGTCAGGCGATCCGCTTTCGCCTTTAGGGGCACCTGGGACGATGAGCGAGGCCCCCGCGACAATAGAGGAATAATCGAGCGATATGCCAATCAGCGATACAGGAACGGCAGAGAGAGCCACGGCAGAATCGGCGAGCGGCACATGATGTTGTTTTCGACCGCTCCAAGGCAGGCTGACAGAGAGCCGCGTAGCAATGCATAGTCGGGAGTCCTGTAACCTGTAGGGCACATAGCTCAGAAGCCGATGTGGCCATCTAGGGCGACTTTGTTGCGCAACGGGATGACATAGCAGGGGGGTAATCGCCATGATGACCTTCATTACTATTGCCACGGCCACGGATGACGGCACAGGCTACATATTCGCCGCGGGGGCTGTACGCAACATTGGCGAGCATGAATGCAGACAGTACTGGGCCTATTGCTGCCCGAAAGGGGAATCGGGCCTTCTCGACGCGATATGGGAGGCAAGCCAAGGGCGGACAGCAGCCGGTATGACGCTAGGCGATATCAACTTGGCGCTATCAGCGCTGGGCGAATGCAGGCACATGATCGGGGAAGGGGAAGGGCTGGTGGAGAAGGCACTTGCCTCCGCAAAGACATCTTGCGCCATCGGCCACGTAGAGGACGCCCTCGTTCGGTTCTACATGAAGACGCACATGTACGGAACGGGGGCGTATGAGAAAGCGCGTACGGCGCAGGAGATGGCCGATCATCTCAGAGGGTTGAGTATTGAACCCAAAGGATGGGCTATAAGGTGGAGACCTTACGGCAGGTGTAGGCACGACACGCGATTAGAGATCTACGCTGTCGAAGAAGAGGCGAAGGTAGAAGCGGTATGGGTGGAGAAGATAGGCTAACGGGGTCTGAGAGATGCGACAGGGATCGGGTTAGTGGGGAATAGCAGGTAGAAGAGGATCCGGTAAGCGCGGTTTTCAAACCTCACGATTAGTCTATGGCACTCTCACGCTTAGTCTATGTCGAACCTCACGGATAGTCTATTGAGTACGGTACTATAGACTAAACGTGAGGTTCTATGGGATCACATAGACTAACCGTGAGAATCCTATGCAGCGCATAGACTAAACGTGAGGTTGATTGGGTGATAACGCCAGGCGACCGATGGGTCAAGTCCAAAACGTGCTGTAAAATCGATTCTCGTAGAAGGGGTTGATCCCCAGGTAAACCCGGATGAGCGCGCCTGGATCCGCTCATGTCGTTCCGTCTGCCTGCCGTTGGTCCGTGTTGCCGCAGTTGGCGATTCCACCCAAGCCGGGTGAGCATTGTACTCCAGCTCGGCCTCGCGGCAAGCGATGCCGGGTCCAAAGTTCGTACTATGCATGCCGCTTGCCTCTCGGCCTGCGCCGGAGGGGACGGCAGCTACCGGCTTGGCGTGTCATGCGAGAGAGTTCAGGCTACCCGTTGCGCTGCAATCGGCAACGGTTGAGCTCCCCCCGATTCGCACGCCTGCTTCCATCGCCAGTATTCCTCCATGTTCAGGTAGCGGCGACCGGTCGACCAGGTTTCGTCTATCTCCATCAGCACGGCTCCGATCAGCCTGATGGCGGACTCGTCGTTCGGGAATATCCTGATGACCCGCTCACGCCTTCGGACTTCTTCGTTCAGGCGCTCGGCGCAGTTGGTGGTTCGCAGCCTCTTGCGGATGCATTCGGGCAGAGCCATGACCGCCATCGCATCCTCAAACCCGGCTTCGAGCCTGCTTATCGCACCTGGAGCCTTGGCTCCGAAGTCATCGATTATCCCATCCAGCAGTACCCTTGCCGTATCCATGTCGGGCGCCTCGAACATGAGGCGCAGCCTCGAATGCAGGTCGTGCTGAACGGCTTTCGGACACGCATCCAGAATGTTCTTGGTGAAATGCGTCTGGCAACGCTGCCAGGACGCACCCTGGAACTCGACGGCTACCGCGTTGACCAGTCCTCCATGGTCGTCCGAGACTACTAGGTCCACACCGGCCAGGCCTCTGCCCTTCAGCCACTTGAAGAAGTCTCTCCAGGAGGTCTCCTTCTCGCTGTCGGCGAGCCATAGGCCAAGGATCTCGCGAATCCCTTCGGGGTTTACTCCAGTGGCCATGAGCATGCTATGGGTTCTTACGCGGCCGCCTTTGCGTATCTTGATCACGATGGCGTCGACAATCAGGAACGGATACGTTCCAATGGGCCGGTCAATCCATTCGCGCACCACGGGATCCAACCCTTTCAGCAGATCCGATACCGTGGACTTGGAAAACTCGACGCCGCACAGCTCCCTGGTGATGTTCTTGATCTTGCGAGTCGAGACCCCGTTCACCGCCATCTCCATAAGCGTGACGATTAGCGCCTGCTCGCTGCGCTGGTAACGCTCGAACATGTCGACCGGCAGCTTACCTTGCCTGAACTGAGGAACCTCAAGCGTCAACCTGCCTACGCGCGTCGTAATCGGACGTTCCCTAGTCCCATTGCGGTAACCTAGCCGTTCCTCGGTTCTCTCGTAGGGTTCAGCCTTCACGTACTCAGTGGCCTGCGCCTGAAGCACCTGGTTGAGCACGGCCTCAAGCAGATCGGCCAGACCGCGATCTCCCTGAAGAAGCCCGTGCAGTTGCTCGTCGGATATGGTAATCTGATATCGGGCCATTGGTTCTCCTCCTGTAGATAATTGGTTGGTACCAACTCCAATTCTACCGGAGAATCGATGGCCTTTCCATACCCATCGTCGCAGATCAAAGGCCATTTTACAGCATTATATCGGACTCAACTCGACCGATGGTCGCCAGAGACCGCCCTTCGGGCGCTCTCCGGCCACGAGTTCAGGAGGACATTGCCGCATTTTGGCGAAGAATTTGATATAGATCGCCTAGTTGGGGCTCGCGTGGTTGAGATGGCTTCGGGCTGACGATGGCGTTGGCGATACTGCCGATGATCTGCAGGTTGCTGGGCACGCCGGGCGAGAGCCCCGCCGGACAGACGGCTGTCAGCGAATATGGATAGGTCGCAGAACAGCATCGCTGGGACCGCCAGTGCAATGCCTGAGAGTCGACGGTTGACTGCAGCAACAGTTCGGCTCCTTTGACCCAACTGAGTGTGGCTAGCTGAGAGGTGTCTGCGGTGAAGGTGGAGCTCATACTCGTCAGGAAGACAGATGTTGCGGTCGGTGCTGAGGTCGAGACCGTTGATCTAGGAGAACGGGACCTCATTCCCCGGATTAGCGAGACGCTCTTCTACAGAGGGCTGGAATATGAAGTGACGGAAGTCGGCTGGGATTATGCGAAGGGCTCCGTTTCCATTGGGGCACGGTACTAGCTACATTAGGCAATACGAGAGGCCAGTGGCGCAAACCTCGTTGGCCTTCCATGATCAGCGATAGGAGGTCGATGGCGGGATATGAAAGTGGGCAAGAGACGCGTGAAGCGTGGACAGGCTGTCGAGACCCTCGGTTCTTACATACATTCCGACAAGCAACGGATCAACAACCCTCCAGCAGGACTCGTAACGCCTGATACGGATCCAGACGCTGGACAGCAGCAAACATACTCATATGATCCGCATCTAGACCCCCAACTGCAGTGGGCTGGCAAAGCAGAGCGGATGTCATTTGAGGTACCCACGGTATCACTGCACGTTCATGAGCGCATCGACCCACGAACGATCATCGAAGCGGTGAGCAGGCAACCGGCCACGACAGATCAGCAACTGGCGCTGTTCGCCCAGCCGGAGGAGAACCCGCCTTTACGAGAGGCAATTGAGTTCTACCGCCATGCTCACGGATGGAGTAACCGGCTCATAGCAGGCGACAGTCTTCTTGTGATGAACTCGCTGCTTGAGAAGGAAGGCATGGCAGGGAAGGTACAGATGATATACATAGATCCGCCGTATGGGATCAAGTACGGGTCGAATTTCCAGCCTTTCGTGAACAAGCGGAGCGTAACGGATGGTAAAGACGAGGATCTGACGAGCGAGCCCGAACAGATCCGCGCCTTCCGCGACACTTGGGAGCTTGGGATTCATTCCTACCTGACCTACTTACGGGACCGCCTGTTCTTGGCGCGTGAGTTGCTTGTAGAATGCGGGAGTGTTTTCGTGCAGATCAGTGCAGATAACCTGCATCACGTACGTGAACTCATGGAGGAAGTGTTCGGGGCAGCGAATTTCGTCAGCATAATCGCTTACACCACAACCGGAGGTTTCCCAAGCAACACGATCAGTAGGGCAGGAGACTATCTTGTTTGGTATGCAAAGGACATCAGTCACATCAAGTGCCGACCCCTGTTTGTCGATAAGCCGTCACCGATCGGTGATCCTGCCAGCAAGTATGATCAGGTCGAGGAACCAGATGGACATCGCCGGGCTATGACTGCTGACGAGAAGAGTGGACTCGTTCCGCTCTCGCCGGGAAGCAGGATATACCGTCTCGACAACATACAGAGTCAGGGTGCGGCAGGTACTGACACTCCATTTGAGTTCGGAGGCAGAGTGTACAGGCCCAAGACAGATAGTCACTGGAAAGCAAGGTACCCAGAAGGAATGGATCGACTCAAGAAGGCTGATCGCATTCAGCCGTCGCGGGACACGCTGAACTACATTCGCTACTTTGATGACTTCTCGGCTATGCCCATAAACAACATGTGGCACGACGTAGGTGGAGCTGTGCAGAGCCGGTCAGACCCCAAAGTGTTCGTTGTTCAGACTGGCACCTCAGTGCTTCAGCGATGCATCCTAATGACCACCGATCCAGGCGACCTGGTGCTTGACCCCACTTGCGGCAGTGGCACAACTGCATACGTGGCAGAGCAGTGGGGGCGACGTTGGATCACCTGCGATACCTCTCGCGTTGCGCTCACTATCGCAAGGCAGAGGCTGATGACTGCTGTCTATGACTACTATGAGCTTGCTCGTCCAATGGAGGGCGTAGGCAGCGGTTTTGTGTATCAGACTGTACCGCATATCACTCTGAAGTCCGTCGCCAACAATGAGCCTCCTGCGACAGAGACTCTGTACGACCAGCCGCTAGTGGATCGCAGCAAGAAGCGTATAAGCGGCCCGTTCACCGTAGAGGCTGTACCTGCTCCCGCGGTCAAGTCAGTCGAAGAGCTTCTGGATACCCCTCCCCAGGCCGCCGACATGTCCATAGCCCGTTCCGGCGAGACTCTTCGGCAGAGTGAGTGGCGCGATGAACTTCTGCGTACAGGGATTCGCGGAAAGGGTGGACAGCACATTCGCTTTGCCCTGCTTGAGCCGCTCCCGGGAGTACGTTGGATTCATGCTGATGGCGAGACTCGACCTAGCGAAGGCGAGACTGCGACAGCAGGAAGCGGAGGGACCGCCGATACTCCTCTTCGAATCGCGGTCTCATTCGGGCCGGAGCATGCTCCTCTGGAGAAACGCCAGGTTGAACTGGCCATAAAAGATGCTCAGAAGCTTGTGCCAAGACCCAGAATACTTGCGTTCGCTGCCTTCCAGTTCGATCCGGAGGCTGCGAAGGACATCGAGGAGACAAACTGGCCCGGCGTTACCCTGCTCAAGGTGCAGATGAACGCCGACCTCCTGACCGAAGACCTTAAGAAGAAGCGGGCAAGCAATGAGTCATTCTGGCTCATAGGACGGCCTGACGTTCAGGTGGAGCGCATCGCTGACGGCCCGGATAAGGGCAAGCTGCGTGTTTCTGTCCATGGCTTCGACTACTACAACACCAAGACGGGTGCCATTGACTCAGGAGATGCAGAGCAGATAGCCCTGTGGATGCTGGATACCAACTATGATGGACGAAGCCTGTATCCTCGCCAGGTTTTCTTCCCCCTGGCAGGAGAGAAAGATGGCTGGGCGCGCCTAGCAAGGAGCTTGAGGGCCGCGATTGATGACGAACTTATCGAGGCATACCGGGGCACCGTTTCTTTGCCGTTTGATCCCGGCGACAATCGACGCATAGCGGTCAAGATCGTCGATGATCGCGGCATTGAAAGCTTGAGAGTGCTGGAGGTGGAATAATGGCTCAAGGAAAGATTGACCACCTCATCATCAACTCGCCGTACGAGGAGCCAACGCAGCACTGGAGCTACGACCGCACGACGCGCACATTCCATCGTGCGGAGGGGCGCAGACCAGCTGGCTACGTCATTGCATCAGGCGAATCCAGAGCCTTCGACGACCCTGGCATTTTCGTAGAGATACCGCTTGTCAACCAGATTCGCCCTCGCGTCAAGGCGTGGCGCGAAGCAGGGTACCCTGGGGTATCGGGGATCACCAAACGCCTACTGGAGCACTGGCGCGATCCAGAAGAGTTCGAGATGCGTCGGTTCTTCTTCTGCCAGCTAGAGGCCGCCGAGACACTCATCTGGCTTGCCGAATCTCCAGCTGCCGACCGAGTAGGTATCGACATACCCGGGGACGGCGGCTCCTTCGCGCGACAGTGCTGCAAGATGGCGACGGGATCGGGCAAGACCATTGTGATGGCAATGGTGATTGCTTGGCATGTTCTGAACAAGGTGACGTATCCACAAGACCCTCGCTTCTCCAAGAGTGTGCTGGTAGTGGCACCGGGTCTGACGGTGAGGAAGCGCTTGGAAGTGCTGCTGCCGTCGTCCGAAGACAACTACTACAAGGCTTTTCGGATCGTACCCGATGCGCTATGTGACAAGCTGAGCGGTGGCAGAGTCGCGGTTGTGAACTGGCAGAAGCTGTCCTGGGAAAGCGAAGAGCAGGTCAAGAAGCGTCGAAGCGTGGATAAGCGAGGCGTGAAGAGCGACGAAGCCTATACTCGCGATGTTCTGGGGCCGATGGCGAGCGCCCGAAATCTGCTGGTGATCAACGACGAGGCGCATCACGCCTGGCGCGTGAATCCAGAGGCGGAAGGGAAGTACCTTCGAAGTCGCGACCTCAGGGACAGCGCCGAGGAGGCTACGGTATGGGTAGGAGGACTGGATCGCCTACATCGTACCAGAGGTATCCAAACAGCATATGATTTCTCTGCAACACCTTTCATGCCATCAGGCAAGAGAACCAGAGAAGAGGCGCTATTCGGGTGGATAGTCAGTGACTTCGGCCTGAACGATGCCATTGAATCGGGCCTCGTTAAGACCCCTCGTGTTGTCGTACGCGATGACGCGATTCCGGACGCCAAGACATACAAGTCTAGGCTCTACCACATATATAACGACCCCGATGTCAAAGACGATTTGAACCGCCGCGCCAAACCCGAAGAACCTCTACCTGACTTAGTCCTTAATGCGTACTACCTACTCGGGTATGATTGGCAGCAGACTCGAAGGCACTGGACTGAGGCCGGTCATGCGACTCCACCCGTCATGATCACTGTCGCTAACCGAACGGAGACGGCGGCTCGAGTGAAGCATGCGTTCGACTCCAACAGGATCTACATCAAGGAGCTCTGCGATCCGGACCGAATCCTTCACATAGACTCCAAGGTCCTGGCCGAGGCAGAGGCACGAGAGGAATTAGCTGTCATCGAGAGCCCGACGGACAGCGATGTGGAGGCAGGCAGAGAAGATGAGTTGCCGCAGGATCGGAAGCTGACCAAGGCTGAGCAGGCAGAATTGCTGCGTCGCACAGTAGATACTGTAGGCAAAGCTGGCCAGCTGGGAGAGAGGATACAGAACGTGATTTCTGTCGGCATGCTGAGTGAGGGCTGGGATGCGAAGACAGTAACGCACATCATGGGTCTGCGTGCTTTCACGAGTCAGTTGCTCTGCGAGCAGGTTGTGGGGCGGGGTCTCCGGCGTACGTCGTATGATTCTCGCGAGATGGATCCGGTCACCGGGTTCTTCAAACCCGAGCATGTGAACATCTTTGGAGTGCCGTTCACCTTTCTGCCCCACGAGGGGGGTGGCGATGGCCCGCCGCCTCCGCCCACGCCCAAGACCGCGGTCGAGGTTGACCCAGGCAAGGCAGAGTACGAGATAAGCTGGCCCGACATAGTTCGCATTGAGCATGTGTTCCAGCCTAGCCTCGTGGTCGACTGGTCAAAGGTAGCCCCGGTAGAGCTGGATGCATCAAAGACACCCCAGATCGCAGAGATGGCACCCATACTCGACGGTACTCCGGACGTCAGCAGGATTGATCGAATCGAACTCGAAAGACTGGCGCATGAATTCAGAACCCAGAAGATAGCGTTTGAGGCCGCCAGAGACGTATTTAATCAGATGAAGCATGATTGGACGGGAAACCGCGGAGTGCTACTAGCCCAGCTCGTGCAGATAGTTGAGCGGTTTGTCCGGACCGATAGGATTGTGATATCGCCACCTCTGTTCTACCAGGACGAACTCCGCCGGAGACTCATTGTGACGCTAAATATGTCTCGGGTAGTGCAGCACATATGGGAGGCGGTGCGACAGGAGAACTCGGAGCAGATTGTCCCGATCTTCAATCGAGACCATCCGATTCGTTCCACCGGGGAGATGCGCACCTGGTATACTGGCAGGCCCTGTGAGCGAACGCGGAAGTCACACATCAGCGCATGCGTGTACGACAGCACCTGGGAATCGTCTGACGCTTTCGTCTTGGACGATAGTGAGCATGTGGCTGCCTGGGCCAAGAATGACCACCTCGGCTTTGAGGTGCTCTATATGCTGAAAGGAGTGGTTCGCAAATACCGACCGGACTTTCTGGTCAGGCTGGCCAACGGGCAGATGCTGGTTCTCGAGACGAAGGGAAAGAACGATGAAGAGGCGAAAGCGAAGGCTCGCTACCTTGACGAATGGATCGAGGCTGTGAACGCACATGGCGGATTTGGGACGTGGCATGCGGCTGTGACTCGTCATCCGGGAGAGATCAGGGATGTCCTGATGCTGTTGAGTGGAGAAGTCATACACTAACACGTAGGACGCTTCATGTACCTACCTACCGTTCTACTAGCAGACATGAGGTGCACTACGGTGCTAGATCTCCTTAGGAGTGTATGTCCGGTGGCGCATTGACTGAACTGGTGAAAACTCGACTGCCGGACCTACTCGTTCCTTCCGTCGACGTGATAATGATCAAGAGTCTCAGACTCGGGATGTGCGCCTGGGGCACGATTGGTGAAGCGTTTCGCCGAGATTCACGTGATCCCGGCATTAGGGGATGGGCAGGCAGATGGAGGATCAACTCCATATCTATCGCCATTCGGCGATTGGGAAAGGATAAGGCAGCACCATGCAGTCATATGACTCTAGGGGATCCTGGTTTCTTCCTGGTACTCCCGATAGGGTGGTTCGCGGTATCCTCAAGTACTCACCTGCGACTGGCGCAGAGCTTGTAATCGATGGACTTCTCGAAGACCTCGATTCACCGTTGGAGCTTCGACGATACGATACCATACTTGGGACTATGGATGACGGCACAGAAGTCACGCTATACGATACTTTCATGGCCTCCGTGGACACGATTGTGGCCAACCAGGTGTTTCTCGGACACCACTTCCGCGGGCGTGACGAGATACGCTGCTTGGAGATACGAGCCGAGTACACTCATCTCAATGAATGGGCACTGTTGGTAGGTCACGACATTTGGACAGGCGAACAGACAAGGCTATCAGGGATCGAGGTTGACTACCATCAGGCTCCTACAGAGTACCGGGTGTTACTCACAGTCCCACACCATGAGGTTCTATACCAATCGAACAGGTTCACCGCCTATCTCGAGATTGTATGTACCCCGCCGAGCCTTCGAGCTGTTCAAACGGATGCAACAGTGAAGCAGCGAGCCGTCATCCGGTTGGTGTTCACCGACCCTACTGCTCTTGACGAGTGTGACCGGCTAGTGGTTCAAATTCGAGATTTCGTGGCTCTTGCATCGATTAGGCCTGTCCACGTTTCCAGCCTGCAAATCATGGTGCCATCAGAAAAGCCCGCGTCACGTCCGTGGATTGACGTGCTGCGCGCGGCGGCATCGCCTGTGGAAGATAATAAGGCGCGCCACCGGATGCTGTTTTATTACTCACAGGTGCGATCAAGAATCTCCGATCTGCTAGACCAATGGTTCGGAAAGGCGGAATTATTGGAGCCCGTCAGAGCTCTCCACTCAGTGATGACATATGATAGGGCTGGGTATCTGGAGCTCGAGTTCATCAGCATTGTCCAGGCATTGGAGTCATACCACAGAAGGTTCCGACAAGGCAGGTACGTGGATGACGTTGTGTACAGCAACCATGTGCTGCCCGCTCTTGTAGGTGCGATACCCATCGGCAATGGTATCAGTTCGGAATTTCGGGATACCCTGAAAGGCAGAATGAGGCATCTGAACGAGTACTCGCTCAAGAAGCGCATCAAGCACATCCTGGATGAGCTCGGCGCGGATTTGTGCGAAGGGTTCATCGATAGCCCGAAGGCCTTTGCTCAGAAGGTGGCCGATACGCGCAACTACTTGACTCACTACTCACCTGGCCTAAAGGATAGCTCCGCAACCAGATCGCGATTGTTGGTGCTAGCTCTCAAGCTCAAGATCATTCTGGAGCTTTGTCTGCTTGGCGAACTTGGTCTCACCCATGACAAGATCGTGGGGCTATTCAGAGAATGTAGCAAGTATCAGATGTCACTGAAGTGGTTTCGAGAGTTGGATGCGGACTCCAGAGCGCAGCAGTGAGGACTGGGTCAAGCACAAATTGGCGCTCGCGTACCCTGGGCATCCATTCCGCGCGTTCACCATCGATGAGGTACCATACGCCGCTATTACCGGAGGACGGATTCTCAACTAGGCGTCTAGTGCTAGGCCTAGTAGCATCCTTGAGCTGAACAGGGGAACTGCCCGGACGTATCAGCCTTATCGGGGGAGACCGGGTGCTCCATGCCCAGCGTGCCTAGTGTATCCGGGGAATAATCATAGTTGCAATGCCCGCCGGGGGATTTTCGCAACATGAATCACCGTACAAAG
>Ga0255341_1003870_pt1 | contig 16363 bp, 19 predicted proteins | sample wastewater_treat_8_FD_192418 | JGI IMG/M metagenome (GOLD analysis project Ga0255341, IMG submission 192418) | Wastewater microbial communities from Lulu Island WWTP, Vancouver, Canada - plant12 | ecosystem: Engineered > WWTP > Wastewater > Unclassified | place: Canada: Vancouver, British...
CTTCAAAATCCTTGTCTTTCCATCCGAGAGCCTCTTTCCAGCATTCATGGAAGCCGCTTTTGTAACCTGCTTTTATTTCATCCTCTGTTGCAATAAACTCGCAGCATTTACATGCTTTGCTTATGCCGGTCTTTATCTTTATGTCCTTATGGTAGTGTTCGGCAAAAGTATTTATAAGCTCAGAAAAGCAAAGGGTATTGTTCTGATATTCATAACCATCGCTGTAAATTATTCTGCAAGCATCTTCTGCATTTGTCTTGCACAATATGGGTGGAGAAAGGTCTTCTTCGGACAACTTATCGGATACCTTTATCTTTTTCCTGCCCTTTTCTTCTATAATCCTGAATTTTTGGTTTAATCCGTCTGTAGGGCATTTAGCACCTTTGTCAGCCAACATTAAATATGCTGTAACTTTATAATCCGGGAATGCTTTAGAAACTACATACTTTTGAAAAGCAACATCTAATAGATATGGTTTCCATTCAGGTTTAATTCCGCTTTTATTGTAAAAATCATCGGCTGATTTTGCCTTTACTTCTATCAGCTCAATGTTTCTGCCATTCTTTATTAATATATCCGTACGTATGAAGAATTTTTCATATAATATGGCAGCTTCATATATTATAACCTTGTCTTTTGACAAAAGTTCATTAGTTATTTTTAATGCTTCATCATAATCCAATGTTTCAATATCATATCCACCGGCAAAGTAATGCTTGGCAAGCTCTCCTACCTGAAATCCTCCCTCCGCCAAAGCTAAAAGAAAAGGGTCGTCAATATTTTGATTTATATATTCTTCTTTTCCCGTATAGTAAAGTTTAGTCGGGCATTCCATTGCTAATTTGAACCGTGATTTTGTAAGATATCTGTTTGACATACTTCTTCCCCTTAGGTCACAGTACTAAATTTCTATTCTTGCACACGATACTCATACTTTGACAGCACTTTCTTCTAGTTTCATTTGTCTACCTCAGTTATGGAATAACTCTCACAGTTTCAATATGAAGCACTATTCAAAGTAATTCATGTATCTAGCTATTTATTCAAATGCATCAGGATATGTAACAGAGGTTATAACTTCACCACTTAAGGTGTCATTGATTGTTATTGTCGTCCTATATTCAATTCCAGCTATAGACTGATACATACCTGCAGAAATTCCAAGAAAAAATGGTGTGAGATCAAAAGAATTTTCGTATGCTTCCCTATCGACTCCTACCATTATGTCTCTGTAATTTTCAGTGTAGTCTATAGTTTTTATGTATGACGTATTATCCCCTTCGATAAATTCTCCAAAGGATTCATCAATACTTTTTCTAACCTCTTCAAGCATTTCCTTGTGTTTGCTTTTAGTCATGGTTAAAGTGAGAGAGCCATCATCATTTACTCTTGCGGATTTAATTCCTTCATTTTCAGCTAAATATTCTTTTTCATCAAAGTTGCTTAAATCTCCAACTAATTGTTCAGGCAAGGTTACATCAACTGTCAGCAGTTTTTTGTCTACCTCTATCCCTTGAGAATCTTCCTCAGATGGAACAGAAGATGTCTCAGATAATTGGTTTGTCTCTTTAGGAAGTTCTTCATTGTTTTCATCTATTTTTTGTCCATTACCACATGCAGATAATATAATAACAAGTATTAATAGTATACTTAACCATTTAATTGATTTTTTCATTTTAACTCCTCTTTATTTTGTATTTAATAGAATTTTTACATCAGATGTATTTGAGAACAAGTTATCCGTATAACAAAGAATTAGTACATCTCCTTCAGTATGTGTACCAATTATCATTTCAGCACTGCACCTTGCCCCTTTTATTGTAGCTTGAGGATATTTAGAAGTATTCCCTGGGTAGGAAAAAGCCATGTTTCCGTTTTTATCTATAATTCTAAAATCCATTTCAGAAATATATATATCTTCTTCATGACTTATATTAGAATAGGTGTATGCTATCTTATATACTTCTGCAGGTGTCTTATCTGAAAACTGATTCCTTTCAGTAATTAGTTTCACACTATCAATGCATAAGGTATAATCTCCGCTTTCCGTTTTAATTTCTATTATGTCTCCTGCTGAGTACATATTTTCATAAACAGGAGTTTGTCCGAATAAATCAGGCTCAACAACAGTACCGACTGTTAAAATGAATTCTGCTGTTGGCTTTGAATCAAACATGTTGTTATAATACAAAACTCTTATTTCATTACTATGATTTATTGTACCTATTGTCATGGATGTTAGTGTTCTTGCTCCCATTGGAGTATGTTCAGGAGGATATATTTCACCAACCGGATATGAGTCGCACATATTTCCGCCTTCATCAACAAATTTAAAATTCATGTCAGAAATATATATGTCTTCATCTGCTAGTGATAAATTTTCATAAATATAATCAATGATTAAAACCTGCTCTACTTGTTTATCGGAAAATTGATTTCTTTCTTCCGTTTCAACTACCCCGATAATAGTAATTGCATAGGCATCATCCACTATGGCAGTTTCACCTACACGATACAATTTTGGCTCAATCTGATGCTCAACTTCTTCAGCTGCGTTATCTGAATCGTTTGCTAGACTTTGTGCTCTCTCAGGTGCATCTGTTTCAGTTTTCTTTACAGATGTCACCTCGCTACCGCCACATGATGTTATAATCAATGAAGATACTAAAATAATAATTAATAAAAACTTAGTCTTTTTCATAAGCCCTCCCCCTTAAATAATTTATATTTTTATATAAGTCCACATTTAATAGAAACTTACTTTTAATTCTTTGTTTGATTAATTAAATCTCCCTTGTCCTTGAAAATAGCTGCTATATTATACGATCAATAACAATTTATAACCTCATTTAAATACTCAACAAACTCCTCCTTAACGTATTCTGGAGATACTATCTTTACCTTATTGCCAAACTGAAATATCCATCCCCTAAATGGAGGACTTAATTCTACTTTTAATATTGCCATAAAACTATTATCATCAGTCTTGTATGTTACTGTATCTTTTCCAAACTTATCAATAACAACCCCTAACAATGAATTGTCAAATTGGATTCTCACTGTTTCTTCTTCTCCGACAAACATGCTGAAAATTTTCTTTGTATACTCAGCTATATTTATTTCTTCTTTATGGGACTTCAGCTCAAGCACTTCAATATCTTCCATTTTATCTACTCGAAAGTGAGTAATACCTTCATATTTTTCATAGTATGAAATCATGTAATAATTTTCATTGTCCCAGGTCAATGCATAGGGACTTGCAATATATTTGTTCCCATCGTTTCGATATCGTTTTTCCTTGTCTATTGTGTATTCAAAGTATTTAAATGAAATTTGCTTGTTATTGCTTATAGCTTGGTGAATTATATCTACATTGTAATATATTTTTTCATTCAAAGCTTTTACCCTGCCGGCAACATAAATATGCCGTGTTAGCTGTTTTGCTTCATGGCTGCTTGTTAAACTTCCTATTTTCTTTATTAATTGTCTGGATTTCTTTTCTGTAATGAATTTGGATGATGCAACTGCATCTGCTAAGAGTTTTAACTCTGCTAATTGAAATGTTCTGCTTGCAATATAGTAATCGTAAGTCCTTGATTTTCGGCACAGTATATCTACCCCGAATGTTTTAAGGGCTTCTATGTCGTCATAAATACTTTTTCGCTCTGCGGTTATATTATATTTTTGTAATTCATTAATCATTTCCGGAACTGTTAATGTGTGCTCAGTATCTGTTTTTTCCATGAGGATTTTTAACAGATATAAAAGTTTCAATTTTTGATTAGGTAATTTCGACATGAGTCCCCCCTCACCGAAAATAATCCAAATCTATATTTATCGATAATAATTTTAGCAGATAATGTGTACTATAAAACGGTCAATAAATTAATAAATATGTAGAAGCAATGATAGATGAGATAATATTCTTATAATATTTATATTATATAGCAAATTTATACATTTTTCAACATATAGAATTTTTATTTCTTAATTATTCCTAAATCATTTCAAAAATAATTTAGCAGAGCTAATTCCTGCTGTGTAGTACTTGCCTTATTATACCATATAAATTTGAATTTAGCATTTCAGATATTATTTTTAAACAATAGCCTTATTCCAAAGCAGATAAGAACTGAACCTACAATGACGTTAAGAATTTTAATGATTGACTGTGGCAAGAAGCCGCTTAAAGCGCTGCCGCATAATGATACAAGAGCTAAAAAGAACAATGTGGAAAGAACACATCCTAATCCAAAAAGAATAAGCTGTTTTTTATTTAAATTGTTTTCAGCAACTTGAGTCGAGAATACACCACCCCAAAAAATTATGGTCAGTGGGTTTGATGCAGTAAGAAGCAGACCCTGGATGAAAATATTTTTATTGTTTACATCGGAGAATAGCTTAAAATCAGGCAATATATTCAAACCAAAGGCTCCGGTTATTGTATTTGTCCCAAACCACAACAGGACAATACATCCGAAAATTTTGATGGCGGATTTAATCTTTTCTTTATTAATAATTGCAGCAATACCAAGGCCGGACAAGGTTATATATAAGCCATCGATGAGGCTGATTGCCAAAACAAGGGTTAACCCGACCAAAAAACCATATGTAGCCGAAGTGTTAAATACCATTAAACACATTGGACCGATTGCAAGCTGCAATAGCATTCCAAATTTAAAGCCTTTATAAATCATTCTTCCCCCTATAGATAAATAATTCTATGTCAAAATAAATTCCTAGCATGTTTTTTTATGAGCGTTGTTCTGCAATTGCTTGTATTGCTGCAAATATTACACCTGCTACCGGCCAAATAATCCAGGAGATTGCCCAATTAAATGTGATGAAACTATATGCCAAATATATGGCAGTAATTACTAACCAATATACTTTTGTAACAGTTTGCAATGTTTTGTTTGATTTGTTTTTTACCGAATATTCACCTTGCTGCAAAAGCACTGTGCATGCTTCATTTACTGCACTTTTGCTGATAAGATTATAAGTTAAAATAGCAACAATAGTTAATGTTACAGCTACAGAAATTACACTAAATCCATCAATATCAAATATTAAAGGAGTAAGAATAACAGGCAGGGCGCTTAAAATGTAACCTGCTACTGAAATGCTTACAGCTGATTTATATGAATGTTCATCTTGTGCCATTATGCCTCGAATCATTTGCTCGGTTTTATAGTCAAGTTCAAAAACAGTTTCTTCAAGATAATTGTATTTTTCCATTTTACTTGAGAACCTGATAAAATATGAAACTGCCATAGCTACCATGGCAATAAGAACTGCCAAGCCGGCCGCTATAAACAATTCTTCCTTAGCATTAACCTTGGTTAATTCTTTCAATCCTAATAACAAAAGCAAAAGTACCGGTGACATTATTAAAAGCAATACTCCTAATGCTGTTTTCGGTGCAGTTTTTACTTTATCTTCTATATAATTTTCTGCTTCTTCATAAGTAACTTGCAAAATATCTGACTTGTTTTCCACAGCATGCTTTATTCCCAGTGTTTCAGCAAGCTCATCCAGGTTTCCAAATTCGGATATTACAATTCCAATAGCTTCATTTTCCGCTTTTCCGCTATCTTTTAATTCATTGTATTTATCCTCCATCATTGTCAATAGTTCTTTTTTTGCTCTTATTACTTCTTCTGTATCAGGTAATCCTAAGAACATGTTATCAAGATAATTTCTAATTGTATTCATTACATCCACTCCCTTATTATAAACTTTTCTATAACTTCTTTTGTAATTTCCCACTCTTTGCATTTTTCTTTGTAGTACATTTTGCCTGCTTCCGTAATTTTATAATATGTCCTTGGTTTTCCGTATGTTTCACTTCCTGAGAAGGATTCAATATGACCGTTTATTTCCATCCTCTTAAATGCAGAATAGAGAGTTGTTTCCTTAATAATATATTTTTCATCAGTTAATTCTCTGATTCTTTTGGATATTTCATAACCATAAGATGGTTCATTAAGCAAAAGATACAGAATCATGGTATCAATATAACCTCGTATAACATCACTGCTAATCATTAGAATACCTCTTTCTTGTTTTACTGCATCTGACGTAGTATGTCTGTCGTAGTAATCTTAGCACAATTACTACGTCAGGTCAAGTGCTTTTTTGAAAATTTTATAAAAAAAATACAGCAAGGCTGAGCCCTGCTGTGATTTTAAATGATTACACATTCATTGTTATGGGAATTTGTATTTCCGTCAGCCATTCTTCTTCGCTGTCTTTGTTCCAAATGCCGTCTATATAGCTTTCTCGAGGTGCATCTGCAACCGTATATCCATTCTCGTCAATCCATTTCATTGCAAAAGCATAAGCTTCTCCAAGCCTTGTATAAGGTCCCTTATGCATTACGGACACTACTTTTATCGCATCCAGATACTTAAATACAACATCGTCAAAATCAAGTTTTTTCTTATCAATTGCCTCACACAGCTCAACTCGAATATCCTTTTCCTTGTACTCGCCGTCAAGATAGCGAATAAAGCAGTATTCGGGCACGGTACACTTTAAGTCCGGATACTTTTCCTCAATTTTTTTACCGATTGCAGGAATTGCTTCCATAAAAGAATCATAATCAGGTACGGTAAACTCTACGGAATATACCAGGCATCCCGGTATTTCTTTAATAATAGCTGAATAACTCATAAATTGTTCCTCCTGTTTTCTTTGTAATAAAAATTCAAGTCTGGAGAGCTGGTCTTTCGCATTGTTAAGTTCAGAAACAAGTTCTTCTTTGCGTTTATTGAATATCTGCTCAGCGTTCTTGCCTGATAAAAGCATTTTAACTTCTTCGATTGATAATCCGATTTGCCGATATGACTGAATTTTGTGAAGTTTAAATAACTGCTCGGTCGTATAAAGTCTGTAGCCTGTGAACTTGTCGGTTTCCTGGGGCTTTAACAGCCCAATTTCATCATAATAGCGCAAAGTTTTAATAGTTATTTTACTCATTTTTGAGAACTCGCCAATCCGGTACACAATACTCACTCCTTCCTTGTAATTTTATCCTAATCTATCCCGTAACAGGAGAGTCAATCATTATTTTTAAATAAATTTCAGATATGAATAATTGGTTTCTTCATATCTTCATATCTAATCAACACAATTATCTTGTGAACAAAGACAAAAAGGATGTCCGGAAGGATCTATCATAGTGACGAATTCACTGCCCCCAAATTGTGATGATGATTTTGTAGCACCGAGAGATATCGCATACTCTACTGCAGATGCAACATCAGGCACTTTGAAATCAAAATGCATTTGTTTTTGCTGCTTTTCTTTTTCTTCCGGCCAGATTGGCGGAATATAGTCTTCTTCTTCAATAAACAGAAAAACAATCCCAGTATCATTACGTAATCCGGGACGGCCAAACATTTTACATTTTTCCCATCCCAGCAGCTTATGATAGAATTCGCATAGCCTTTGTTCGTCGTCACAGTCTATCATTATATTTCCTAAGCCAATTCCATTAATCATTGTACACCTCAAAAAATAATGCTTATATTTCCTTAATCGGGTGCCTGATAACTGTTTTTAATTTATCAGGCTCGCATTTTCTGGGGTCGCTTAAATATATTTCGTGATGATATCTGTTATCTGTAATGTCTATTATATATCCGTTTTCTCTTGCATAATCTTCCATGAGTTTTACGGTTTTCGGTTCATCATCATAAGGACCTAAATGCATACATTGAACACATAGTCCTTCTTCGTATGTAAGAAATTCAACTTTTGAAAAATCTATTTTTTTCTTTTTTGTTGCTTCATTGATTGCCCATTCAAAATCTTTTTCTTTAACAAAATCGGGAAGCCTGATTATGGAAATAAAGTTCAGCTCATCTTTCCTTGAATAGTCCATTCCTTTAATTCCGTCTATCCACCAGAATCCTTCCAAGGGAGGTACAACATAATCAAAATATCCATCAATTTTATATTCACCCTTGTAACTCATTTTTATTGTATAAGCAATACTATACAACATTTCTACCGATTTGCTGTATTCTCCGTTTTCCTCATTTGGATTTCCTTTTCCCCTTAGAGCAATATAATTCATTTTAGGAATATCAACTATGCTCGGTTTGTTTTTTGGCATATAAAATTCTTTATATTCTTTCTTGTAATCAAAAGCCATAAATAGCTCCTTTCACTCATTTTTACTTGTCTAAAAATTATTTGCCTTATTATACCACATGTATTTGAGCTTGACATTAGTTTGTTTGCAGTCAAGATTAATTTTATTATGAAATTTACTTTTCTTAATGATTTAATCAAAAATGATAGGGTATAAATGTGAAAAGGAGTGTGATAATATGAAAAAAATTTTGATATTAAATTTGGTCTTACTTTTGGTTATATTGGTCGGCTGCAGCAGTTCGACAAACAATGAAAACGACATGCCGGAAAAGACTTTTACAATTGAAGAATTGTCAGAATATACGGGAAAAGACGGAAAACCAGCTTATATTGCTGTTGATGGGATAGTATATGATGTTACAAAAATTGCTCAATGGAGGGGCGGAATTCATAACGGATTTGAGGCTGGTAAGGATTTAACTAATGAAATTAAAACTATTTCTCCCCATGGTACTTCAAAATTAAGAGGTGTTCCCATTGTTGGAACACTGGTTGAATAAGGGAGTGGCATAATGGTTAGGTTTTTGGCTTTTGTTAATGTAACATTGCTTGTGTTATTATTATCTCCTTATTTTTTAAGGAGAATTAATAAGCATATATTTAAGAATAAAAATAAAATATTGAAAAAATATATTCCCATTTTTTCAAAGTATCATATGTATTTTGGGTTTATTTTATTAATAACTGCAATTGTACATGGATATTTGGCTCTTGGAGTTGTAAGATTTCATTCAGGATATATTCTTTGGCTGTGGGTATTAATACAAGTTACATTAGGGATTTTTGTAAAGAAGAAAAAGAACCCGAAGGTATTCAAAATACATAGATTAATAGGTATTGGTTCTTTGGTGTTTCTAATTATTCATCTGATTCAGGTAAATTAAGCTTATACTATACCCGATCATTTGGTGCCAGGCACCGTTACGCGGTGCCTGGCACCATTATCTTATGGCACCTTTATTTTATCCTAAATTATTTTTTTTAATCCACTCTGATACAGGAATACTTGCTTGTTCAATTGTAATGGGGTTTTTGAATTCTGTCTGTACAAAGAAGTTGTCTATTACTTTTCCTCCTTTTGCTTCAACACGTGTTTTAACAGATTCATATACTGAACTTGGAGTCTTATTATCTCCTTGAGTTGCAAAAATATATACATTTTTTCCTGCTAAATTTGCTTTGCTAAGAAATGTATTGATTGGAGTAGAAGTTTTTCCTGCCCAAACAGGGGTTCCTATAAATATATTGTCGTAATCCTGCAAATTAAAATCCTTTGACTTAATTTTAACTTTTAAGCCGAAAAAAGCTGAAAAGGCAGCTGACATTAATCCAATTTCTTTTTCGAGCTCAATTTTTTTGATGTCACCATTTATTGCTTTTGCAATTTCTTTAGCCACAGTTTCTGTATTTCCGCTTTTTGAATAATAAACAACTAAATTTTTCATTTTCCCCTCCGGTTTTAATACATATATTGAAATTATTAATTCCTGCCAAAAAATTATTTGCCTAATTATACCACAAAGATTTGAACTTAACATTATTTTATTTCTACGATGCCATACTTTTCCGGTGCCACATTTTATGGTGCCAGGCACCGGAAATGGCACCGGAAAATAAAATGCACCCGATGATAGGGTGCATTAATAATATTATATTCAAACGATATTGTTATTTAATTTTAACCGAAAGTAGAAAGCAATAATCCTGCAGCAACTGCTGAACCTATTACGCCTGCCACATTAGGTCCCATGGCATGCATTAATAAAAAGTTCCCCGGATTTTCTTGCTGTCCTACAACTTGTGATACACGAGCTGCCATCGGTACCGCAGATACTCCTGCTGACCCGATAAGAGGATTAACTTTTCCTCCTGTTGCCTTATACATAACTTTTCCTAACAATACTCCTCCTGCTGTTCCAAAGCCGAAAGCTAATAATCCTAATCCTATTATCATTAAAGTTTGAGGTCTTAAGAATGTTTCTGCATTTGCTGTTGCTCCAACAGTTGTTCCCAAGAATATTGTCACTATGTTCATCAGCTCATTCTGTGCTGTTTTTGATAATCTTTCCGTTACTCCTGATTCTCTCAATAAGTTACCCATCATGAGCATTCCAACCAATGGTGCTGCCGACGGAAGTATTAATGATACAAGTAATGTTACAAATATAGGGAATATTACTCTTTCCTTTTTAGATACCGGCCTTAGCTGCTCCATTACGACACATCTTTCTTCCTTCGTCGTAAGTGCCCTCATAATCGGCGGCTGGATTATCGGAACGAGTGCCATATATGAGTATGCCGCTATAGCAATTGGTCCTAATAAATGCGGTGCCAGCTTTGATGTCAGGTATATAGCCGTAGGACCGTCTGCTCCTCCTATAATTCCTATTGAAGATGCTTCTTGTGGATTAAAGCCTAATAGTATTGCTCCCACAAACACAAAGAATATACCTAATTGTGCTGCCGCTCCCAATAATATACTCTTTGGATTTGCTATTAACGGACCAAAGTCTGTCATTGCTCCTACACCCATAAATATGAGAGGCGGATATACGCCTAATTTTACTCCCATGTATAGATAATAAAGCAGTCCTCCTGCTTGAAATCCTTCTTGCCCGAATTTCCCCACCGGTTCTGCCATCAATCCTGCTAATGGAAGGTTAGCTAAAAACATACCGAATCCTATTGGTAGTAATAATAAGGGCTCAAATTGTTTTACAATTGCTAAATATAAAAGTACAAAAGATACTATTAGCATGATAACTTGTCCCGGTGTTATTGCTGAAAATCCTGAAGTTGCTAAAAAACCCTTTAGTCCTATTACCAACGTGTTAATCATTTATGCATACCTCATTTCTAATTAATATCTAAATGATTAAGGTGTCAAAAGTAATTGCGTTTCTTTTGACACTATATTCATTTATTCAAATATCACCAATACATCTCCTGTGTTTACGGTTGCTCCTTCATTTACTTCTACCGATGCAACTACTGCATCATCTGCTGCGAATATTTCATTTTCCATTTTCATTGCTTCTAATATTATTACTACATCTCCTCTTTTTACTGAATCTCCGGGTTTAACATTAACTTTGAATATGCTTCCCGGCATTGGTGATGTTATTTGTTTTCCTCCTGTTGGTGCTGCCTTTGGCGCTTCCTTCACAACAGGTGCTGGTGCTGGAGCTGGTGCTGGAGCTGGTGCTGGTGCCGGCTGCACAACCGGTGCAGGCTGCTGAATTATTTGTTGTATTACTGGTTGATTTCCTCTTACTTCTTCCGCCATTACTTCGTATGTTACGCCATTAACTGTTATTAAATATTTTTTCATGATTTAATCTCCTTTTGCTATATTGTTTTTAACATTTGTTCTTGTCTTCCTGCCGAAGCCCATATACTTCTCTTTTGCTTAGTCGGCATAATTGATTTAATTATTATTTCTTCTGTGCTTCCGCTTTGAACTAAGACTGCTGCTGTCAGCACTGCTAACAATTCATCTGTATTTTGAACTGCAATTGCTGCTGTCAACACTGCAAGTAAATTTGGGTCAACTTTATCTTCTGATTTGTTTTGAGTCGTATCAATACTTTCTTCTTTACTGATTAACCCTTCTTCATTAGCAGCAACTTTTTTTTTATCTTTATCTCCAAATAAAACTCTTAAAAAATCAAGGGAATAGGCTATAATAACGAGTACCGCAAACACTACTGACATTCCAAGTATTGTTATCGCCATACTACTTATAAATCTCTCACCCATTGACATTGTTTCGCTGAATAGCATTGAATCACCTCTTTTATTTATAGTTGTATAGCATTATACCGGAAGATTTCCATGTTTCTTGGCCGGTCTTGTTTCCCTCTTGCTAGATAGCATTTCAAATGCACCTGCAAGTATTGGTCTTGTTATTGACGGCTCAATTACATCATCTACAAATCCTCTTGCAGCAGCTACATATGGGTTTGAGAATTTTTCTTTATATTCTTCAATTTTTGCTTTTCTTTCTTCTTCCGGGTTATCAGCGTTTTCGATTTCTCGTTTAAATATTATATTCGCTGCTCCGTCAGGTCCCATTACAGCAATTTCTGCTGACGGCCATGCCAATACAACATCTGCCCCTAATTCTTTTGAACACATTCCTAAGTATGCACCGCCATATGCTTTTCTTAATATTAGTGTAACCTTTGGAACTGTAGCTTCGGAATATGCAAAGAGCATTTTTGCTCCATGTCTTATAATTCCTCCGTGTTCTTGTGCAGAACCCGGTAAAAATCCAGGCACGTCAACCAAATTTAACAACGGAATATTGAAGCAATCGCATGTTCTGATAAATCTGCTCGATTTGTCCGATGCATCTATATCAAGGCATCCTGCTAAATGTCTGGGCTGGTTTGCTATAACTCCTATTGTCTGTCCGTTTATTCTTATGAATCCAGTTACAATATTCTTAGCATAGTATGGCTGTGTTTCCAAGAAATCGTTATTGTCTGCTATAGTTTGTATTATTTCTTTTACATCGTATGCCTTGTTTGGATTTTCAGGAACTATGTCATTTAATTTTTCTTCTACTCTGTTTAAATCGTCATTCGTTTCCACCAGCGGTGATGTTTCCAAATTGTTAGACGGCAAAAAGCTTAATAGTCTTTTTATTTCCTGTATGCAAGCTTCATCGTTTGCACTTACAAAATGAGCTACTCCGCTTATTGCATTGTGTGCCATTGCTCCGCCTAATGCTTCCGGGCTGATTTCTTCGCCGGTTACAGCCTTAATTACCTGCGGTCCCGTAATAAACATCTGGCTCGTTTTATCTACCATAAAGGTAAAGTCTGTTATTGCAGGTGAATAAACGGCTCCTCCGGCGCATGGACCCATTATTGCCGATATTTGCGGAATTACTCCTGATGAAATTGTATTTCTGTAAAATATGCTTCCGTATCCGCTCAAGGCATCCACGCCTTCTTGTATTCTTGCTCCGCCTGAATCATTCATACCGATTATGGGTGCTCCCATCTTCAAAGCTAAATCCATAACTGTAGTAATTTTCTTTGCATGCATTGCTCCAAGGGATCCGCCAAGTACCGTGAAGTCTTGAGCATATGCATAAACCAGTCTTCCATCAACTGTTCCATAACCCGTTACTACACCTTCGCCGGGGGTTTCCACTTCTTCCATCCCAAAATCTGTACATCTGTGTTTTACAAATAATCCTATTTCTCTAAAACTTCCCTCATCAAACAATAGGCTCAATCTTTCCCTAGCTGTCAACTTTCCCTGTGCATGCTGCTTTTCTATTCTTTTAGGTCCGCCGCCTTGTTTTAATTTGGATTTCCTACTGTATACTTCTTCTGTTTTATTAGACATTTTTTACCTCCAAAGTATTGAGCTTAGTGCCTGCAAGACACTCTCATTCTTTTGAACTCCTGTTAGAATTGCTTGATTCTATAAAACTTATGATACCTCTTTGATACGTATATCAATTTCTAATATATTTATCTCCTCCTCTCACAATACTATTCCGGTTATTGATAATTTTCATCAAGAGTTTGCTTTAAACGTTATTATCGTTTTCTACTGTCTTAATCAGTCTCTTTGGCAGAGCTCTATAAGAACTCCAAATGTAGACTTAGGATGGCAGAATGCTATCTTAGCTCCTCCGGCTCCGTAGCGCGGTTTCTCGTCTATCATTCTGATTCCATTTTCTTTCATTTCTGCTATTGCTTTTTCTATATCATCAACTCTGTAAGCTATATGCTGAATACCTTCACCGTTTTTTGCAATATATCTTGCAATTGGTCCGTCTTCTTCTGTTGACTCCAAAAGTTCAACCTCAGTATCTCCTAATGGAAGGAAAGCTACCCTAACTTTTTGCTCTTCCACTGTTTCTGTTCCGGCTGATTTTAATCCAAGGATATTTTCGTAGAAATTTAACGCTTCATCTAAATTTTTTACGGCAATACCTATATGATCTACTTTTTTAACCATAATTACCTCCTTCATTAAATATCATTGAGTACTTTTAAAAATTCATCTCTTACTTCATAAACATTCTTATTTTTATTCAATATTTCAATTACTTCACTATCTAATCTGTTTTCGCTGTCTGTTTGCGATATAACAATTTTTCTAAGCTCTTCTTCTATAAGCTCCACAACTTCTAATTTTAAATTGTTCTTTCGTCTTTCTTCAAATTTCCCGCTTGCTTTCAGGTATTTTATATGCTCCTTAATTTCATTCAACAGGTCATCAATACCTTCATTATTTACAGCTACAACCTTTACTACAGGAGGTCTTCTGTCCATATCCATGGTTAAATCAAGCATCATGTTTACTTCAACGGCTGTGCGGTCAGCTCCAAACAAATCACTTTTATTGATTGCAAAAATGTCGCCTATTTCCATTATGCCTGCCTTAATTGATTGAATATCGTCACCAAGACCGGGAACCATTACCATTACAATTGTATCTGCAATTTTAACTATATCGACTTCTGACTGGCCGACGCCCACGGTTTCGATAATTATGTAATTGTAGCCGGCTGCATCCAATACCTTCAAAGCATTCTTTGTATACTTTGATAAACCTCCCAAGTAACCTCTGGTTCCCATACTTCGTATGAAAACATCGGGGTTCAGTGCAAGGTCTTGCATACGGATTCTGTCTCCAAGTATGGAGCCTCCTGAATAAGGACTGGTTGGGTCTATTGCAATAACCCCAACCTTGTTTCCTTCACTTACCAATGCTTTAACTATTTTATCCGTAAGCGTGCTTTTCCCTGCACCGGGAGGTCCGGTAATTCCGATTATATGGGCGTTTCCTGTATATTGGTGGATTTCTCTTATAATTTTTTCAGCTTTTTCGGGCTCGTTTTCCACTGCAGTAATAAGCTTGGCACAAGCTCTTTTGTCACCTATAAGCATTTTCTCCACCAACTGCTTATACTCCATTATGCCACCATCCATTCTTATTCGGGGACATTCCTCTTACCTACAAAGACTTGCACTATAGTAGAGGTGTGTCCCCTTACCTTTGTACATTATTTTTTATATATTCAATCATTTTTGAGGTTTCTGTGCCCGGTGTGAATATTTCCTTAATTCCTGCTTCCTTAAGACCTTGAATATCGTCATCGGGAATTACTCCTCCGCCTATTATCAGTACATCATCAACACCTTGTTCCTTTAACAACTCGGCAACTCTCGGAAATAAATGGTTATGTGCTCCCGATAATATACTCATCCCCACAACATCAACATCTTCCTGCACTGCTGTCGCAACTATTTGTTCAGGAGTCTGTCTAAGACCTGTATAAATTACTTCCATACCTGCATCTCTAAGGGCTCTTGCTATAACCTTGGCACCTCTGTCATGGCCGTCAAGACCGGGCTTTGCTATTAAAACTCTTATTGGTCTGTTCATTTTATCCTCCTTAAAGCAATACTGCTTGCTCGTATTCACCAAAAACTTCTCTCATAACGCCGCATATTTCTCCCAATGTAGCATATTCTCTAACTGCATCGAGTATAAAGGGCATTACATTTTCAGTTCCTTCGCAAGCTTTCCTAAGTGACTCAAGTTTTTCATTAACTAAGGCATTGTTTCTTTGTGCTTTTGTATCTTCTATTTTCTTTTTCTGCATTTCTCCCACAACCGGGTCAACTTTTAACAGCCCTTTCGGGGGTTCTTCTTCTACCTGATATTTATTAACTCCTACAACTATTCTGTCGAGAGATTCAATTTCCATCTGATATTTATATGCAGAATCTGAAATTTCCTTTTGAATATAGCCTAAGTCTATGGCTCTTGCTGCTCCGCCCAATTCATCAATCTTAGTTATATATTTCATTGCTTCTTCTTCGATTTCTTTTGTTTTTGCTTCAATATAATAAGAGCCTGCCAACGGGTCTACGGTATTGGTCACTCCCGTTTCGCTTGCAATAATCTGCTGTGTTCTTAGAGCTATTGTAACTGAATCAGTTGTTGGAAGAGCAAGTGCTTCATCTCTTGAATTAGTATGCAAAGACTGGGTTCCACCAAGAACTGCTGCAAGTGCCTGCATTGCAACTCTTATAATATTGTTGTCAGGCTGCTGTGCAGTAAGTGTACAGCCTGCAGTTTGTGTGTGGAATTTAAGCATCATAGATTTTTCGTCCTTAGCTTTGAATCTATCCTTCATGATTTTTGCCCAAAGTCTTCTTGCAGC
>Ga0255341_1003873_pt1 | contig 16351 bp, 17 predicted proteins | sample wastewater_treat_8_FD_192418 | JGI IMG/M metagenome (GOLD analysis project Ga0255341, IMG submission 192418) | Wastewater microbial communities from Lulu Island WWTP, Vancouver, Canada - plant12 | ecosystem: Engineered > WWTP > Wastewater > Unclassified | place: Canada: Vancouver, British...
AGCGCCCGGGTCTTCAGCATAAGCTGGTGCTGGTCGACCGTGAGAGCATGACTGTTGAGGGCGTCATGAACGTCGAGAGCTTCGACGACGAGGAGATCGTTCTCGAAACCAATGCCGGCGTGCTCACAGTGGTTGGCCACGATCTTCACATCAGGCAGCTTAGCCTGGAGGAGGGCGTCATCGAGATCGACGGATACGTGGAGTCGTGCGACTACACGGACGAGAATCCCGGAAGATCCAAGGGGATTTTGGCGAGGCTGTTTAGATAGACGGAGGACTCCATATGTCACCTCACGTACCACAGGAGGCGCAGCCGGGCCCGGAGCGCGTGTCGCCGCGCCGAAGCAGGCAACGACCCCGGAGGCGTAAGTCGCCTGCCCGGCGGCGGAGCGGCCGAGGGCTGGGTTTTGCTATCATAACCGGCATCTTGGGAGTTGTGATCAGCCCAATAGTCTTGCTTGTGTCACTTTTCCGCCCAAGCATGCGAGTTGGCAGGCAATGGGTGATCTCCATCGTCGTCCTCACTGCCATCTGCGTATGCGTGGCATTTGCAGCCGCGTCGCAGATTGAGCGATGGTCTGCCGATGCCGTGAGAGTCCTGGGTATGTACGACTCGGCCCGCGTCCGGGTGCGAGATCTTCCGTTTGCCGAGAAGGTGAACTTCGAAGGATTGCGCAACGGGGTCGACCCATCGCTCCTGGCAGCAGTGATGTCGCAGAGCAGCGGGTTTCAGACAGATGCGGTGTCATGGAGCGGAGCGCGCGGCCTCATGCAGGTGATGCCGGCGGTGTGGACAGAGTTCATGCCTGAGGCAGAGTGCCGAGGCGACCATGCACCGCCTGCGTGCTCCGAAGTGTGCATTTACAGCGTAGACGCCAATCTGCGTGTGGGCGCCGCCTATTTGCGCTGGCTGATAGATGCGAACCAAGGCGACGTAGTGGCTGCGCTGGCGGCGTACAGCGCAGGCCAACTAGCCCGCAACGGCGACGACGGCGGGCCGGATGGTCGCGGCGAAACGCCGAGTCCGAGTCCAGCCGATCGACCCCAGGGTTACGTCAGGAGCATCATACAGGCGTGGGTCAACTACCGCGGTGAGCAGGGACGTATTTGGGCTGAGCAAGTAGTCGCGGCGAGGTCAGTTCGCGCATGGGCAGGATGGGCAGCAATTGTGCTCCTGTGCCTACTGGCTGTGTGGGCTGCCGTGAGATACCCCAACATCGAGCGACCGTCAGAGCCGGGCGATCAAGCATTGAGCCGACAGCCAGAGCAGAGGGAGGAGTGCGCCGGTGGAGACCCTTGCGTGGCAACTGCGGGCGATGCTCGCGTCTCTGGCAGCGGGAATGCTGACGGGGCTGATCTTTGACATCTCCACATTCTTCAGGAGGCTGACAGGTTCAGGGCGGTTTGCGACGGCCTGCGCCGACCTGTTTTTCTGGCTGTTTTCGGCTGCGATGGCATTCGCCATGCTGATGCACGCCAATCGCGGAGAGGTCCGCGTGTTTGTGATAGCAGGGATAGCGGGGGGGTTCTGGGTTTACTCTTCAACTATCAGGCATGGTGTGTTTCCTGTTCTGCTGTGGTGTGAGTCTGCAATACGGAGAACTGGGCACTGGGCGATGCGTAGCTCCAGGTTGGGACGCAGAGCTGCCTGCGGAATGAGTCGCGCAGTTCAGAAGGGATTTCTGAAAACGCGGCGAACACTATCGCAGTTACACAGCCCAAAACCCCGATCCGGTCAGGGCGGCCGAGACGGGTGATGGGCTTATACTGCGAAGGAGGCCGCCGTATGTCTTCGAAGCTCACTGTTGCGCTTGCGGTGTTGCTCACAGTGTGCGTCGGACTGACGTACATTGGTGGGCGGATGAGGCGCGCGGCTCTTGAGCGTGAGACAGCGCAGTTGCTCGAGGAGTGTAGGGGGTGGGAGCTTAGGCTTGATGAGCTCAGGAAGGAGATCGACGCGGCCGGCACCGATGAGTACGTGGAAAGGGCCGCTCGAGAAAAACTTGGCCTTGTCAAGCCGGGGGAGACTCTCTTCATAGTCACTCAGCCCGATGCGAGCGGGTTCGTCCCAGTGCAGAAGCGCCCGGGGAAAACCATAGAGATCAACGACTGAAACTGGGTTGCAAATCGTGTTCCAATCGTGTTCCATTGATTGACACTACACCAAGCGCTCGTGTATAATGAGAACAACACTGGTCGGGGTGAAATCCCGGATCATTAAAACAGGAGGATCTGTCTTAGCATGTCGCCAATTGAGGTCGGCTCAGTTTTGGAAGGCCGCGTCACAGGAATCACCAGATTCGGGGCGTTCATCGATATTGGTGAAGGGAGGACGGGCCTTGTCCACATTTCTGAGATAGCCGACGCTTTTGTTCATGATGTCAATGACTACCTGAAGCAAAATGACGTAGTAAGAGTTAAGGTCATAGCCGTTGAAAGCGGTAAAGTCGGGCTTTCAATTAAGCAGGCGGATCCCAACTACCTAGCTCAGAGGGCTCGCCGCGACCGGGCGTATCAGCAGTCCTTTGAAGACAAGCTCACCAAGTTCCTAAAAGACAGCGAAGAACGCCATCAGGACCTCAAGCGCAACCAGGATTCCAAGCGTGGAGGCAGAGGAACCCGTCTTTCCAGAATGGTGTGAGAACTGGCATCGATATGGTCGCAGCACTCCCTGAGACGGAGTGCTTTTCTATTGGCCGCGACTGTGGAGCGACGAGACAGGATGAAGGGGAGGACTGCTCGGATGATCAGCAAAGCGTGGGATCGTGCTGAGGCTATCGACCTGGCAGTAGCCGCGCGGCAGCTGGGCAGGCTTCTTGCGGGCAGGGTTATGGCCGTGGCTAAGCGCTGTTCATATGGGCAACCGCAAGTGCTGGTCACCTACCCATTGCTGGAGGCCACGGAGCACAACATGGCGGAGTACGCCGACGATGCCGGGCCATGCTGTGAACCGACCCCTGGCGTTGCGCCGAGATGCGCCCCATTCCCCACAGTCTTCTGGCTTACGTGCCCCCATCTGCGGAGCGCGGTGGCAACTCTTGAAAGCCGGGGCATGATAGAGCGCGTTCGATGCAGGATACGCGAGGATGCGGAGTTTAGGCAGGAGTACGAAGACGCCAACGCCAGGTATGCCTCGCAACGAATGGGGTTGCTAGATGCAGCGGATCGGGCTGGACTGCACATTGACGCGCAGAAGGACGGACCGGGCGCGGGTATACTGCGCGTGATTGAGGAATCTGGGGTGGGCGGCGCTGCGGACTGGACGGGTGTGAAATGCCTGCATATGAATGTAGCCGACTTTATGGCCGGCAATGCCAACCCAGTAGGAGAGCTGTGTGTGCGGCGACTGACCGAGGGTGTCTCAGGGCCCGGACTCGAGTGTTCCGATGGTCGGTGCGTGCCGGAGAGGGGTCGCGGGGCCGAGAGGGTAGGTCCGGGAACTCGCCGGCGTTGAGCTTCGGAGAGCGCCATCACACGTGTGTTCCCGGCGGGTGCGTAGCGTGGTCGGTTGTGAGGTGGTATACTCTTGACAGATACAGTGCATCGATGCCGGAGTGGCGGAATGGCAGACGCAGGGGACTTAAAATCCTTTGCTCGATGAGGGCGTGCGGGTTCGAATCCCGCCTCCGGCACCACATAAACAACGGTTTGAGGCAGGGCTCCGGGCCCTGCTTCCTTTGTTATGGCTACGTGATTGGTACGCTCTCCGATTGAATCGCCGCGCATACTCGTGACTTCAGTCGTGAGTAAGCGGTTACGTATGTTGTGCAAAAACTGTCAGAATAGCCTGCAATTGCTTGTACCTATCCAAACATGTGTTACACTGTATGGGGATGGACGAATTGGCACGAGCAGCATGCGGGCGCGGGTGTGTTTATCCAGTTCAATGTCATATTGCGTGGTGCGTGAAGCATCGCAGGAAGATAATAGCGCCTAGTTTCGTGCACCCCTCAGCATTATGTTCCTAAGAGCAGATCTGGCACTACATTCAAGGGCCGAAAGAGAGGTGACGCAGGTCTGCATGGAAAAGGCTTACAAGTTTCGGATATACCCGACTTCCGAGCAAGAAACACTATTGCAGAAGACATTTGGATGCGCGCGGTATGTTTACAACTACTATCTCAACAAGAGAATGACTGCATATCAGACAGACAAGACAACGCTCGATTGCTACGCTTGTTCCGCTGACCTCACGCGCCTCAAGAAAGAAAAGGATTGGCTTCGAGAGCCAGATAAATTCGCGTTACAGAGTGCGCTTCGCAATCTTGACGACGCCTATCAAAGGTTCTTTGACCACGTCCAAAAGGGCGAGGCGCCGGGTTACCCAGAATTCAAAAGCAAGCACGACCGTGATCGCTCCTACACAACGAGATTCACCAATGGGAACATCAAGGTGCTGGATAAGCACATTAGGCTTCCGAAGCTGGGGCTCGTCAAATGTCGAATCTCTAGGCAAGTCGAGGGTCGCATCTTGTCGGCAACGGTATCTCATAAATCAAGTGGAAAATACTTTGTCTCTATCACCTGCACGGATGTAGTGCAGGAATCGCTAGAGCCAACAGGTGCAATCGTCAGCTATCCCGAAAACCAAAGGGTAGCAAGAACCGCGGTAAGGCGAGAATCAAGGTTGCGCGTCTGCACGAGAAGGTTGCCAATCAGCGCCGAGACGCAATTCATAAGTTAACAACGCAACTCGTCCACGACTATGACCTAATCTGCATGGAAACGCTTATGCCCAAAAAACATGGTCAAGAATCGCAAGCTGGCGAAGGCGATCTCCGATGTGGCGTGGGGTGAAGTCGCGCGGCAGCTGGAGTACAAAACGCGGTGGTATGGCAGGGCGCTGATCAAGGTGGATCGATTCTACTCCAGCAGCCAGATATGCAGCGTATGCGGGTGCAAGAATAGCGAAACAAAGAACCTAGCAGTTCGTGAGTGGGATTGCCCGAACTGCGGCACGCGCCATGATAGGGATGTGAACGCTGCCAGGAACATCCTAGAAGAAGGACTGCGTATTGTAGACAGGGTTTAGCATTAGTCTGTACGGCAGCAACTGCCGGAAGTTACGCCTGTGGAAACCGTGTAGGACCAGCAATGGCAACGGTCGATGAAGCAGGAATCCCGCGACTTCAGTCGTGGGAGGTTCAAGCACTGAGGAAGCAGCGTGGGTAGGACGCTGCACGTGTTGCGGAACTCGATAGGGTGGTCGCCATCGTCATACCGTCTCCGGGTGAAGGAGTATGCGAACCGGTGCAGGAGAAAGCGCGGACGCATGGGTAGGCCAGGCTCCGAGAATGGCAGTCAGGTCGTGCGCCGCTCATGCGCACGGACGTTAGCCTGACCGGAGCCGGCCGACGGAGGCGAGCGAGCATTCGCTGGCGGGGGGTGGGCACATGAGCCAAGGCCGGGTTCCTGTCTGCGGAGAGGTATCGTGGAGAGGGCTTGAGCCCTCTAATCTACTTCACGTGTGTTCGTGCGGCCATGTTGACGACTATGACCCGCTCCTTGCTGAGAGCAGGCGACAGTACCTGGAGGCAGAGAGGGAGGCAGGCCTAGAGATCGTGGTCGCCCATGTCGCCGGAAGACCCCTGGGCTTCGCCGAGATAGTCCCGCTAGAAACATCAGCTCGAGACGTTGAAGGTGACCATGCCGTCCTCCTACACTGTGTGAACGTCTTCGAACGGGGTCGGGGGCTGGGTCGAGCCCTAGTGACCGAGGTCTCGCGGAGGGCGGAAGCGCAGCGTCGAGGAGTTGTTGTCGATGCCTGCTCAGATGTATGGGGCTTCATGCCCGAGGAGTTCTTCCTCCGGCTAGGCTTTAACCTGGCCGAGGCTCGGGGGCGGCGACGGCTCATGTACAGAAACCTCCCTCCTGAAGCTCGTCAGCCTCACTATCTTGAGCCACGGTATGATCCTCCGCCTGCTGCTGGAGTTCAGGTGTTGGTTGACGTATTCTTCACCCCGCTGTGCAGCGGGCGGTTATCGGAGGAGGCCGCTGTCATGAGGCGCGCCGCCGCCCCCTATGAAGACAGAGTCCTCGTCCGAGAATGGGACGCAAGTGACCCGGCCATCCGAAAGCGCTTCGGGATAGCCCGAGCCATCTTCGTGAACGGACTCATGCGACCGAATGATGACACGATCGCCCTGGACGAAGCTGCTGCTCTGATTGCCGACGCTCTCGCCCGGCCGGCATTAACTCAGCCCCTATGGGATGACTCGATCTCCCGCTTGTTCTAGCTTGGCGTCAGGCTGGCAAGCGCCTCCAGCGGTGCGCCTATGGCAGGCGCATTCAGTAGACGCAGTGGTACGTTAGCTGTGTTGGCGGTTGGCAGAGGATGTTCTCAACAAGACGTAAGGAAGGGCGATATGAGGCGCCGTCATTGTCTACATCCGGCTTCATCCCTTCGGCGGCTTCAACATGAGCGGCACTGACTACCTGCTCCTGTTCATGCAGGCGAAGAGCATCTCGGAGACCGTGTGACAGACCGTGTGACAGACTGTGTAGGAGACCGTCCAGGCGACTCGGGCAGTGGGATGCCCTCTGGACCTGTGCATAGTTCGGGCAGTGGAGTTGCCGCTTGTACCCATGCATAGTATGGGAGAGGGGGGTGACGCAATTGCTGTACGATCAAGATCCGTCGGCTTCTCTGCCTGCCGTGCATGCGGTCCCGAGAGGGGGTCACACGCTTCCTCCGCTGCCCTATCCGTTCTGCGCTCTGGAACCGTACATCAGCCGGAACCAGCTTGAGATCCACTACACGAAGCATCATGTAGCATATGTTGAAGGACTGAACAAGGCGGAACTCGCAACCGGTCGGAACTGGGCGCGAGCTCAGGACCTCGCGTTCAATGGATCGGGGCACATTCTGCACAGCATCTACTGGACGAACATGAGTCCCTGGGGCGGCGGGCAGCCCGCAGGCATGATCGCAGAGCAGATCAATGCGTCGTTTGGCAGCTTCGACGAGTTCCGATCGCAGTTCACGGCGGCTGCTGAGTCGGCCCGCGGCTCGGGCTGGGCCGTACTGGTGTGGCAACCTCAGTGGGGCAGGCTCGAGATTCTCACTGCCGGCAGGCATGAGAATCTGACGCAATGGGGTTCGATTCCCATACTGGTGCTGGACGTGTGGGAACATGCCTACTACATCGACTACCAGAACAGGCGCCCAGACTACGTTCGCGCGTGGTGGAACGTGGTCAACTGGGCTGATGTGGAGTACAGGCTGAGATGCGCTATGGCGGCGCGGGTACCCATGCAGGCATCACATGTGGGTCCCTAACGGGAGTGCTTAGAGGAGTAGGCCACTGCATGCACAGTGGCCTACGATTCAGTTGGCGCGCTCAGGAATTGGTGGTGCTCCCTGAACCTCCGGGCGATCCTGGGGTGCCCGGGAAGCCCGGACCGCCAGGGGTTCCCGGAAATCCAGGCCCTCCGGGGAACCCTGGTCCGCCGGGGACGCCAGGCCCGCCAGGGAACCCTGGTCCGCCCCCGCCCCAGGGCGACGGTCTCCACCACCACGGCCTGCCCCACCAGTATCCGCCCCACCATGGTCTTCCCCACCACGGCCTGCCCCACCCTGGCTGACTCCAACCCCACTGGCCCGGCCACTGTTCGCCATACATCTCAGCCGGAGCGTAGTATTCGGTGGGCGCATAGTACTCGGCAGGCATGTAGTATTCGGCAGGCATGTAGTATTCGTCGTTCGAGAACGCCATAGGCTTACACCCCACTTATGCTCATGAATCCTCGCAGCGAGGACACGTCCATGACAGCATATTCACGCGCAATACCGGAGGGACTACTGCCAAAGGCATTGCCCAGGCGCGGTGCATGTACTGGCTGCACGAATGCGTGGGATAGATGAGCCGCGGGTAATCATTCCAGACGATTGCAAATATTCAGGCAGATGGATACCGCAAATACGTGAAACACTCTCAAAGGCAGGGCTCCTCATCCGGTTTGCCCAGCGTTCTGCCTGTTTAGTGTAGCCGGAACGAGGAATCATAGGTTGGGGGTGATCACGTTGCCGAGGCGCCGTTCCATTGTTTCTGATGACGTGAAGTACGAGATCGCTCGCGAACTTGGCTTCGCCGACAAGATCAACGTGGAAGGCGACGACTATGACTACGGTAACATCACTACCCGCGAGGCTGGTCTCATCGTGCGAGGCCTGATAGAGAAGGCCGAGCGGGCAATGTCAGATCAGCTGAGGAGGCGGGGGCGCTAGCCCCCGCCCTCAATCCCGTGAGCACTGGGCGTACCTCCTCGCCAAGCAGCATGACAAGGTGTTGACAATAAAGAATATTGTGGTACCATAATGTCTGAATGCGCATGAAAGGTGGGCGACAATGCCAACCGTCATACAGATCTCCGATGCAACATCCATAGCACTTCATAGCATGGTCATCATAGCACGGGCCAGAGGAGAGAATGTAACCGTAAGGGAAATAGTTTCTGCAACTGGGTTCTCCCATGCGCATTCTTCTAAGGTGTTGCAGCAGCTGGTTAAAGCAGGGTTACTTCGTTCAACTAGAGGCCCGAAAGGCGGATTTCTTCTGTCTGGACCTGCGGCGGGGATTACGCTTCTTGCTATCTGGGAGGCCATAGAGGGGCCTCTTAGCATCGGTACATGTATCGTAGATCGAAACCTAGGTCGGTGTCCATTCGATAGGTGTATCCTCGGCGAGCTTCCGCGCCGATTGACAGAAGAGTTTCGCGCGTATCTCGGCAGCAGGACACTGGCTGCCGAGATTCAAGGCGTTGCCGGGCACACAAGACCAGATGCCAAGGTCGAAGGTTGAGCGCGCTTGCCAGCCAGTCCGGGAGCCCAGGCACGGGTAGTGTGGCCGCACGCGCTCAGTAGCGCAGTCGTCTCACTATTTCCAGACCCAGGCGTAGCAGCACATCACTACATACACGCGTTCTGAAGCCTATGGTCCGCTGCAACGTCCGGGCAAGTCTGCTGCGTGCACCCGCCACCGACAACGCGCTCATCGAGAAGGAGCTGGTCTTGCCGGCGGGTGTAAGGGATTCCGCGTATGAGCTGGCAGCCTCAACCGCTCTGGCGATCTCAAGGCCCACATCAGCCCACTCGATGTACTCGTCCAGCCATGGCGCGATTTCCTGTATCAGTTTCTTGTTGGGGTTGGTGCGCAGCAGCTCGGCAGCGGCTTTCATCTCAAGCATGTGAGCCGATAGGATACCGGCCGCCTCAAGAAGAGAGCCGCGGTCCATGCGGTACTTGGCGTCGTCGACTACACGCACAAGATTCGGCGGATCGTCGGGGTGCAGCGGACTGATGGCGCAGGCGTCTCGGAACATCGCTAGCGCATCTACTGACGCCTCGCCCACCACTCGCGCGGCAGATACCCTCCATGCAGCTTCAGGGTCGTAGTGATCCGGGTCTTTCATGTAGATCACCGCTGCTCCCAGCGCGATCTTGGAGGCCTCCGCCTGGTTCATCGGGTTCAAAAAGAATCCGCGGCTCACCTGCGCCAATGCGGGGCTTCTGCCTGTATATGGCCATATATGCAGTTCCCCCCTCATGCTGGCGTCGTTCACGGGGTAGTTGTCCCAGAAGGTGATCGGGCGCCTAAGTGACGCGGCGACTGCCTCTGTGTGCTCGAATGATAGCTCCTGTGAGCATATCCTGGGGCCGGTCCACATCACATCTATCTGGGGGTGCAGCCCATTCCCCATCTCAATCAAGTAGTCGGTAGACGGATCTCCCGAGTACTGTGTGGGGCAGACCAGGAGCCTGGCTTGTGGCGACGTCTTTTGCAGACGATCCCTAACGGTGTTAGCCAGAGCGACCTGGGCGGCGGCGAGGCTGCCAAAGGCTCTGCGGTCAGCCTCGTTCGCAAGCTGGGCAGGTATGTCGTCCAAAAGCAGCGCGAAATCGCGTACGCCCACATCGTGCAGGGCCGTCATCTTGGCCGTGAGTGCGTCCACGTCGCGTTTGTCGGAGTAGCGAAGCGACAGGCCGGGGCTGACGGCAAAAACGAAGGAGATATCAGCTGAGCGGGCGTGTGATGCGAGCCGTTTCAGGCTGGCTAGCTGCTTCGCAGGATAGGGGATTCGCCATTTGCGCCTATGGTATGGATCATTCTTGGGGGCATATATGTACGCGTTCATGCCTATTTCCGACATGAACGACAGCATATCGGCGCGTTCCTCATAGCTCCATGGTTTTCCGTAGAAACCCTCCACGATCCCTCGCCACACGAAATCGCCCACCCGTGATGCCTCCCTGAAGTCCAATGATCACTCAATTCAAGAGCAACTCCGCATTGTCCTCCCTGTGTCGCGGGGTTGGCAGGAGAATTTCCCGCCTGTGGGGAATGAGAAGACCTGGAATGAGAGACCGCCGGCTAGTGAGGCAACGGGGCAGATGGATGGAAACCAGGTGATCACCAACGAGGCAATGCGGATTGCGCAAACAGAAGATGAGCATGTAGCCATCGGATGCGATGCGCAGCGCGGGAACGGGTATACGGTATTGACGTCAGATGTATGCTGCGATATGTGGGACGCAAACCATGTGAGGCAGATCGATCTCGGGCGTGATACCGACCCGGATGCGTTTGTAGACCGAATCGAGACGGCATTTCGCAAGCTGAACCGCGCGCACTGCAAGTTCGAGCTGGATCTCCGGACGCGACCTCAGCAACTGGCTACAGTCCTTCGCCGCCGAGGTTACGTGTGCACACGCGGTGTTGTACAGGTCTACCGGGGAACTGGCCCGGGCCTCACCTCGCGCGCTGTGGTGGTGATGGAGATTTCCGCCCAGTCTGAGCCATCGGGGCGATCCATGCTGGCAGACTGGGCTGCGCTTGAGCGCGAGAGCTACTCTGCGTACGATTCCGGAACGGGCTTCGCCGATCGCGCGTCCCGGTTCTCCTTGCACCGCCTGGAGTGCGCTTGGAAGCTGGGGCGGGACTATCGGATATTCCTTGCGATTGCAGACGGGGGGTCCGAATCGGCAGCCGAGCGGGTCTTGGGCGGCGACCCGTGCGCGGGAGTCGTCGTGGGCGCGTGCCAGCTGTTTCGACGCCGCGGTGTGGCGAAGGTGGAGAGCCTATATGTAACGCCGGCGGCCAGAGGCGCGGGCGCGGGTGCGGCGCTGCTAAACTGCGCCTTAAGCAGCGCGATCGCTGCCGGTGATGACCTTGTCTACCTAGTAGCCGTCGCCGATGATTGGCCCAGGTACATGTACCAGAGGTTCGGATTTTCCGACTTGATGGAGATCAGTTCGTGGCTGAAGATGCTGGATCAAGACTCGCATCATACCGACTGTTTGGTTTGGTAAGCTGATAGTCTGCGGGTCTGGAGGAGTGTTGTCAGTGCCTTCGGTAATGATCAAAAACGGAACCGTCATAACCATGGACCGAGAAAGGCGCGTTGTCGAGCACTGCGATATTATGGTAGAAGGCGATAGGATTCGCTGGGTAGGCCATGTCGGCGATGTCGGCCATGTCGGTGATGTTGGCACTGCCGGCTCGGCTGGTGCCGACCGCGTAATAGACGCGACGGGGCATACCGTCATCCCTGGCCTTATCCAGACACATGTTCATCTGTGTCAGGCGTTGTTCCGTGGGATGTCCGACGATATGGAGCTTCTCGACTGGCTGCGTCTGCGCACTTGGCCTCTTGAGGCCGCGCACGATGAGGAGTCGATCTACTACTCGGCCCTCCTGGGCATCGCCGAATTACTGCGCGGGGGCACTACTTGCGTGGTCGATATGGAGACTGTGAACCATACCGAGAATGCATTTCGCGCAATAGCTCAGTCCGGCATAAGAGCTGTATCGGGCAAAGTGATGATGGACTGGGGGAACGATGTTCCCGAGGCATTGCGTGAGACGGGCGAGCGCTCTATCGCCGCCAGCGTGGAACTGGCGGACAAGTGGGACGGCGCTGCGGATGGACGCATACGGTATGCTTTTGCGCCCAGGTTTGCCGTGTCATGCAGCGATTGGTTGCTGCGTGAGGTGGGCAGGATTGCCGAGCAGCGCGGAGCTTACATACACACTCATTCCTCTGAGAGCCGCGGCGAGATCGAGATAGTGGAGGCTGAGCGCGGAGCCCGCAACGTTATCTACCTCGACCGAGTGGGCCTGCTCGGCCCAAGGACGATTCTTGCTCACTGCATCCACGTAGACCGGTCTGAGCTGGACACTTTGAAGCGGACCGGGACTCACGTAGCGCACTGTCCGTCTGTCAACCTCAAGCTGGCGTCCGGCATCGCTCCGGTGCCTGAGATGCTGGACATGCAGATCAATGTGGGGTTGGGTGCCGATGGCGCGGGCGGCAACAATAACCTTGATCAGTTCGTAGAGATGCGCCTTGCCGCTTTGATACATAAGCCGCGTCTAGGACCCACAGCGATGCCGGCCTTGAGGGTGCTGGAGATGGCTACTCTGGGCGGCGCTGCTGCAGTCTGCATGGAAGATGAGATAGGCAGCATTGAGCCGGGCAAGAAGGCCGACATCGCCATGCTCGACTTGCGAAAGCCCCATGCCAGCCCGCGAGCGTGCGTGGACCCTGTTTCGCAAGTCGTGTACTCGGCGCATTCTGCAGATGTTGTCATGACAATGGTTGACGGCAAGGTGGTCTACAGCGGCGGGCAGCTGGCCACTATGGATGAGATCGAGGTACTTGATAGGTGTGATACGGCCATCGTCCGCTTGGCGCGGCGGGCAGGTCTTGTGCAATAGGGAGGAAGGATTTCCGCTTGCGTCTCCCCTTCCAATGTGGTAAGGTATGCATAATTTATCTGCAGCGCCGATTGCTGCAGCAGGGGAGTGCGCGGATTGAGTTATCGCAGCAGAAGTCACACCAGTGCGAATAGTAGGGGTCATCTGACTATCGGAGGTTGCGACACTGTCGCTCTGGCTAAACGTTTCGGCACTCCGCTGTACGTCATAGATGAGGACGCCGTGCGCCATGCCTGCCGCTCTTATGTAGAGGAGTTTGGCGCACGCTACCCCGATGTGCGTGTCATATATGCTGGCAAGGCGCTGATGGTTAAGGCCGTTGCTCTGCTCGTCATGGAAGAAGGGCTTTCTCTGGATGTCTGCTCTGGGGGCGAGCTATATACGGCAATCTCAGCGGGTTGCCCGACAGACCGCATGTACTTCCACGGCAACAGCAAAACGACGGCAGAGATTGCATTTGCTTTGAGCGTCGGCGTGTTCCGGTTCATCGCCGACAGCCTCGACGAGCTCTATTTGATCGATAAGCTTGCACGTTCAAAAGGCCTGGTTGCCAACGTAATGCTCCGCCTTACCCCCGGAATCGAAGCGCATACCCATGATTACGTCAAAACAGGTCAGATCGACTCCAAATTCGGCATTGTGATACCTAACGGCGACGCTATGCACGCTGTGGGCATCGCCAAAGGGCTGGCCAACGTGAGGCTGACAGGGCTGCACTGCCACATAGGCTCACAGGTGTTCGAAATGGAGCCCTTCGTTGATGCTGTGGATATCATGATGGATTTTGCCAGGCAAGCCCACGACGCCGCCGGGTTCATCATGGAGGAGCTTGATATCGGCGGTGGGCTGGGAATACGCTACAATTCGAAGGACGACCCCATTGAAGTGCGCGATTTGGCCGAGGCCGTTGCCCCGGCGCTGATCGATGCGGCGTCAAGGCACGGGTTGCCTCTTCCATCATTGTTGCTGGAGCCGGGGAGATCGATTGTGGGGGAGGCCGGCACTACGCTGTACACCGTGAACGCCGTCAAGCGCATTGACGGCGTCAGGACATATGTCTCGGTGGACGGCGGCATGGCAGATAACCCGCGAGTGGCGCTTTACCAGGCCGAATATGATGCGGTCTTGGCAAACCGGATGGCAGTGGCAGGCCAGGTGAGCGAGGCAGGCCAGGAGAGCCCCGAAACGTGGGAGACGGTTTCGGTTGCCGGGAATTGCTGCGAATCAGGAGACATGCTTGTATGGGATGTCGCCATGCCTCGACCTGAAGTCGGCGACACGCTCGCGGTGTTCTGCACAGGCGCCTACAATTACTCCATGGCGAGCAACTATAACCGCTACCCGCGCCCTGCAGTTGTGCTCGTTCGCGACGGACGAGCCGATGTGATCGTGGAGCGGGAAACGTATGCGGACATTGCGGCGCGCGATCTGGTCCCGGTTAGGCTGAGACCCAGCGCAGCACTGCCTGAAAGAGCGGGGTCAAGTCGTCACGACTCAGCCGGCGCTCAGTCTCGCTGAAGCCTCGCGCGTGTTGTTGACCCTCCTAGGGTGGAATGATAGTATTGTGGCACGTAACGGAAAGGGGCGAAGCAGCATGCGTGAGAAGGTTGAGGCTGTTATCGGCAAGATACGGCCGTCGCTGCAGGCTGACGGCGGCGATGTTGAGCTCGTGGATGTGACTTCAGATGGAATCGTAAAAGTCAGGCTGAAGGGCGCCTGTGCTGGCTGCCCGATGTCGACGATGACGTTGAAGAATGGGATTGAGAGGATTCTCAAGCAGGAGATCGCCGAGGTGAAGTCGGTCCAGGCGGTGTAGGCATCAGTCTAGATAATTGAGTGATGCGGGGGCCGTGATCCTCACGACTTGGGTCGGCGGATGGATGGCCCCGTTTTCGATTCGGCAGCCTGCGCAGGCCTTCAGGCAAAACCGCATCTAGCAGGGCGTTAGCGAACCTATAAGAATAGAGTACGGTTTGCCGCGGAGCCTAGTCGTAAAGTACTAGGTTTTGACGGGCAGTGGAGCAAAGCGGAAGAATATGGGACTTACTGGGGAATTCAAAGCCCTCCGGGAGCCTTGTCTGGGAGATTCGGGAGATATGCGCGCGTGACCATATTATGTAACCCGCCTCTGCCTGCGGATTTGTAAAGGGCCTGACTCCAGAAAAAGGATGCGCCGTTTCCGGCGCGAATTCAGAAATCTTGTACCCACCAAACCATGTAGAATCCGAGTAGGCTGTGCGAAAAACCTATCACAAAACGAATAGGATGCCTCCAAACCTCGTTAGGGCCCGCCACTCGCGATCCTTGTCTAGTCCATGACCGACATTCCAAGAGCGTCATATGTTCGCATGTCGACTATGCCCGTCACAGGCAGTCCTGTGTCTTGCTGCAATCGCATAATCGCGCGCTCGGTTGCCGGGCCGTAGACACCGTCTACACCGGCATGCTCGTATCCCAGCTTCGCCAGTCTCAACTGCACCGCGTACACATAACTACCCTTGGCGCCCGGCTCTATCCGAGGGCGGGTGGATCCGAGCACGCCGAAGTGCCCGGCGGTTATGATCACAGGCATGCCTACCTCAACTGCGGAGTAGAGCTTCTCCACGTCGCGGTTGAGCATACGCACGCATCCGCCTGACTTGCGTTGCCCCACAGTCCAGGGCTTGTTGGTGCCGTGTATGCCGTACTCTCCCCAAGGCACGTTGAGGCCCATCCACCGAGTGCCGAACCCTCCCGCCCATGCGGCCTTCTCCGTCACCCTAAAGTAGCCCAGAGGCGTGGGCGTAGATGGCTTGCCGATTCCCACCCGGAACTGGCTCACAGGTTTCCCGTTTTCGAGAAGGGTCAGCGTGAGGTTGGATGTGTCTATGAGAACGGCGCGCCAGGGCGCTTGGCTCGGGCTGGGCCCGGCCGCGATGATGTCGCCGCTGGGCTTGAGAGACGCAGTGACGATGGGCTCACACGTTCGTCCGAGCGCCATCCAAACTGCCATGTCGACGATGCCGTCTTGGGGAAGCCCCACCCCGGCCTGAAAGGCGCGCACAGCGCGATCGGTCCCAGGGCCGAAAACGCCGTCTGCAGTGCCGTTGTAGTAGCCAGCCACTTTCAGGCCTTCCTGCAAGTCCTGCACATGCTCGCCAACCATCCTCGGCTCTTCGAGCCAAAGCCGGTGGAGATCACCGCATGAGCACATGTCTGCGCCTTTCGAAACGCGCGGCAGTGATTCCTGTCCTTCCTTACCGCCTGCCCAGAGCGAGCGAAGCAGCTCACCGTAGCTTGCCTGGGAGCTAGCCTGGGCGGTGGCAATATCTTCATCGCCCTCAGGCTCATACCCAGACTCAGGCTCCGGCAGAAGCTCAACGATGCGAAATCCGTCATCCTGCCCCATCAGCTCGGCGTGCCTGGTTTCCATGTCGTGATATCCACGCGAGAGTACAATCGCCATGATCAACCCGACCAGTACAAGCCCGGCCAGGCGCGTCATGAGCTGCTTGGAGGGACCTTGCTTCACATTCATCACCCGTGACCACAAATTGCCCCATGATGCATTTCCCAGATAATCCATCCAGCATAGTGTATCCAGCAAGCCGAGGGTTCACGCAGCCCGTTCGCAGCCCGTTCGCAGCCCGTTCGCG
>Ga0255341_1003884_pt1 | contig 16320 bp, 12 predicted proteins | sample wastewater_treat_8_FD_192418 | JGI IMG/M metagenome (GOLD analysis project Ga0255341, IMG submission 192418) | Wastewater microbial communities from Lulu Island WWTP, Vancouver, Canada - plant12 | ecosystem: Engineered > WWTP > Wastewater > Unclassified | place: Canada: Vancouver, British...
TAACAGAGTGTGTTTGAATAAATTCCTCTGCTTCTTTCTCTCCTGTAAAACAGCCCCATCCTACAAGATTACCTTCTTCATCAAGAGCATTTTTATTGTTTCTAAGGTAATTACACCAGCAGGGTTCCCATTGATTTTCTTTTTTTAATTTATTAATCAATTCTTTAGGAATGTAATCTTTTAATTTATCTTCACTAGAGAGTTTGTCTATATATTTACTAGCTTTTACTATCTGATAGTCCCATTTTGCAATATTTTCTAAGTTATTCCCCCGAAGTACATTAACATAGCAGTCTTCTAAGCCGCCATAATACAATGTATGATCTTTGATTACAGCACCAACACCAACTGTTTCTGCTAAATCATAATTTAACGGGTCATTAAACTCTTTACCGAGTTGGATATTTAATTTCTTTATATCCTCATTACATTTAATTAGTACATCTTTCAATGTTTTTAAAGAAAAGTCTTCTGAAGATAATTGGGGTTTGCAGTACTTAATAAAGCATTTACAAAATGTACTTGCAGCTTCATAGCCATAATCATCAAATGGATACTGTTTTGTGTCGCGAATTAAACAACGGAGAGGAGAATCTGCTACTGCAAAGATTTTTAAATCATCATCTATACTCCATGCATCTCCAGTCTTTGTAAAAGAGGCTTTCCCAGAAGCATTCTCATGGTAAACAAAAGTTTTCATATGTTATTCTATCATAAAAGTATTTTACCTTTGAACCAAAAGATTTTAAAAGGAATCCCTTTTGATTCTTCTCATACACTATGCCTTATTTTTGAAGCTTTCGCTTTTTAGAATCAAAATAACTCAATACCAGAAGGATTCCTGAGGATAGTGCACAGGCATTAGCTATGTGTATATATTTAAGTAGGAGAAATCTAATATATTCATAATAAATCAGGGAATCATTAACAATCACTCTATTCTTTGATATTATTCATTAGTATTATTAATGTCTTAATCTTATTTAATAGGAATATGGAAATAAAAAATATCCTTAATGCTGTAAAGGACTTATCGATGGTAGTTCCAGAATTTCAAAGAGAGTATGTATGGTCATTAGACGATGCTAAACAATTAATGGTTTCTCTATTCAAGAATTATCCAACAGGAAGTCTATTAGTTTGGCAAGCTAGAGCAGAAGATATTCCTGAAATTAAAAATAATGCTGTTGACAGAACTAGGTTAGGATCAGTTCAAGTAATTCTTGATGGTCAACAACGTATTACAACTCTGTATTTATTAATTAGAGGAGAAATACCTCCTTATTATAAAAAAGAAGATCTATTAAATGATCCAAGGCATTTGTATTTCAATCTTCTAACTGCTGAGTTCCAATACTATATGAAAAGCAAGATGGAGGGAAACCCATTGTGGCAGAGTGTGACAGATTGTTTTGATCTTACAAAGGTAGATGCTGTAAATATAGCACAATTAGTAATAAATACTGATAGTAGTATCGATTTCTCCCCTCTTATTACAGTAATAAATAACAATCTTAACAAATTAAGATTGATTGAAAATATAGACTATCCTATACAAATTGTTCCTTCAAGTGCAAGAATAGATGAATCTATAGATGTATTTGATCGTGTAAATTCAAAAGGAACAAAACTCACTGAGGCAGAGTTGGTGCTTACACACATTACTGGAAAGTGGTCATATGCAAGGAGGGTTATGAAAGAAAAGATGGAATCCCTTAAAGGTGTAGGGTTTGATTTAAATCTTGACCTTATGTCTAGATTCATGGTTGTTGCTTTAACGGAATCGGCATTGTATGAGAAGAATGCGAAACTTGATTATAATAAATTCAGTGAGGAAGATTATAAAGAAGCTTGGGATAAAGTAAGTAAAGCAATAGATTATCTAATTCCAATATTGAAACAGGATGGGCTGATTTCTAGTTCAAACGATATGAGTACCTTAAATGTGTTAGTACCGATGGTTGCATTTCTACTTAAGAACGATATATCTTTCACACATGAGAAAAAATTTGGATATCTATATTGGATGTATCTTGCATTAATATGGGGGAGATACAGTGGACAAACAGACCAGAGGTTAGACAAAGATGTATATTTGTCAATTAATTCACAGAATCCAATAGATGAGTTAGTTCATGAGATAGAAGATCAAAGAGGAAGAATTGAGGTACAACCTACGGATTTAGAGGGTCGAGGTGCTGGCCATCCGTTGTACAGGATGCTTTACATTATTACTAAGTGGAATAAAGCAGTTGATTGGTCTAATGGTAGCCCTTTGTATGGGACGATAGGTGATTATTATTCTATTCAAAGTCATCATATCTTTCCTCAATCTGTTTTATACAAAAATGGATATGATGGAGAAAATCATATTGATAAGAAAGTTGTAAATGAAATAGCAAATAGAGCTTTTATTACTCAAGACACAAATTATAAAATTTCGGATACTCCCCCGTCAGAATATCTGCCAACTTTAATTTCGAGATATCCTGACATATTAAAAAAACATCTTATCCCAGAAGATCCTTCACTGTGGAGTGTTGACCGATATCAGGACTTCTTAGCCCGTAGAAGAGAGTTGATAGCTGGAAGAATTAACGAATTTATGCAAATGTTAAAAAGTGAGGCTAAAGAAGAAGCAGATGCTGAGGTTTTAACAGATTGGAGTGAATTAATAAGACAGGGTGAGAATAATTTTATAGAATTTAAATCCTCTATGAGGTGGGATTACAAGCAATCAACTTTAAATAAGGATTTAGAATATGTGATTGCTAAAACTATTTCTGCTTTTATGAATACAGAAGGTGGTAAATTAGTAATAGGAGTAGATGATGATGGCAATGTGCTTGGTCTGGATAATGATTATAAAACACTCGGAGAAAAACCTAACAAAGATGGCTTCTTATTGCAACTTGATAATATTATTAATTCATACTTAGGTAAAGAGTACCATGAGTTTATAAGTGCATCTATTGAGTTAGTAAATGGTAAAGAGATTTGTGTCCTTGATATTTCTGCAAGTAGTCAACCAGTATATCTTCGAAGCAACAAGGGAGAAGAATTCTATATTCGAGCTTTTGCATCCTCTCAACCTATGAGTATCAAGGAATCCAATGATTATATACAGACACATTGGAGGTAAAGATCTAATATGACTAACAAATCTGAAGTAGACATAGATAGTTATCTTCCTCTCACTACTAATCACTACTAAATATCTTCATTCAAAAAAGTATAACAAATCTATTAAAGAATTTAGTAAAGCATATAATATGGATAATCATAATAAAGAAGACAGTATAAAAAGAGAAGATAGGATGTCTTATTCTTGATATAATCCTGATATGACAAATATATATGATATAAATACCACACAATCAAATAACACAAAAGTAAAAGATTTTTATAACAAAGCTATGAAAGAATTAATAGACTTCTATGGTATTAATTGGATAGAAGACACTCCCGTTATATATTTAGTAGACAGTAGAGAATCTTTTGATATTATATCTGGATATAAAACAGAAGATTGGGTTGTTGGAAGAGCATTGAGCTACAATAAACTACTACTTTTTTCTCCAGAAAGCTATGAAAAAGAAAGTAGACATAAATATTCAGATGAGGAGTATTATTCTTTACTTAAGCATGAATTAAGTCATCTGTTTTATATAACCTTTTCTAAAGGGAAGGGACCTGTATGGTTAGATGAGGGTTTTGCTATATATACTTCTAATCAATTAAGTACAAAAGAAAGACCTAAGGAATTTAAAAACTTTCTTAAATATTACTCTTATGAAGATGAGAAAGTGTATTCAGAATCGGGTTTTGTTGTAGAGGGATTGATAAATAAGTTTGGTAAGGAAATGGTAATAGATTTTTTAAAGGTATTACCTAATGTTAATAGTGAAGGGAAGTTTAAGAAAGAATTTGAGGAGTATTTTGGTTTAGAGTTAGATTATAAAAGTTTTAAAGAATTATGAAATTTTATAAGATATTTTAAGGAATAGAGAAGCATGATAGTTTAGTAGGTACTTTTACTATGGTTTTATATGTTTTTTAGAAATAAAGAGAAAATGCTTATATCCGATATTATGATTAAAAACTATCTAAAGAGAGAGTAAGGATATCAGAAGGTATTAAAATCGAGTTTATATTAACTAATATTCTCTGTTGTAAATAACTCTGCTTGTTTTAACACCATCTCAGTAGCACTTGCTTGTCTATCAGGAGGATAGTTATATCTTCTTAAAGTTCTTTTAACTAATATTCGTAATTTAGCCCTAACAGATTCTCTTATAGTCCAATCTATACTAGCATTCTTTTTTACTTGATTAACTAAATCTTGTGCTATTTCTTTTAATACTTTATCACCTAATAATTCTTTTGCACTCTCATTGTCAGCGAGGGCATCATAAAAGGCAATCTCCTCATCTGTTAAGCCCAATTCTTTAGCACTTTTATCTTCTTTCTGTATCTCTTTTGCAATTCTTATTAACTCATCAATCATCTGTACAGAAGTTAGAACATTATTTTGATATTTTTTAATTGCATCTTGTAACATTTCTGAGAGTTTTTTACTTTGAATGATGTTCTTACTAGATCTAATTTTAATTTCATCATTTAAAAGTTTTTCAAGAAGTTTAATAGACAAGTTTTTATATTTAAGGTTTTTTACCTCTTCTATAAATTCATCAGAGAGAATAGATATATCAGGATTTTTAATACCAGCTTCTTTATAAATATCTATAACACCTTCTGATACAACTGCTTTGTCAACAATCTGTCTAATAGCTGTTTCTATCTCTTCATCACTCTTCTGTTCTCCTGTCGGTTCATATTTAACTAATCTTGCTTTAACTGCTTGGAAAAATCCAACATCCTCTTTAATTTTCATGGCTTCGATGTTAGGAACTACTAATGCAAATGCTTTGGATAGTTCAGTAACATGTTTTACAAATTCGTCTTTTCCATTCTCTTTAGATAGGATAAATTCTTGAGCTTCTAAAAGTGTTGTTAACTTTTCATTAATATCTTCATTAAAATATTTTTTATAATCAAATTTCCATAACAAATTCTGTACTATCTCATACTTCTCTTTCATTATTGCCACTGCTCTATTTATATCAAGTGTTGGTTCTCCTCTGCCTCCACTTTCTGAGTAGATAGCTAATGCTTTCTTTAAGTCAGAGGCTATACCTATATAATCAACAATTAAGCCTCCTGCTTTTCCTTTATAAATCCTATTGACTCTAGCTATAGCCTGCATGAGGGTATGGCCCTGCATTGGCTTATCAATGTACATTGTGGTTACGCAAGGAGCATCAAATCCTGTTAGCCACATATCTCTAACAATTACTATTTTGAGCTCATCATCAGGATCTTTAAATCTCTTTGCAAGTTCTTTTCTTTGATCCTTTGTTGTTTTATGTAATTGCCAATTTAGAGGATCAGTAGAGGAACTTGTCATTACAACTTTAATATTTCCTTCACTAAGATTTTCGTTATGCCATTGTGGCCTTAGTTTTATTATCTCTTCATACATCTCGACAGCTATTCTTCTGCTCATACACACAATCATTGCTTTGCCATTAAATACTTCTTGTCTACTTTCGAAGTGTTCTAATATATCTTTTGCTATATCCTTAACCCTTTCCCTTTGTCCAACTATTGCTTCTAATCTTGTCCATTTAGCTTTAGCATTTTCTGTAGCGGTATAACTTTCATTCTCAGTTATTTCGAGAACTTCTTCATCTAATTGTTTTTTGTATTCCTCTTTTAGATGTATCTGTGCAAGTCTACTTTCGTAGTAGATTGGTACTGTGGCTTTATCTTCTACTGCTTGTGCTATATCATATATATCTATGTATTCTCCAAATACTCTTGGTGTAGATCTGTCTTCTTTTTCGATAGGGGTTCCAGTAAAACCTATAAAGGAGGCATTTGGTAGTGCATCTCTTAGATATTTTGCATATCCATATGTTGTTTTAGTTCCTATTTCATTTCCTTCTTCATCTTTTACATATCTTTCTTTTGCACCAAAACCATATTGGGATCTGTGTGCTTCATCTGCAATTACTACGATATTTTTTCTTTCACTGAGTAATGGGTAGTTGTCTTCATCTTCAAATGGTGAGAATTTTTGTATAGTTGTAAATATTACTCCTCCTCCAGTTGTATTTAGTAACTTTCTTAAATCTGCCCTGTTTTTAGCTTTAACAGGTTCTTGTCTCAATAGTTGGCTAGAAGCTGCGAAGGTGTCATATAGTTGATCATCTAGGTCGTTTCTGTCTGTTATAACGACTATTGTAGGGTTATCTAGTGCTTGTATTATCTTCCCTGTATAGAAGACCATGGAGAGTGATTTACCACTTCCTTGTGTATGCCACATTACTCCTGCTTTTCCATCTCCTCTTTGTGATGATGCTTTTATTGTTGTTTGTATTGCCTTTTTAACAGCATAGTATTGATGGTATGCAGCAATCTTTTTCATTGTTTCTATACTCTTTAGTCCTGTTTCATTATTAAATTTTTCTTCTTTTTCAAATACAGTAAAGTCTTTAATTATTTCTAGTAGGGTAGAGTGGTTTAGTAGTCCGTGTATCATAGTATTCATTTGAGGTTCTGTTATTGGGTCTTCTTTCATACCGTCTTTTGTTTTCCAATTCATAAATCTTATCCATGGTGCTGTTAGTGATCCGTATTTAGCATCTATACCGTCTGATACTATTAGCAATGAGTTGTAGTCGTAGAGAGATGGTATATATTTTTTGTATGTTTGAAATTGTCTGTATGCAGTAAGTAGTGTGGCTTTTTCATCTTCAGGGTTTTTGAGTTCTATTCCTACCAATGGCAACCCATTTACAAAGAGTATTATGTCTGGTCTTTTATTAGATTATTGTATTGTATAGCATATTGGTTTATAGCTAACAACTCGTTGTTTTCAGGATTATCATAGTCCATTAGTATTACTCCCCCTCCTACCATTTCTCTATTTTTAAGATAGTCTATTTCTACACCGTCTATTAGGTATTTATGAAATTTTTCATTATTAAAGGTGATATCTGGTGTATGTATATTTAGTATTTGTTTTATAGCTTGTTGTTTTACTTCATATGGTATGTTTGGGTTTAGTTTGTCTATTGCTTTTGTTAAGTTTTCTATTAGAATAACTTGTTCAAAGGATTCTCTTTTAGGATTATTAGAGTCTGGAGCTATATCTGGTCCATAGATATGTTTATATCCTTGTGTTTCTAATATTTCTATTATATTGTTTTCTAATTGGGATTCAGTCATTGGTTAATGATATCAACATTTTAATGCTTTTTATATTCGCTTTTACAGAATTCTCTTACTGTATCTAACCATTTATCATACCAATACCAATAATTAACGACAGAAACTCCATACCCCTTTTGGGGGTTTTTTGCATCTAATTTTTTCCATAAGCATGTATGTTCATATATTCTGAAATTTGTAAAACCCTCTTTCTGCATTTTTTCTACGATCTGTGTTGCAGAATATTTTTGTTTTTCTTTTTCTTTTATTACAGTATAACTCTCATTTAGTTTTTCTGATAATTCAGAATCACTTGGTATGAATTCTATAGCTTGATCTGCTTGTCCTGGATGATTTACTAATTTCGGAGTAAAAATTACTCGATAGGCGAAATTCTGCGAATTATATGTATCACTATCTAAAGAGTTATCAAAGTCGTTTATAAAATTCTTGATATTAAGAGGCATATCATGAGATTCTTTTATTTGATCAATTTGTTCTTGTGATAAAGGAGAAAACTGCAAGGAGTAAGAAATATTTTTAGAAATATCATGACTCTCTCCGAACCATTTAGTTAGATATTCATTGAAATCTAGGCAGTTTGCTTGAATCTTCGCACTAATAGCTATATCGATGTGATTTGTCATCTGATGTTCGATTTCGTTTCTAATGCCTATTAGAAAATATAAGTTCGCTTTAGTTCCTTCATCGATATCGATTGTACAATATTCTCCGGAAATACAATCATCCAAAGACCAATATTTAAAATTTCCATATTTGGTTCGCTTAAATATTTTTTTTCTTCCATTCATAGAGAAATATCTATAATCAATGGATTCGTTTTCGAGATATGCATGTAATAAATATGTCCAGGCTATAATTGACAGAATAATAAAATTTTCTGATTTAAATAAAATACTAGGATTATTATATAATTGTATTGCTGCAAGCATTGCCTCTTTTGCTTTTCTTATAAGTTTGGTTTTTGAAATCATATTACTTATCGTTTTGATATATTATTTTCATTGGGATTCAGCTATGGATTATAATTTTTGAATTATCTTAATTCTACTTTCTGTTAATATTTCTAAATGTTGAATATTCTCTCCTTTCCAGTATCTATGTGCCATAATTTCAAACTCTTGCAATTGAAAACTTCCTTGTGGGAAATTTGCAAATGTATAATCTGTCTCAAAAATTGGCTTGTTGTCAATGATTTCGACTTTATAAGCGATATCCCAAAGCCTTCCTCCTGAGAGTTGTCTAAAGGTATCTAATTCTTCTTTACTTTTACATAGAAAAATAGATGTTAAACGACTTGGTTTTGTTGAGTAATTTTGTATACGTACTTTTTCAAATACTTGTTCTCTTGAAAAGATAATCAGATTTTGTAGAGATTCTCCTGTATATAGATTAATAATCCTTCCCCAATTACCAGGGAAAATAATACTTCCAATTTCTAATTTTATCGGACCAAGCCAATAGTAGCTTGTCTGTTCTTTATTTTTTTGTTCCATTGTCTTATTATAAACAAGTATTTTATTTTTGATCCTTCTCAATCTGTTCTGCAGGAGTTTGTAATTTTTTGAGAAGGGAATCTTTATTACTACCAAAAATTAGAGGAATTTCAATATTATTCCATTGGTCAAAAGTAAGGTTTGGGAAGTTTAACCAGTCATTGAATTGATTGTGTGCTATACAATAAAGTTGAATACCTAATGTTGTAGGTTCTATCTCTAATATTGATATATCCTTTTGATTCTCTAGTGATAGAGATTTTGTATGGAAATCACCTATTAAACCTTTTGAATAAAGACCAAAAATGATATAGCTTGAATGTATACTCTTGTTTTTGAATAAATCTCTTTGTGGGATATATATTTTATACATTGATAATTCTGCATTATTTGTCATTGGGAATATTCTTCTTGGGGGTTCTGTGGAGAACAATTTGTTAAGTATTGAATAAATAACATAATGCATATTTAACTGTTCTGATGAGAGAGATTTTATAATATCTAGAAAAAAGATTGCAGAATCATCTTTTCCATCTGTAGTTCGAGAAGAAGCTAATACTCCTGCGAAATATTCAGTCGCAATTTCATTTTCCGAATAGGATCCATTCCATAAAACATCCCTGGTAACACGAAGGTTTGCTACTTTTCCATCTTTTAGATTGCCAGCTTTTTGTGCAGCTTTTAGGAGGAGTTTATTCCTTTGTACTAAATATAGCTTATTAATATCTTCTCCTATTGTCTTTGATGTTGGACCTAAAAGGTTTATGATTAATTGGTCTATAGATTCTGGTATTAAAAGATTTTTATTATCAGGCATAGATTTACTTTATTAATTTATTTAATGCAGCATTTTTAGATTTTTTAACATTAAAAGTTTCTAATGTGTTATTCCAGATTTTTTCATGGATATTATTTGCTATGGTATGATATTTATTCAAAATCTTTGTAGAAGGGATTATGACTTTTGTGTTGTTAATAATTTGTTGATTTATATTTTTCATTACAGAACTTTCAGAATATTTTGTTAATTTAGGTCCTTTTTCTTTTAAATCTTCATATAAATACCATTTTGTATTTATGTCTTTTGGACTTAATCTAATTATAAATCCTGAGTATATAATCATTCCTGAGGGATTTTGAACAACAGCAACCTTGCCTGGAGAAGCACTACGAATGATGAGAATATCATTTTCATCGATTATATATTTCTCTGCTTTCTCTTTATCAATATTTATTTTTTCTAGATTTTGGTCAGTTATATAATTTGTTTCAACAATATCTCTTGTATTTATTATCTTACACACAGTATCTCCATGTTCATCTCTGGAATAGTTAATACCATTTTTTAAGTCTTCCATCTCTCCATAAGTAGTAACTCTCCATCCTTCAGGTATTAATCCTAATTCACTATTTATCATCTTACCATTATTATCTTTATATGGTTTACCATCTTTATTAGGAAAGTTATATTTAACAAACCATTCTTTAAATATACTTTGTGCTATATCTTCTAATATATTATTTTCTTTTTTTAATTGTTCTATTTTATTATCAAAAGAAGAGAGAATAGAAGAGATACGTTTTTGTTCAGATAGGGGAGGAAGGGATATTTCTAAAGATTTTAAATTTTTAATTGTTAAAGCTTTTTGTGTTGTCCCAATTAAGATTGAATTTAAAGCTTCTTTTCCCACCTCGCTTAATAGCCAGTAATAGAAATATTTATTATCTATTTCTTTGGAAAAGTTATTAAACCATGTTAAATTTTCATCTTTGAAATAGAATTGTTCATTTTCTCTCACCATATAAGGTATTCCAATTGTACCTACAGAGGTGAGTAGTATATCTCCTTGCCTTGGAACAGAATAGGTTTGCTTAATCCTGTTATATCGCTCTTTGGAAATATAAAGATTGGTCGAGACATCATTCACCTTTTGCTTTTCTATGATTTCTTTAGATCTGTAAAATGGAATTCCTTCTTCAACATACTCTTTTTCAAAGATTCTTGTACCAGATTGAATATTCACAATATCTTTAAGTTGGAAGTTTTTTCTAGAATTTGACACTTAGATTTTTATATCTACTAATTTTATATTCTTTAACTCATTTCTACTACTTATAGAAAAACACCCTTCAGAATTCAAATGTTGTGAACAAATAATTTTTGTTTTTAGCTCTAAGGAATCAACCTCATAATTATTATCTTTCAAATATTCTATTACCTTTTTTTTAAGAATATTTTGTAGAATTTGTTTGTCTAGGTTTAAAGTTTTTAATAAAGATCGAGAAATTTGAATATTAACATTGAAGAGATTGTTTTCATCTTCAGTATGAATACCAATATCAAAATTCATATAATTTCCATGGAATTTAGAAGGTTTTATAGTAGATAGGTTTATATTACTTATTTTGTATTTATCACTCATTTCTTCTTCAACCTCCTAACACCCTTAAATTTACTATTCTTTTTAGCTTTATTATCCATAAACTTCTTAGTAGTAGTATTAATTTTTACATATCTCTTTGTTTTAGAATTCTTAACCTGTACTCTCTTTTTTACTTGTCCCTTTCTTTGATTATCACCATATGGTTTGTTTACTGCCATATCTTTTACTTTTAACAATTTAGTTTTAATATTCCTTTATATTATACCATATACCAGATGGGTAAATCCTATGTAGCTACAGCAAAACCTATTAATTGTGGATAACTAAAACTGTTGAATCAAAGATGAATATAATGTATCATTAAAACAGATGTAGGGGTTGGCGAGTTCAGCCCCTCTTTTTTTACAGATTATTTACAAAATGTTCTCAATATCAATATATAATAATTAAGATGAATTACTGAAATACTGTATAGTATGTAGGTGGTGTTTTTCTTATAGTAAATAATAGTTGATAATTATATATTATATAATATAACAGATGCAGGGGTTGACAGGGTCAGCCCCTCTTTCTTTTCTAAGGAATTTTATATTCACAATCTATTCCAAAATCTTTCTTCAAAATATTCTTCTTTTTAGAGATAATATCCCAAACATCCTTATAACTTTCTGCACAAGAGATTGATTTGAATGCCCTTTTATGATATAATTGCGAGATCATGGGAGTGGTAAATGACAAAAGAACAGATAGAATTATAAACCTATTTAACCAGTTATCCGATAGAGAGAGTGAAATTATCGCTTTACGATATGGATTTTTTAGGAATAGAAGATGGACTTTAGAAAGAATAGCAAAGAGGTATAATGTAACCAGGGAGCGAATCCGTCAGATCCAATCTCAATCATTAAAAAAACTAAGAAAGAAATTCATTTGTCCGATTAGTCCTAATGAAATCCCTTTATTTTTTTCTAATAATGATAAAAACTGTGCTATTTATTTACTTTCTGCGGATCTTTGTAAAAAAGAATATGTTTTAGGAAATATTAATAAAGCAAAATATTATATTGAGAAAGAGACATATTCTAATTATTCAAAAATTAAAAAGTTTATAAACAAACTACCCAAATCAGATACTTTCAATAAAAAGGTAAATAAGATTACTGATTTTGGTAATCAGATTGGTATTCCGAATGATTTCTTATGTTTAATTCTCGATGAATATAAAGCTAATCGAAATAAAACAGATATTATAACCGAAATTCTAGAGCATTTTGGATATCCTATGCATTATTCTGAAGTCTATAGGATTATGTCTAAAACATGCAATATTGATAAGCAAAGAAATGTTCTTGCCATAATGCAAAGAAGAGAAGATCTTTTTGTAAGGGTAACAAACGGTGTCTATGCTTTAAAGAACGATGACAACCCTAAATCAGCACCTTTTATTATTAAGCTTATTGAAGAGTATTTTGTTAAATATAAAGAGGGAACAGTCGCAGAGATATATAACTATGTGATTTCGCAAAGAGTATGTAGTTTCTCCTCTATTCCAATGTATTTATATTTTAACCCAAAATTTGAAGAAATTCGTAAAGGTGTTTATGCTTTGAGAGATAGTAGGAAACATTCTACACAAAATTTGACTGTAAGAGATGTAATAAATACATTGTTTAAAGAAAAAGAATATATCCCAATTGAGCAACTAATTAATGTAGTTCAAAGAGAAATGCCGGAAGTAAGTATTTCAAAACTATATTACGAATTAAATGATAATCCCGAAATAACTGTCCAAGATAATTTTATTCTTAAAAAGTAATGCAAGAAATAATTAATATCACGCCCGATACCTCTCTTTTACCGAAGTTAGGTAAATCAGGGTATTCTACTGCCCAGGCAATAGCTGAACTTGTAGACAACTCAATTGATGCTATCAATACAACTAAACAGGTTGGGGAAATTAATATAACGATTGATAAGAGTTTTATTAAGGTTTATGATAATGGAAGTGGAATGACTAAAGAGGAATTAATTAATTCACTAAGATTGGCAAAGTCCAATAAACAAAATCAATTGGGGAGATTCGGTTTGGGTTTAAAAACTGCAGCTTTAAGCCTTGGTTCTTACTTTTCTATAACAACAAAATCAACAAAAGAGAATTTCCTGTATACAGTTAATTATGATGAAGAGAGATGGAAAGAGCATAGTGATTGGACTATACCTTTGGAATACAGTGAAAATAATGGTGGGTTTTCTTTTACAGAAATATTAATTAAATCTTTAAAAAATAAAATACCTGTAAATACAATTGATAAAATTAAATTAGATATTGGGCAAAGATATGCTCCCTTTATCCAAAATGGGGAGATCAATGTTTATGTCAACAAACAAAAATGCTTCCCATTACCTCCAGTTTTACTCGAGGGGACAAAAAGGGATATAAAAATACCTTTTTTATGGGAGGGGAAAAAATTAGGAACAATTACCGGTTGGGTTGGTCTATTGAAAGAAGGTTCCAACAAAGGAAATTATGGGTTTACGACATACTGGATGAATAGAATGATCACAACTTATGATAAAATTGCAATAGGAGAACATCCGACAATTTCTAGGGTGATAGGGGAAATTCATTTAGATTTTTTAGAACCCACACATGATAAAAGGGAATTTATAAAGGAGAGTCCAATGTATGAATATGTCGTAGAATTGTTAAAAGAGGATTTAAAAGATATTTTAAGAGAAGCAAAAAAGAAGGCAAGTGTTGATACGGTTACTCCCCAAATTCAAGATAGTATTCAGAAATATACAGAAATTACATTAGAGGTCTTAAATAGTGATAATTTTTTCAGAGAATTTACTAGAAAAATGACTGATAATAAGTATATTAGAAATGATTCAGGAGACGAAACAATAGATGCTTCAGTAGAGAAAAGAGAAAAGGATGAAATAGAATCGCCCAATCTTCCTAATGAGAAAGAACCATTTAAAGATCTTCGTACACCAAGTAAAATTCATACTTCCTTAAGAAAGGGTATTTCAATAAAGGGAGAATATTTTAAATTTGTTCATATGTTTCAGAATTTAGGGAAAGAAGAGTCTATGAAAATTGGAATTAAAAATGAAGAGACTAAAAATATTGAGATTTATACTAATATTGATTTTCCATCATATCAAATTACCAAAGATAAGGCTTATTATGGTTTTATGAATATTGCTGATTATATAGCAGAATTGTATTGCAGTGAGATAGAAGGAAGTAATTATACTGAGATAAGAGAAGTTATTCTTAGAAAGGTTGGAAATTATATTGAACAAATGGAAAATTAAAACATTTAAATTTTTAAGGTATTTTTATGGAAAACCAAATCAAACAATGGAGAACAGAGGATATCGTAAACAATCTCCTATTATTAAAAGAAATGGTACTCTTAGGAGAATTTGAAAAGTTTAAGAAAGAATGGAGTGGTGCAGGAGTAATAGTAACTAGTAATAAAGAAGATAATAGAAAGGTAGATGTTAAATTAATAACTAAACATGCTAAACCTATATCATTCCTTTTATACAAGTTAAAAGATATATATAAAGACTATATAGACTATTCTAACAAACATGAATTCTATTCATATATTGTAAATATTGTAGATAGAGATGAAATGGAAAAAGAAGAAGATAGTAGGAAGGTATTAGTATATATTATTGATAAATTAATTGGTCTCTAAAGATAGAAAAGTCCCAAACACAATTTAATCAAGACATAACCTATCTCATTGTCCTAGGTACTAAATATCTCTATTCAAAAAAATATAAAAAATCTCTTAAAGCATTTACTAAAGCATATAATATAGATAATCATAATAAAGGAGCATATATAGGATTAATAACATCCCTTATACAATTAAATAAAAATAAAGAAGCAATAGAAAAAGTAAAAGAAATAATAAAGATAAATCCTAAAGATGCAGATATATACCCTCTATATGCTACATCTTTAATAAGAATAGGAGATCTATTAACTGCAGTAGAACAATATAGAATAGCAAGTGAATTAGATGATAAATATTGGAGAAAGTATAATAATCTTAAGAATGCTGTAGATGTAATAGTGGAGTATGAAAGTAAGAGAAAGGAGTAAGATATTCCCTATTTTCTTGCTCTTCTAAATGAAATTCATTGGTCGAAGACAAAACTGCTCCGTCATATTTTAGTCTAATTGTATACTTTCCTGAATACTACAAATCACTAGACTAATTTTAAATTCTAATTGTTGGTAAGTATTATAGTGTTTTTTTCTTTGAAGGAGAATTAATGGATACTTAGATAGTAGAGAGTGCTATGTATATTTTGTTATTTTATAATAATGGGGGAAATATAAAATTGGTTACAACATACCACAAGCCTTCTATGATAATTAAAACTATTTATATGGTATTGAAGTTAGGGGAAGATTCTCTTACTCTTGAGAGAACATTTGTAGATATAATTGAATAGAATACAGTTATTTTTTTGTATTGTAGTATTTTTTTATATAATCATCTATCTCTTTTTTCGAAAGTTTCCTTGATTCCTTAATGCTCTTAGCAATAATCCAGGCCACAATCAGACTTGGAATTAAGAAGAATAAGGCCCATCCTACAAAATCTAAAAACCAATCCTTGGATGTGTATCTCCAACTCCCTATACCTGTAGGTTTGTTTACAAGTGAAATAATTAGAGCCATACCCAAGTCTAGAATAGCAAACCAAGTTATAAACAAACTCCTGTTAAAACCATCTTCTTTAACATAGTAATCTGTTCCGTGTTTAAACATATCTACCTCTACTTCGGGGAAATAATATTTTAGAATCGAATAGGTATTGTCATTTTGATGATGTGCTCTTTTTTTTTCTATTTTATGTGTTGTTTGGTAAGTAACAGTCTCATCTATATAGAAGTAATCCCCACATATAGGGCATTTGATTTCTTTGTCTCCTATCCTGTCATCGGGATCGAAGATCAACTCTTCAAGACAACTGGGACATCGGCCTTCTGTTATTGGAGAAATATTACTCATGAACTTTTCTGCTTTCTTGATTGAGAAAGAAGTTTTACATTTAGGACAAATAATTTGTTTTTCTCCTCTTCTTTCAGCTAAGTCAAGAATTAATTCT
>Ga0255341_1003888_pt1 | contig 16311 bp, 14 predicted proteins | sample wastewater_treat_8_FD_192418 | JGI IMG/M metagenome (GOLD analysis project Ga0255341, IMG submission 192418) | Wastewater microbial communities from Lulu Island WWTP, Vancouver, Canada - plant12 | ecosystem: Engineered > WWTP > Wastewater > Unclassified | place: Canada: Vancouver, British...
ATGCGCGACAGGTTTAACAGGATGCCTCCGTGGTCAGGCACCGCCGCGCCGTGCAAATTGAGGCCGGAGCTGAAGGGCACGACCGGAACACGCACCCGGTTGGCATAGCATACTACTGCATGTACTTCCTCCACCGATTCGGGATAGACAACCACATCCGGCCTCCGGGCGGGCGCGAAGGACTGGTCCCGGGAAAACTGCTCAAGCAGCCGGTTATCATCGCTGACCCGGTCACGGCCGAGCAGTGCCGCCAATTCATTTATTTCCGGCATGATTGTATGCATCCTCCTTTCAACTGATGTTACGTTGCGTTGCCGCTTTATTTTTTTGAAACCGGCTGCATACCGTGCATCTGCCGGAGCTGGTTGAGCACGGCCAAAACGGCATCAGGGAATTTTTCATATTCTTCCCGGGTGAAAACCTGCCTGCCCGGTGCGCACAACCCCTGCGGGTCAAACACCTTCCTCAGCTTTCGGAAAAAAAGATAGGCATTGGGTCCCAGCTCGGGGAAAAAAGAGGTAAACGGCTCAAAGGACACGCCGATGCCGGTGGGGGCAAGGCCTATTTTTTCGGCAAAAAGATTCACCGTTCCCGACATGATCATCCGGTTTCCTCTTTCCAGCGCCGCCGGATCCAGGGGATTCGGATATATGTCCACCTCCGCATGCCAGAATCGCCCCCCTTTATTTGCAGAGTAAAGAAAGGGGGTGTCGTCGATTCCTCCGCGGTCGGTTATGTATGTCTCGCCGCCGAAGCTGTCAAGCGCCTTTTTCCATACCCGGCGGATTTTGTCGGCAATATCCTCCAGGCCCCCTCCCGGCACCATGGAACCCGTATAGTTATAACGATTCATTCGGAAACCCGTGGTGTGGCGAATGCAGTCCAGATTCCAGGGGGCGAGCGCCTCTAGGACATCAGGCTTGTGCTCTTGGGAAAGAATGGTTCCCCCCACTTCCGCAACAATCTCCCGCAGCACCATTTCTTCATATTGCATCTGCCTCGGCGATACCGTCCCCTGAATAATCACGTAACAGTTGAAGGGCGGGAAAAAATGGTTTACCACCCGATCCAGGGTTATTTTTTGCGTGGGAGAACAGTAGTAGGCATTATAAACGCCGGTTGCGTTGAGTCCGATACCGATCCCGGAAGCGGCGATTTCCCGCAGCGCTTTCAGCTCCGTCGCCATATCGGGAAATTCCACCCAGAGCAGCTTGTGGCGGTGAACAAAAGGCGGGGTGTCATGCCGCGCGTCATGGTACGTGGGTATACTGGGACGACCGGCAGCCGGTTCGGGCAGCTCTTTGCCGCCCGGCCAGGGATGAAGCTTGACGGTTATTTCGGTGATGATGCCGGTGGTGCCGAGACTGCCGCGAATGAGCGAGAGCAGGTCCGGCCCCGGCCCAAATTCAAAGAAGTCATCCACGCCGGCGGTGGTCTTTGAGCCGGTCTCCAGAATCTCTCCGTTGGGCATTACCACTTTGATGCTGATAATATTGCGTGAAAGCGTTCCATATTTGTGATCGGTCTGCCAGACCCCGACAAAGGCGCTCTGAGATGACAGCTTACAGAGGGTGGTCGCCAGCGGCGTACCGCCGTTCCAGAGACCTTTTTTCATGGCCTCCGCCTGTAACTGGCCATAATCGGCATAAGCGCCGAGCCTCGCCGACATGGTATCCTTGTCGATAACCACCCAGTTCATCCGGCTCAGGTGGATGCAGATGGTGGGATCGCCGGTGGTTTGCGCGGCAAGAAGAAACTGTCCGTTGGTAAATGGATTAATCTTGATGTGGTATCGGCTTGCCGCCCGGCATACGGCCTGAACTTCTTCAGTATTTGCCGGCAGCACCACGCAGGCGGGAATGCTGGAAGGATCACGTGCGTGCTTTTTCAAAAAACCGGGGCCGTCAACCGAACCTCTGCTGTAGGTCTCGATCACCGCCCGGTCCTCGGTTATGAAGTCCGACCCCACAATATCTTCTAATGCCCGGTAAACCTCGCGGGGCATGCGGGGCGGGATCACTTTTTGCCTGTCGGTCATTCCATTCTCCTTTAAGCCATGCCTCCGCTGGCGGCTCATATTGAGCGTCAATTATCATCATGATTACAGAAATTTGCAAGCCCTTTATCCCTTCTGCGGTCAATTGCGCCCCGTCTGCAAATACCATTTGACTCGCACCGCCTTTTTTATTATAGTTGAGCCGACCATTACAACTATTCGGAATATCAGTACAACTTATGCTGCTGCTCACACGCTTCATGAGATTTTTTATGCCCGCATTTTTTATGCAACGGATTTTTTCTTCGATTGCTTTATCGGCCGATGCATCGGCTGCCGAGACAACTTCTTTTGACCACAACACCTTCTACCCGCAAGGTACCCGACGATGAAGAAAGAACGAAGACAGCATCTCAAACAGCTGCAAAAAAACCTCTCCTATCAGTTTAAGAAGCTGGCTCTGCTCAATCAGGCCCTGATGCACACATCGTACGCAAATGAAAATGCGGCCGGAGCGATGTCCGACAATGAGCGGCTGGAATTTCTGGGTGATGCGGTGCTTGGACTGGTAATCAGCCATACCCTCATGGACCGCTTTCCCTCCCATGCCGAAGGAGAGCTCACCAAGCTGCGCGCCGAACTGGTGAACCAAAGGCGGATCGCCGAGATGGCGCGTGAGCTGCAACTGGGTGAATTTCTTCTCCTGGGACGTGGCGAGGATTCAACCGCGGGCAGGTATAAAAACTCCATTCTGGCGGATACCTACGAGGCGGTGATTGCTGCCGTCTATCTTGACGGCGGATACGGGCCGGTTTTTAAAATGGTACGGCGACAGTTCATGAAAATGCTCACGGCGGAAAACGAGGGAAATTTACACCACCGGGATTTCAAGTCACAACTGCAGGAGTACACCCAGGCCTTTTTAAAGTCGACCCCCTGCTACCGGCTGGTCCAGGAAAGCGGACCCGACCACAACAAGTCTTTTGAAGTCAATGTCATTTTAAATGACATCATCATGGGCAGCGGTTACGGCAAAAACAAAAAGAGCGCCGAGCAGAAGGCCGCCAAGGAAGCGCTTGAAAAGCTTCAGCATGCCGGAACCCCCATGCTCGGCACGTCCGGTTCTCCATGAAACCGATCATTGCCATCGTGGGTCGGGAAAACGTGGGCAAGTCGACCCTTTTTAACCGGCTGGTGGGCAAGAACAAGGCGGCCATCGATGACTTGCCCGGACTGACGCGGGACCGGAATTACGCCGAGGTTCATTTTCAGGGTCATGATTTGATCCTGATTGACACGGGCGGCTTCGAACCGCACCGCGCCGACTCTCTTTCCGTCCAGATACGGGAACAGACCCGCCTGGCCATCGAAGAAGCCGACAGCATCATTTTTCTGGCCGACGGCAAATCCGACCTCACCCCTTCCGACTTTACCATAGTAAGGATGCTCCAATCCACTCGCAAGCCGGTGTTTTACGTCATCAATAAAATCGACCGGGTACGGGATCAGACGCTTGTGGCCGACTATTACCGGCTGGGGGTGGAACCGCTCATTCCCGTCTCTGCACAAAACGGCACCGGAATACCGGACCTTTTAAGCGCGGTTATTGCCCGCCTGCCCGGGGAGGAGGGGGAGGATATCCCACCTGAAGTGGCAGTGAAAATCGCCGTTGTCGGTCGGCCCAACGTGGGGAAATCATCGCTGGTCAATATCTTGGCGGGCGGCCAGCGCCTGATCACGGACGCGACGCCCGGCACCACCCGGGACGCCATTGACACCATTATTTCCCATAACCATCAGAACTATCTCCTGATCGACACGGCAGGCATCCGGCGGAAAAGCCGGGTGAGCGTTACCTTTGAAAAGTTCTGCATCATCGAGGCGCTTAAAAGCCTGGACCGCTGTGATGTGGGAATACTATTGGTGGACGCGACTGAGGGAGTTGCGGAACAGGACGCCAAAATCGCCCGGTTTATTTATGATAAAGGCAAGGGATGTATCATCGCGGTAAACAAATGGGACCTCATGCCGCAGGAAGCCTCGTACCTTCGGGAGCACTTGGATAAGGTGCGCTTCAACCTTCCCTTTCTCGACTTCGCCCCGGTGCTTTTCATATCTGCCCTGACCGGGCGGGGGGTGGCCCATCTCCTCACAACCGCCGCGCTGCTGAAAAAGCAGAATCACCGCAGGATCCAAACCCGCACGCTCAACACATTGCTGAGGAAGGCAACCGAACAGCACCATCCTCCCCGGGTGAAAAGCCGGCCTCTCAAGTTTTATTATGCGGTCCAAATAGCGGAAGCACCGCCCCACTTTGTCGTTTTCAGCAACCATCCATCGTTGGTGCCGGCATCGTACCGCAGATTCCTCATCAACCGCATCCGCGAACACTGCGGCCTCAAGGGCATCCCCATCCGCCTCTCCTTCAGAAACAGGAAAAAAGAAGCCTGAGGGATGTACAGCCTACCGCGCATGGCTGCGCTCATCCCCAAAAAGGCAGGGGTCAGGTCTCAATATTCAATATTATATTTCAAAATTTAAAACAGAACCCCATGATTGTTGAATGTTGAGACCTGACCCCTTTTTCCCCGCGATATCTTCGCGGCTGAAAGCCGCTCCTACAGGCCATAAACATACAGAGAAAGAAATTCTCAGTTCTCTCTAAGAATCGAATACTGAAATTAGTAATGCAGCTATGGAAATGTTCCCACCATGTACAGTTGGTCATCCTGCGACTTGACCGCAGGATCCAATAATTATTGAAACTGGATTCTGCGGTCAAGCCGCCGGATGACGCGCGTATAAACGGGGTACTGATGTTTCATTCTAATAAAATTCTCGTATGGCATTAAGACCGGCTCAAGCTCTTCGATCGAAATATTCGGCAGCTATTACAAAACGTTATGGACGCTGCCTATTCCCTGTTCTTCAGGTAATTGACCGCCGCCCTCAGCCCCAGCAGATAGCTGTCGACCCCGAAGCCGGTAATCTGCCCCACCGCCACTTCGGCCAGCAGCGATTTTTTCCGAAATTCCTCCCGCCGGTATATGTTGGATATGTGCACCTCCACCGCAGGCAGGCCGGTGCCGGCAATCGCATCCCGCAGGGCGATGCTGGTATGGGTATAAGCGCCGGGGTTGATTACCAGGGCATCATGGGTACCCAGCGCGTTCTGTATGGCGCTTACCAGATCCCCTTCCGAGTTTGACTGGTAAAAAGATACTGCAACCTGAAGTTCATCGGCAATCGCGGTTATCCGGCGGTTAACTTCCTCCAGGGAGGTTTGACCGTAGATATCCTTTTCCCGTCTGCCGAGAAGATTGAGATTGGGGCCATGAATAACAAGTATGGGTTTCACCTTCTCCTCTCCTTATGCCGGTGCCGGCGCGGCCGGTGGCTCCATCATATACCATTTGGCCGAACAGTAAATAAAAAAATGCCCCTCCGCCGGCGCGCGGCGGAGAGGCAGCGAATAGTCAGCCTCAAGCATAAGCGGTTATTTGCCGGATGCCACCGTCGGATTTCCCACGGCGATGACCACCCGCCGGTTCTGCGCCCTCCCCGCGGCGCTGTCGTTGTCCGCCACCGGCTTGTAGGGCCCGTAACCTTTCACCGCCATGAGGGAGCGGTTAAGGTTGTAATGTTCGGTCATGTAGTTCATGACGCTGATGGCACGGGCGGTAGAAAGTTCCCAGTTGCTGGCAAACTTGTTGATCAGCCTGGGCCCGATGGGAACGTTATCCGTATGTCCCTCGACATTGATCAAACGGTTGGGATACTCTTCCAGAACCTGGCTGATGCTGGCAAGCGCCTGTTTCCCCTGTGCGGTGAGCGCGTCGCTTCCCGACGCAAATAAAACCACCTCCGGCAGGGTAATGCAGGTTTTCCCGTCCTCCCGGCTTATCCCCGCGCCTTCCAGCGCGGCAATCTTATCCTGCAGCGCCTTTACGATGGCGTCGTCCCCCGCAGCACCGGCGGCCCTGGCGCCGGTGCCTTTTCCCGCCCTGAGAGCAACGCAGGAGAACAGATCATCCATCAACAGCTTGACGCCCGCCTTCACGTTCTTGTCCAGCATGGTTTTCTCGTGCCGGTTGTTGAATGCCAGGTTGCTGGCGGGGTGGTACTCGGTCTCCACCCGGTTTGACCAGATCACATCGCCGGTAGCCGCGTCCTGGGCATACAGCCGTATCTGCACGATTGAAGCCACCCGCTTCTTCCGCGGATACAGATTGGCCACGGTGCCGAAGCTGTTATCCACCAGCACGTCCCAGGCCCCCACCACGTCATCCTCGGTCTTCTCACCCAAGAGAAAACCCAACCCCTCGCCGAGCCGGGAAATGTCCATGTCACCCAGATCGGATTCGTAGCTTTTGGGATTGGGGGCGCCGAAGAAGACATCCTTGACCGGCTCATAGAGCAGAGGAAGAAAGCCGCGATCAAGGGGATTGTAGGTATCGGTTTGCTTAAATCCATACTCGATGATTCTGCCCCGGATGATAAGATCCGCCCCCAGTTCCTCGCCCACCTGCTTCACCATCTCTTTGCTCAGCCCGGTCGACACACCCTGAAGCCTGGGGACTGGAAGGGCTGTCTGCTCAATTTGTTCGAGGGCCCGCTCCCGCCGGATGACGTTGAAAATCTCATCCCGCATATCGTCCGAGTGCTCCACATTCACCAGATCATACTCGGGCGTTCCAATAAACCTAACCTTGTGTCTCGCCTTCACCTCCGATCCGCCGGCGGACTGGTCATCCTCCAGCGGCCGGATAATATCGTGCTCCTCCAGGACGGTATTCACGTCCTCCTGCACGGCAACCGGTATGCCGTGCTTCACAAAGTAATCGGTCACCTCTTCCACGATCTTGATATTGCCCCCCCACCGGTCAGCGCTCAGGGCACCCTGCTGCTGGGAATAGTCGGCGAAGGGGAAAATGGCCACCCGGCCGACCCCCATCTCCGCCGCGCCGTCCCCTGCCCCGGCCCCCGCCACCGGCACAACGGTTTCCCTGATGCCTCCGCACCCCACCGCGAATGTTATAACCAGCAACGCGCTTAACAGATACTTAGACATTGTATTTCCTCCTGTTGCTATTTAAGAAATTATATCGTAACCCCTGTTTAGGCATCTGAGCCCACAATCTCCCTGGGCACAATGGTCGTCGTCACAAAGATGAGCAACTCGGTCAGCTCCTTCTTGTTGAAATCATTCCTGAACATTCTTCCCAGGCCGGGAATGTCGGAGAAAAAGGGCACACCCGATCTGATGATATTGGTGCTTTCCTCGTAGATGCCGCCGATGACCACGGTCCGGCCGCTTTCCACCATCAGCACCGTCTGCGCCTCGCGGACGTCAATACCGGGCTCGCCGCCGGCGCCGGTCTGGGCCGATTTCTGGTCCTTCTTAACCCTGAGCTCAATCTTGATGATCTTTTCCGAAAGGATGGTGGGCGTGACCTTGAGCTCAAGCACCGCATCCTTGAACTCGGTGGAGGTTACCCCCTCTTCGCTGAGCTTCAGATACGGCAGGGCGACTCCCTGTTTGATCAAGGCCTCGTTCTTGTCGATGCTCAAAACCCTGGGGTTGGATATGATCTTAACCTTTTCATCTTTTTCCAGCGCGGTCAGGGTTGCGGTCAGTTCCAGGTTGTCCCGCAAGATGCCGAAACCGATCCCTCCCCCGGCCCCCAGGCCCACGGCGGCAGGCAAATTAATCAACGGGCCGCCCAGGACATTTACCAGCTCGGTGGTCAGGCCGCTTACCGGATCGGTCACCTCTTCCCTTTCAAATTTCACGCCCGACGCGCCGGCAATACCGTACACCGTGTCTCCGCCCTGACCGGTTGTAGAATAAGGGCCGCCCCACTGGATGCCGATCTCCTTGGTATAGGTGGGGATGGACTGTACAATCTTGGCTTCAATGAAAACCTGGCGGACGGTCCGGTCGTCATAGCGGGATATCCGCTCCTTGACCATGGCGATTTTTTCCGGCGTATCGGTGATCACCAGGCGGTTCAGGTTCGGATCAACCGTGATGATGCCCCGTTCACTGGAAAGCTCCTTCTCCTCTTGCAGAAGTTTTGCCACGTCCTTTGCATCCCGGTAGATGATGTCCGTGACCACGGTCTGCAAATCCGCCACCTTTTCCCTTGATTTTAAGGCCTTGTACTGGTCATCGCTGATGCGCCTGATGTTCTCCTGGGTCTCTATGCGCAGGACGCTCTTGGACCATATTTTGCCCAGGTTGTTGGTTTCCAGAATGATGCTGAGCACCTCGTCCCAGGGCACGTTGTCAAGCTTTATGGTGACTTTCCCCTTCACATTATCGCTGACAATGATATTCAAGCCGCTGACATCGGCAATGAGCCGCAGTATGTTTCTGACATCAGCATCCTTGAAATCCAGCGATATTCTCTGGCCGGTGTACACCTTCTCTTTCTCTTCTTCCATTTCTTCTTCAGCCTCAACCGCCCGGCCGGCGGCGGTTGCCGCCATTTCCGGTTTCTCCGCCGTCGCTTCCTTCGCCCCCTCCGTCCGGCCCGCCGCAGCTATGGCCGGCTTAACCGCGGGAGCGGCTCCATCCCAGCCCACCAGCAGCTTGTGGTTATCCTTCTGGATGTTGAAGACGGGCATTTTTCCTTTGAAGTAAATGGCAAAGCGCACCTTGCCGGGATGCTGGCCTACTTTTACCTTATCCACGATGGATGAGTGCAGGTTATATGTTTTTTTCGCCAGCCCGTCCTTCACCCCGGGAATGTCAATCACCAAGCGGGTCGGATCAGCCAGCTGCATGGTGTTATAAGTGCTGATGGTATCATCGGCAACAATGATGATCCCCACATCATCGCTTCTGATCTCAAGGTCTACAATCTGTCCTTCCCGGGCAGCCGGCAGGGTCGCGGCTGAGGCCGGGGGGGCCTCCGGCTCCTCCTTCTCCGCTGTAGCGGCCGGCGCATCGGCACCGGTCATCCGGATGATCACGTTGGAAAGCTCGGTATTGACCGTGTAGGTAACATCCTGCTTCAGGGTTATCTCCACCCGCAGGTAGCTCCGGTCGCCCTTTTGCAGCGCCTGGCTGGTTACCTCGCTGACCAGGTCACTGTCGATTGCGCCCGGGCCCATGGTTCTATCCATGGTGCAATCGGGTATATCCACCAGCACTTTGAGCGGCGACGGCAGCTTGACCACTGTGTAGGTAAGGGGTCGGGATCCGCTGATGGTGACCTGCGTATCCTGTTCCTGCCGGCTGACGGTGATGCCGGTAATCCGGGCGGGTGCATCCGCCGCCTCTTCGGCATGGGCAATGCTTCCGCCGGCGGTCAATGCGGAACCGGTAACCGTATCGCCGTGGTGGCCCACTCCCCACAGCGCCAGCGCCGCGGCCGCCAGCACCAACCATTTATGACATATCCTCTCAGGATAAGCAGATCTCATAATTCTTCCTCCTCTGATTTATGGAGCACGAGTGACACTTTTTTCTGTAGGACACCGCCGGTGGCGGGATTGATCTCCTTCTCCACAATCACAACCTCGTTGTGCTTGATTTCGCTTACCTCGCCGCGCCGGTTGCCGATCATGGTACCTTTGGTGAGGATATATCCGTCTCCCTTTCCGTCCTCCACCATGGCTTTCGATTGATCGCCGGCGACGATAACCGCTACCAGCTTCAATTCAGAAAGCGCGTACCGCTGCAGGGGGGTGAGGGGCCCCTCTCCGGTCATCATCTCCTCCATCCCCGCAACCTCGCGCACCAGAGGCACAAACGGATCTATCTTGCCCATGGGGTCATAGTGATAATCGGCCGCCTCGGGGGGCGCCTTTTTCTCGTCCGCGGCAGCGGTAACCGCCGGCTTCACCTTCGGTGCCTTCTGGGCGGCTTCCGGCTGCTTCGGCGCCGGGGGCTTCGCCGGTTCGCCGCACCCGAACAACGCGCTGAGGAACGCTGCATTAAAAAACAGCACCGCCCAGAACGTCTCCCTACTTTTTCTTTTTCTTGTCCTGTTTATCCTGTTCACCGGGCTTCTCTTCTATAAATTTATAGGTTTTTGCCGTGCAGGACGCCTGGAGAATGTTCCTCCCGTCCACTTCCTGCGGCTTTTCGAGCAGCATATCGGAAATATTGACGATCCGGGGCAGGCTGGCAATTTTGTCATAAAAGAGCGCCAGGTCGTGATAGCCCCCGGAGAGCTTCAGTTCGACGGGAATCTCCGCGTAGAAATTCCTTTTCGCTTCCTGCTGCGGCTTGAAGAGGAGTATTTCCAGGCCGGATTCGATGGCCAGGGATGAGATGTCGTCCAGCAGCTTGTCGATATCCTTCTGGTTGGGGAGCTGCTCCAGGGCCTTTTGCCGCTTCCCCTTCATCTCCGCGGTTTCCTGCCTGAACTTGGGCAGGTCGGCCAGGATAACCATCTGCTCATTGAGCTCCTGCTGCCTTTTGGTGAGGATGGACTGCCTGGCTTCCAGCTTCGCGGAATAGTCGCGGTATACCAGAAACCAGTAGAGCCCCAGGATGAGCGCCACCGCCCCGCAGAGTATTCCTATTTTTTGAAGCTGGGGTAACCTAATGATGGGATCAATATTAATTTTCGCCATACGTTCGTCCTTGCCCGCCTAGCTGACCGGTACGGAACAGGTAAGTGTAAACACATTTATCTTGGTTCCACTTTTGTTTTTGCTCGCCTTGGATAGCTTCATCTCGGTGGTAACCAGGTCTACTTTTTCAAAATATTTTGTCGCCTTGAGCCGGGACATGAAGATGGGTATGGAACGGTTGTCGAGCGCCGCGCCGACGATCTCGAGGTTGCCCCCCTGTTGTTTGAGGCTCAAGAGCCACGTCTTATCCGGCATGCTGCCGGCCAGTCGGTCAAGCAGCAGCACCGGGCCCTTGGCGCCCTTTTTCAGGTTTTCAATCACCTCGAGCTGTTTCCGGTAGAGCTCTTTTTCCGCCTTCAACTTTTCTATTTCCTCGACAATCTTCTTGTTCTGGGCAATCTCGCCCTCCACCCGCACCGTCTCGCGCTCGACGGCGCTGATGCGGCCGGTGATCAGAAGATTGACGAGCAAGACCACAAGCAGCGTGCCCGCCAGCGTTGCAACGCCGATGAACACGTGATTAAAGGTGCTCTTTTTTTTCAGTATGTCACGATACGGCAGCAGATTGATTTTAATCATCAGTCACCTAATCTCCTCAGGGCTAGCCCAACGCCGACGGAGGCCAAGGGGGTTATGGCTTTAATATAATCCGGGTCAAAGACATTCTGGTCATAGCTTATGGTCCTCATGCAGTCGATAACCTCGGTGGCGATGCTCAGCTTTTCTTCGATGCTTTCCCGCAGAAACGGTATCTTCGCGCACCCCCCGCTTAAATAGACTCGGGCAATCTGCTCGTAGGTGGTCGAGCTGTAAAAATCGAGCGACTTATGGATTTCGGCAACCATGGAGTCACACACCTTTTTCACAATCTCTTTTCCCCCGAACTCGGGGTTGTTGATATCGCCGCTGGTTTTGAGCGTCTCCGCTTCATCAAAGCTAATGCCGAAATGTTTTTGGATCTCCTCGGTAATCTGGTTTCCCCCCAGGAAAATATCGCGGGTGAACGCGGAAAGCCCCGCCTTGACAATATTAATATTGATGGTACTGGCCCCGATATCAATCAGGGCAACCGCCTGGGAATCCTCGGTCTGGTAATTCATTTCGAAGGCATTCTCCAGGGCAAAGACATCGATGTCCAGAATGACCGGGTTCAGCCCGGCATCGGTGAGCACTTTCACATAATCGCTGATCATCACCTTCTTGGCGGCCACCAGCATCACCGACATGTGATCGGCCTTCCCCTCCTCGACGGCAAGAATCTGATAGTCGATGTTCACTTCATCAAGATCGAAGGGTATGTATTGTTCCGCCTCAAACTTGATCGATTCATCCATCTCTTCTTCGGTTGCCCGGGGCATGGATATCTTTTTGATAATGACCGGATGCCCGGACACCGAGGAAACCGCGTCCCGGGATTTAACCTTGAGGTTGGACAGCAGCTGCTGTACGGCGCTCACCACCGCCTCGTGATTAACGATGGCGCCGTTGACTATGGAATCCTTGGGTATGGGGCTGATGCCGAAATTCTTCAAACGGAGCCCTCCCCGGGATTCCTCCACCTCAACCAGTTTTATGGAATTGGTGCCGATGTCGAGGCCAACGACGTTTTTCGATTTCGAGATGATCACGTTTCCAAATGACATAGCGACCTCATGCAAGCATCCGTTTGAGACGACGCTTCTATTCGTTGAAAAGTTTTTCGCGGTCGGAAAGTTTAAGACCAAGGGCCATCAGAATCTTCCGCTTGGTTTCCGGCCGGCAGCCCTTTCCTTTCTCGATGCGGTCAATGGTAAGCGTGGACAGCCCTGCCTTGCGGGCCAATTCCGCCTTGCTGATCAGAAGATTTTCGCGGTATTTTTTTACTGCACTGTTTTTCATAGCGCGCGATTGCCGTTGCCGAATACATGACGGAGATTTTGATAAGGTGTATCGGCAGCCCCTTTATTTACTTGAGACAAAAATTAAATTTTTTTTAACTGATGTTCTTAATTGAAGGAAAAAGAAGATAAATTAACATAAATTATATGTCAGGAAGTGAGCCATTTTTTTGACTTTCAAGGGCTCTTTTAAAAGTGGTGCACTTTTTCATTACTGTTGCCGGGGCGGTCTTTTCCCGGTTTTACCAGGGCTGGATCCGGAAGGCACGGGGAAATGGGGGTAAAAAACGGCATGCGCCTCTGAGAGGGTGTAAAGACGGGGGTGAGCTTGTGGGGAGACGGGGTGAACGGCGCGCGGCGCACTCCCGCAATGGGTGTGCGACATGCGCCTGCGGAACCGCGGGCGGACTACTTATGGTCGAAAATATAGATCATCTCGCCCGCGCTCACCAGGCCGAGCTCTTCGCGGGCGATCTTCTCGATCAATGCCGTATCGTTATTGAGCAGCGCAATATAGTTTGCCAGGGACTCATTTTCCTGCTGCAAATCCCGGTTGACCGCGACAATCTGCTCCAACTCCTTCTGCAGGGCGAATACCTCCTTGAGCCCCCTCTCGCCAAAGCAGGCAAAAAGCGCGATCCCGAGGCTGACGGTTACGGCGATAAGTAACGGATAGGCGCCGGTAAAATATCTTATCATCGTTTCCCCCGCATGGTGTTGCAACCGGTTGAGGATTATACCTGAAGCATGATGACGAATCAAGATTGAAATTATTTTTTTTCTTTGCGGCGCGCAAAAAAACCAAACAATGCCCGCCGAACCGCGCCGCCCTGCGCCATTTAGCGTGACCGTCGGTTCCACATCAGAGAGTGCGTCCGTCGTCATGCCGCGGCCGCTTGCCGGGATGCGGAGCGGGAACCGCGGGGCCGCCCGCCCGGCTGCCCCGGGGCGGTTGCCGGAAAAGCGCAAAAGATTTATTTTGACAATTTCCTTAATTTGTCTATAATCGCTCTGACTTTTATTGGCCAGGGCAACGCATGGCGGCCTGACGGCGTCAGCGACGCCGAACCCGCCACAAAGGAGGAAATCATCCAGTGAAAAAATACGATCTCATGGTAGTGGGCGCGGGGCCGAGCGGACTGATCGCCGCCCGGGCCGCCGCGCTTGCCGGGCTTGACGTGGCGCTGCTCGAACGCAAGTCGGAAATGAACCGTCTGGAGCGGATCTGCGGCCAGACCTTGGTTTCGGTCAACGAATACTACTTTGGCGATCTGGTGATGTACAACCGGCCGGGCAAGCGATTCGTTTTCCCCCGGGCCGGTCTTACCTTTCAATACGACGGTCCGGTCAAGAACTGTCACGCCTGGCACATCTATTCGCCGAACGGCACCAGGCTTCCCTTCGGCCTGCCCGAGGAAACCAGAAAAAAGGGTGATTACGGAGCGGTGGGCTTTGCCTACGACAAGGAAATTCTCCTTCGCTGCCTGCAGGAAGAGGCAAAGAGCGCGGGGGTAGAAATCCACGGCGGCATCAACGTCAACGCCATTTCCACCGCGCCGGGGGAGGTAACGGTCAGCGGGGGCGGTCAAAGCTTTGAAGCGCTCTATGCCATTGCCGCGGACGGCTGCAATTCAAGCATCGCCCGATTGATGGGCTTCAACCGTGACCGCACCGCCTACTGCTATCTCTTCGCGAAGGGCTGGTACATGAGCAATGTCAAGGCCCCGGCTTCCGACGTGCTCATCTCCAGCATCACCTACAAGACGGTGGCCCCCGGATACATGTTCATCTTTCCCCGCCCCTACGGCGATGATCTCACGGTGATCTTTCTATCGCTCGATCCCCGGGTCAATCTGGATGAGGTGGCTCACTATTTCATGAAAGAGAACCCGTTTTTCTCCGCCTGGTTTGAGCATGCCGAGCCCAAGCAATGCTTAAGCTCCGCCCAATATGTGTTTTCCCCGGTCATCGAGCCGTACCGCGACCGCGTGCTGCTGGCCGGCGACACCGGATCCACTCAGGAGCTGGAAAACTCCGGCGCCATGATCAGCGGCTGGAAGGCGGGCAACGCCATCGCGGCGGCGGTCAGGGAGGAACGGGCGGGAATACTGCCCCGCGCCATCGCCGACTATCTGCAGTGGTGGAAAACCACCTATATCGAGGGGTACCGACATGAAGACTACATCATGAATTTCGCGCTGCCCTTTGTGATCGATACGGAAGAGGATTTAAACTACGTCTTCAGCCTGGTGCAGAACCCCCTGCCCCCCTGCTGGAACCCCTACGCGGCCATCGGGCATCTCGGGCAACTGATGCAGTCGCTGGTGCCCCGCATTCAGCAGGAGAAACCGCACATCCTGGCCAAGCTGGGCCGGATGTCACAGCCGATACTTCAGATACTTGAACCAACCGCAAGCGTTTGTAAACCGCTTTTGGATTTAAAATAATAACCTCGCCTCCCGGTTGCCCGGGACGACATTGAAATACTCATGTCCGAAACCGCAGAACGACTGGCCTACATCCTGAGGGATCCGCTTTTCCCCTGCGTCCAGTGCGGCAAATGCACCGGCAGCTGTCCCATTTCCACCATATCCCCGCACTTTAACATCAGGCGCATCCTCTACGATATGCTCAACTCCACCGGCGAGGAGGTCGCCCATCGCAAGGAAGTGATATGGGATTGCTCCACCTGCACCACCTGCGTCAAACGATGTCCCAAAAAAGTGGACCCGGCGAACCTGGTCATCAGCGTGCGCAGCGTCCTGGTTGAGGACGGTCAGGTCCCGCCCAAGGTGCGGGATGTGTTAAAGTCCATTTCCATCCGCGGCAATCCCTGGAACATCGGCCAGGAAAAGCGATCGGAGTGGACCGCCGGACTGGAGATCAAGGGCATCGCCGATGCCGAAGCCCTCTATTATGTGGGATGTACGCCGGCCTTTGACCCCCGGCTGCATAAGCTTGCCCGCTGCCTCGCCAAAACCCTCGGCGCCGCCGGGGTTAACTTCGGCATCCTGGGCAATGATGAGGTATGCTGCGGTAACGAAATCCGGCGTCTGGGTGACATCTGGTCATTTGACGCCCTGAAAGAAATGAATATGGAGATGTTCAAACAATTTCCCATCACCCAGATCATTACCACCTCACCCCACTGCTACAACACCTTTAAAAACGAATATCCGGGGCTGGACATCCCGGTGCGGCACTACACGGAGGTTCTTGCCGAGCTGATCAAAAAGAAAAAGTTGCGCTTTACCGGAAAGCTGGAAAAGAAAGTGACCTATCATGACCCCTGCTTTCTGGGACGGCAGAACCAGATATTTGACCCCCCGCGGGACATTCTCAGGAGCATTCCCGCGGTCACCTTCGTGGAGATGGACCGCATACGGGAACGGGCGCTCTGCTGCGAGGGCGGGGGCGGGCGGATGTGGATCGAGGCCCATGAAACCATGGAGCGCACCGCCGCCATCCGCGTCCGGGAGGCCCTGGACTGCGGGGCGGAAATACTGGCAACCGCGTGCCCCTTCTGCCTCTTGACGCTGGAGGACGCGGTGAAGAGCGCGGACCTTGAAGACCGGATCCAGGTGCACGACATCATCGAGCTGGTTGACCGGGTTATGGAGTAATTTCATTATATGGCAAAAGCAAGGGTTGGTGTATACATCTGCCATTGCGGCGTGAATATTCAGTCAACGGTTGACGTGAGCCGGCTTGCCCGCTTTGCCGCCACCCTTCCCCAGGTAACGGTGGCCAAGGACTACATCTACCTCTGCTCCGATCCGGGCCAGGAGCTGATCCGCAACGACGTTAAGGAGCACAACCTCAACCGGGTGGTGGTTGCCGCCTGCTCGC
>Ga0255341_1003894_pt1 | contig 16297 bp, 14 predicted proteins | sample wastewater_treat_8_FD_192418 | JGI IMG/M metagenome (GOLD analysis project Ga0255341, IMG submission 192418) | Wastewater microbial communities from Lulu Island WWTP, Vancouver, Canada - plant12 | ecosystem: Engineered > WWTP > Wastewater > Unclassified | place: Canada: Vancouver, British...
AAAAAAATTAGATAAACTTTGGGTCGGATCAAAGTAGTGGCGGCGTCACCCTTGGCGAAAGCAAAGATTTTTTGAAAAAATTGCTTAATATTGCTAGGTGGTAACCAATAAACGATAGCTTTTCGACTAAAGGCTATTTTAATTCCCTTGTTTTTTAGACGATTAGCCAAATGATAGTCTTCGCTTACACTCAATTTTTCATTCAGTCCACCCATCTCAAGCCACAATGATTTTTTTATCAACATAGAACGGGTGGCTGGCAAAAATTTTCCATCTCTCACCCGTTCTGGCATAACTAAAAAATACGGAATTGTTGCTTCTTCAAAAGCTGTGTTGGCTAGACCTTGATAATAACCAGCAACAACTGGAGCATCAGTAGTTTGCTGTTTTCGCCATAACTCTTGCAACCAATTTTTATCTAAGATGCAACCGGCGTCGGTAATCGCTAGATAAGTTCCACGACTGTGTCTAGCAGCAAAATTGCGTCCCACACTCCGATTGCCAGCTTTAACCAATAATTTAAGATTGAGTGAGGTTTTTTTGGCAAATTTTTTGATTAAATTAACCGTGTTATCTGTTGATTGAGCATCAACTATAATTAATTCAGTTGGAGCTAAACTTTGTTGTTGCACACTGAGTAAAAAATCTTCAATGGTGTCAGCCTCATTAAAAACCGTCACTATCAAGGAAAGCATTTCTTTTTTATAATCAGACTTAGGCACAGAGTTATTATATGAAAGTCCTACAAATTAGCCAGTATTACGCTCCGCATATTGGTGGAGTGGAAAAACATTTGGCAAAAATTAATCAACAATTGATAAAAAATGGCTACCAAGTGACAGTTTTAGCTGGCACTGACAATCATGATTTAGCCAAAGCTGCAATAATTGATCAGGTTCAAGTCTACCGTCTAGATAATCGTTTGAGCAGTTGTTATAAATTTAAAATTTGGCGACAAGTAATCAAGCAAGCACAACTTGTCAAAGAAGCCGATATTATTCAGCTCCACGATGTTTTTTGGTGGATCATCCCTCTCTACCCTTTTATTTTTCACAAACTATTTATTACTTTTCACGGTCACGAATCAAGTGATAAGCCTGATCAAAAAGCCATATTTTGGCATCGATTAGCCAATAAACTGTGTCAGGGCAGTATTGCCGTTGGTGGTTTTCACGAGAAATACTATCAGGTTAAAGCTGATTACGTCATTGATGGAGCTAGTGATCTTGAGCAGATACCAGGCAAGAAAAAATCGGCTAAAAAGATCATCTTTGTAGGGCGCTTAGCCCCAGATACAGGAATTTTACAATATCTGGAGGCACTCAACATCCTGAAAGATCAACAGCTCAACTATCATTTAGATGTTTATGGTGATGGCCAATTAATGAACCAGGCCAAACATTATGTGAAGCAGCAGCAATTAGACGTCATTTTTCATGGTACAGTAGCCGAGGCCGAGCAATTATTTAGTCATTACGAAATAGCCTTTGTGGCTAGTTATCTGAGTATCTGTGAAGCATTAAAACAAAATTGTAGAGTGATCGCTCACTATTCAAATGACTTCATTAAAGATTATTTAAGCATGTCTATTTATCGAGATTACATCTTGCTGGCAAAAAATGCTTCAGCAATAGCTCAGGCAATAATCAAGCCTGCAAAGACGAAAAAATTGGATAAAAAGCTCAGTAATAGCCTCACTTGGCCAGTGATAGCAAACACCTATCAAAAATTATGGCAAAAAAGATAATTTTTACTCTACTGGGTATCGCGGTAGTGCTCACGCTCATAACTGTTTGGCCAATTATGGCTTTACAAAGAAACGTGAAAAGTTATTTGAGTCTCAATCTCAATCATAGTGAAGATCAACAATTAATCACAAATACTGCCGAAAAAATTATAAAAAATTACGAAAAAATTAATAAAAAATTCAAAAAAATATTTTTAGCTGATTTTGCTGAAGATTTATCCATAATTTTACCGCATTTTTTAACTGAAAAAAATCTGACTTATTTGGTAATTTTACAAAATAGTGATGAATTAAGAGCCACGGGTGGATTTATGGGTTCTTATTTCTTTTTAGAATTTTCACATGGAATGTGGAATTTAACTGAAGTTCAAGATATTTACACGATGGCTGGTCAACAAACTCAGTTTCCCAACAGTCCTCAGGGTCATGATCTGTACTTGAGTGAAGGAAAAGGATTGTCGATTCAAGATGCAAACTGGTGGCCAGAAGTAGCTATTAGTGCGCAACACATTCTTGAGCTATGGCAGGAGATTGCTGAACAAAGCCCCTATGTTGATCAAGAACGGGACATTGGTGGTATTGTTTTTGTCAACCTTAATTTTATTGAAAATTTATTAGAGCAAATTGGACCAATTCAGCTTACAGATTATAATCAGGTCGTTGATGCGCAAAATTTTGCACAATTAGCCAGAGCCGATCGCTTAGATTTTTTTCCAGGCTCTCGTGAAAAAGCAAATTTTCTCAATCACAGTAAAGTCGCTTTAGCAAATCGCCTAAGCCAATTAAGTTCTCAAGAATATCTGGCGTTAATGAAAGTGGTCTTAGAAAATTTAGAAAATAAAAATATTCAACTCTACAGTCAAGAGCAAAATCTTGAACAAATTTGGCAAAAGCATCGATTTGCTGGAGACATGATTAGAAACAATCTAGATAGTTTTTATTTTTACAGTGTTGAAAGTAATGTTGGCATCAACAAAGCCAATCGTTTAGTAGACAGGGAGTTTCATTTTTACCAGAACGATGGCCAAATTGAACAAATCCAAATTAAATTTACTAATCACAACCAAAAACCAGCAACCATTAATACCAATCCCAACTTAAAAACAGCTAATCACTTAAGCTACATTAATTATCAACGACTATATTTTGCCCCAGATACAAAAATTAAACAGGTCATGTCAATTGACCAAGAGGAACAAAAAACACCATTAGCATTTTCTACTCAACCATATTTTAATCAGAACAATCAAGAATTCTTAGAATTGAGTTTACTGCTGGTAGTTTCTGAACAAAGTCAAGTTAGTCTCATAATTGAGCTGGAAAGCGACAACAATTACCAAAATTTAGAAATCCAAAAACAAGCGGGGGTGAAACAAATTCCGATCTATATTTATCAAAATCAGCAATTAGTTGACAGCTGGACTCTAACCAGAGATCAGTTAGAATAAGATCATGACCGAAGATCAATTAAAACAGCTCATGGTGGATGCTCAAAAATTCTTAGCGAGTGTGGATTTAGTCAAAGAGCAAGAGATTATTAAACAAGTGCAAAAAGCCAGCAGTGAAGCAGATTTTTGGCAAAAAGAAGAAGCGCAAAGTGAAATTAAAAAACAACAAAGAGCTCAAAAAAATCTTGATGAATACCAATTAATTACCGAAAAATTAAACGATCTACAAACTCTGATTAAATTAGCAAAAGAAGAAAATAATCAAGAAGCAAATAGTGAATTAACAACTGAAATAGCTAAAACTAGCAATCAACTAAAAAAAATTCTAAAAGAACTAGAACTCAAACATTATCTCAACAAAAAATTCGATCACTGTGGAGCCATCCTCTCGATTCATCCTGGTCAAGGAGGGACTGAGGCAATGGATTGGGCGGAAATGCTAGAGCGCATGTATCAACGCTATTTTGAACGAAAAAATTGGCCATTCCGCATTGTAAACAAAATTCGCGGAGAAGATGCCGGCATTAAAGAAGTGGTTTTTGAAATTGAAGCTGATTATGCCTATGGTTACTTAAAAGGCGAACATGGCACCCACCGACTAGTGAGACAAAGTCCTTTTAATGCCGATAACTTAAGACAAACCTCTTTTGCTCTGGTAGAAGTTTTACCAATTATTGAGGATAATCAGGAAATTGACATCAAAGATAAAGATTTAATTTGGAACTTTACTAGGGCAGGTGGAGCTGGAGGACAATCAGTTAATAAACTCAACACAGCCGTGGAATTGACTCACACACCAAGTGGCATTACTGTGAAATGTCGAGAAGAACGTAGCCAGATTCAAAATAAAGAACGAGCATTGAAAATTTTAAAAGCCAAGCTCGCCAAAATTCAAGAAGAAAAAATGGAAGATACGCTAGCTAAAGAAAAAGGTAGTCATCAACACGCTAGTTGGGGCACCCAAATTCGCAATTACGTTTTGCATCCTTATCAATTAGTCAAAGACACTCGTACACAAGTGGAAACTAGCCAAACCAATCAGGTTCTAGATGGAGACTTAGACCAATTTATCTTAGCTTTTATTCGTCGATAAATTGCTTTACAATAAAAAATAAAGGAAAACTCATATGATCGAAGTGAGAAAAATAGATATTGACGAAAATCCAAAAATTACAGACAATCTAAACCCGCCTAACATTATTATTGAAAATTTAGATGCTGAACCAAAAAATCAAAGTCATCAACAGGATAAACAACCCATGAACAAAGCGCAAAAAAAGAAATTTATTATTTTTGCTGTAATTGCCGTCTTAGCTGGCACTCTCACTGGCTATGGCACCTCAAGATTGAGCAAAAGAAACGATTTGACTAAAGGTAATGTTGCCCAAGTAGCTGGTGAGGTCAATAACATCAAGCCTGGCGACATTTTTGGCATCAGTGATAGAGACACTTTTTCCGATAGCGCACAAGGTTATTTAGAAAAAGGTGGCGTTGATGGTGAGGGTTCACATCACTTGCTGAGAGAAGGCGGTCAAAGTCAAACTGTTGCCCTTACTTCTTCAGTTACCGATCTCGATGATTTTGTGGGTATGGAAGTTAAAGTGTGGGGTGAAACTAATAAAGCTCAACAATCTGGTTGGTTTATGGATGTAGGGCAAGTGGAAGTAATTTCCATTGATGCCGAGCCACCCAGCCAAACCCTAGACTAAACACTCAGTTGATGATTTAATGGAAGTTGCCTATGATTATCTTTTCAGATGTCAGTAAGTCTTTTGGCGATCAAGAGACTGCCATCAAACACTTTTCCTTGGAAATTAAAGATGGTGATTTTTTAGTAATCACTGGACCATCTGGCACTGGTAAAACAACTCTGATGAAATTGTTGATCAAAGAATACGAACCAACGAGCGGAGAAATCGAAGTTGACGGTGAAAAATATAGTCAGCTAAAAAAATCAAGAATCCCAGAACTGCGAAGAAAAATTGGAGTGGTTTTCCAAGACTACAAATTAATTAAAGAAATGAATGTTTGGGAAAACATTGCTCTACCAATCTATATTCAGGGTAAAAAAGATCGAGAAGTAGAAGAAAGAGTGACCGACCTATTAAATCTAGTTAACCTGGCAGACAAAGCCCTCTTCTTTCCTCGACAACTTTCTGGAGGAGAAGCGCAACGGGTCAGTATCGCTCGAGCCCTGGCTTGTGGCCCAAAAATAATTTTTGCCGATGAACCAACTGGCAATTTGGATACCCAAGCTACTTTAGCCATTACTCGTTTGTTGAAAAAAATTAATGAACTGGGTACCACGGTACTTTTTGCCACTCACGATGAATTGGTACTGAAAGAGTTGGCTAAAGAAAAAATTGTTAAATTAGAAAAAAAGACGGCACAACCAGAAGAAACTAACGAAGAAGAGGCTGAACAAGTCAAAGAAATTGCCCACTTTGAAATTGCGGATATAAAAGACGAAGAAGAGGCTGAACAAGACAAAGAAGAGAATAAGGAAAAAGAAGAAAGCAAAGAAAAAAAGAAAAAAGACATTAAGATTAGAAAAAGTAAAAAAGACAAAAAATAATACTTATGAAAAGTTTTAACTCCGCCCTCACCGCTATCCGCCGCTCACCTTATCAGAGCATTCTCAGTATTATTGTCTTAACTCTCACTTTTTTTATTGCTTTTACTTTTTCCATCATGACTATTGGCAGTCAAAAAGTTTTGCAATACTTTGAAACTCAACCTCGAGTTATTGCCTTTTTTAGATTGGAAACAGAAAACGCCGAAATTGATAAATTAGCCGAAGAATTAAGAGCCAAAGATTATGTCAAAGACATTAATATTGTCGACAAAGCTGAGGCATTAGAAATCTATCGTCAGGAAAATCAAGATAACCCACTTTTGCTGGAATTGGTCACTGAAGACATCTTGCCTGCTAGTATTGAGGTTTCCGCTTATAACGCGGAAAACTTAGAAGAAATTAGTCAAATATTAAAAAACAATCAATTTGTGGAAGATGTTGACTTTCAACAAGATGTGATGCAAAGCTTAATTCGCTGGACCAATGCTTTACGTTTATTTGGCCTGTTCTTTTTAGGTATTTTATTAATCGTTTCCTTTTTGATGATTATGGTAACTATCAGCCTTAAAGTCAGTGCTAAGCGTAATAGTATTAAAGTGATGAAATTTATTGGAGCCAGCAATCAATTTATTAGTCGACCCTACCTCTTGGAAGGTATCATCTTATCTATTATTGCTAGCATCCTAGCTTTTGCTTTTTATTTAGCCATGCTACTTTATGTCACACCCTGGCTTAGTGATTTTTTACAAGGCATTATTGAATTCCCCGTTAGCTGGCAATTTTTACTCTATCAATTTTTACTTGGTTTGATAGCTGCGGTGCTACTAGGTACTTTTGCTAGCTTAACTGCGGTCAAACGCATGTTGAAAAAATAATTGAGATGAAAGTTAAAACGTTCAGCTATCACCTATTAGTTTTTCTACTCATATCTTTTTCTTTTTTAAGTTTTAAAACCAATCCCGCCCTTGCTCAAGATTGTGATCAGGAGTTTAAGTGTGATGAGCTAAAAGAAACTGATACCGATCAATATAGTAATTGCCTTAATGATCAAAGAAGATGCTGGGAAAGTAAAGTTAACCAAGCCAAAAGCGAAGCTAATACTCTTCAATCTGCCATTAATATTCTCAATGGCCAAATTCAACTACAATCAATCAAAATTCAACAAACAACTAATGAAATTTATCAATTGGAAAAAGAAATTAATGAATTAACTCAACGCATTGAGGGCTTGAGTATTTCCCTCAATAAACTCAGTGAGATTCTTATTGAACGCGTCAGGGCTAGCTATAAACAAAGTCGTAAACAATATAAGGTCAACTTTTTTGCCAGTGATTCTTTTAATGACTTTATTACTCAATATCGCTACATCAATCAGGCTCAGGAACAAACTTTAGAAATCATGCATCGGACTGAATTACAACGAGCTACTTATGATCAACAAAAACAATTAAAGGAAGAAAAACAAGCAGAGGTAAACCTAAAAAAAAGTGAGTTAGAAAGACAAAAAGCCGAATTAGATGCACAAAAAAGTGTAAAAAATAAGTTGCTGGCTGAAACAAAAAGCAGTGAAACTATTTATCAACAAAAATTAGCAGAAGCGATAGCTGAATTAAATTCTTTAAAAGCTTTTTCCAGTAGCAAAAGTGGATCTGTATTGCCAGAACAAAATAGCCCAGACGGATGGTTTTTTAGTCAACGCGATCAACGTTGGGCTAACCAATTAATAGGAAGTAGCAACATGAGTATCATGGAAGTAGGCTGTTTGATCAGTAGTACAGCTATGATAAAGAAAAAATTTGGAGAGAATGTTAATCCTATTACTATATCTAATAATAGCAGTTATTTCTTTTCCAATACTGCTTACATGTCAAGACCTTGGCCCACTCCTGCTGGTTATTACTATCAATATAATACTTATTCTCAAAGCACTTTAGATAGTAAATTAAATGAAAATCCAGTGATTGTAAAATTATCAGCAGGCCCATATGGATCACATTTTATTGTTATTAAAGAGAAAAGAGGTGATCAATACATTATGCATGACCCATGGGAGGGTTATGACAAAAATTTTAGTGATTTCTATTCTTTATCACAAATTCAACAAATTGCCAGTCTAGTCAAAAACTAAATCAACCGGCTGTTATCTTTTCTGGCAATTTTTTTCTGCTTACTGGGCAAAACATAAACATCTTGTTGATAATCATTTTCCCCCACCAATTGCGCTTCTCCTTTGAGAATTTGCTCCATTGGCCGACAAGCCCAACAGCCATTTTCACCCTGCGGACATTTGTAGTGTTCTAATTTACGCACTGTTTTAATTTTTTTAGCGATGGCTAACACTTCTGCTTCAGCCCAGGCTAAATCTGGTAATTCTTGTTCAACTGGTTCATCACTTGATTCCAAATACCAATAACTGGCCTTCGCTACTGCTCGATGCTGGCAATAATGGACTAATAAATAATAAATGGGCAATTGCAGTGAATTCTCATCTTCATCGTTTTTACCTGTTTTGAAGTCAATAATGTGGACTTGGTCTGTTTCGGGTAAATACTCCAACCAATCTATCTTGCCACACAAAATAATCTCTTCTTCCTCTGATAGCCAAAACCAGGGTAAATCTTCCTTAATTTTGACCGCTAGACGACTCAGAGGACCAGGATTTCGCATGACCCTTCTCAACATCTCGGCCCCACGCTCCTTGTAAGCCATTTCGGTTGCCTCATCAAAAAAACCTCCTTTGATCCCAGTAAACTTTTGCCATTCTTGATCAAATTTTTTGATTAAACTTTCTGCAAAGCGTTGTTCGGCGGGAATGACTGACAGTGCTTCAATTACACTGTGGACAGCCGCCCCCAAAGCCAGTGGTGGTGAAATCAACTGGATTTTGTGTTTAGTTTTGGGATCTTTATAAACATTTTTTAAGTAATAAGCTCGGGGACATTGCAAAAAATCACTAATCGAACTATGAGATACCCAGGTTGCTTGATATTTGTCGGCCATAATGAAGCCATTATATCGAAAGTCGAGTTTTTTGCTATAATGAACACTAGCGTTTATGTCAGAAGAAACAAAGGAACCCAAGCAGTTGCAGACTTTATCGCACTACTTTGAAGATTACATCAAACAATATCAAATGGATTGGGAATACCGCCATCGAGCCGTGATTGCTGCTCTTGAGGTGGATGAAGTTGCTTCTAAAATCGCCAAAGCTTATGAAAAGGTGCGAGAAGTAGTGGATTGGAAAGAAGAGAATTTATTACGTCGAGGAGCAATTGAACGGATTTTGAAGCGTCGCCTCGTCTCTAAACTGTACGGGATTAGTATTATGCCCGACGTCAAAGCCGAAGAAATTGCCGAACCAATGGCTTTGGAGTTAATGCGTAGTGGTTACTTTGAAAACGGACGTATTGGTCGAAGTCAAGTGAATGAGTTAGAAAACATCCTCAATAAATATATCAAAATCATGAATGACAGCCGCTTGCCCAAAAGCAACGAGGAAGCGCATGTCAAGAAGAGAATCAACTTTTATAACTGGATTATTGAAATTGCGGCTTGTGAAATTGAGGAACTACTGTCGCCTAATTTCAAAGAAAATGCCCTGCTTAATTTAATGACTAACGTGCTTTATAAAAGAATCAAAATTACCCCCAGCAACACCGTTGAAGACATGGAAAAGTTTTTACAAACTTATATTGCCGTCCATCGAACTTTATATAACTTTGACAATGCCATGATCGCCTTCAACTTAATCAAAATTAAATACCCGTTTTGGGTAAAAGAAGATCCTAAAAGCATTAAACAAGTGACAGAGCAAGCGGTTGCAATCCGTCAAGAGATTGAAGAAGATTTGGAAAAACCATTGGGTAAAAGATTTTACCAAATTGCCGACAAATATGACCCAGCCTACCGATTGATTAACGATATTACTGATGAAATTAATGCCGCTCCCAGTGTTGTGAGAGCTAATTATGCTGATGAGGAAAAATTAGATCAATTGATTCAGACAGTTTATGATCGAAGAAGAAAAAGTCTGAAAAAAAGACTATTTAGATCAGCTATTTATTCGACCTTATCAATTTTTATAGCTGGTGGCGCTAGCTTTGTTATTTTTGAGGGACCAGTAGCCCGCTTGGCAGGAGTACCTTTTAGTCCATTAACCCTATTGATTGATTTATTAATACCGAGTTTGGTGATGTTTCTGTTAGTCTTGGCCATCAGACCACCGCACGTCAGCAATTATCCCGTAGTAGCTAAAGAAATTAAAAAAATTGTCTATCAACAACCCGAAGAGGACGTGTATGAATTAGCCCTCAATAAAAAGAAAAGTAAATTTTTAAATGTGTTATTTATCTTGGTTTCGACCATCTTTGGTTTGCTGGGTTTAGCCCTGATCTTTTGGATTTTTAAAATTGCCAAAGTCCCTTGGACATCAATGTATATTGATACGGTGAATGTGGCCATGATCTTTTTCGCTGCTACAGCGGTTAAAGCAAGTTCAAAAGAAATTACCATTAAAGACAAGGGCAATATTTTTGAATCTTTCCTAGATTTGTTTTCGGTGCCAATGGCAAAAACTGGTCAGTGGTTCAGTAATAAGTGGCGAGAATATAATATTGTTTCTGCCTTATTCACCGCCTTGGTTGACACACCATTTTCAGCAATTATTCGCTTGGTTGAAGACTGGCGTAATTTCCTCAAAGAAAGAAGTGCGGAAATCCATTAAATAAAGCTTAAATCAATCAAAAAAAGCGGATCGAAAGACCCGCTTTTTTAAACTCTCTGGTGCGGTTTAGTCAGTATTTATCCTAAAATATTTAATATAAATTTAAGCTGAATGGGCGTTTTAGGAACAATTTTGTTTGGTGCTGAAACAATTTTGCTGAGTGCTGAAACAATTATGATTGCTTTTGCCGAATAATTACTAGAGATAATTGCTATTCAATTAAAAACTTCTTTGTTATAATGCGAAGGTTTCTAGTATCCTGAGTAAGGATGCTGTTTAATATTAAAAAAGGAAGCGTCGCATAGTGGCCAATTGCACAGGTTTGCTAAACCTGAACCCTTATGGGTTTCGTGGGTTCGAATCCCACCGCTTCCGCCAGAAGATCTAAACAATACTTAAAAAATGCAAAAGCTTGTAATTCAAAGACTTGAATTTTTCTTATTAGGAATGTTTTTTGTTTTGACGATTTTTATTTTCGGGCATAATCTTGGTTTTACTGCTCTTCAGAGCTACGATGAAGCGTGGTATGGGGTAATTAGTCGAAATTTATTATCAACGTCAAATCCTTTTTTACTTGAATTCAATGGTAAAACTTTTACTGACCATCCACCGTTTGGTTTTTGGTTGATGGCCTTACCCGCAGCTTTTTATGGTAGTAACGAAATATCAGTTAGAATTATTTCCGTGATAACAGGTGCATTTAGTTTAATCTTAATGTATCTAATTGGACGTCAGTTGGCTAATCGTTTTGTAGGAGTGGCTTCAGCGGTGATGTTGTTTTCTATGATGTGGTTCGTGTTTAGGGTTCGATCAGGGAACTTAGACGTTCCATTTATGTGTTTTGAATTACTAACAATTTTTATTGCTTTACAGAAAGGAAAATTTCAAGTTTATTTAACATCAATTAGTTTCTCAATACTCTTCTTAATAAAAACTTTAATCGGAATAGGTTTGATACCGGTGTTAGCATTTTTACTTTGGCGAAATCGTACAAATATATCATTTAAATCATTTGCTTTTTCATTATTACTTGGATTTTTACTCGTTTCTCCTTGGTATATTATCAACCAAGTTCATGATTCAAGTTTTCTTTATCATCATTTTATTGAAATTGGAATTCGTGGAAGCAGCAATATCTTTTCGCTTGCAGGAATTGCTCAAAGTTTTCAGTATCTAGCGATTGGAGTTGGAAAATGGTACAAAGTTTTCTTGATAAGTTTGCCAGTGGCTGTCTTGTTATGGTGGAAGAAACCAAAGTCACGACAATCACTAATTATGCTGTCTTTATGGGCACTTGGTTTTTCACCTTTTTTGATTTCCAGCGAAACTGAAATCTGGCATCTGTTGCCACTATATCCAGTTCTCTCTCTTATAACAACGTTTAGCTTATTTTCAATTATTCAATATTTACCAACAAAAATTTTAACTTTTACTCAATGGATTTTACTCGCTTGTTTTATCAGCGTTGCAACTTTTCAGTTTCATCAATTTTCAAATTTGCTCTATTTTAATACTCAACAGTTTAGTGCAGAGAAAGATATTGCAATAAAAGCTAAAATTTATTCAAATCTCCAGCTAGTTGAAACTTTTTATCCTGCTACAGTTTATTATGCAGAGCAAAATATTGAACCTCTGTATTGGCAACCAAATGCCTATCAAATTATGAAGAATAAACTTAAGAACGGAGACGCTGATGTCTTTATTATTAACGAAAAATTAAAAACAATGCTTGAGCAAGATCAAATAGACTTTCAAGTCTTAGAATCAAATACAAGTTATTTCATTATTAAAGCTTAATTATTCGATTCATAAGTTAACAAAAATGAATTTAAAAACAACTCTTACACAATCAAAAAATGAAGAAGCTAAGCCATGGTGGATTTATATTATTGAGTGTGTCGATGGCACATACTACACTGGAATTACCACAAACATTAATAAAAGAGTTGAAAAACACAATTCCGGACATGGAGCGAAATATACTAAATTCAGGAAACCGGTCGAATTACTTTATTATGAAAAACATAAAAATAGATCATGGGCGAGCAAAAGAGAAATTTACATAAAAAAATTAAATCATATGAAAAAAAAAGATTTAATCGATAATTTTTTCCCTTTATAATAAAGTTCCAATTTCATCCCACCGCTTCCGCCAAGCACCAGCCTGGCGAATGGCATCCAAACCATTACAATGCATATGTTTTGTCATCGTGTATAATAATTATAGATGTCAAAAAGAACTGAAAAAGAAATCTCCCATCAAGAATTTTTATCAAACTTGAATCTTTTAGTAGGTCTTCCATTATGTCATGTAGATCCTTACTACCAAAAAGTCGACTTTCATTTTGGAACATATGCTTTTGATGGAGAAGATAATTTTGGAGACTACGTTTTATATATAAGTGGTTTTTGGGAAATTTTGGATTCTGGAAAAGAAGTAATTACAGAATCTGCTTCTGAAAAAAACAAAAAAAACTTTTTTGATAAAAAATTATTAAATTCAAAAGTAAAATCAATTAAAGTTTTTAAGGAACCAAAAGAAATTTTTATTGAATTTGAAAATAAAAAAATGATTCATTGTATTGAAGAAAAAAATCGTTGGATTGAAATTCTGAAAAGAAATGGAGAGTTGTTAAAATCTGAAAAAAACAAGTTTTATATTAGTAAAATAATTAATTAAAGTTTGTTAGCGCCACCATAATGATGACGCTAACAAGGAAACTACAAACTAACTTTTATCGCTTCTTCTAAAACCAGCTCCATTATTATTTTTCCACTCTTCTGCTAATTTTACAATTTCTTCAAACTTCATTTTTTGACGATCAGGAATACTATGAAAGTAATTTGAGAATCTTTTTTTTTCTTGTGGACTTAATTTTGCTCCCCTTTCACCGCATGCTGCATTAAATCTCGGATTTTCTGATTGATTGGGTTCGTGACCACGTTTCTGCCGTCTTTCTTTACAAGTTTTGCAAAAATTTGGTGGATGATCCCAATCGGCGTGATATTTAATTATATTGCCACAGCCACCAGCACAAGGTTTTTCTTTCCATTTTGCAGCATCAGCTTTTTTCTTCTTTTCATTGCATTCAAAACAAAATGAAAAGCTTTTACCAGGTGGAGACCAAACTAAATTGTTGCAAAAAGTTCCTTGACAAATTGATGCCTTATAACCCTTATCTCTTTTATTACGACATGATCCACAGTAATTAGAAACATTGTTCCATCCTATTTTATAACGGATGATATTGTTGCAACCCATTTGTGCACATTTCTTACTTAGTTCGATATTGCTGCATTCTTTACAAAAGCGCGGTCGATCAGTATTTGCTTTATATACAATCTCCTTTCTACATCTTTCACAATTAGTTGACCAAAGATTACGATTGATACCCGAACCTCCACAGGCACGACAGTCAAAAGTCTTTCCAGACTTTCGGTCGTAAAAACGACCCGATCCGTTACAGTTTCTACAAGATACAGTACCCATTACAACCTCCATGAAAAAAGATTTGTTTTGTGACGCTCATTAAATCCAATCTATTTAGATTTAAAAAACGTCACAAAACTAAAAGTTGTTTGTAGTTTTTAAAGAACTATTAAATCAAGATAATTCTTTGAGCATTTCAAAGACTATCTTGATTTAAAACAGCATATTATAGCAAAAATTAAAAATTTAAAAAAAATATTCTGAAAGTAAAAGAGTTAGACTAATCAATTTCGTGAAAAAAGACTATTTGACAATTATCTGTTTGTTTGGCTAGTGTAATTTCCTTTTCCTCAATGCCAGAAATAGAAATAAAACCAAAGCGATTGGGTTAAACATTTATGACGCTTTGATCTTTAAACATAATTGATACAGCTTTGGCTGTTTTATTAAATCTAAATTCAGACATAAATAAATAATCACTGCTATCGTAATTCCAAATACCATCTATTTCGCCACAATCTAAAAGTTCTGATAGACCAGTCTAATATTATTCAATTGCTTATTAGGGCTTGCAACAATGGCTGATAATTGTGTTAAAAATGATTTATAATTGTGTTGGTTTTCAAATTATTTATTTTATTGAGTCTACATAAGTCTACATATGAAAAAAACACTAGTAGTTTTTTTAGGAATTATTTTATTACTTGGCGGAGCTTGGTTTTTATTTGGCAAAGAGCAGCAAAACCAATTAAGTAATGAAGAAATAGTTTTACAAGAAACATATGCTTTATCAAGGGAATATTTAAATTTAAGATATAAAACAGAAAATGTTTTGGAAAAAGCTGAAGAATTTGCTAACTATGATGACTGGAATAAAGAAATGGATTTGGTGATTGGAAGCTGGGAAGATTTTGAAAAAAGGGTTGATGAATTGGAAAAAATGGCTAGTAAAATGTCAGAAGAAAATGTGGGTTTTAGCATTATTACCCCAGTATTTGCCTATGATAAACATGAAATAAGTGAAATTGTTGATGGGGCTCCAGTTGGGAAAAAGATAGCGACTTTAGCCAACTTTCTAGGGGTAGATGCTAAACATGCTCAATTAATTCTTAACCAAAGCCAAGATGAGATTTCTAGAGAAGCTTTTGGAGAAGAGGGCGATGTCTTTGAAAAATGTGAACAAAATTCGCTGAGAATTAAAAATGGCTGCAAGATAACCGGTTATGTAGGCGGGGTGGTTTTAACAGGTGGGACTTCGGCTGTGGTAGCTTCGGGAGCTTTAGCCACCACAACCACAGTCGTGGTAGGAGCAGATTTGGTTTTGGAAGTAACAGACGACGAAGCAAAAATTGCCCTAGGAGATAAAAACAAAGTGTCAGAAATGGTTAGTAGTATTAGAACCGTAACTGAACCAACAGCAGCGATTTTAACAATTAGTAATATTCCAGGAAATTTGAGTAAAGGAATTGATAAATTATCGGTTCTTAGTTTTGGAGCTGATCAATTAAGATCGGTAATTCAAGATGAAAAAGTGCTAGGAATCAGTATTAAGGTAAATGAAACAGGAGAATTAAAATCAGCAACTTCAGCCTTAACTGAGGAAGAATTAGTTGAATGGAGAAAAGACAATCAGGCGCCAAAAAGCCAAGAGTCATTTGAAGAAATCATTGTCAATGCTGAGAATGTTGCTAGCAATTTAGTGGTCGAAGAAGAAGAAAATCTGACTACTGAAGACAGTAACGAACAAGACACCACCAACATTGCCGGCTCAGGTTGGGAAGGCACACTGAGTAGTATGTCGGGTGGAGATAATGAAAAGCGCACCCTAGATTTTGATTTTATTTTGAATAAAGATGGCAGTGTTAATGGCGGTTCGTTTAAAAAATGGGAACAAGCAGGAGATAGAATTAAGTTGTATGCTGAAGATAAGTCCACAGATTATTATGAATTCAAAGTGAGTGAAAATGGTCTGTTGTTAACTAAAATAGTGATAGGTGACGAAGTGATCCAACCTGGGCAAAAATATATGGGAGGAATTGCTCCGGCTGGTTATTTGGCTAAAAAAACAAGTTCAACCAAGGAAGGTTCTCAATCCAACCTAGAAGCTATGCCTATAAGTGAGTATAACGAACTGGATGATAAAGGTTTATTAGATAATATTTCCAATGTTACTAAAAATTTAGGAGAACCTGATGTTAAAACAACTGATGATAATGGATATATTATTTACATTTATTATGATTTAGTTAAATATGACAATGGCAATCTAGGCAGTGTCAAAATGGCATTTTATAATGAGGAGGCCTACCAATCCTACATTGAAGGTGTGGGAGCGAGTTGGGAATCAGGTAAAGAAATTTGGGATAAATCGGGC
>Ga0255341_1003902_pt1 | contig 16276 bp, 16 predicted proteins | sample wastewater_treat_8_FD_192418 | JGI IMG/M metagenome (GOLD analysis project Ga0255341, IMG submission 192418) | Wastewater microbial communities from Lulu Island WWTP, Vancouver, Canada - plant12 | ecosystem: Engineered > WWTP > Wastewater > Unclassified | place: Canada: Vancouver, British...
TAAGAACGGAATCAGTTGTATGCCTGAACTTTTAAAAAATAAATTTTTTCATAATAAGAGATAAAGCGAAGGAACATTTTTATATGCCGTTTTTTTATAAGTATATAATCTCTTCATTTTGTAAGTTAAGGAAAGAATATTTAGAACGGCCATAAATCAAAGAGAAGAAAGAATTGCTATTTACTTAGTAAACAACAATCACCCTCTCAAAATTTTGAACTTATTGATACCCATTTACCTGCATTATCTGCGTGGGATATTTAAACACTCATCCTTTCTATTTGCTAAAAAAACAGATGGAATATCTGTAAAATAAAAAAATGATTGACAGAATTGAAGAGATAGTAGTATAGTATAAATATGTATTTGCTTGGATTTCTTTAAAAAGTTATTATAATAGTAAAAGGAGGTATGGTTTGAAACAAAGTTTCAAAAAAAACCAGGCAAACAAAATGTTCAAAACTAAAGACAGAAGGAGAATAAGATGAAGATTAGATCAGTATTAATTATGATTGCAGTAGCAGTCTTAATTGTTATGACTGCTTGCAGCAGTGTTCCCAAAACGAAAGAGCTAACCGTTAGCAATGTCAATGTTATTGGTGATGCTAAGGATTTAATTAAAGTTGCCGATGGCACTTATACGCTTAATTCATCGGACACTGAAATTAACTTAGCTATTAACCTCCAACTTTTACAAAATAGGGATTTGGAGAGCGAGGGTCTAAAATTAGGGCAATGGACTTTGAATCTTCTGGATAAAGATGGTAATACTATTACTGGTACTATGCTTCAATTCAAACCAGATAGTGGTGCAGAAGTGCAAATTATTGAATTTTTAAAGAATGGTTTAATTGGTGATACACTCGCAGTTACCTTCAGCCAGACACTTGCTTCAAAAGATGAACTTAAGACCATTATGAAAGAAGCTACTTCTTTTGAACTTACTACTGTTATTGAAAGTATTGTACCCGGTCCTGTAGCTGAAGCAACTCCTGAAACGACAACACCAACAAAACCTTCCACAACACAACCAGCTCAGAAACCTCCAGCTGGACAAACTACTCCCACAAGTTCTCCAACTGCCACTCCAGTGCAACCTTCGGAAGATTGGGATAAAGAACTTGATGCTTATAGCGCTGCTATTGATCGTTATATCTCTATGAAAAAGTCTATTAAGCCAAACGACCCTAATTCAATTAGAAGACTTAACGAACAGAAAGTAAGGGTTGATGAGATGACAAAGAGATTCCAGACCGCTTCTGGTATGACTGCCGCTCAATCTACCAGATTTAAACAACTCAAAGCTAAATTTGACAATGCTGGTTAAATTAATTAAAAATTTTAAAAAGGAGATTATGATGCGTAAATACCTTATTCTACTCATCATTACAATGATGGCAGCAGGTTTATTCTTAACTGCCTGTGAAGAGAGTGAAAATATTACTGAGCCAGAAAACGCTAAGTGGTCAGTGTTTGTGACAGCCAATCCTGTTGAAAGTGAGCATACTCATTTTATTACTGTTATGTGGATTGGCTCTGAAGAAGATTATGAGGAGCCCACTTCTCTGGAATTGGAAATCGGTGACGATGAAGTTGATCTGGAAAAATGGCAAGATATCTGGATTGGCGAGAAAAACTTAACTCCCGGTGAAAAATACAACTTCAAATTAGAAGTTAATGGTGAAACGGTGGTCAGCACCAGTCAAACTATTGTCTATAACGCAGATGCTGACTTCCCGGAAGATTATAATCCCGAAGAAACTGCATATGTAGAGTGGACTCTGGAGAAAGATAATGAGCATCAGTATGCTTCTGTTTATGCTTATGATCTCTTGGATCCAGAAGAAGATGAAGAAGTTACCGAAGAAATTGACTCTTCAGCCCGTTCTTATCAATATCCTGCCGATGTAGTTAGTTATCATGGAATAGGCACTCAATATACTTTAGAGATAAGTGAGATGAATGATAAGTATGTGGATGATGTTTTAGTAGCTTCTGCTCAAGCAGATTATCAGGATTATGGTAATATTAAAAGAGATCGCGGTTCTCGGGAAGAAATGGTTAAATATGTAAAGCATATGCTCAATCTCATTATGAAATAAACATTTAACGAACAAAAAGAAAGCCGGAGCAAAATTAGTTCCGGCTTTTTTAGTTTACGAAAGAAAGTGATGATTCTAATTGTTTCCAGGCTTCACGAAGTTGTTTTTCAGCTAAAGGAAATTCTTCTTTATTATTAACCCAGATAGGTTTTCCATAGTTAACTGCCACTCTTGAAAAAGGTTTGGGTATGCGGAAACGATCCCAGGAATTAATTAACCATTCCTTACTCACATTAGCAGATACAGGGATAATGGGTATTTTTGCTAAAAAAGCTAGTTGAAATAGACCAGGATGAATGGTGCCGAGCGGCCCTTTAGGCCCATCAGGTGTAATTGCTAAACTATGATTTCGGGATAGACGAACCATTTCTTTTAATGCTTGTGAGCCCTGGCGTGTGGAAGAACCTCTAATCGGAATATAGCCTAAGTATTTAAGCGGTCCAGCAATTAGTTCTCCATCCTTTGATGATGAGACCATTACCGCTATCTGAGAATTAATTCTATGCAAGGTAAGAAGCAGAAGATTGCGATGCAGAAAAGCATAGACACAACGAAAATCATCGGAGGGTTGATTCTGAACTGTAATCCTTAAAGTTGCTCTTAAAAGTTTTAATAATCCAGCACCAAGGATTGCTTCTAACGGCATCAGGATTTCAGGCATAGGTCTCTAACATTTTCTTAACCAGATTTAGCATTTCAAGGCTGGTTTTTCGTTCTCCCAAAAGTGTTTTTAGTCGGGAAAGTTCTTTCTTGGTAACAGATATTTTATCGGGATTATCCACAGTCTCTAAAATCGTTCTAACGATATTTACAGAATTACATTCTTGCTGGATTAATTCAGGTAAAAGGTCTTTATCTAAGACGATATTGGGTAAGCCTATTCTTTTAATACGCACTAAGTTACGACCTATAAGATAGGAAAGAGGAGCTGCCTTATAGCAGATAGTTAAGGGAGTGCCTATATATGCCGCTTCCAGAGTTGCTGTTCCAGAGGTGCTAACCAGATAATCTGCATACTTCATCATCTCATAACGATAGCCATCTATAATATGGAGTCTGGATAAACCAGAGTTTTCACAAATACTCATAAAAAGTGAGTGGGAGACGGTTGAAGCCTTGGATATCAAAATCTCAAATCTATTCCTATCCAATATTTTTGCTGCTTCCAAAAAGGTGGGAAGCATCATTTTAACTTCATTATCTCTACTACCAGGAAGAAAACCTAACCATTGTTTTTTTGCATTGATTCCATAGAAATGGGCAAAACTCTCTCTATCCAGTTCAAATTTTATCTCTTCAGCTATAGGATGTCCCACATAAGTTGCTGAGACATTATGCATTTCCAGTAACTCTTTTTCAAAAGGTAAAATACAGGCTACTTGACGAACATTCTCTTTTAATTTATATACCCGGTTATGTTTCCAAGCCCAGAACTGAGGACAGATATAAAATAGAACAGGGATATGCAGGTCATCAGCCATTTTTGCTATCCTGAGATTGAAACCCGGATAATCAACCAGAATAGCAAGGTCTGGCTTTTCTTCCTGGAAAAACTTTTTTAACTGTCGCTCTACCTTCCAGAAAAAACCCAGATGTCCAGCAACTTCTACAAATCCCATAACATTAAAGGGAGCAAAAGGGAAAAGTGGTAATAAACCTTCTGCTTGCATACGAGGTCCACCTATTCCTAGGTGCCGGACACCTGGAATGCCAGAATTGAGACTTTTCATCACAATGCTGGAATGAAGGTCACCAGAGTTTTCTCCAGCCAGCCAAAATATAGTGTAAGAATCTTTAGTTAAGTTTGCCATATTTAAAAAACAGCTACTCCCAAAAGAGTTAATAAAGTGACTATAACAGCAGCGATCAGCACTCCAATAAAAATCCAGAGTAGTGATTTAGCAAAAGACAAGCCAAAAATTTTAGCTGCCAATGAACCAGTCCATCCTCCTGTTCCTGGTAATGGAATACCTACAAATATTGCTAAACCAATTTCCTCATATCGCTCTACTACCTTACCTTTGTTCCGGGTGCGATTATACATCCAATCGGTAAATTTTTTACCCCATTTATATCTTGAAATCAATTTAAAAAACCACTCTAAAAAAAGCAATAAAAAAGGAATAGGCAGCATATTGCCAAGAATGGAAAGTGTCACAGCTTTTTGCCAGGGCATCCCTAAGACTGCAATTGCCACGGGAATGGAACCTCTAAGTTCTACTACAGGTAAAGTTGATATGAGTATCACAATTAAGGAAGGATTCCAACCTTTTGCTTTAAGGTTAGCTGCCGTTCTTTCTCCATAAGTTTCACCCCAGAGTATACTTCCACAAAAAATAAGTATCATCAAAATTATCAATATCTTAATTCTGGAATTCACCGCTTCTCCATTTTATACTTTATTAAATATCAAATTCTTGCCTTTAATTATTTTGACAAGAGAAATCTATAGTTAATAAGGAAGAACCCTATGAGAAATGTAGAAGTATCCTTTAATAATTCTTAACAATTTATAATAATCCTGTATTCTATGTCATTTCAAGAAATAAATAAAATCTGTTCTACTGATGCTGAACTTATGCCCAGCTTATGTCCAGCTTATGTCCGAAATCGGTTATAACTTTAATATAACCGGGATATCAGTTCTTTCCTAAGAATTAAGATATAAATATTCAAAATTATAACAATATTCGGAATAAGGGAAAATTCTATTTTGTTAATCCTTTTTGTTCCAAATAATTAAAAAAGGGTTTGACAATATATCTGAATAAAAAACAGAGTTTTTAAAATAAGATTTTATTTTATAAATCTTTCTAACTCTTTGGAAATCAAAGTAATGTAGAAATAGATGAGGAACAAATGAAAGAATATGAACTGAAGAAAATGCGTAATCTTCTTTTTATGGGTGCAAGTGGTGCAGGGAAAACCAGTCTTGCGGAACAAATCTTTTTCCTGACGCATACTACAAACCGTCTGGGTAAGATTGATGAAGGCAATACCGTTATGGACTTTGACCCGGAAGAGATAATTAAAAAGATGTCCTTAGGATTAGCAGTAGGATATGCTCATCATAATGATTGCAAAATCAATGTAATAGATGTTCCGGGCTCTCCTGATTTTATAGGTGAAACCATTGTTTCTATTCCTGCCGTAGAAAATGTGGTGTTGGTAGTAAATGGCACTGCAGGATATGAAGTTGGCTTAGAATTAGCCATAGAACAGCTGGAAAATGAAAAAGCGGCAAAGATTGTTCTGGTCAATAGAATGGATAATGAACATGCAGATTTTCAGAAGACACTGGATACTATCTATGAGAATGCAGGATTCAATCCTATTCCCGTGCATATTCCAATTGGTAAAGAAAGCACTTTTGAAGGAGTAGTGGATGTAATTCGTCAGAAAGCACTTCTTCCTGATGGTGAAGCAGAAATTCCTTTAGATATGCAATCTACTATAGCTGAAGCCCATCAAAAATTAATGGAAGCTATAGCAGAAACGGATGAAGAGTTATTAAATGATTTTTTAGATAAAGGTGCACTCAGCGAAGAGCAGCTGATTAGTGGTATGCGGAAAGCTCTGGCAAATGGTGAGATATGTGTAGCTTTTGCCTGTTCTGCTTTAACTGGTGTTGGAGTTATGGCATTTTTAGATGCAGTGGAAAGGTATCTACCTTCTCCAGAAGATATTAATCCCATACCAGTGTTAAGAAAAGGAGAGCCTGCTGAGTTTATTACTTCTCCCGATGGAGAGCTTTTGGGCTATGTATTCAAGCTCTATGCTGATCCCACAATGGGTGATTATGCCTATCTTCGTCTTTTTTCAGGCTCATTAAAGACTGGTATGGAATTCTATATTCCAGAAAAAGGAGTAAAAGAACGAGCTGGTAATATCTACTATATGTTAGGCAAGAGTCGTGATGATGCTCAAGAACTTAAAGCTGGAGAAATTGGTGCCCTAGTTAAGCTGAAAAATACCCGAGCTTTAAACACTATTACTGCTCTCGGTTCTGACCTATCTTTGAAAATGCCAGATTTACCCACTCCCACTTACTGGCAAGCAATTAAAGCACTCAATCAAAGCGATGAAGAAAAAATAAGTAATGCCTTACAAAAAGTGATTGCTGAAGACCCTACTATCCGTTTTGAGATTAATCACGAAACTCATGAGAATATTATTTCCGGTCTGGGCGAACAGCAATTACAGCTTGTTCTTCGTAAACTAAAGAACCGCTATAAGGTTGATGCTATCCTGCAAGACCCTCGTATTCCTTATAAAGAAACAATTACTACCAGCGGAGAAGCTCAATACCGTCACAAAAAACAGACCGGCGGAAGAGGACAATATGCTGAGGTCTATTTCCGTATTAAACCTCTTGAACGAGGTGAAGGTTTCAAATTCATCAATTCTATCGTGGGTGGTGTGATCCCTTCCAATTTCATACCAGCAATAGAAAAAGGTGTTGTTGAAACGATGGAAAAGGGCATCATTGCGGGTTATCCTGTAGTTGATGTCTCGGTGGAAGTATATTATGGCAGTTATCATGAAGTAGATAGTTCCGAGATGGCATTCAAGATTGCTTCTTCTATGTGTTTTAAAGAAGCTTTCAAAAAGTGCAAACCTATCTTGCTGGAACCTATCCACGAACTAACCATCATTGTTCCAAGTGAATATATGGGTGATGTGATGGGAGATATCAGCACTCGTAGAGGTCGGATTATGGGAATGGAACAACACGGCAAAAAACAACATCTGATTGTTCAAATGCCTGTAGCCGAGATGTATTCTTACTACCCTGCTTTAAAATCACTAACTCAAGGAAGAGGGCGTTTCGCTCAAAAATTCTCACATTACGAGAAAGTTCCTGACGATATAGCGGCAAAAGTGGTAGCTTCCTGGCAAGAATCCGAAAGCTAATATTTACTATACTAATGGACATAAATTAAGGGGGAAAGCCAGAAAAAGCTTTTCCCTTTTTTCTTACTTGACAATTTATAGCCTGAGAGACAATAAGGTTATGTATTAATTGACAATAAAGATGATTAAAATAGAAAGAGGTTTATATGTCTGGACACAATAAATGGAGCTCCATCAAGCATAAAAAAGGTGCTGCTGATGCGAAAAGAGGCCAGCTCTTCACTCGTCTTGTAAAAGAAATCATTCTTGCAGCCAGAAATGGAGGAGGAGATCCTGAAGCCAATCCTCGTTTACGAACCGCAATTATGAATGCTAAAGCAGCCAATATGCCACGAGACAACATTGAAAGAGCGATTAAAAGAGGAACAGGTGAAATTGAAGGTGTATCCTATGAAGAAGTAGTATATGAAGGTTATGGACCCAATGGCATTGGTTTAGTTATTGAGGTTATGACGGATAATAAAAATCGCACTATTGCAGATCTGCGTCATACCTTGACTAAATATGGTGGGACTATGGCAGAAAGTGGTTCTGTAGCCTGGAACTTTGAGCAGAAAGGGTTTTTTAATGTTCCAGCCGCTGGACTGGATGAAGATGATTTTATGCTCCAAGCACTGGAAGCAGGAGCTGAAGATATAGAATTAAATGGTGATTATTTTGATGTTTACACTGCTCCTCAAGATTTCCATACTGTTCTTTCCAATATGGAAAAATTAGGTTATCCTATTGAGAATGCAGAACTAACCCGTGTTCCCAAAACAACTATTAATGCCGATGAAGTTGCACCAAAGATATTTAAACTAATAGAAATGCTGGAAGATCTGGAAGATGTTCAGAAGGTCTATGCCAATTTTGAAGTATCTGATGAAGTAATGGAAGCTCTTAGTCAAGAAGCGTGATAATTATTGGTATAGATCCCGGTAGTCGTTTTTGTGGATATGGACTTTTAGAATTAAAAGAAAGAAGAATTATCTCAGCAGGCTGCGATGTTATTAATTTATTAAAAGGTAAGGACTTGCCACAAAGATTAGAACTCCTTTATAATGCCATCAATAGTATCTTAAAGGAATATAAACCAGATATAGCTGTGGTGGAAAGTATATTTTATCATAAACAGATACGAAGTGTTTTCACTCTGGGACAGGCTCGTGGTGTGATTCTTTTGGCTCTTGCTCAAAATGATATTCCCATAGTTGAATACAGTCCGAGAGAAGTTAAAAAAGCGGTGGTAGGAAACGGAAATGCAAGTAAGCAACAGGTGCGATATATGGTTAATCAGATACTTAATCTGCACAATAAACCAGCTCAAGACGATGCTTACGATGCATTAGGTCTGGCTTTATGTCATTATCATAGGATAAGATTTGCCTGATGCTGAACTATATTCGTGGAATATTGATACATAAAAATCCAATGAAAGCAGTAGTTGAGACAGCTTCTGGCATAGCTTTTGAACTAATGATACCCATCAGCACCTATGAAGTTCTTCCCGAGATGGGTAAAGATTGTATGATTTACACTCATCTTCAAGTCTCCCAGGATGATATACGTCTTTATGGTTTTGCCACTCAAGCCGAATGTGAACTTTATCAGCAATTAAATCGTATCTCCGGTATAGGACCAAAGATTGCACTTTCCATTATCTCCACTTTGCCTATTCCAACCTTTGTTAGAGCCATAGAAAAAGGGGAAGAGGCTTTGCTGACAAAGATTCCAGGGATTGGTTCTAAGAGTGCACAACGTTTGATTATTGAGCTGAGAGGAAAACTGCTTCATCTTCTGGAATATGAAGTTTCCGAAGGTAAAGTTTTAGAAGAAGATGTAATAACTGAAGTTGAAATAGCACTACAAGCTCTTGGATTCAATCCAAAGGAAGTGCGTAAAGAATTAAGTCTGTTAGGTGATGAATCATCACAAATGCCGACCGAGCAATTAATTAAAGAAATAATTAAAAGAATATATCAGAGAAGAAGATAAATGCTTAGAGAAGAAGCCTATTATACCATCCTTAAGGTATTTAAAGACACTGAATTTTCCGATACTCTCTTGCACCAACGAGCTAAAAAGCTTAAAGGAAATAAAGAAAATGTAGCCCTATTTTATAATATGGTGAAAGGTGTGATAAAAATGCGTATGAAACTTGATTACATCCTTTCACAATACACTGATAAAGAAAAATTTGACCAAACAGATATCAAGATTAAAGCCTGGTTATATCTTGGTCTGTATCAATTGATGTATCTTGATTCTATACCTGATCATGCGGCAATAAATGAAACGGTTGAACTGGCGAAAAAAAATCTGGGTGAGAAAGTTGGAGATTTTGTAAATGCTGTCCTAAGAGCTTATCAACGCAATCCAGAGGTCAAATATCCAGACGACACTGTTTTACGCATAGCTTATGAGCATTCTTATCCACCAGAATTAATCGCTAAATGGATAGAGCTTTGGGGTGAAGAAGACACCGAATATCTTGCTCTCTTTTACAATGAAAATCCCAGATTGCATATTAGAGTTAATACTACTGCCACCACCAGAGATAAACTTATTCAGTATTTTACCAAACGTGATATTCCTGTAACTCCATCACCAGTAAGTAAAGTGACTATTTTAACTGATGCTGCGGATGAGGTTTTAGAAGATGTAGCTTTTTCGGAAGGATACTTTTCCATTCAGGACACTTCGTCCACTTTAATCGTGGATTTATTAGACCCTCAACCGGAGGAAAATATTCTGGACCTTTTTGCTGCTCCAGGTGGTAAATGCACTTATATAGCGGAAAAAATGGCTAATACAGGTGAAGTGGTAGCTGTAGATAAGATTCCCAATAAAATGAAACTTCTCAAACAAGCAGCAGACCGTTTACAGCTTACAAATATTAAACAAGTGGTCACTGATGCTTTTCGTTATGGACCGGTAGCACCTGCATATGATAGAGTTTTAGCTGATGTCCCCTGTTCTGGCTGGGGTGTTTTTGGGCGTAAAGCAGACTTGAGATGGCAGGCTAATAAGAATATTGATGAACTGGTTAAATTGCAGGAAAAGGCTCTTGATTATGCTGCAAACTTCGTCCGTCCTGGAGGAATATTGGTATATTCAACTTGCACGCTTAATCCAGCAGAAAATGAAGAACAGATTAAGAAATTTCTGAAGAGAAATCCTAAATTCACATTAGTTAATGCGAAAGAAATATTACCATCTGATTTTGTAGTGGAGGGAATGTTCAAGACCTTACCTTTCAAGCATGATATGGATGGTGCTTTTGCGGCTAAGATGAGAAAATCAAGGTAAGAAGCTATGGCAAGTGAAAAGACAAAGAAAATTTGGATGACCATCGGAATTGGTTTTGGTATCATCTTTATAACTGCTTTTCTGACCAGTCAAATCATTTTCCCTATTATTTCCCATACTCCCAAAAATATTGAAGTTCCCAATGTGGTCGGACTTAGTTTACCTATGGCAAAGCTAAGACTTACTCAACTGGGATTGCATATTGTGGTAAGGGATTCCGTATGGTCAGAGACAGGACAACCCAACACTATTTTAGATCAGGACCCTCAACCTGGGAAAAAGATTAAACCAGAGAGTACCGTGTATGTGAAAGTAAATAGAGGTCCTATGAAGGTAGGTGTTCCATATCTTATAGGAATGAGTTTCAATGATGCATATTATGCACTTAAATCATCTGGTTTGCAAGGCGTGATTGTGGATTCCTTATATTCGGATAATTATCCAGTTAATACGGTAGTTCGTAGTTCACCACCAGAAGGGACTAAAGTAGAAAAGGGGGCAAGGGTTAGATTATATATAAGTAAAGGTCCTAAACCCTTTATAGAAGAGACCGTAATCTGGGATAGTTTATTGATGTAATAGTGAGTTTATTATAGAAACCAACCAATTGCCTGAAGAAATTTATCTCCTATCAGCATCCAGATAGCACTAGCCAGGGCAACGATATTGCCAAAGGCGAAGCCTTGATTGGGTTTACGAACAAAGATTAGAAAATACAGTAATCCTAAAATACACGCTAAAAGAATAACCCAGGGGATATGAATAACACCAAAGAATGCGCCTACAGCTGGAATTAAAATAACATCTCCACCACCTAATCCTTCACGATGAAATAATTTTATCCAGAGCAGAGCAAGTAAATAGAGAAAGGCAAAAAGTAATAGAACAGGGAGCAGAAATATTAGGGAAAAGTCTTTAAAATTGAATCCACATCTTATTAATCCCAGCAATAATCCTGTAATTGCCATAGGAATAGATAATACCAGTGGAATGATTTTATGGAAAGCATCAATAAAGAAAATAGGAATAAGAAAACAGGTCATCAGGGCAAAATTGAGGGAGTTTAAACTCAAACCATAGACTAGATAAAGAGCAATAAATAATACAGGTGTAATTATTTCAACTACTAAATGATGCCAGTGAATCTTTGCTCCGCAATAGTTACATCTTCCTTTCAGAACTATATAGCTTATTATAGGAATATTTTTTGAAAATGGGATAGGTTTTCCACAATTTGTACAATGCGAACCGGGCTTAACTATGGATTCGTGACGGGGAATTCTATCAATCAGGACATTGAAAAAGCTACCTAAACAAGCACCAATAATAAAGAGAAGTAGGATAATCAAGGCAGTCAAGGTAGTTTACCACCTTTCATACCAGTGATTATAGTAGTTGGGGAAATAATTTCCCTGGTGGAATTCTATCTGGAAATGCATATTATCCGAGGGTTTGTAACTCAATCTAAAATCTGGAACTATTCTGGTGTTATTATCATCATTAATTTTAAAAGAAGAGGCAGTTGAACCATAATTTATCACATTGAGGTCTAGCTCCATTTTCAATTTCTGAGAAAAAGCATAGCTCAAGTGATTAGTATAGCGTGAAAGATAATAACCATAACCAGCAGAGGAAGTTCCTGCCATAAATCCCATAGAATGACCCATATTAAGTCTGGCTGGATTTAGCAATGAATTATTCTCCATATCATTAGAAAAAAGAGCTGGATTTATCTGATTTACCTGAGCTACTAGAGGTAAAACCAGCAGTATAGCACTCAGAAGAATAAATAATTTCTTCATTTAACATCTCCTTCTTGATTCAGAATTCCACTTAAAAACTAACTAAATAATATTCATTTCTTGTCAAGGAAAGTTGTTAGATGAAGTTAATGAGATTCAGGGGACAAATATGAAGTTTCACCGAAAATAGCAAATCGTCTTAACAAACTTTGTATGTGGAAGAATGGAAATTTCTATGCACGATTTCTGGGATACCTAAGCAACAGCTACCAGAGCTAAATAACCTAATACAATTCAATACAATACAAATCAATCTATTACCCCTACCTCCATTTTTTTGCTTGACAAGTTTTATTATTTAATAAATTTTGATTTTATATATTTTGTTCATTCTTATCTGACACAATAAACAATAATATATGGAGGAACTAATGAAAACAGCAATGCTAACCAGCATCTTGTTTCTATTCGCAACCGGGCTGCTGGCTCTCACGGGCTATGGCACATCTGCACCTGTTGTCAATGACACCGTAGATCCATCACTTTCCCTTCTCGCTCCCAATGGCGGTGAAGCTTGGTACATAGGTGATACCAATTATATCACCTGGACTGCGTCCGACACCAATCTATCCCCCAACAGTGTCTATCTTTGGTACAGTATGAATGGAGGAACGAACTATATTCCTTTGGCAGAAGCAATAGCCAATAGCGGTAGCTATCCCTGGGAGATGCCATCAACTCAAAGCTATAATGCCAGGGTTCGGATAAAGGTATCCGACAACTTTGGCAACTTCACCCAAAAAGCCAGTGCCAGTACATTTACCATTACCTATGCCCTACCCCAGGCGCCAACCGGAGTAAATATAAATACAAGCAATGGCATAGATGCCGTTATTTCCTGGCAGCCTGTTACCCAAACCATAAACAATACACCGATAACTCCTGATGGATACATCGTGCTGTATAACGAATCACCCTATGAGCAGGATGAGCACTTCTACTATTACCTGTGGGATGTCACATCCGGCACCAGTTTTACTCACGGTGGTGTAATGCGCAGACGGGGTGAAATGTTTTACCGTGTGGTTGCCTATAAGGATTATGATGGCAGAATGGCAGATATCTTGTCTGCTGCCAGAGCTAACCCGGAAAGTAAGCTAAGTCTGACAGACATCAAACAAGCCCTTGTCTCCGCAGCTATTGGAGGCGAGAAATGAGACCGGTAATTTTGCGTTTTGGGCTAATTGCATTTGCTTTGCTGCTCAGCTTTTCCCTCTTTGCGGAATCTTTTGCCTTGCAAAGCTTTGAAAGCCAGACCACAGATACCTGGAGTTACACTGCCAATCCCACTCCAGACAGCAAACGCGTCTGGTGGGGTCCCACTTCTGAAAATATGGGCGGTGCCACTGCCTATCAGGGAAGCTACTATTGGGCAGGCTGGGACTTAGATAATGTGGAAAGCACGGTCACCTTCCAAACCCTTACTCTGCAAGCAGGATTTATTTACAATGTCAGTTTCTATTATTTTACCAAGAACCTTGCCACCAGCAATGACTACTGCCGCTACAGTGTGAAATACGACAACGGAACAAATTGGGATAACTGGATAACCGTAAACAACAACAGCAGTGCCTGGACTGTCGTCTCAGTAGATGTTCCTGCCGGGAGCATCTACCTAAGGATGAGGTTATCCAGCAAGTTTGACGGCAACACTAAGTATGCGCATTGGGACTATATTAAAGTGGAAAAAACGCCCATCTCTAATACAGCGCCGGTGGTGAGCAATGTAAACATCAGCCAGCGCACGGATGGCAGCAAGATTGTGGATATTTACTATGACCTCTATGAAACCGATGATGAGCTGTGTGATATCAGCTTCAAGTTAAGTGCCAATGGCGGTGCCAGCTTTAACATTATCCCCAGTCCTGCCAATCTCAGCGGGGATTTTGGCGATGATCTTGTCTCGGGGACAAACAAACACATTATCTGGAATGCCGGAGCGGAAAGCTATCCAATAGACGGCAGCTATCTCTATCGGGTCTATGCGGATGATGGCAGCACACCGCCTATGCCAGAAAACTTTGTTTTGGTGGAAGGAGGTACCTTCAACAATGGTACTTCGGATGTGACTGTCAGCAGCTTTTACATAGATAAATATGAGCTTACCCAAGCTGGATATCAAGCAGTGATGGGAACCGATCCTGCCAGTGGCTATGGTAATGGAGATAATTATCCTGTTTATTATGTATCCTGGTTCAATGCCATAGAGTATTGCAACCGCAGGAGTATGCAGGATGGGCTTTCGCCTTGCTACAGCTACAGCACTTATGGCACCAACCTTGCAAACTGGCCTGTGGGATGGAATACCAATAATGCCAACCACACCAATGTTTCCTGTAACTGGAGTGCCAATGGCTACCGCTTACCCACGGAGATGGAATGGATGTTTGCCGCACGGGGTGGGAACCAGAGTCAAGGCTATACCTATAGTGGTAGCAATGACATCAATGCTGTTGCTTGGTACAGATCCAATTCTGGCAATACTACACATATCGTAGGCACCAAAGCTCCAAACGAGCTTGGCATCTTTGATATGAGTGGTAATGTTTGGGAATGGTGTTGGGATATTTATGGCGCTTATCCCAGTGGTGCTCAGACCGATCCGCATGGAGCTAACAACGGGTCATACCGCGTGTTACATAGCGGTAGCTGGACCAACTATAATACCGACTGCAGCGTTTCCTATCGGCTCAGTGTCGTTGCGACCGGCAGCACTAAAGATATAGGCTTTCGCGTCATCAGGGTATCCCCTTGAATTTTGTTTTTTGTCCTTTTTGCCTTTTGCCATATTTAGGGCAAAGGGACAAAGTTATGAGTTAACAGCTTATGGGGGTGCAGAGGGATTTTTCCCCCTGCACCCGAATTTTTTTAGAGAAAGATTATATATAAATTGAGGTTAGTCCTTTGAAGGTATCCCAGTTTATAGCATTATGTATAATTCGCATATTTACGAGATAATCAAGCGACAACCCCAAGTGAAGTCCAAAATAGTTTCTATTTACAATAATAAATGATACAAAGGCGTCCATATTTGTCCAAAACAGCCGATGTCCAGGTCCAAACCAGGTTCCTATTAAATCTGCACCTCATAAAGCGTTATCCCCACTTGTCCAAGTGAGAAGGGCTTGCAACTTTGGGTGAGAGTTTATAACAAATCTTCACTTTTATGCCTGATCACTTTTCCTATAGCAAGATAGATGGTATTTTCAGCTATATTGGTGGAAAGATCAGCTATCCTTTCCAGATTCTTGGCAATGCGTAATAAATGTAAATATTGTTTGGTTAGGATAGGATTTATCTGGATTAGCTCTAACAGATGATGGTAAATCTGGCGGTTTAGATTATCTACAATATTATCTTCGTTACAGACCTGATGAGATAACTCCACATCTTCTTTAATCAGAGCGTCCAGGCTATTTTTTAGCATATTCAAGGCATTATCTTTCATCTGTTCCAGTTCTGGAAGTTCATAGACAACAGGATTATTCATCAGATGAGCGGTGCTTTCAGAAATATTAACTGCCTGGTCAGCTAATCTTTCCAGGTCATTATTGATACGATAAATCATCAGGATAAGCCGTAAATCTCTGGCTTCAGGTTGATATAAAGCAATGGTGGTTATACATTTATCATCAATCTCCAATTCTGTCTGGTTCACCTGGTCTTCCAGAGCCAGGACATTTTCCAGCAAAGATGGGATAGTTTTATAAAGGCCATCAACGGAAAGAGATGCCATCTTTTCAACTAATCCTGCTTCGGACATCAGCATTTGTTTTAGTTCCTGTATCCTTGTTTCTAACATTTTATCTCCTTAACCGAAAACACCGGTTAGATATGCTTCAGTTCTTTTATCTTTTGGGACAGTAAAAAGTTGTTCCGTTTTTTCAAATTCTACTAATTCTCCTAAATAGAGGAAAGCAGTATAATCAGCAATTCTTCCTGCTTGAGCTACATTGTGGGTAACAATTAGAATTGTCACGCTATTTTTAAGAGCCAGACATAGCTCTTCTATCTTAGCAGTGGATTGAGGGTCCAGAGCGGAAGTAGGTTCATCCAGCAGTAGAACTTTAGGTTTATTAGCTAAAGCTCTAGCGATGCAAAGTCGTTGTTGTTGTCCACCGGATAGACTCATAGCGGAATGATGTAAACGGTCTTTCACTTCATCCC
>Ga0255341_1003905_pt1 | contig 16268 bp, 14 predicted proteins | sample wastewater_treat_8_FD_192418 | JGI IMG/M metagenome (GOLD analysis project Ga0255341, IMG submission 192418) | Wastewater microbial communities from Lulu Island WWTP, Vancouver, Canada - plant12 | ecosystem: Engineered > WWTP > Wastewater > Unclassified | place: Canada: Vancouver, British...
ATTGTGTGATAGTTTGCCCGGATGGTATATCAAAGCTTACCGTAACACTTTAGCATAGTGAAGACAAGAGGAGGATATTCACTATGATTGAAGCGTCGTCTCTATCCAAGATGTACGGGGATGTCACTGCCCTCTCCGATGTTTCATTTACCTGCAGGGAGGGAGAGATATTTGGAATCATCGGCCATAACGGGGCTGGAAAAACAACACTCCTGAAAATTCTTTCCGGGTTAATTCTTCCTACATCCGGCTCCCTTGTGATCAAAGGCCAGGATCTCATAAAGGATCCGATGAAGGTGCGTTCTGATATCGGGTATCTTCCGGAAGAATCCCGTCTCTACGAGACCATGCTTGTTCCGGATTATATCAGATTTTTTGGCGAAATATATGGCCTTGACCTTGCAACCATAAGGGCACGGGCCGATCTCCTGCTTGCCCAGTTATCACTTCAGCCTGAGGGAAAGCAGATAGGAAATCTCTCAAAGGGGATGAAGAGAAAAGTAGCCATCGCAAGATCCCTGGTGCACGATCCCTCTATTCTCATCTACGATGAGCCAGGATCAGGGCTTGACCCGATGACCACCAGGTTCATAATCGAGTATTTAAAAGAGCTCAGGGTGCAGGGTAAGACCATCATTCTCTCTGCCCACAACCTTGCACAGGTTGAAGAGATCTGTGACCGCGTCATGATCCTGAAGCATGGAAAAATTGTTGTTCTGGGTACAATGCCTGAGCTTCGTGAACAATTTGGTTCAATCAGGTACGAGATATGGTACATCTGGCCAGAAGATCAGGTCCCTGATATCAAAGCCGAACAATCAGGAAAACTCTGGATGTCAGTTGCACATTCTATCGAAGAGTTGAACGGGATAACAGGCATGGTAAGCAATGGCGGGGGCACGGTTGAAAGAATAGAGTCGAAATTTCCGTCCCTTGAGGAGATTCTTGTAAAAATTGGGAAATAGTTTAGTAAAAGATTTTTGCCATCTCGTAAAGTTCCGGGTCCACCTTTTTCTGGGTTAATGCATCGCTCAGTGGTACAGGAACAATTTTATCCCCATGAAGACCGACCATAACCCCATAATTTCCTTTATGGATCTGTTCAACCGCCTTTACACCGTACCTGGTAGCAAGAACACGATCATGGGCAGTTGGAGATCCACCACGCTGGACATGGCCAAGAACGGTGACTCTGGTCTCTGAATGAACCCTTTCTTCAATTGCACGGCCAAGCATGTGACCTATGCCACCCAGCTGTTCATGGCCGAACTCATCAACTTTTGAAGAGATCGTGGCAAATCCGGACATGTCAGTGGGCTTGGCACCCTCGGCGATGACCACGATTGAAAATTTTTTCCCACGATCCTGGCGTTTTTTAAGGCCTTCACAGACATCATCAATGTCAAACGGAACTTCCGGGATAAGTATCTGATCTGCACCACCTGCAATACCGGCCATGGTGGCTATCCACCCCGCATGCCTGCCCATCACCTCAAGCACCATGATCCTGTGGTGAGATTCGGCAGTCGTGTGGAGGCGATCTATTGCATCAGTCACGATAGATACGGCGGTATCAAATCCAAAAGTATAGTCTGTTCCAGACAGATCATTATCGATAGTTTTAGGAATGCCCACAACGGGGATATTTAACTGATGCAGTCTTGCTGCGACACTTAATGTATCATCTCCACCAACTGCAACAACTGCATCAATCCCAAATCTCTTCAGATTGGCAAGCATCTGCTGGGTATGCTCTTCACTTTTCAGGGGATTGGTTCGTGATGTTCCAAGAATCGTTCCGCCTTTCGGAAGAATGCCGGTCACGGCAAATTCCGTGAGAGGTTCTACCTCTCCATCAACAATGCCTTTCCACCCGTTACGAATCCCGATAACCGAGTAGTCATAAAGATGTGCAGTCTTTACAACGGCACGTATAACTGCATTAAGACCGGGGCAGTCGCCTCCGCCGGTCAGGATCCCAATAGTTTTAATTTTTCCGGTCATTTCAGCCATGATAGATCTTTAACGCTTCTTCGATATTTGCCTCATCCACGGTTATGGCGTAGATGGCATTGCACATCCGGACAGCTTCATCAAGCGATTTCTGATGGATATTCCTGCCGGTTGCATTGCCACTCGCGCCACCGATGTGAATCTGTTCCCAGAGCTGGGTAAGGAAAGTTGCCACATCAACACTGGATCCTCCTGCACAGACAACCTTTGTTCGTCCGGCAGCAAGAGTCGCTTCTTTCAACATCTCAGCAGATGAGCCCCCTTCTCCCTTTGGAGGGTTGACTTTTACAAAGTCGGCACCAAGACAGGCGGCAACCCCGGCTGCCCCGGCGATCAGGTGGGGATCTTTCTCATTACCGACGGCTTTACCACGCGGGTATATCCATAGTACAGTGACAAGTCCATTCTGATGCGCTTCAAAGATGGCTTGTGCAGCTGTGCTGAGCATCGCAGATTCATGCTCAGATCCCAGGTATATAGTATACCCAATACCAGTAATGTTTAATTTGCTGCATTTTCGAAATGCTACCACCTGATCTATTGTATTTATGAGGCTGGAGAAAGGATCAGCCTGCGATGTTGGAACCAGGTGTGTCTTGGAATTGATCTTTATCAGGTACGGAACCTTCGGATAATCTCCTCCATATTTAGCGACAAGTCCAAGCTGTGTTGCAAAGCACCCGATTTTTGCTTTTGATGCAATTCTGAAAAGGTGTTCGGGATCATGATCATCCGGGTGAATCCCTTCACCATAGAAATCATCATTCAGATGTTCAATCTTCTGGTCACCAGCGAAAAGCATCAGCCGACCGGAATTGTGGGTGATCATCTTCAGATTGCGAACATACGTCTCCTGCGCACTTTTTGGTACGTCCAGGGGAACAGTAAACCCTTTGCTCATGCCTTTTTCTCTCACTTTTTTGGTAGATAAACATTCCTTTGAACAGGCGGGGCAGGGAAAAAACTTAGGGCTGAATGGTTATCTTACCTGGATTACCTTCTCTTCATTATTACGAAGCCTGGTTCTTATCCAGCTCATGGCGTCCAGCTTATTTTTAAAAGCAGCAATGTTTACCTGTTCACCATCTTTGAGAACTGCACGAAGGATTGCTTTTTCAACAACAACCTGACCTTTCCTTTCCTTCGTTACCTCTACTACCAGGAATTTCTGAATATAATCCAGGTTTATTACCTGGGTTCCAACATCAAGCCATTTGGGCATATATAAATCCGATTATCCAGGAAAAGGATTGCTTATTTATTCTGCTTTTTGCAGGAACATTATTTCATAATACGATCGCGGGCCTGGTTAATAAAATCTATACCTTCGCGCCTGATATCTTCACAGATCCTGATTAAGTCTCCAGTTACCTCATCAAGTCTTCTTCCAAGCTGTTGTCTTCCTTCTTTGGTGCCAATGAGCTCGCCCCCAGCTTCAAGCAGTTCATCAATGCCGCGCCCTATCTGACCTGCCGCAGAACGAAGCCTGGTTTCTATATCATCGTTTACACCTGGTGAAGAAGATTCAGGTGCAGCATCCTCAACCCACTTTCCTTTCTCAAAGCGTCCCCCTGATTCTCCCATATTATTATGTCTCTTTATTGAATTAATCAATCCTTTTATCATCACACTATACTTTTCATATAAGCTTCATCTTTCTGCCATGTAACCGGGTGTTTTTAGTAAACACTTTTTCTTAAAAATCAGACAGGGATCTCTGCACCGGATCTGAATGAACAAGCCCGGATAACCTGACGCCAATAAGCCGGACAGGGGTCTGATCCCACATCTCTGCAAATAACCCGTCTATTGCCTGTTCAATAATTCTGACCTCCCGGGTTGGTTTAATCAGAGTTACCGATCTTGTCCTTGAGATAAAACCCGTATACCTGATCCTTATCCCAATGGTGCGCGAGTAGATGTCCCTTTCTTCAAGTTCCCGGCATAGCAAAAGGACCATCTCATGCATAAATCCCAGGATTTCTTCGGGGGATACAGAATCTTTTAAAAAAGTATGCTCTCTGCTAACAGATTTCCGTTTTCCTGTCTCCCTAAGGCCTTCACAATCAAGCCCGCGTGAGATCTGTAAAAGCCTTACTGCATGTGATCCAAATATTTCCTGCAGTGCCTGTATATCACACCGGCTGATATCACCAATGGTCCGAATTCCGGCATTCACGAGCACCTGGGCAGATTTTTTTCCTATACCAGGAATTGATCTTACTGGAAGAGGTGAAAGGAAGGATAAAATTTCTGAAGGCTGAATTATCGTAAGCCCATCCGGTTTTTGTTGTTCGGATGCCATCTTTGCATATATCCTGGAGGGTGCAATGCCGATTGAGCAGGTCAGACCGACTTGGTCACGTATCGCCCGTTTTATCTCTGATGCGTGTTGTGCAGCCTGTTCATAAGACTGGTCAGCAGTAAGGTCAAGGAAGGCCTCGTCAATTGAGACCTGCTCAATCTCTCCTGCCATGTCAGTCAGGATCTGCATTATCGTGGATGATACCCTGGCATATGACTCCATATCCGGGCGGATAAAGATGGCATCAGGACATAGATGATATGCCTGTGATATTGGCATCCCTGAGTGAATACCATAAACCCTTGCCTCATATGAACAGGTGCTGACCACCCCGCGACCTGATCCTTTCATGGGATCTGCGCCAACAACAACAGGTAGCCCTGACAAGGCAGGGTTGTCTCGTATCTCTACGGATGCATAAAAGGAATCCATGTCAAGATGTAAAATGATCTTTCTCTCCGTCATCTCCCTGTATACAATATCAGGTTCACATACATCATGTTTGAGCCTTCTTATTCCTCTTATTATGGCCCCTGCGAAAGTGAAGTGATTATTTTTTAGCTGATATTCACTCCACTATGAGAGAAACAAGCATGGATCGGAGATATAAGGAGTTGTCAAAAAAAGCATTTTTCACTTTCACCCTGTTTACCTAAAGCTCATATACCCAATTACTGAACCTGTATAGTGTGCAGAAAGGACCCGGAGTCGCACCCCCCTGAAAACGTTCTCCACCAAACCCCCCACGTGAAAAATATACACTGTCATATGTCCTGGCTCCGGGGGAACAGCTGCACAAAATACATGAAAAATCCCCCCTTTAACCATCCCCCATACAGGTTTTTTTATAATGCACTGCTTCCTGGCAGATAACCGGACTATCTGTATTATCGCAGAAAGTTATGCAGAAATTATAGCATGAGCCAAGAAGAAGAATGCTCTTGAGCTTGCATGATCAATATATGAGATTATTCACAGCCCTGCAATCTGCAGGAATGATTTGAGGATTAACATGAACGAATATATGAGTTCCGGATGCACTCCGGATAAATGCGGAGGCTGCACAGGATGTGGTGGAGAGACGATTGACAAGATCATACTCAGGGTGGAGTGGAAACATAAAGGAGAGACACCTGAAAACCCTGAAGCTGTATCGAAAATTCTGCATGATCTGTCCGGTGAACTCATAGTCTCCGGCGTTGAACTGGTTTATATCAACAACTCTTATGAGGAAGGGATTGCCGAAAACTCATCCGCGTTCTTTATCAATGGGCATCCCCTTTCAGAGATTGTAGACCTCCCGGCAGGGCCCGTGTCAAAAGAACATATCAGGAAAGGGATTTTTCAGGCACTTCTTCAAAATCTCTAAAAGATAACCCTTATCTGATCCCCATTATATATCACCTTCAGGAAAAATCATGGAAAAAAAATTCCTTCCTGAATTCGAAGGATTCCAGATCTTAAAGCAGAACGGAATATCAGTCCCGGAGTACGAGTTTGTAACATCTCACGAGGAGGCCGTAACCGCTGCAGAAAGAATTGGGTATCCGGTTGTTATCAAGGTCGTCTCTCCCCAGGTCATTCATAAATCAGATGCCGGAGGAGTAGCCCTGAATTTATCCAGCCCTGAAGCGGTAAAGGCTGCACTGGTACAGATGGATAACAGGGTGAAAAGCACAGTTCTGGATGCTGAAATATCAGGATACATGGTCGTCCGGGAAGTAGCTGCCGGGACAGAATTTTTAATCGGTGGAAGGACCGATCCTTCCTTTGGGAAGATCATTACCGTGGGAATGGGAGGAATACTGGTAGAGCTTCTCCATGACTTTTCAATGCGGGTACTGCCAGTCTCTTATGATCAATACCAGGAGATGATAAGAGAAATGAGTGGTTATAAACTCATAACCGGATTCCGGGGGAGAAAACCGCTTGATGAAGAGGCCCTTGTGACACTTTTGCATAAAGCAGGGACGATGTTCTTTGAGAATGATGAGATCATCGAATTTGATATTAACCCGGTCATTCTTTATGAGAAAGGAGCTTTTGCCGTAGATGCAAGGATATACGTAAAGTCAGGAGAGACATCAGTGGCAAAACCCCCGGTCATCCTTCCACCTGTCCCGGATATCCTGCATCCAAAATCCATAGCCGTGGTAGGAGCATCCAAAACCCCTGGGAAGGTTGGATATGCAGTTTTTCGTAACCTTCTGAACTTTAAAGGAAAACTCTACCCGGTGAATCCACAGGCAGAGGATATTCTTGGAATTCCGGTTTATAAGACCCTGTCAGATATCCCTGAACCTGTAGAGATGGTAGTTGTGGCAATTCCTGCACCAAAGGTCCCCGAGATCATTCATGAAGCAGGAAAACTTGGAGCAAAAGTTGCAGTTATCCTTACCGCAGGGTTTCGTGAGACTGGTGAAGAAGGGAGAAAACTTGAGGATGAACTTCTCCGGGTGGCACGGGAGACAGGTATCCGGATAGTAGGTCCAAACTGCCTTGGGATAATCATCCCTCCCCTGGAACTGAATGCAACATTTGATGTACAGTCCCCATTGTCCGGCCAGATTGGTTTTATCTCCCAGAGCGGTGCAATCATCACCACCGTACTGGACTGGTCAATCTCCCGTCGTATCGGGTTTTCTTCGGTTATCAGCGTGGGTAACCAGAGTGATATGGGATTTATTGAATACCTGCAGGTTCTTGACCAGGATCCAACCACATATGCCATCATTCTATACGTGGAAGAGATTCGTGACGGACGAAATTTTATTAAATATGCTTCAACGATGCGGGGAAGAAAGCCGATCATTGCATTGAAATCCGGCTCTTCGGAACGGGGGCAGGAGGCTGCATCATCACATACAGGATCGCTCGCCGGCAGTTTTGAGACATACATTGCTGCATTCAGGCAGGCGGGAGTAATTCCTGCCTTCTCACTAAACGAGGCATTTGACATCGCAAGGCTTGCTGTATCAGAGGGATATCCAAGGGGAAAACGTACCATCATCCTGACAAATGCCGGGGGATTTGGTGTTCTTGCTGCAGATTATGCAGAAAAGTTCGGGCTTGATATGATTAACCTGCCTGATGGAGTTTACGAGGAATTGAACCGTTTGCTCCCGGATCTCTGGTCACATAAAAACCCGGTGGACCTTCTTGGTGATAGTAATGCGGCCAGGTTCGCACGCGTGTTTGACATCATGATTAAATTTCAAAATTTCTGGGACATTGCAATTGTTATCACGGCCCCGGTGGCCATGATGGATCCAAAAAACCTTGCACATGAGATGATCCGTCTATCCAGGTTTACCAGATCCATGGTCGTGGGTTGTCTCCTTGGAGGAGATTCCATGAAAGCAGCAATCGACATGCTTGGTGAAGCACATATTCCAAATTACCAGGATCTTCAGGACGCATTCAGAGCAGTAGGTTCAATCATCAGCTCCTGCGTGGTTAACGGCTATGAAGAAGAGTGAGTAGTTAAATATTTGAGAGTGGTTTCAAACTCCCCAGGGTGAAATTAATTTCTTTCTGGAGATCATCAAATTCCTGCTGAAGGCGCAGAAGATAGTCTGCATACTCCGCCGGGCCATATGACTCATTATCCCCCGACGGGTTGCGACTCTCATACCGCTCCTCAAGGATAACCAGTAATTTTTTTGCAACGTCAATTGTCCTGTATAACTGTGCAAGCTGGAAGATTTTTTCCTCAGGATAACCAGCGCGCAATGCCTTGCTGATGGTCTTTTCAATGGCCCTGACTTTTTCCAGGGTATTGGTAATGTAAGGAACACATCTCTTTGGAGTGATCGGTTTCATGAGATAATCTTCAATGCAACTGGAAAAGCGCTCTGCCTCCTTGTAGGTCAGGTTTTTTCCAGTCTGCATGATGACAGGAATATTTTTTACTTCGTCGATCTGTTTCAGCCTGGTGAGTGTCTCCCACCCGTCCATCGGCTCCATCATCACGTCCAGGAGGATAAGATCAGGGCGGTAATGGTTATTTAGAAGCTCCAGGCACTCCCTCCCTCCAAGAACCCCCTCGGTCTCAAATCCGTATTTACTGAGCCCAATAACAAACAGCTCATTCAAGGATGATTCGTCATCTACGATCAGCACATTCGGAGGCATGGGAGTACCTTAACAAAACTTGTTTGGTATACAATGCATTAAACAATATCGAGCACCAGATAATGAAAAACGGCCATGTAACATGGTAGATACTGCACCACGATGTAAATTGTCTGGTGCACCTGTCATCTTATTCCGGGTATTCTGATCCGCCAGGTGTTACACAAAAAAATTCATTTCGTTAATTTTATAATTAATGACAAATAACCAATCTAACTCCAATGCGACGGGAAAACGCAGAATCAACATCCCATGGGACGTTACTCATGGTTGTAATCACAGTAATTGCCTGCATTATACTTCTGGCCTTTCTTTTAGGTTTTTTTAATATTTTTGCAAACAATGACTCGCTTGCGCCACCCCACATAAAAATAATCGGAATAAACCATGGAAAAAAATTTGAAAGCCAGGTGATCATTCGATCCTACTCGTCCGAAGAACTTGAGAATGATTTACTCAGGGCAAAAATTTTCGTGAACGATGAAGAGCTACTTGCCTGTATTAATACACTAAATGGCCATAATTTCATCTCAACCAGGCATTTCGGTGTTCAATACATTGGTGGATCTGGGTGTCGTGACCTGTATTTCTCACCCAGGGAGAGCATCATCATCGATCTTAAAAACGGGTATATCAGGCCTGGTGATAAAGTCACACTTTATATATACCAGAAATATGACGGGGAGATATTCTTGCCTTTGCCGACAAATCTCCTTGACAGGCATTACATGGCCCGGTATTTAAAAGAGTTCGTTTATAAAGATATGGAAGGATACAGGCTGTATTCGGAGCACCAGTTCATTGCTTGAATCTGGCTCTCTCCGGTGAAAACATAAAAATGTATTGTTCATGGACCTTATAGATAAAGTCAACAGGTTCGGGTCCTGACTTTTACATTAAAAAAATTATTCATTTTGTGGCTGGTGCAAAACCTTCTCTTCAATACCATGAAAATCGCTGATGAGATCATCAAGGACTGATAGCACAGCAGGCATAATTGTAATCGCACCAGTAACGGAGAATAACACAGCAATAACGGTAGTAAGTCCAAAGTTGCTAATCATGTTAAAGTTAGAGAGCATCAGGGCAGAAAACCCGAAGAAAGTGGCAAACCCGGATACCATAATGGCTGATCCAATCTTTCTGACGCTCTCCCTTATCGCATCCAGAGTGCTTGCTGCAGTCTCCCTTTCTTCAAGGTAACGTTCCATGATAAGGATAGTATACTCTGCAGCCACACCTATCGTCATTGAACCAAGACATGCGGTCATTGGAGTATAATCAATATTTAGAATGAGCATGGCGACCGCATTCCAGCCTACAACACAGACAATCGGTACAATTGGAGTGATCGCATGGATTTTCCGATAAACAAGGGCCAAAAATATCACGATCAGGACGAAGCCCAGCAATGTCATCTGTTCCTTACTCTTGGCAATATCGGAGATAAGCGAGGTAAAGAGATCGAAATTACCCGTTATTGAAGCCTTTATTCCTGGTGGCTGAGCAATTAAAACCAGGTCATTGTTCATCTGCGTCTTTAATTCGTCCTGCTGAGGCATTTCGAGCCGTTTGGTTGAAAATTCAATCAGGGTTTCAGTCCTTCCGTTTACAAACCCGTCCCTGACTCCTTCCGGAATCCTGGAAATTACCTGATCTATTTCAAACTGGGTCTTTGGTATCGTTCCATCATTGTAAATTTTAATATAATCCACAATACTGGAAGATCCGGTAATTTCCATGTGCATTTTCTGTTCATTCTGTTGAAACATCTCAATCCATTGCAGAACATCAGGGGAGAGAACATTATTGCCCGTTATCATCACCGGAACAGGTGTCGTGGATCCAATTGTCCTGCCTACCTTATCCAGGGAGACCTTGGCAGGCATGTCAGACGGAACAAAAGTCCTTTCATTTGTCGAAATTGGAATCGATGGATCAACCTGTAGACCGATGAACGCAAACAGAACAACCACCATCAGGATCGGCACAGGGTTTTTTGCAATAGCAACAGCAGTTTTTGAAAGAAATAAGTCGGCCCTGGTAGGTTTATCTTCTCCTATCCTGACTTTTGGCTTATATTTTATTAAAACAGCGATAAGGGGAATTCCAATCAGAGATGTAAAATAACAAATTGCAACCCCTATTATTGCAACAAGACCGAATGATCTTATCATGGGAACCGGAGAGATAAACATCGCAATAAATCCCATGGTGGTCGCAAGCATGGCAAAAAATACTGCAGGGCCTGTTCTTGTTATGGTCATCCAGACCGCATTTTCAAGGGATCCTTTACGTGCCTCCTCCTCCATTCGTGCATGGAACTGAATGGCATAATCAATACCAAGTCCGATTAAAACAGGAAACGCAGCAATAACCGCTGTGTTGATACTGACTCCGCAAAGACCCATAATTCCAAAAGTAAAGACCAGCCCTATTGCAACAATCAGAACAGGAATAAACCTGTAACTGACGTACCCGAAAAGAAGACCAAGGACTGCTATCATAAGAACCATAGCGCCCATGATCAATGTTTTCATTGAATTGCTGAGCTCTTCACCCATTTCCTGTTGGAAGACCGGATTTCCGGTTAACGTAACTGTTACACCCGGGGGAGGGTGAGAGCTGTTAAGAAATGAACGCACATTATTCATCACGCTCTTTTGTTTCTTATCGGTCATTCCAACATCAAGCCTGACCATCATCATAGTCAGAAGGTGTGAAGGAATGTACCGGTTAAGTGTTTCCGATGGAATATTCTCTTTTAATATCTTGATTTCACCGGTTGAGCGGGGAATTACTCCGTCATTTGCCTGTTTTACCAGGTCTGCAATACTTGAAACAGATGTAATATATTGTAAGTTCTTAAGTCCCGGAGTAATTTCATCGATATACGCGATGACGTCAGGAGCCAGGGAATCATTGCTTTCAATAAGAATTACAAGAGTATCATGACTAAAGGTATCCTCGTAATGTGAAAACGCAATTCCCCTTGGTGTACTTTTATCAAGGTATGTTTCACTTCCCGTCTGCATATTCAGCATCGTCATCCCTATAAGAGAAGCGATGAAGAGGAGAGTTAAAGCTCCCAGTACCAGCTTTGGCCTGTGTACTATGAGAGATGAAATGCTTTCAAAAATGGAACGCATGGTGGATCTCCATGAAGTTCCTTAAACAGAACCAGATTTTCTGCGGGTAATGTGATACCTGTAGGCACCACCAATGATCAGTATCAGGACAATGGCAATGAGTATGGGATTTGAAAGTAGAGCTGCCATACCATCAGGTTTTCCAGCAATTACCTGGACCTTGATCGTATCAGATATCTGGCTGTTGTCAAGAGCATCACGGTACCTGATCTCTGAATCAAGTCCGTATATTTTTTCAATTGCATCCTTGGTAGTTGTCATCTTAAACTTTGCAACTGCTGTCTCACCTGGTTTGATATCTCCAAGATAGGCAAGGTCATCATCACTTGAAAATGGATCTACTGCACTGATACGGGCTTCAGAACTGTAAGCCGTTGCATCTCCATCATTACGATATTCCACCTCAATGACCTGCTTACTTCCGATGACGGCCTTAGGTGGTTCATTGACCATGGTAAACTTGATCTTTCCACCGACAGGTATTCCAATTTTGGCTGTAGGAGTCTCCATATCTTCGCCATCTGCATTCTGGTAAGAGATCAGAACTTCAAGCGGGTACTCCTGTGGCTCTGCATCCCTTGTTACAGACACCTTGAATTTGGCATTAAACTCCTGACCTGGTTCAAAATCACCAATATACACAGTGCTGTCAACAGGAACCACCGGAGAATTACCGAACCTGGACAATTTAGCTATTGCATTCCTTCCGGTGTCAGCACCACTGTTTTTTAATACAATTGAGACAAAACCTTCGCCTCCTGCATTAATATCTTCAGGAGTAATCTTCACAACGTCAAGATTTATTGCAGATTTGACAATAAATGGGACATTCAGATTTACCTTGCGATTATTATACCTGTTAACAACGCTGTCTGTTCCTACCTGTTCTGCAGCAGCCAGATAAGTGTATTCAACCTGTACTGGCAGGTTGTACGTTCCTGCCTGACCGTCATCTTTAACCCTGACCTGGAACTTTACCGGCTTGGTTTCAGAGCCTGCAATGTCTCCTATCATCTGCGTGTCAGATTTAACAAGGATTGGGGCACCATCAGGAAGAAGTGTCACACGCACCATCTTGGCAGTAGAAGGAATATCATCCCTGTCAACAATCCCGGACTGGACCATCTTCATGTGATTCAGGCCACTATTTTCAATCAGGACAGGGAGCTCAATAGTAGTGCCCGGGGTGAACTCATTCAATCCTGAAATTGCAATAGATAAATTAGGCTCCCCCGAAAGATACTTGGTTCCGGCCATTGCCGGTGTGGTACATAAAACTGCCAGACATAATCCGATAAGCATTATGCAGGACAGCCTGGAGATTTGCTGGAAATCTCGTATTTTAGTCTCCGAAAACATCTGTTTTGTCATGTGTGATACACCTAAGTTTGATTCACTTGCGTATATGTTCGTGGTTTTGATTGATATATAAAGATTGTGTTCATATGTTACAAATGAGTGTTTCATCTATTTGTCATAGTTAAGAGTAACCTATTTGTGTGACGAACACTCATCAATATGTATGCATCGGTTGGCTGGTGAACTGGCCCAGGTAAAGGAACTTCTCAGAAACCATCCACAGGGAATGAGTGTGACCGAGATAGCGTCTGCTCTGGGGCGGAATAAACATTCAACCGGGCGTTACCTGGATATTCTTCATGCCGCAGGACATGTTGACCTTAGAACTTTTGGAATGGCCAAAGTCTTTACATTGTCATCCAGAGTCCCCCTCTCAGCCCTTCTCTCCTACACAACTGATCTCGTCCTTGTCCTTGACCGCGATATGAGGATTATCCAGGGAAATGATCCTTTTTTCAGCATGCTGGAGATCCAGGGAAGTGATATCCTGCAAAATAGGATTGAACAGATCTCTTCTCCAAATCCGGCAAATGATGAATTTCTATTGAATCTTTCAAGAATTATTTCATCAAAGAAAGTCTCCTTTGAGCTGATGCGTGGAGGCCCGGCAACAAGATTCTTTAGAGGTAAAGTAATCCCAACTGTATTTGATGACGGCAGCTCTGCTGATACCATAATCCTTGAAGATATTACCCTGGAGAAAGAAGCGCTCAGGGCTCTTCAGGAGAGTGAAGAGTTCTTCAGGAGTGTGTCTGATAATTTATCTGATGGCCTGATCGTTTCTGAAATTAAATCAGGTAAGAAAACAGTCATCTTTTACAATCAACGTCTTTGTGAGATCACCGGGTATTCAGCCGAAGAAATTCATAGAATGCATCCGGAAAACCTGGCACTTCCTGAAGAAAAAGAACGGTTTGAGAGAGCACTCAAGGAAGCTGAACAGAACAAAGGAACAATGAGGGAGCTCAGGTTCTGGGCAAGAAGGAAAGACGGGATTCCAATTTATCTTTCGGTTCGTGTGAAATTAGTTCCTTTTGGAGATTTAATTCGCGGGTACATCCTGATCACCGACATTACCCAGTGGAAAGAACAGGAAGAAGCGCAGTTACTCCAGGCAAACCTGATAAAACGCCTGATGTCAAACTTTCCCCACCCGATCTTCATCCTGAGGCAAGACGGAGTGTTTTTTATTGCTAACCAGGCATTTTGTGAGTTATTAAAAACAGAACCTGACAATGTCATCGGAAAACAGGTCTTTGAGATAATTCCAGAAGAGATAGCAGAGGGCTTTTTGAAAGGAAATGATGAACTGATAAATCAAAAGACCATCACACATCAGCATATTGTGACCAGATTTTTCAGACCAGGCGGCTCAATCGGTGACGTTACCATAGAAAAATCCCTTGTGTCTGCCGGGGATAATTCTCCAGGCTATATCTTTGGCATTGTAATTACCGAAGATATGTGTGCACATTAAATTTTTGAAAAACCTGGTATTTCCTGGTATAGTCTGAAGAAAATAATCTTTTATATACGTGAATAACCCATACACGTCATGACAGATGTGGAATTGTCTGCCCTATTCTAAAATTTAATAATACCGAAAACAGGCGGTCAACTCCGAACAACCAGGAAAAGTGGTCATTATGAATCACAAATGGGTTTATTCATACAAAGATGGAGATGGCGAAGATAAAAAGTTACTTGGTGGAAAAGGAGCAAACCTGTGCAAGCTGACACAGGCCGGTATCAGGGTTCCACCTGGATTCGTCATAACTACAGAGGCCTGTCTCGAATACCTGAATGATCCAGACAGAAACCTTCCAAAAAGCCTGATGGAAGAGGTCTCGATGCATCTTCGTGATGTTGAAGAAGAGATCCATCGAGTATTTGGTGGAAGAAAAAAACCACTCTTATTTTCGGTAAGATCAGGATCTGCATTATCCATGCCAGGAATGATGGATACCATCTTAAACCTTGGTCTAAATTCAGACACCCTGGAAGGTCTCATTGAAGATACTAAAAACGAGAGATTTTGTTATGATGCTTACCGGAGATTTATCCAGCTATTTGGTAAAGTAGCCCTTGGTGTACCAGACGAACTATTTGACTGGGAATTTGAACAGGTTAAGAGAAGGGCAGGAACAGTGCAGGACTCTGACCTTTCTGCCGATGACCTGAAAGAGGTATGCCAGAAATTTCTTCAGGCCGTAGAACGTTATTCAGGAGAACCATTCCCAAATAACCCGTTTGATCAGCTGGAGATCGCAATTAAATCCGTTTTTAATTCATGGATGGGGAAGCGTGCTGTAGATTACAGGAGAGAATTTAAGATAACCCCTGACATGGCGAATGGAACGGCTGTCAATATTGTTGCCATGGTCTTTGGAAACATGAGTAATAATTCTGCTACTGGCGTAGGATTTACACGGGATCCAGGGACTGGTGAAAATGTCATCTTTGGTGAATACCTGATTAATGCACAGGGTGAAGACGTTGTGGCGGGGATCAGAACACCAAAACCACTTGCAAACATGGCAGATGAGATGCCTGCCCAGTTTGAAGAGCTGATGGATCTTCGGAATAAGTTGGAAGCCAAGTTCAAAGAGGTTCAGGATTTCGAATTTACTATCGAGGAGGGGGTGCTATATTGTCTTCAGACAAGGAACGGGAAGATGAATGCAACTGCGATGGTAAGAACTTCTGTGGAGATGGTCCGGGAAGGCCTTATTAACAAGGATCAGGCTCTTACCCGGATAAAACCGGAGATGCTTGAACAACTTCTGTTTCCAAGACTTGATCCTGATGCAGATATTGAGCCGGTTGCAAAAGGCCTTCCGGCATCACCTGGTGGAGCATCAGGAATCGCCATCTTTGATGCAGATCGCGCAGAGAAACTGGGTCGTGAGGGATATAAGGTGATCCTGGTCAGAGAAGAGACAAAACCAGAAGACATTCATGGATTTTTTGCATCCCAGGGAATTCTTACAAGCAGGGGAGGAAAAACATCCCATGCTGCGGTTGTGGCAAGAGGTATGGGAAAACCCTGTGTTGCTGGTGCCGAGGGGATCGATGTAGATATAAAATTGCGCCAGGCAACTATCGGGGATGCCAGGATATCAGAAGGAGATATTATTACTATTGATGGATCTACCGGGGCAGTCTATCTTGGTGAAGTGCCGCTCATTGAAGCAGAGTTCTCATCAGAACTTAAAACTCTTCTTGCCCTCGCAGACGAAAGGGCCATGCTTAAGGTAATGGCAAATGCTGATACACCAAAAGATGCACAGGAAGCGTTAAAATTTGGT
>Ga0255341_1003907_pt1 | contig 16262 bp, 8 predicted proteins | sample wastewater_treat_8_FD_192418 | JGI IMG/M metagenome (GOLD analysis project Ga0255341, IMG submission 192418) | Wastewater microbial communities from Lulu Island WWTP, Vancouver, Canada - plant12 | ecosystem: Engineered > WWTP > Wastewater > Unclassified | place: Canada: Vancouver, British...
TCCTCTTTGCTCACATAAACTTGCAAATAGAAGTATAATTTTACCAGAGGATGAGAGTTTGACAGTTTTAATTTCAACAAAAGGAGAGAAAACAAGATTTATAAACGATGGCATGAATGAAACAATGTTAATAGATATGGATAGCATAAAAATAAATATTTCCACTAAACCTTTAAAAATTGCAATTTTAAACAAAAAGAATTTTTACGAAGTCTTAAATAAGAAATTCCAATGGGGACTATAATTTAAATAATGCTTGAAATAATAAAAATCAAAAATTTTGCAATTGCGAGAGATATAAGTATTGAGTTAGGAAAGGGATTAAATGTTTTTACAGGTGAAACTGGAGCTGGAAAGACATTAATCATAAATGCTATTAAATTTTGTCTTGGAGAAAATTTAGATAAAGACTTGATTTTCAGAGACCCAAAGAATGGTCCTCTTGTTCAACTTGTTTTTTCAAACGATTCCAAAGATTTAATCTTTGAAAGAACAATAACAGAAGGAGGGAAAAGTAGAACATTAATAAACGGTCTTTTCGTCCCACAGAAGAATTATATGGAGACCTGCAACAAACTAATAGCAATTCATGGTCAAAATAGCACAGAGGAACTTTTTTCTAGCAAAAAACAACTTCAATTTTTTGACCATTATTATAAGGAAGAACTCACGCCATTAATTGAAAAAGTAAAAGAACTTAAGGGAAAATATATCGACTTAAAAAAAGCGATAATGGAAATTGAGTCAGAAAAAAAAGAAAGAGCAAGAGAAATTGACTTCTTAAAGTTTCAGATAAATGAAATAGAAGAAGCAAACCTAAAACTTGGTGAGGAAGAATCATTAAAAGAGGAAAGAGATCTTCTCTCGAATGCACAAAGAATAATTGAAGCTTTAAATAGTATAAGCTTAACACTATCAGGAGGAGAACAGGAAAATATAGGTATAGTTTATGAATTGGAAAAAGCTATAAATATTACGAGTGGAATAAAAAACTATTCCCCATCTTTAGGTAGCATCGATAATTCTCTTAATGATTGCTATGCAATCCTTAAAGAAACAAATAGAGACATATTAAATGAGGTTCAAAAGCTTTTAAACCTCTACGATGAAAAAAGATTGGGCGAATTAGTTGATAGACTGGACACAATTAGCAATTTGAAAAAGAAGTATGGTGATACAATTGAAAAAGTCTTGGAATCCAAAAACAAAATGGAAAAAAGATTGGAATATTTATCAACCATTGAAAGTAGTTGCGAAGAATTTAAAGATAATTTGAATAAAACAACTGAAGAACTAAAAGAATGTTTATTAAGTCTTAGTTCAAAAAGAGAGTCCTTAAAAGAAATATTTGAAAGTAAAATTCAAAAAGAACTTTCTGACCTTTCATTAGATAAGGCTAAATTTTCTATTAGCTTTAAAAGAGAAGAAGTGAACGAAGATTCACTAAATTGTATAAAAATAGGTGAGAAATATTATAAGTTATTTGAAGATGGCTTGGAAAGGGTGGAGTTTCTTCTATCAACAAATCCGGGGCAACCACTTCTACCACTAACAAGTATTGCTTCCGGGGGAGAGCTCTCAAGAATTATGCTTGCAATAAAGACAATTTTAAGGGAAGTGGACCAAACGCCAACTTTAATATTTGATGAAATAGATGCTGGTATCGGAGGTATAGTTGGAGACAAAGTTGGTGAAAAATTATACGAGATATCAGGAAATAAACAGGTTATTTGTATAACACACCTTCCCCAGATAGCATCTAAGGCAGATAACCACTTTACTGTTTGGAAGGAAACTGATTCAGATGATACAAGTGTAAAGATAGGTAAAGTAAATGGAAAAGAACGAATTATAGAAATATCAAGAATGATAGGTGGAGATTATCTAAACGATACTTCTCTTAAGCATGCAGAGGAAATATTAAAATTAAACTCATCGAGATAATATCTATTACATTATGAAAAAAGCTATCATAATTGGTGAAAAAAACTCTCCACAAACAGTTTCGGAATTAGAATTATTATTAGAAACCTTACAAATAGAAGCAGTTTATACTATGAGACTGAATTTAAGAAAAATTAATCCTGCATACTTTATTGGAAAAGGAAAGTTAGAAGAGCTAAAAGGTATTGCTAATAGCTTAGATGTTGACACAATTGTATTTGATGATGAATTGTCTTTCACACAAATAAGAAATCTTTCAAAAGCGTTACAAAAAGAAGTTTTAGATAGGCCGAGGGTAATCTTAGATATTTTCGCAAGAAGAGCCTTAACGCATGAAGGAAAATTACAAGTAGAACTTGCTCAACTTAAAAAGCGGCTCCCAGAACTTGTCGATCAATCTGCTTCCCTTGATCAACAAGTTGGTTTAGTTGGAACAAAGGGACCTGGCGAAAGATCAATTGAAATGAGAAGAAGATATGTATTTGATAGAATAAGGAAACTTGAAAAGCATCTAAAGGAAATAGAAAAACAGAGAAATCTAAAAAGAGAAAGAAGAATAACTTCAGATAAATTTATAATATCTATTGTGGGTTATACAAATGCAGGAAAATCAACACTATTTAACGCTTTGACAAAAGAAAATCTTCCAACAGATGACCTATTATTTCATACACTCGATACAAGAATTAGAAAAGGCTTTATATCAAAAGAAATTGGTGAGGTACTATTTGTGGATACTGTAGGTTTTATAAGAAAACTTCCCCATGAATTAATAGAATCCTTTAAAAGCACTCTTGAAGAGATAAAAACGTCTGATTTAATCATAATAGTTGTTGATATAAGTGACCCAAATTTTACCGCAGAACTAAAAACTGTAAAAGATACCCTAAATGACCTGGATGCCGCATCCATAGAAACAATAATTGTTTACAATAAAATCGATAAATTAAGTAAGAATTTTATTTTTAGAAACATAGAAAATGGTTTGTTTGTATCTGCTAAAACTTTAGAAAATATTGATGAATTAAAAAGAAAAATAATGGAAAAAATCGAAGAAAGAATATTAAAAAAGTGAATTGCGATTTCCAAAAACAAAGGGAAGAAATGGTTTTAAACCAACTTATAAAAAGAGGAATAAATGATAAATCGGTAATTGAAGCTTTTAGGAAAATTCCACGAGAAATATTTATTCCAGAAAAGTATAGAGAATTTGCTTATTTTGATGGACCAATTGAGATAGGCTTTGGACAAACAATTTCGCAACCATTTATTATAGCTTTAATGGTTTCTGAATTAGAACCACAAAAAGGGCTTAAATGCCTCGAGGTTGGAACTGGCTCAGGATATCAAACTGCAATTCTCTTGCACCTTGGGCTTAAAGTTTATTCGATAGAGAGGATCAAAGAACTTGCATTAATTGCTACGAAAAATTTGCTTAAATTAAATTTTAAAGATTTTAATATATTTGTGAGAGATGGAACTTTGGGCTTACCCGAATATGCACCTTTCGATAGAATTATTGTTTCTGCTTCTGCACCTAAAATACCCGAAAGTTTGATCTCGCAATTAAGTTCCAATAATGGCATAATGATTATACCTGTTGGAGATAGGCATATGCAAAACCTCGTAAAAATTATAAAAACAAATCATGACATTCAAGAGAAAAACTTAGACTATGTAAGATTTGTGCCATTAATAGGAAAAGAGGGTTGGAATGAATAACAATTTAGAAGAAGTCGTAAAACCAATAGATTTTAAAGATGGTAAATTATTAATTCTCGATCAAAAAGAACTGCCTTTTAATGAAATTTACTTAGAGATAACTAATCCGGAGGAGCTAATAAAAGCAATAAAGGAATTATCAATTAGAGGAGCCCCACTACTTGGGTTAGTCGGTATTTATGGTCTTTATCTTGCATCTTTAAATTGTAATGACTTCTCATCTCTTGAAGAGTATTCGTTACGAATAAAGAATGCAAGGCCAACTGCTGTTAATCTTCCGAATACAGTAGACAAAATTATGTATATGCTTAATAATATTAAAAGTAAGAAAAATATGGAAGAAATAAGTAGAATCTTACTAAGAGAGGCTGAAAATTATAAAGAAAAACTTAAAAATGAATCACTAAACATTGCAAAATTTGGCTTAAATCTAATAGATGAAAATGATTCAATTCTTACTCATTGTAATACTGGAACACTTGCAGTTTTAGGTTATGGAACAGCACTGGGAATTATTAAATATACTTACAGAGAAAAAAAGAATATTAAAATATATTTCACAGAGACAAGGCCACTTCTCCAAGGGTCGAGACTCACAGCATTTGAATTAGTAAAAAATAAAATTCCTGCAACATTAATCGTTGACAGTGCAGTAGGTTATTTAATGAAAGAGAAAAAAATAAATAAAGTTATAGTAGGGGCTGATAGAATAGCAAAAAATGGAGATACAGCAAATAAAATAGGTACATATCAAATAGCTATTCTTTCAAAAGTACATAATATTCCTTTTTTTATTGCAGCTCCAAAAGATACATTTGATCAAAATATAAACTCAGGTGATGATATACCTATAGAATATAGGGATCAAAAAGAATTAAAAGAAATACGTGGAATAAAATTAGCTCCCCCGGAAATCGAAGCTCTAAACCCAGCTTTCGATGTAACTCCAAGGGAGCTAATAACTGCCTTTATTACAGAAGAGGGTATTATCTATTAACTTTTTATAATTATCTCTTTTGTTTCTTCAACCCAATTAACTTCTGCTCCAAATGCTTCTGCGATGAATCTTATTGGTACAAATGTTCTTCCATTAACAATTTCTGGTGGTGCATCAAGTATGTACTTATCTTCACCTAATTGACCCTCTTCTTTTATATAAACATCATTAGAACCAATCTGCATTCTTATAACTTTAATGTCTTTTTTTATTGTGATCTCTTTAATGCTTGCATTCCATTCTACTTCTGCTCCTAATGCCTCAGAAATAATTCTTATAGGAACCATTGTTCTACCGTTCTTAATATATGGAGGTGCTTCAATTGTTTTTTCATCATCGTTTATATAAACGGTCTTAGAACCAATTTGTAGTTTTATTAAAGTAGCATAGTAGATATTTAATTCTATTTTTGTTTCATTTGTTGCTTTATCTATGGCAATAACTTCTATAACATTTAATCCTTTTGTTAAAGTTATTTCTTTTGAGAATTCACCGCTACTGTTAAGTTCAACATCTGCTTCTCCTATTCTTACTACCGCTGATTGTTCAGTTCTCCCGGTTATTATTATTTTGTCACTATAAACTTCAGCTGGAACTTCTTCTAATTCTAATATCGGTGGAGTTGTATCAAGTGTAACAATCCTTGTAACAGTTGTTTCGAGATCTTTCCTGTTTTTTGCTGTTATAGATATAACATTTTCTCCTTCGACTAAATCAAGCGTTACAGAAAAACTACCATTTGATTCAATAGTAACTTCTTTTCCGTTGACAAATAGTAATGCGGTCGAATCTGTTATACCTAACAAAGTCACTTGAGGTTTATTTGTAAGATAATTATCAGGTGGAAAAGTAATATCAAGAACTGGTGGAACTGCATCGGGATTACGCAAAACTTGAACAATAAGAATTTGAGAATGTTTTACATCTCCTCCGTCAGCTGAAACTTCTAATGAGAATTTTTTATCAGGCGTATCTGCTTTAAACTTTAAAGTAAGGTTTGAGTAAAATGGAGCTTTTCCTTTCTGGGGTTCAAATGAATAAGAATCGAGTTCTTTAGGAGGATTTAATAAATTAAGAGTAATTTCTTCTGAAAAATTAGGATTAGGTAAAACACTAAACTCAATATTTAATGGTTCCCCTGCCATTATCTCAAATTCTTCTCCATTTGAAGTGAAATTAAAATCTGGTGGTTTATCTTCAATAACAGTTATATTTGCATGAAGAGACTTCTCATACCCTGTTGATTTAGAAGAAACATTAATTACAAAATCTTGTGTAGTTTTAACTTCTGCATTTTGTGGAATTTGGGTTCTAATATCCAATTTAACATATTTAGAGGCACTTATTTTTGCTCCCCCGTTATCGCCCGTTGTAAATTCTTTTCCATCAAGATAAATTTTATATAACCATTTATCAGTAGATTTATTGAGAACTGAAATATCATAAACATCGTCAAGAGTTCCGTTATTAACAATATAAGTAGAAATTGTTGCTTCTTCACCTTTAATTCTTTCCTGAAATAGGTTACCATCAGAAATAAACTCAAAATTTTTAATATTAATTACTTTTACAGGAAATTCCATTGTTTGAAGGACTTTTTTAGTTATATTATCTTGAACAAACACAACCAGTGAAACATTTGTTAGGTTATATATATCTTTAAGTTTGAATTCGACATTTATGTCAAATGTGTCGCCTTTTTTGCCAAATGTTTCCCCAGTGGGAAGTTTCATTGGTGTTCCAAGATAATCATTTAAATCATCGTTTTTGGGAGTAATAAAGTCTCTTAGAACGAAGTGATGAAATTTATCATCATTTATAGCTACAAAAGGTATTTTACTTTCGGTTAATGCAAAATAAATTCGAGGATCTTTATAAGGAATGTTATCTAAAGCCGTAACAGTAGCAGAGGCTTTGCCAACCTTCTTTGCTGAGTCAAATGAACTTTTTAAAGATATATTAACAAGAGAGGGTTCTTTAAGTTTTTCCTGTACCTTTTTCGAATAACTCTCATACATCGCTTTATCCTTACCTTCAGTGCTATCATCTGCTAATCCAGTAGGAACTCCTTTTATATAATCAGTCCCATCAAAATATATTGTAGGTAAACCTTTATCAGATTGATACCATTTCATTCTCTGTTCGCTTTCTACCCAGGAAAGCCTTGGAGAAGGATGGTCATCAACAGAATCTACATAATACTCAATAAATACAACTCTTTCTTTACCAAGTTCCTCGTATAGTCTATCCATTGCTCTGTGTGAATGAACACAATTTATGCACCATATTGCTGTAAATAGTTCACCAAGAACGGTATGTGGAACTAATTCAAGTTTTTGTTTATATACAAATATAGAAGAAGCTCTATGAGTATTGTTACCCCTTGCTGCACGAGCTTCTATTTCAATATTATAGATACCTGCCTCTACGTACTTTGATGATGGGGTAAGTTTAAGTATAACTGTATCATTTTCGGGTAGATTTACTGATGGAGGCACAAAAGTAGGGGTAGTATTTTTTGGTAAACCTAATGCAATAAAAGTAACAATACCAGTAAAACCATTTTGAGGAGTAATTTTAATGGGTATTCCAAAATCTTCATCAGCAGATGCTACAAATATTGGTGGAATCTCAGTATAAAAATCAGGTGCAGAATCTACTCTAAATATTATGTCAACTTCTTTGGTTTGTCCTAAATCTAATTTCACCGTAACTTTAGCCTGGTAATCCATACCATCTTGAAGATCATCTGTTGATATTTTGACTTTAACTTCTTGTTGAGCGGCGCTAAACCTCTCTGGCTCAACTTTCACAGAACTGTTATTGGAGCTAATAGTGCCAACTAATATATTTCCACCCTCATTATTTATGAAGAAACTTCTCTCTAATGAGTTACCTTTACTTATTGAGCCAAAATCAAGATAAGAAGGAGTAATTCTTATTAAATCATTTCCGAACACTAAAGAAAACGGTATAAGTTGTACTCTTAAATTATATGTATCAACTACTACTAAGTAATTTTTAAAACAAGTTACATCAGATGGAAATAAAAAGCTTCCTGGGAGAAAAGTATAATCAAAGTCATTTTCTCCTTTAGCAATATTTGATTCAATACTAAATACGGAACCAAATGAACCATAAACATTACTTTTATTTGTAAGTGTGTCTACTATTTGAATTCTATTATTAAGAGTATCTGCAATATACACTTTTCCTGACATGTCTACATAAATTCCACTTGGACCATAAAAACTTCCAATTTCGGAACCTTTTTTACCAAATTTACCTAAAAAATTACCATCTAAATCGAATATTTGTATCCGAGAATTTCCAAAATCTGAAACATAAACTTTATCATTAAAAACACTTATTCCTTTTATTAAGTAAAACTGGCCATCTTTGAAACCAAAACTGCCAAATACGCCTACAAAATTTCCTTTAAAATCAAATATAGTAATTCTCGAATTACCAGTATCAGTTATATAAATCTTTTCACCATATACACATATATCGCTTGGTGATATAAACTCTCCATTTTTAGAACCATATTTTCCAAAACTTTCAATATAATCACCATTTGCAGAGAATACAAAAACTTTATTAGCACCTTTGTCTAAAACATAGAGTTTTTCATTACTAAAACTAACTTCGCAAGGTTCAACAAATTCCACTTCACCTTTCTTGCTCCCGATTAATTTCACAAAATTACCTTTTTCATCAAAGACTTGAACATATTTTAAATATTCATCGAGAACATATATTAACTCATTTGAGGTGGTAACCGCTATAGGTTTAACAAATTTGCCATTTATATCCCTAGAAGAGCCAAAATAATCATAAAACTTTCCATTAAGTTCAAAAGCTAAGATTCTACCAGTTTCATAATCAGATATAAGCAACTTCTCATCTAATACCGCTACACCATAAGGATGAGATAATTTTTCGTCTTTAACAGCCCTCTTAAACACTCCAGATGTAGAAAATATCTGGACTGACTTATTACCGGAATCTGCTACGAAAAGCTCACCATTATAAATACATATTCCTTTTGGTGATACAAAATCCTTTTCATCAGTTCCTTTTAAACCAAAACTTGAAATAAATTTACCTGTTAGGTCAAAGATTTGAATTCGATTGTTTCCAGTATCTGAGACAAATATTTTCCCTTCTGATACTTCAATACCAAGAGGAGAAGAAAATTCTCCATTGCCTTTACCTTTGATTCCAAAACTTGAAATAAATTTACCTGTTAGGTCAAAGATTTGAATTCGATTGTTTCCAGTATCTGCAATGTATAATTTATCATCGTCAGTGGCTAAATCAGTTGGAAATCTAAAAGATCCTTTTTCTTCTCCAAAATTACCAAATTGACCTATATAATTTGCTTTAGTATCAAAAATTTGAATCCTCGCATTTCCTGAATCAACAGCATATATATTTCCTTTAGCAGTGCAAATTCCACCAACTCTATCAAATTCTCTCTCATTTTGTCCAAAACCACCAAATGCAAGCTGAAAAACATTTCCTCTTATAAAAGCCTGTATTCTATTATTTAATGTATCTGCAATATATACTCTTTGTTGATCAACATTTAGGTAAGTTGGGCCAAAAAATACTCCCTTTTTAAGCCCACTCCCAACAATTTTTATATTACCTTCTTCAGATGCTAAAGCAAAATTATCCTTATACAAAGATAAGCAACCTGATAAAACTAAAAAAGATACCAAAAAAACAGATAATAGTTTTCTAATTCTCATAGCATTCACCTATTCTTCACTGGGTGGCGGAAACAAAATTGTAATTGTTTGTGTTTTTCCATCCCAATCAACTTTAGCTCCGAGCAATTCAGATACATATCTTACTGGAACAAATGTTCTACTATTTACTATTATTGGAGCTACATCGAGAGAAATCTTTTTTGAATAATTTTTCCCTATAATTATTTCAGCTTCTTTTTTGCCAACCCAGAAATATAATGTTTCATCTCCAAGTTTATAAATTGCTTTTCTTTCTTTGTTATCCCAATCTATTGAAGCTCCGAGTGCTTCGCCTATAAATCTTAAAGGTACAAGAGTTCTATTTGAAGCTTTATCAATAAAAGGTGCGACATCAACAGGAATATTTTTATCGTTTACTTTAGCATTTTTGTTGCCAATAATAAGTTTAACTAATTTCTTATCAACTGTAATTCCGTAGAACTCGATTCTCTCTTTAAGTTTTGGGTTTACTTCTGGCCAGACTTCTAACACAACACACGCTTTTTCTCCAATCGCCACTCCGCTAAACGGTCTTATGGATACATGCATTGTTTCACGCTCTCCTGGTTTAAGTACTTTTGGTGATACTCCTTCATCGAGGAAACAAATATTCGAATAGCAAAACTGAGTAAACCAGTTTTTGTCATTTGGACCACCAGGGAAATTTTTTTCAACAATCTTAGCATTGAGTTTTGAAGATTTTCCTGATAAATTTTTGAACCAAAAATAATACTGATTATAAACTTCTTTTTCAAGTGGTTTAAAATAAGCATTTTCTGGAACCGCTTTTTCTAAAGAAAAAACATTTGTGCTAATTGGCAATACATTTATAGTCAAAATAAAAATAATAAGTATACCAATTAGCTTTGAATAAATTTTCGTCATTAACAAGTCCTCCTAAATATTTTCTTTAATTTTTTTCACCTATTAGTAAATACAACTATACCTAAATATAGTTTCAAAAATTTAATTTTCTTAAATAAATATCTTATAAAATAGTGATTAACAGAACAAAGTTTATAGTTAATTTAAGCCATATTACTTTGTTCTATTTTACTCTTACAATAATTTCACCTTTTTTATATTTACCTTTAGAATCTTTAACATCGATTCTTATCCGGTAAGTACCAGCTTTATTATATGTATGTTTTAAAGTTATTTCGGATGTATCTGCCTCATGATCTCTTATAATTTCGCCATCGCTCCAATCCCATGAATAAAGATATCTCCCGGTACCACCATCAATTTTAAATTTAACAACTAACTCTTTACCTTGGGATATTGTTCCATCTAAATCAAGATTCGCAAGATAAACCTTTAAATAAATTGGAGATTCTCCACTTACTCTGCCTCTTAATGTAGTCTCCACCGCAAATGTAGAAGTAAGGTATGGATCAGATTGAAAAGTAAGCTTACTTACAATTAATTGTCCTTCTTTAGGAGGAATAGCAAAGCGCTTAACTCTTGCTTTGACAATAAGATAATCAGTATCCTGATCGCTCAAACCCTTCCAATCAATAAGATTGCAATCTCTACCTGGATAACAATCCCCAGGGTTCATATCGTAGGAGCTTATATATAGTTTACCGTCAGAAAAATTACCAGCAGGCTCAGAAAATAAGAATTCGAGATTGGGGTCAAACTCAAATATAATTGTATTATTGACTAAAGGTTCATTGCCAATATTTTTAATCTGTATTCTATATTTTACTTCTTCACCTTCCTGGGCTACCTCTGGGAAAGACTTCATGTAAGTTTCAACTTTGTAAATTTTTGGTCTTAATCTAACTTCGAGTTTAAAAGATTTCACAACAGTCAAATCTCTTAAATTTAGAGGGTCAATGTTTTTAGCCATTATATAAATTTCATAATCGCCAACAGGAGTATCTTCTGTGGTTTCAATTGTTATTTGAGATTTATAATTTAACCTTTGCTGAGTTGGATTAGGGAATATTTTAAATGTAGAGTTTGGTGGTATGCCAAGTATTTGATCTATTATGAACTCAACATCCTGACTAAAACCAAATCTCGGTAAAATATTTATATTGTAAGTAATGCTTTCACCTTGATGTATGCTCGCAATTGCAGGATTAAAGCTCATATCAAAGTAAGGCTCCTCAGTAACCTTTAGATTAATATCGACAGGATTAGAAAGATATTGAGTAGTAGCTGCATTAACAGTTATACCATAATCACCATTGGGAGTAATTTGAGATGTATTTATTGTAATTAAAGCCTCAGCACTACCACCAACTGGAAGATTAATTGGGTTTGGCGTAATTGTATATGTGATACCAGCAGATGAAGGAGATCCAATATCAAAAATCAAGCCAATATTAACAGCTCCGGATGCTCCACCTTTTGATATAATTTTTGCAGTATATGTTGTTTGTTGACCTTTAATAACAGTCCTTGCTCCCGGCATAACCTTAAGCTCAATTCCAGGTGGAACCGGTGGTGGAGGTGGTTCTGTTTCAACTACAGCACCTGAAACTACTAAAGCGAATGGTTGTGGGCCCTGAGATATATTTTTACCTATTACTTCTATTTTATACGTGCCAGTAGTAGGATTATCAATATTTATTCCTTCAACATTATTTATTGTATCATAATCAATCGGATTTGCCATTGAATAATTTGTATTTGATTGAAATCTATTTCCATGATATTCGATATTACCAGGACCAATAATTTTAAGATCCAAATCATTCACAAGGTCTTTTGCAGGATCATTTGATTGTTTTGGAGTTCCAGGATAATCTGTCCAAACAAGTGTTGCTTTTAATGGTACAAAATCGTTATAACCATTTAAAAAATATTCCTTTTTGTTTCCGGTTAACAAACCCGTTACTTCATTATAAAATTTCCGCTTACCCTCGTCTGGATAGAGAGATTGTTTAACATCGACTCTTCCCCATCCTGAAGTAAAATTACCTAAATATAATGTATTACCATTATGATCGCGCAAATTTTCATAAAAGCAGCCATTAATTAATGTAGCTTTTAATAAAGCTGATGGTGGATCAGCCACAGATGGAACAGCTCTTGTTCGGTAATACTCTCTTATTAATGCAAGAGAGCCAGCAGTAACTGGAGTTGACATACTTGTGCCAGACATATTAACATAACCACCGTCTTTAAATGTAGAACGTACAACCTGACCTGGTGCTACTACATCAGGCTTTATTCTTTTGTCATGAATAGGTCCCCTACAGGAAAAAGATGGAATTGTAAGAGGATTATAACCATTATTATTGTTAAATGTTGCCCCAACAGTAACTATATTTTTTGCTGTTCCTTGTGTTGTAATATTAGTATCATTATTGCCTGCTGCAAAAACTGCAATAAAATTTTTATTTTCCCATAAATAAGTATCTATAAGTTGAGAACTTGTTGAATATCCTCCGGCTGGTCCTCCTCCCCAACTATCACTATGAATTCTTGCTCCATCACTATAAGCATCTTCGAATAGTACATCATATGATGGAGGGGCTACAGCATTTGGAATACCAGGATATTTTAAACTTTGCATAACCAATTGTGCTTTGGGAGCCATACCTTTGTATCTTCCAGATGGATTCGCTGTGTCTCCAGCACCTGTTCCAAGAATTGTTCCACTAACATGGGTTCCATGGCTCGTACTATTATCAGCCCAATCACTATTTCCTACTACTTCAGGATAAAAATGAGTTGCTACAATCTTTGCAGCAGGAAACCCAGGATGAAGTGTTGCCATATCCCCATTGCATAATCCAGTATCTCCAACTGCAACTATTTCACCATCCCCCTCGAGACCATTAACATTATTACTGTCTGCTTCATCTCTTATATTAACAACTTGAGCTGCTTCAGCGTTAAAAATTTTAACTGGTTCAACTTTTGTTACAGATAAAACATCTGGGTTGCTATATACAATTGCAAGTTTAGATGCTGGTAATTTATTAATGGTTAAAAAGCTAAATTCGCCCACTACTGAATATGCAACAGTACTTTTTGAAAAACCTATTGAGCCAACGAATTTATCTAAATCAAGGTCTTTTGTTGCAACAACATTAATATCAGAAAATTCCTCTATATTATCTAAAATATCTTTATTTACTTTGAGGTATGGAGGTATATAACCAGCAGTTCTAACAAATCTTTTTTCTTTAATAGATGAAAGATTATTGCCTTTTGTTTTAACAAGAAAAGCAAATGATGGAGCAGAAAAATAAAATTTTACATCCATACTTTCCAATTCATATTTCCACTCTTGTTTTATAGGACCAATAAATTGTAATAAAAATATAGAATAAGAGTCAGCTGGATAACTACCTAACTTGGACTCAATTTCAGGGGGGTATTTCATATTCTTTGCACCATCAGAAGTAAAGGTATATCCTGCATACTTTATTATTCCAACATCTTTAAGCTCTGTATAAGAAATATTTCTTTCAATAAGAAGTTGTTCCTGCTCATGAGTTATATTTGCATAAAAGAAACTTTCGTAAACTTCTATTACATCAAACCCTGATTTAATGTAACTTTCAACAGCTTCTTGCCTATTCTCATAGACAAGGACATATTTCCCATTTTGTGCAAAAAGCTCACCATTAAAAGGAACTAAAACTGAAAAAAGAAACATTAATACAATAATAACCCTAAGTAATTTATTCTTTAACATCTTCTACCTCTCCTTTTCAAAAGAGATTGGTCTCTACTAATAAAATCATGCAAATTTTCCATAAATTAAATACTTTTCTTTATATATAAGATTAAACAATCTAATGTCAAGAAAAATAATAAACCAAATTCTAACAAATTTTAAATACTTTTATAAAATAAAGTCCCCATATATAAGTGTGGGAAAAATTACATTTCTGCCACTCCTAAATGGGAAAAAATTAAAATGGATATCGACAACATAGTACACTTCTATGAAAGCTGAAATCCAGAACCAAAAAAAATGGATTCCCGAGAAATACATTCGAGAATGACAATCTTACCGTCACCTTGGAGTAGCGTTCATTACAGCGGCGAAGGGTCTCATCTTCTTTCGACATTCCCATGAAAATGGGAATCCATATAGTTTAGAAAATTTGGCCTTGATCCCCTAATAATTGATTTCGGTGATGACAAATTCCTTTACTAGATCACCGATAAATAAATTCGGGGGTAACAAATAATATAATAGTTCTTCCGAAAATAATAACTCCAAAATTATAAAATTATATTTAATAAAGAGATTGAATTTAATATTGTTTAGTTATATAAGTGGCATAAGAAAAGGATTAAAGTTAAAGTTATTATTTTCATGCTTATGTTGTGGCAGAAATGCTATGATATGTTATAGGGGTGAATAACAAAGATATTTCATAATATATAATAGCTAAAATTTTCATATTTGTTAATAACAAGAAGGGATTTTGTTGCCAATTATAAACTCAAGACTTATAATTTAACTTGTAATTTTATTTTCTAAAATTTATATCTTAAAAAGGAGAAAAGATGAATTTTAAATTAGGTAAAATTCTCGGAATTGATATTTACATAAATTATAGCTGGATAATAATTTTTCTCCTTGTAATGTGGACATTTTTCTCTTATCTAAATACTCTAAATATAGCTGCCACTACTGGACTAAAATTAGCGTCGAGCTTTATCTATTCCATTTTGTTTTTTGCCTCCCTTCTCTTGCATGAACTCTCCCATTCCTATGTAGCAAAGAAAAATAATATTGAGATAAAAAACATTACACTATTTCTTTTTGGAGGGGTGGCAAATATAGAGCGCGAACCTGATAACCCCAAAGTTGAGTTATCAATGGCTATAGCAGGACCATTGATGAGCGTTACGCTGGGCTTTATTTATTTAGGGATTTCTTATCTAATACATCAAGAAATTTTTAACCTTACATTTTTCAATCTTGGAATAATAAATATTTTTCTTGCAGTTTTTAACCTCATTCCCGGTTTTCCGCTTGATGGTGGAAGAGTTTTAAGAGCAATAATCTGGCTTTATTCAAAAAATATTAAAAAGGCAACAATCATAGCCTCAAGAATTGGGGTTGCATTCGGTTTATTTCTTATATTCACAGGATTATTCATAATGTTCACAACACAGGATATTATTTCTGGATTATGGTTAGCTTTAGTAATTGGTCCTTTATTAATTCAGCTTGCAACAATGAGTGAATATAGAATTAAAGAAGAGGGTAGCTGGCTTGATGCTCCTGTATCTAAAATATGTAGCTTCACACTTAGAACTATTCCTGAAGATACAACTTTAGAAGAGGCAATAAATAATTATTTTTCAAAAGATCTACATGTAATTTACCCAGTTTTAAGCAACAATGGTGAAATAGATTATTTTATAAGCCTTGATGATATAATTAAAATTGATAAAGATAAATGGGCTACATTAAGAGTAAAAGATGTAGCAAAGCAAATTACACCAGAACTTACAATTTATACCGATGAACCAATTAGAAACCTACAAAGTATTTTCAGAGAAAGAGGAATAAAAAGGGTTTTTGTAAAGAAAAGATTTGAGGAGAAAATAGTCGGTATAGTAGTAGATTATGATTTGGAAAGATATCTAAGAATTCAATCAAATATATATGAGGGTAGAAGAAATAATAAATAATAAATTTTTCTCTCTATTAATTGTAATATCTTTGATTTTTGGATCTATTTTGACACCTATCAACACAAAGGCTGTTCAAGGTTATAATTTCCTAATAAGAGTTCTTATTTCTGAAAATCTTGATACAGCAAATATTTCTCAGAATAATGAAGATGTTTGTTTGGTCTTTTCTGACAATAGAGAGTTTATATTGCCGGTAAAAGATGAGACAATACTTG
>Ga0255341_1003908_pt1 | contig 16259 bp, 26 predicted proteins | sample wastewater_treat_8_FD_192418 | JGI IMG/M metagenome (GOLD analysis project Ga0255341, IMG submission 192418) | Wastewater microbial communities from Lulu Island WWTP, Vancouver, Canada - plant12 | ecosystem: Engineered > WWTP > Wastewater > Unclassified | place: Canada: Vancouver, British...
CCGTTTTTGCTTCCGGTGGAGGATGTATTCACCATATCGGGGCGGGGGACGGTGGTGACGGGGCGGGTTGAGCGGGGTCGGGTTAAGATCGGGGACGACGTGGAGATAGTGGGGATCCGGCCGACGCAGAAGACGGTGTGCACTGGGGTGGAGATGTTCCGGAAGATACTGGATGAGGGGGAGGCGGGGGACAATATTGGGGTGCTTTTGCGGGGGACGAAGCGGGAGGAAGTGGAGCGGGGGCAGGTGTTGGCGAAGCCGGGGAGCATCACGCCGCACACGAAGTTCAAGGCGCAGGTGTACATATTGACGAAGGAGGAGGGGGGGCGGCACACGCCGTTTTTCAACGGATACCGGCCGCAGTTTTATTTTCGGACGACGGACGTGACCGGGAACGCGACCTTGCCGGAAGGGGTGGAGATGGTGATGCCGGGAGACAACGTGGAGATGTCGGTGGAGCTGATCACGCCGATCGCGCTGGAGAAGGAGCTGCGCTTTGCCATCCGCGAGGGGGGCAGGACGGTGGGAGCGGGCGTGGTGTCCGACGTCATCGAATAGGTTTACTAACGGGCCCGCGCAGGGCCGTGGGGTCGACGGGGTAAGGAAATGGCTGAGCAGAAGATTCGGATTCGGTTGAAGGCGTATGATCACAAGCTGCTGGATCAGTCGGCGGTGGAGATTGTGGAAACGGCAAAACGGACGGGCGCCAAGGTGGTGGGCCCGATTCCCTTACCCACGGTCATCAACAAGTTCTGCGTGCTGCGGTCGCCGCATGTTGACAAGAAATCCCGCGAACAGTTTGAAATGAGAACCCACAAGCGTCTGCTCGACATACTCGAGCCCACCCAGCAAACGGTTGACGCGCTCATGCGCCTTGACCTTTCCGCCGGGGTGGATGTGGAAATCAAGCTGTAGCGCAACCAATCACTGACTATCGCGAGGGAGAAGAAGCACGGTGTCGCTTGGATTAATTGGTCGAAAAGTGGGTATGGGTCATGTGTACGCCGCCGATGGGGCGCGGATTCCCGTTACCATCGTGGAGGCCGGTCCCTGTCCGGTGGTTCAGATCAAGAGCAAGGGCCGGGAGGGATACAATGCCCTTCAGCTCGGATTTCTTCCCAAGAAGCAAAACCGGGTGAACAAGCCGCTGCAGGGCCATTTCAAGAAGAGCGGCGCGGGTGCCCTGTATTACCTCAGGGAGTTCCGGGTCGACGACGTGGAGACCTATCAGCTGGGCCAGTCCATCAACCTGGATATTTTCAACGTGGGACAGAAGGTGCGGGTGACCGGCGTGAGCCGGGGCATGGGCTTCGCCGGCGTGATGAAGCGGTGGAAGTTTCGGGGGGGATCCGAGACTCACGGGTCCACCTCACATCGCGCGCCGGGATCAATCGGATCAAGCGCCTTTCCCTCGCGGGTGTTCAAGGGGAAGCGGCTTCCCGGTCACATGGGCGCCGACACGGTGACGGTTGACGGACTGGAGATTGTGGACCAGCAGCCGGGACGCAACCTGCTTTTTATCCGGGGGGCGGTTCCGGGCTGCAAAAACAGCATGCTCATCATCAAGCCTTCACCAAAACAACCAACTGGCAAATCGGTGCAGCCGTGAGCAACTATTCGGTCGATGTGTACAATACCAAGAAAGAGAAAGTAGCCCGGGTGGAACTGGACGGGCGGGTGTTCGGCGCCGAGATCAAGCCCCACCTCCTCCACGACATGGTGAGAATGCAGCTTGCCGGACGAAGGAGCGGCACCGCCTCGGTCAAGAACCGGGCGATGGTGAGCGGCGGCGGCAAAAAGCCCTGGCGGCAGAAGGGAACGGGACGGGCGCGGTTCGGCTCATCGCGGTCGCCTCTCTGGCGGGGCGGGGGGGTTATTTTCGGACCATTTCCCCGGGACTACTCCCTGCACCTGAACAAGAAGGTTAAGAAGGCGGCGCTGCGCTCCGCCCTCTCCAGCAAGGTGCAGGAAGACAAGCTGGTGGTGGTCGACCGGTTTGACCTCACCGAAACCAAGACCGGGATCCTGGCGGCGATGCTGCGCCGGCTCGAGATCGCCAACGCATTTATCATCGATGAGGCCAACCGCCACCTGGAGCTCTCGGCGCGCAACCTGCCCTTTGTCAAGGTGCTCAAGCCCGAAGGCCTCAACGTGCATGATATCCTTAAATACGACAAGCTGGTCATCACCCGGGCCTGCCTGGAAAAAATAACGAGGACACTGTCCGCATGAAAGACACCTATCGCATCTTACGCAAGCCGCTGATAACCGAGAAAAGCAACCAGATGAAGGAGTCGCTCAATCAGATTTCCTTTGAGGTTGACCGGCGGGCGAACAAAATCGAGATTAAAAAAGCGGTGATGAAGCATTTTAACGTCCATGTAATCAAGGTGCGGACCTTCATGGTGCTGGGCAAGAAAAAGCGGGTGGGACGGTCTCTGGGGAAAAAATCCGACTGGAAAAAGGCAGTGGTTACCCTGAAAGAGGGTGAACGCATCGATTTCTTTGAGGGGGTATAGGAAGGTCGGCGGCCGCAGGTTTGGCTAACCGGCCTTGAACGGGTGCACTATGGGCAGCAAAATATACAAACCGACATCACCGGGACGAAGGTTTCAGGTCGGCTCGACCTTCGAGGAGCTGACCGCGGCAAAACCGGAAAAGAGCCTGCTCCGGCCTCTCGCGAAAGCCGGGGGAAGGAATGCCCACGGCCGCATAACCTGCAGACACCGGGGGGGCGGACACAAACGACAGTTCCGGATCATTGACTTCAAGCGGGATAAACACGCCGTCCCCGCGACCGTGGCGAGCATTGAGTATGATCCGAACCGCTCCGCCCGCATCGCGCTTCTGCATTACGCGGACGGGGAAAAGCGCTATATCCTGGCGCCGGTTGACCTCCGGGTCGGCGACACGGTCATGGCGGGCGACCAGGCCGACATCAAGCCCGGCAACGCCCTTCCCTTAAGAAGCATTCCGTTGGGAACGGTGATCCACAACATAGAGCTGAAGCCCGGGAAGGGGGCGCAAATGATACGCAGCGCGGGAACCTTCGGGCAGCTCATGGCCAGGGAAGGAAAATACGCCCAGATCAAGTTTCCCTCCAATGAAGTGCGCATGGTGCTGGTGGACTGCTTCGCGACCATCGGTCAGGTGGCAAACATCGACCATGAAAACCGGTCGCTGGGGAAGGCGGGAAAAACCCGCTGGCTGGGCAGGAGACCGCATGTGCGGGGCGTAGTGATGAATCCGGTGGACCATCCGCTGGGAGGCGGGGAAGGCAAATCCTCCGGCGGCCGGCACCCGGTGACGCCCTGGGGCGTGCCCACCCGCGGCTATAAAACCCGCGACAAGAATAAGCCGAGCAACAAATACATCATTAAGCGGGCGGGCAAGAAGCGGTAGTCGCGGCCCGTAACCGACGTATAAGCGAAGGGAGAGCAATGCCACGATCCATCAAAAAAGGTCCGTACATTGAAGCAAGCCTCTGGAAAAAGGTGGCAATCGCCAATGAGACCCGGAGCCAGAAGGTGATCAAGACCTGGTCCCGCCGCTCGACCGTTTTGCCGGAAATGATCGGCATCACCTTCGCGGTGCACAACGGAAAAAAATTCATACCGGTGTTCGTCACCGAAGACATGGTCGGCCATAAACTCGGTGAGTTCGCCCCGACCCGAACCTTTCACAGCCATTCCGGCGACAGGAAAAAGGCCAAGACGGGAGGCGCTCCCGCCGCGGCGCCTGCTGAACCAAAGAAATCAGGATAAGTGACAGCGTATGGAGACAGTTGCCGTTGGAAAGTACATCCGGATATCTCCCCGCAAGGTGCGCCTGGTGGCCCGCCTGATTCAGGGCAAGCCGGTGGGAGACGCCTTGAACATTTTAACCTTTACCCCCAAGAAGGCGGCGCCGCTCATTGCCAAGGTTTTGAAATCGGCGATTGCCAATGCGGGGCAGAAGAAGGGCGTTGACGTCGACGCGCTGGTGGTCAAGCGCATTATGATCGACCAGGGGCCGACGCTGAAGCGCTTTCACGCCAGGGCCATGGGTCGCGGCGCGAGAATCCTGCACCGGATGAGTCATATCACCGTTGCGGTTGAGGAATAGCAACCAGAAGCCCCGGCACGCGGGGCAGGGAGGATTGGAGTGGGACAGAAGGTGCATCCAACCGGTTTCCGTTTAGCCCTTTCCAAGGCGTGGGTTTCCAAATGGTATGCCGAGCATGAATTCGGAAAGCTGCTGCGGGAAGATCTGCGGCTGCGCAAGTATCTCAAGAAGAAGCTCTATCCGGCGGGCATCTCCCGGATCGAGATCGAGCGGGCGACCAACAAGGTGAGGGTCAACATCTTCACCTCCCGTCCCGGAATGGTCATCGGGAGGAAGGGGGCCGAAATCGATCAGCTCAAGAAGGAATTGCAGACGCAGACCGACAAGGAGGTGCTCATCAACATCCACGAGGTGAAGCGGCCGGATATCGATGCCCAACTGGTGGCGGAGACGGTGGCGCAGCAGCTGATCCGGCGGGTGGCCTTCCGGCGGGCCATCAAAAAGAGCGTCTCCACCGCCCTCAAGCTCGGGGCGATCGGGATCAAGATATCCTGTTCCGGACGGCTGGCCGGCGCCGAAATCGCCCGGCAGGAGTGGTATCGCGAAGGCAGGGTGCCGCTGCACACCCTTCGCGCCAACATCGACTATGGTTTTGCCGAAGCCTTAACCACCTACGGACTGATTGGCATAAAGGTCTGGATTAATAAAGAGCCCGGCTCCTAAACCGCCGGCATGCTAAGGTTCTGCTTATGTTAGCTCCCAAAAAAGTAAAGCACCGGAAACAGCATCGGGGAAGGATGAAAGGCATTGCCTCCAAGGGGTGTCGCCTTTCCTTCGGCGATTACGGCCTCCAGGCGCAGGAGTGCGGCTGGCTGACCTCCAAGCAGATCGAGGCCGCGCGCATCGTGATCACCCGCCACATCAAGCGGGTGGGGAAGATCTGGATCAGGATCTTTCCCGACAAGCCCATAACCAGTAAGCCGACCGAAACCAGAATGGGGAAGGGCAAGGGGGATCCGGCGGAGTGGGTGGCGGTGATCAAGCCCGGCCGGATACTCTACGAACTTGAAGGGATTCCCGAGGAAGTGGCGCGGGAGGCCTTCCGGCTGGCGTCCCACAAGCTTCCCCTGCACACGCGATTCCTCGCCAGGAGCCACGCCTATGAAGGTTAGCGAGATACGGGAACTCACCCTTGATGAGCTCAGGCAGCGGGAGCGCGACAACACCGAGGAATTATTCAATCTCAAGTTTCAGCTCGCCACCGGGCAGCTGGAAAACAAGATGCGCATCCGCCAGATGAAAAAAGAACTGGCCCGGGTCAAGACGATCATACGGGAAAAACAGAAGTAGCCGCTGCAGGCACGCCCTGCGCGCTGCGCACCACAGGAAGCGGGAGATGGCTGCCAAACGAACAAAAAAGTCCGTCGTCGGCACGGTAATCAGCGACAAGATGGACAAGACGGTAGTGGTAGAAAGCATCAGGCTGGTGGAGGACCCCCTGTACCGGAAGATGATCAGGAAGCGGGAAACCCATATGGCGCATGACCGGAAGGGCGAATGCAAAATGGGTGACCGGGTGGTGATCGAGGAGTCCCGCCCCTTAAGCCGGCGCAAGCGGTGGCAGGTGAAAGAAGTTATCCAGGAAAAAACCTAATCCCTTTTTGATCCCTACTATGATACAGGAACAGACAGTATTAGAAGCGGCTGACAATTCCGGCGCCCGGAAGCTCTTCTGCATCAAGGTCTTAGGCGGAAGCGGCAGACGGTACGCCACGGTGGGGGACATCATCGTGGTGTCCGTACGCGAGGCGCTCCCCAACGCCAAGGTGAAGAAGGGCGAGGTGATGAAGGCGGTGGTGGTGCGCACCACCAAGGAGGTCAGGCGTCCCGACGGAAGCTATATTCGCTTCGGGAACAACTCCGCCGTGCTGATCAACCCCCAGAACGAGCCCATCGGCACCAGGATTTTCGGCCCGGTGGCAAGGGAGCTGCGGGCCAAGAAATTCATGAAGATCATTTCCCTCGCCCCGGAGGTGCTCTAGCCGGTTGTCGAATAACAACCATCTGATTTGTGGCTCAAAAGCCCCTCCCCTTTGAGCCGGTTAAGGAATCTTTATGCAAACGCACATGCACATCAAGAAAGAAGATCAGGTAAAGGTCATTGCCGGCAAGGAGAAGGGCAAGACCGGCAGGGTGCTGCGGGTGATTGCCAAGAAACGCCAGCTGCTGATTGAAAAGGTAAATCTGGTCAAGCGGCATACCCGACCCAGCAGCCAGCACCGCCAGGGAGGGATCATTGAGAAGGAGTCTCCCATCCACATTTCCAACGTGATGATCATCTGCCCCAAATGCAGCGCCGCGGTGAAGATAGGCGCCAGGATGCTGGAGGACGGAGCGAAGGTCCGCTGCTGCAAAAAGTGCGGAGAGGTCATTGATCTTTAATTACCAGGGATCTTGCAAGGACACAGGGCTATGTCACGGCTGAAAGAACGATACCAGAGGGAAGTTGCCCCAAAGCTGATGAAGGAGTTCGGTTACACCAATCCCATGCAGGTGCCGCGGCTTGCCAAGCTGCTCATCAGCATGGGGGTGGGCGAGGCCATCCAGAACATCAAGGTGCTGGACTCGGCGATGGAGGAGCTCAAGGCGATCTCCGGTCAGCGGCCGGTTTCCACCAAGGCCAAGCGGTCCATCGCCAATTTCAAGCTGCGCAAGGGCATGTCCATCGGCTGCATGGTCACGCTGCGCAAGGAGCGGATGTACGAATTTTTTGACCGTCTGGTCAATGTCGCCCTTCCCCGGGTGCGCGATTTCAAGGGCGTTTCCGGCAAGTCCTTCGACGGCAGAGGGAACTACTCGCTGGGCATCCGGGAGCAGATCATCTTTCCGGAAATCGACTACGACAAGCTCGACAAGATCAAGGGCCTCAACATAAACGTCGTAACCACGGCCAAGACCGACGAGGAGGGAAAGGCCCTGCTGGGACTCTTGGGGATGCCGTTTAAAGAATAGCCAAGGATGTTTGAAATTCCCCCTCACCCCATCCCTCTCCCCGGCGGGGAGAGGGTGAAGAGGTCGTCCCCTCTACCTTCGGAGACTGTGTCATAATGAGGGAAATACCACATTTGTCATTCTGAACCCTTCGCCGGTCATTCTGAGCGGGGCGAAGAATCTCCTTGTTTGCTCAGGATAAACTCCGTGAAGCATCTCATAGAATCAATGAGTTGAATATGGAGATTCTTCGGCTGCAGCCTCAGAATGACATTATGACACAGTCTCTCGGAGGAAAGGGTTAGGGTGAGGGGGCGCCGATTGTTGGAGATACAGCAGGCGGTAATTGTCAGCCGAACCGGTGGGCAATTTCTGTAGGAGCGCCTTCAGGCGCGATCCATTCGCGGCATAAAGCCGCTCCTACCGGGCATATGCACAGCCAAGAGAGAAATTCTGAGATAGTGCCGGATAAGCATTTAGTGGTGACAACCGAGTAACGCCGAGCGCAAGGGAGAGTGAGGTACACGCGTGGCAAAGAAATCGCTGATCATAAAAACCAAACGGCCCAAGAAGTTTTCGGTGCGGGAATATAACCGGTGTCCCCTCTGCGGCAGGCCCCGGGCCTACTACCGCAAGTTTGACATGTGCAGAATATGCTTCCGGAAGCTCGCCCTGCAGGGTGAGATACCCGGTGTGATTAAATCCTGTTGGTAAAAGAGCACCTGTAAGGAGTCGGGAATATGCTGACGGATCCCCTGGCGGACATGCTGACGCGCATCAGGAATGCGAACAAGGCAAAATTTGATTCGGTTGAATTGCCCACCTCACGCCTCAAGGCAAGCGTGGCGAAGCTGCTGAAGCAGGAGGGCTACATCAAAGATTTCAAGGTGGTGACCGGCGATGCCAACAAAAAAGTCTTGCGGATTTCCCTTCGCTATGATGAGCGCAACCGTCCGGTCATCGAGGGCCTGCGGCGGGTTAGCAAGCCGAGCCTCAGAATTTATGTGGGTAAGGATCGCATTCCCTCGGTGATGAGCGGCCTGGGCTTGGTGATTCTGTCCACCTCGAAAGGGGTGGTGACCGAGCGGGAAGCCCGGAGCCTCAACGTGGGGGGAGAAGTCCTCTGTTACGTCTGGTAAGCAGCAGCAAGCAGCTTGGTTCTTTTTGAAGGAGAAATCTATGTCCCGGATCGGGCGTCTTCCCATAGCCATACCCAGCGGCGTCAAGGTTGAGATAACCGACGCAACGGTGAAAGTAACCGGCCCCAAAGGATCGCTTGCCCGGACCATCCCACCGGGGATAGGGGTGGCGGTAGCCCAGGATAAGATCGTCGTTTCCATCGAGACCGAATCGAAAAGCGCCAGCGCCCTGGGGGGAATGACCCGAAGTCTCATCAACAACATGGTCACCGGCGTGAGCAAGGGTTTTGAGAAGGCGCTGGAGCTGGTGGGGGTCGGCTATCGCGCGGAAATGAAAGACTCGGCGCTGCAGCTCATCCTGGGATACTCCCACCCGGTGGTCTATGAGGTGCCCAAGGGCATCAAGGCGACCGTCGACAAGCAGACCCGGATCTTGCTCGAGGGCATCGACCGGCAGTTGGTGGGGGAAACCGCGGCGACCATCCGGGGATTCAAACCCCCCGACCCGTACAAGGCCAAGGGCATAAAGTACGCTGATGAAGTGATCAAGAAGAAGATAGGCAAGAAGGGCATCAAGTAAGGTGTGCAATCCGTTATTGTGGAGAAGCTCATGTCGTCCCTGGCGGCAACAAAGATTTCCTGGTTGAGACGCAAGAACCGTGTCCGAAAAAAAATCAAGGGCAGTACGGTATGCCCCCGGCTCAATGTGTATCGCAGCAACAAGCACATGTACGCGCAGGTCATTGATGACCTGACCGGCCAAACCCGGGCCGCCGCCTCCACCCTGAGTCCCGAGTTAAAGGGGAAATTGAAGGGCACCGGCAACGTGGAGGCGGCAAAGCAGCTGGGGCGGCTGGTGGCCCAGAAGTGCCTGGCGCAGCAGATAACCAGGGTGGTCTTTGACCGCGGCGGCTTTTTATATCACGGGCGGGTCAAGGCACTGGCGAATTCGGCTCGGGAGGAAGGACTCAAATTCTAGCGGAGTTTGCTTTAAATTCCTTAACAGCGGTTTGTAAAATCCTAAGCACGAAATCCTAAATAAATTCAAATGACCGAAATTCAAAAAGGCAAACTGATGTAGCCGGGGTTTAGAACATTTGAGATTTTGATATGGTTTAGATATTAGATATTGGGATTTAGAATTTTTGCAGTTAACTGTTAAACAGCTTCAACAACCGGAGGTGAGTGCTTGGCAGAGGTGAATGTGAATGAATTGAATTTGGAGGATCGGGTAGTCAATATCAGCAGGGTGGCGAAGGTGGTCAAGGGCGGCCGGAGGTTCAGCTTCAGCGCCGTCGTGGTGGTGGGAGATCGCAATGGCTGGGTGGGGTACGGCCTGGGAAAGGCCAACGAGGTTCCTGAGGCGATTCGCAAGGGGGTCGAGCAGGCGAAGAAGAGCCTGGTGCAGGTTGCCATCGTTAACGGCACCATTCCCCACGAGATCACCGGGCGCTATGGCGCCAGCACCATATTTCTCAAGCCGGCCACCGAAGGAACCGGGGTCATTGCCGGGGGGGCAATCAAGGTGGTGATCGAATCCGCGGGCATTAAAAACATTCTCACCAAATGTCTGGGATCGCACAATCCGCATAATGCGGTGAAGGCGGCCTTCGATGCCCTGCAGCGGCTCAAGAATCCTGACGAATTCAGAAAGAAGCACCCTGCCGCCAGCGAACAGTAGGCGGTGCGGTTCACCCAGGGGAATGGATAGATGAATACACACAACAGGACACTGGCAATAACCCTGATTAAAAGCGGCATCGGGCGACCCTCCGATCATCGGGAAACCCTGAGGTGTCTGGGACTGACCCGGCTTCATAAAACGGTCGTTCTGAAGGAGACGCCTCAGGTGCGGGGCATGATCAATCAGGTTTCCCACCTGCTCAGCGTGGTTGAACAGGATTAAACAGATATTTAAACGACGGAACACCATAAGGATTGCAGTCACCGCCATGAAGATTCATGAATTAAGGCCCGCTAGCGGGGCTACCAAAAAAAGGAAACGCGTGGGAAGAGGGTCCGGTTCAGGGTGCGGCAAGACATCCGGCCGCGGCAGCAAAGGCGCCAATGCCCGGTCCGGAGGCGGCCTGCCGCCCGGATTTGAGGGTGGCCAGATGCCGCTGGCGCGGAGGCTTCCCAAGCGGGGCTTCACCAACATCTTCAAGCAGCGATACGCTGTCGTAAACATACGTGATCTCGAGCGCTTCGAGAAGGACAGCGTTGTGGATGTCTGGTCCCTGAGGGATGCGGGGCTGGTAAAGCGATTGCAGTCGGGCATCAAGCTGCTCGGAGAAGGCAGCATACGGCATCCCCTCACCGTTAAGGTGCAAGCGTGCAGCAGGAGCGCACAGCAGAAGATCGAGGCGGCCGGGGGAAAAGTGGAGATGGTGCGCATATGATCGGCGGATTCCAGAGCATTCCCAAAATCCCTGAGCTGAGAAAACGGATTGTCGTTTCGTTTCTTTTGCTGGCGGTGTACCGGATCGGCGTGCATGTGCCCACGCCGGGTATTGACACCCGGGCGCTGGCCGCTTTTTTCGAACAGCAGAAGGGGACGCTCTTCGGCCTGGTCGATCTGTTTTCGGGGGGCGCCCTCGGGCAGATGTCGGTATTTGCCCTGGGGATCATGCCCTACATCAGCGCCTCGATTATTTTTCAGCTGCTGACGGTGGTCATCCCCTACCTGGAAAAGCTGTCGAAAGAGGGGGAGGCGGGACGGAAAAAAATCACCCAGTATACCCGCTACGGCACGGTGGTGCTGAGTATCATCCAGGGGTTCGGCATAGCCGTATCGCTGGAGCGGATGCCGGGCCCGGGAGGTGAAGGGATGGTGCTCAATCCCGGCTTTGCCTTCCGGTTCATGACCATCCTGACACTCACCGCGGGAACTGCGTTCATCATGTGGCTGGGTGAGCAGATAACCGAGCGCGGCCTGGGCAACGGGATTTCGCTGATCATCTTTGCCGGCATTGTCGCGGGCATCCCCAAGGCGTTCGGCAACACCCTGCGCCTGTACAGCACCGGTGAAATGAGCCCGCTGTTTATTCTCTTCATCTTTGCCATGATGATCGTGGTGGTCGCGGTGATTGTTTTTACCGAGCAGGGGCAGCGCCGCATTCCGGTGCAGTATGCCAAACGGGTGGTGGGACGAAAAATGTACGGGGGGCAGAGCACCCACCTGCCGCTCAAGATCAACATGTCCGGGGTGATACCTCCTATTTTTGCCTCGTCGATCCTGATGTTCCCCCTGACCATAGCCCAGTTTCTGCCGCCGGAGACGATGGAATCGCACGCGTGGATCAGGGCGATCCTGACCAGCATGGGGCCTTCGCATATCCTGTACAACCTGCTCTACATAATCTTCATCGTATTCTTCTGCTATTTTTATACCGCGGTAATCTTCAACCCGGTTGACGTTGCCGACAACATGAAGAAATACGGCGGCTATATCCCGGGGATCCGGCCGGGGAAAAAGACCTCTGATTACATCGACCGGGTGCTGACCCGGATTACGCTGGGCGGGGCCATTTACGTGGCCGCGGTGTGTGTGCTTCCGTCGCTCCTCATCTACCGATTCAACATACCGTTTTATTTCGGGGGCACGGCGCTGCTCATCGTTGTGGGCGTGGCCATGGACACCATCTCGCAGATGGAGTCGCACATGCTTTCCCGGCATTACGAAGGATTTATGAAAAAAGGGCAGCTCAAGGGGCGCCGGTAGAGTGATCGGTTGTAGTGTTTCAAACAGGACGTGGCCTAGAGTGTCACCCTGAACAAAGTGAAGGGTCTCTTGTATTTTGAAAGGCAAGATTTTTCGCTGCGCCCAGAATGACAGTGCGGCGAAGATGGTGACTGACAGTAAGCTGCTTCAAACATGAGGTGTACAGGGAGATAATTGGGTATGAGAATGATACTGCTTGGTCCGCCCGGGTGCGGCAAGGGCACCCAGGCCAAGATGCTGATTGACACCTATGGCATTCCCCAGATATCCACCGGCGATATTCTGCGTGAGGAGCTTTCCCAGAAAACGCCCCTGGGAATTGAGGCGAAGACCTACATGGACAAGGGTGCGCTGGTTCCCGACGATCTGGTGATCAAGATTATCGAGGGGCGCCTCAAAAAAGGGGACTGCGCCGGCGGGTTCATTCTTGACGGATTTCCCCGTACCCTCGCCCAGGCGGAGGCGCTGGAAACAACCCTGGCGGCGATGAAGTTGCAGATCGAGCACGTGCTCTCCATCGAGGTTGACGACGCGGAACTCATCCGCCGGCTCACCGGCCGGAGGATCTGCCGGCAGTGCGGGGGAAGCTATCATCTGGTCTTTAATCCGCCGGGCCGGGAAGGCCGCTGCGACGCCTGCGGAGGCGAGCTCTATCAGCGCGACGACGACAAGGAAGAGACCATCCGGAAACGGCTCACCGTGTATCAGGCGCAAACCGAGCCGCTGATCAGCTTTTATCAGAACAAGAGAATACTCCACTCCATCCCCGGTGTGGGAAGCATTGACGAAATCAAGGGGAAGATCCTGCGAGCGCTGGGCTCGTAAAGGGAGCGCGAGAGCCGTTCAGGCATCCGCGCCGCGGGTAGCGATGGCGAAAGAAGATCCGATAGAAGTTGAGGGCACCATCCTGGAGGCATTGCCCAACGCCATGTTCCGGGTGGAGCTGGACAACGGGCACAAGGTCCTTGCCCACATATCAGGCAAGATGCGCATGCACTTCATCAAAATCCTGCCCGGTGACAGGGTGACCCTGCAGTTTTCCCCTTACGACCTCAACCGGGGACGGATCATCCACCGCAAGAAACAGTTCTAACGTGCGCCGGCGCACCATTCTATTGCATAGGGTGAAACAGTGAAGGTACGGTCATCAGTAAAAAAAATATGCAGCAAGTGCAAGATTATCAAACGCCGAGGGGTGGTCAGGGTTATCTGCGAACGGACCAAGCACAAGCAGAAACAAGGCTAGGCGTGTCGTAGTAACATGGAATGTACCAAGGGGACAAGAAATCCTAAGCACGAAACCCTAAATCCTAAACAAATTCAAATGACCAAAATTCAAAAACAGACCAGCATTGGTCTGTGGTCTACAGCCCATAGTCGATGGCAAAAGCATAAGAATGGTTTGTTGCATTTTGAATATTTGAATTTTTGATTTTGATATTGTTTAGATATTAGAAATTGGGATTTAGAATTTTTATTTTCACATAAAGTAAGAATTCAAAAAAAGGAGCATACCGGGTGGCACGCATTGCAGGAGTTGACCTTCCCAAAAACAAAAACATTGAAATCGCGCTGACCTACATCCACGGTATCGGGCGGTCGAGCTCACGGAAGATTCTTCGCCAGCTGGCCATCGATCCCCAACGCAAGTCGGACAATCTCGATGACCAGGAGGTGGCGCGCATCCGTGAGGTGATCGACAACCATTACAAGGTTGAGGGCGACCTGAGAAGGGATGTCTCCATCAATATCAAGCGTCTGGTCGATCTCGGCAGCTACCGGGGGCTCCGCCACCGCAAGGCCCTGCCGGTCCGGGGACAGCGTACCCACACCAACGCGCGGACCAGAAAAGGCCCCCGGCGCAAGCTGGTGGGTAAAAAAACCGCCAAGGCAACAACCAGAAATTAATCGCGGGAGCACATGATGGCAGAGGACAAGAAGAAGGTTTTCAAGAAAAAGCGGGAGAAAAAGAACATCCAGGACGGCATCGCTCACATCCAGTCCACTTTCAATAACACCATCATCACCATTACCGATGTGAACGGCAACGTCATCGCGTGGTCCAGCGCGGGCGTCAAGGGGTTCAAGGGTTCCCGCAAGAGCACCCCTTACGCGGCGCAGCAGTCCGCCGAAGACGCGGCCAGAAAGGCCATGGTGCACGGCCTCAAGAACATCGATGTTTTTGTCAAAGGGCCGGGGGCGGGTCGCGAGGCGGCGCTGCGATCGCTCCAGGCGGTAGGTCTCAACATACGAACGATACGTGACGTTACACCGATTCCCCATAACGGGTGCAGGCAACCCAAGCGGAGAAGGGTCTAACCGGGAGGAAGCAGTGGCAAGGTACCGAGGTGCAGTGTGCAGATTATGTCGCAGAGAGGGCATGAAGCTCTTTCTCAAGGGAGACCGGTGTTACACGGACCGGTGCGCCATCGAACGGAGGAATTATGCACCGGGGCAGCACGGCCGCGGGCGCAGCAAGTTTTCCGACTACGGCAACCAGCTCCGCGAAAAACAGCGGGTCAAGCGGATCTACGGCGTTCTGGAAAAGCAGTGTCGCCGCTATTTCGAGAAGGCGTGGCGGCAGCAGGGGGCGACCGGCGAGAACTTCCTGATGTTGCTCGAACGCCGGCTGGATAACGTGGTCTATCGGCTGGGCTTTGTCACCTCGCGCAGCGAGGCCCGGCAGCTCATTCGCCACCGCCACTTCCGGGTGAACGGCAGAGTGGTTGACATCCCCTCCTACCTGCTCAATCCGTCAGATATCATCGAGCCGAAGGAAAAGAGCAAGGGCATGGCCCGCATCGTCGAGTCTCTCGAGACGGTTGAGCGGCGCGGCGTGCCGCGCTGGCTGGAGCTGGACAAGCAGCAGCTCAAGGGCAAGCTCTCGGACCTTCCCGCCAGAGAAGAAATCACCATCCCCATTCAGGAGCAGCTGATCGTTGAGCTCTTAAGCAGACAGATGTAAGGCATATAACCTGTTAGCATGAGGCTTGCATATGTATAGGAACTGGCAGAGCTTAATAAAGCCCAAACGGCTGGTATCGCAGGAAGAAACGCTGAACGATTTCTACGGCAAGTTTGTCGCGGAGCCGCTCGAGCGTGGATTCGGGGCCACCATCGGCAACGCCCTGCGCCGGATTCTGCTTTCTTCCCTCCAGGGGGCTGCCATTACCGCGGTGCGCATCAAGGGGGTGCTGCATGAATTTTCAACCGTTCCCGGGGTCAGAGAGGACGTCACCGACATCATCCTGAATTTAAAAGAGGTGCGGCTCAAGCTCTTTTCAGAGACCGCCGAGACCATCAGGATCAAGTCCAAGGACAACGGACCTTTGAAAGCGGGCGACATCATCACCGGCAACAACGTGGCGATTTTAAATCCGGACCATCACATTGCCACCCTGTCCAAGGACGCCGAGCTGGATATGGAAATGGTGGTGAAACACGGCAAAGGGTACATACCCGCGGAGCGAAACAAGGATGACCTGCAGCCGGTGGGCACCATCCCGATTGACGCGGTTTTTTCGCCCATCCGCAAGGTCAATTACACGGTAACCCATGCCCGGGTGGGCCAGGTGACCGATTACGACAGCCTCACCCTGGAGGTGTGGACTGACGGAAGCCTGAAGCCGGATGATGCCGTCGCCTACGCGGCGCGGATCCTCCAGGACCAGCTCACCATTTTTATCAACTTTGAGGAAGAGCCGATGGTCATGGGTCCGGAGCAGGTTGAGGAGAAGCCCCGGTTCAATGAAAACCTCTACCGGAGCATCGAAGAGCTGGAGCTCTCGGTGCGCTCTTCCAACTGCCTGAAAAACGCCAGCATCAAGTACATCTGGGAGCTGGTGCAGAAGACCGAAGCGGAGATGCTCAAGACCAAGAACTTCGGCAGAAAGTCGCTCAATGAAATAAAGGAAATCCTGACTGAAATGGGTCTCTCTCTCGGAATGAAGCTGGAGCAGTTCCCTCCGCTTCAGGACAAGGATCGCGAGGAAGAGAAAAAGAAATCCAAAAAGAAATAGCCATCAGAACGAGGTTCAACCGCAATGATGCACGCAAAGGCAGGAAGGAAGCTCAAAAGAACCGAAAGCCATCGCAAGGCGCTTTTGAGAAATATGGTCACGTCCCTCCTGGAATATGAGAAAATAGAGACCACCGACGCCAAGGCCAAGGAGTTGCGCAAGGTCGCCGACCGCATGATCACCTGGGGCAAGCGCGGCGATCTCCATGCCCGGCGCCTGTCGCGCAGGGTCATCATGACCGATAAGGTTGTGCACAAATTATTCGCTGACCTGGCCCCCCGCTTCAAGGACCGGGAAGGCGGCTACACCCGGATTATCAAGGTCGGAAGAAGGAAGGGGGACAAT